>Ga0123337_10000526_pt1 | contig 62860 bp, 55 predicted proteins | sample frozenSSSSmetaG_FD_89792 | JGI IMG/M metagenome (GOLD analysis project Ga0123337, IMG submission 89792) | Glacier valley bacterial and archeal communities from Borup Fiord, Nunavut, Canada, to study Microbial Dark Matter (Phase II) -... | ecosystem: Environmental > Aquatic > Freshwater > Ice >...
ATTTTATCCAGCTTGTCAATCGCCACACACAACGGACCTTCCATCCCCTCTGCTCCAATAGAATTGGAAATACCAGTCAGAATCTTTCTGTTATTTATTTTGACCGTAAAGTCGGCAATACCGAGCTTTGGCAGAATCTCATGCAAGAGCAAGACAATTTCAGCCTCGCACAATAGAGATTCCGTTCCAACGACATCTGCATCACACTGATAAAACTCACGGTAGCGTCCCCTTTGCGGACGGTCTGCTCTCCATACCGGCTGAATCTGGTAACGCTTAAACGGAAGAACCAACGTACCACGGTTCATCACAACATACCGTGCAAACGGAACCGTCAAATCGTAGCGCAACCCCTTCTCCGAGATTTTGGTTGTCAACTTTTTACTCTCCCCTTGCCAGTCAGCGTCGGTAAGTTTTCCACTGAAATCTCCCGAATTTAAAATTTTGAAAAGAAGCTGATCTCCTTCCTCGCCATACTTGCCCATCAAAACGGAAAGGTTTTCAAATGCAGGTGTTTCGAGTGGCTGAAAACCATATCGCTGGAAAGCCCGCCGGATAGTATCGAATATGAAATTGCGCTTAGCCATTTGTTCGGGCCCGAAATCGCGCGTGCCCCTGGCAAGAGATGGTTTACTCATTTATATATTAAAATAATTCTAGCCGATTCAGTTCGCAACTGTATGCATTCATTGCCAAAGATGAACCATGACACCGAACCAAGAATTGTGATTTGCTCAGTAACAATCAGCCGTTTTTAGTTAAAAACCCTGTTTGACGCGCAAAGTTAGGTTAGCTGAAGCAATATTTATGACTGTTTGCTACATTATTTACACATTAATCACTAATTTTGCGGCTCTTTCACAAAACAATAATTTTAAAATGGGAGTTACGGAATTAAAACGTAAGGGTCGTAGAAATAAAGCAGTAGCAAATAATCGTACAGCTAAAATAAAAGACCTTTTACGCAAACCAGAGGTACGGAACGTAGATGTTGAGGCAATTAAAGCGCAGTTCGAAGCGAACAAGAAATAATCGAAGCGTCTCTCCGATACAGTGTAATCCAACAAGTCCCTGTCAATCAGTTTTGGTGGGGCTTTTTGTTTTTTTATCCGATTTGATATTCTGAGATAGTGTTTTGCGGACAGACTTGGTCTTTATGTTCCTGACTGCCTGACGTAAACTACGGCGAGTTTCCCGGCGGACATCCAGCAGAATACGGAACCGAAGCGCTTCTCCAAACAATACGAGCCCGGCGTTGATTAAGGCTAGACTGTAAATGCCTAGTAACACCCAGACCTGAGTTGGCTCGCCACTACGTCGTTGATGCGCTGCCTCGCTTAGTACACAAAGACCAAAACTGAACAGCAACAAACCGACGGGAGCCAAGAGCATCCATTTGGTACGCGTCGACATTCGTTTGATCAGTTTTTGGCCAGGCGGCTTCGAATCAATGGATGGAATCATGGGTTATTTTATATTTCATTAATCTGCTCCTAAAATTATCAAAATTTAGGCAAAACGCTCAACGAATGAAGATGTTTCTCGATGGTAGGTCTCGACGTTGTATATTTTCCAGATATTAGAATTCAGATTGGCTTTCAGCTTTCCTTCTCATTATCGAAAATTAAGTTCGCAGAGTATTTAGATAAAAACCATATGCCCGATATTTGTGTCGAAAATTATCCATTTGGTGTTGAAATCAAACTTTTTAACATTTAACCTGCTAAACGCCCATTAGTCAGGGCTGCTCAAAATTTCATTACATGAAAGGCATAATAAGTCTTGTATTAAGGTACATTCCCCGCCCCTATCTTCAACTGGTTGGACATTGGGCTGCACGATTTCTAAGTATTTTTTACTTAGGCAATAAAGTTGAGTGCCCTGTTTGCGCGAGTCATTACGGAAAATTCCTTCCATATGGGAGAAACACGTCAAGCCGTGAAAACGCGTTGTGTCCCAGCTGTCTTTCTCTTGAGAGGCATCGTCTGATGGGCCTTTATCTCAAACGAAAAACAAATTTTTTCACTGCAGAATTAAAAGTACTTCATGTCGCTCCGGAATACTGTTTTATAGACCGGTTTGAAAAAATGAAAAATCTGGACTACATCACTGCGGACATAGAATCACCATTGGCAAAGGTTAAAATGGATATTCACGAGATCCCGTTTCCTGAAAATACTTTTGACGTCGCATTTTGTAACCACGTCATGGAGCATGTTGATGATTACATACTGGCTATGAGCGAATTGCATCGTGTACTAAAACCAGGTGGGTGGGCTTTGATCCAGTCTCCTCAGGATTTAAACTATGCACACACCTATGAGGATGCAACGATAACCGATCCATTAGAAAGAGAAAAACACTTCCTGCAAAATGACCATCTACGCCTTTTTGGTAGAGACTATGGGAGAGAGCTTGAAAAAGGCGGCTTTAACGTCACGGAAGACCGCTTTGTAATGGACGAGCTTACAAAGGAAGAGGTCAAAAAATACGCTCTGCCGTCAGAAGAGATCGTCTATTTCTGTCAGAAGTAATTTTAACAGCGTTAAATGCTGGCAGTCATGAAGGGTATTGAATGGTCGCGCCGGTTTCCCGATGCGATTTTTTTTCCCCCAATCTCGCGAGCCCCTCTTGCAAAAAACCGATTCCGTATCCAAAGAGCTGAACAAATGAAGCGGCTACACCCAGCAAAGCTACATGCAGGCTTTTTGTAGCCCTTAGCGCGTCCAAAAATAACATTGTTACATACAGAGCAAGAACGACCAGACTTAAATAAAAAAAGGGTTTAAAAAGCACAAACCATATTGGAATACTGCAGACTCCCACCGTAAACAATAACGGAAAGGTATGCACCAGCTTCAACTCCTCGGGATAAAAACGTCCGATATTAATCCTTGCTCGCCCGAAAAACTTCAACTGCCTGAAAAACTGACCAAACTGCGTCCTCCTTTTGTGATAGATAAATGCCTCAGGTATCAATACAGAACGATATCCAAGCCGAATGGCGCCAATACTAAAAAGGATGTCTTCGCCCATTCTGGTCGTTTCAAATCCCCCGGTAGCCTCCCAAACCTTCCTGGAAAGTCCCATATTAAAGCTTCTAGGATGGAATGTACCACCCATATTGTTTTTCTTCCCGCGAATGCCCCCAGTGGTAAAAACGGAGGTCATAGCATAGCTAATTGCTTTCTGAATCGGAGAAAAAGATGGGTGATCAGTGTCAGGTCCGCCATAAAGATCAGCGAAATCTGCTGCTAATTTCCTATCAACGATCGCCAGATAATCCGGCTCGATCAGTGCATCTGAGTCCAGCAAAATAAAATAATCCCCTGACGCCCTTTCAAATCCGGTGTTTCTGGCGAATCCCTGCCCGCCATTCTCTTTGTATAAGTACTTGATATCCAGCTTATCAGCAAATGACTGCACGACCGCATCCGACTTTTTAAGCGATCCGTCTTCTATAATGATTACCTCGAAGTTTCGAAACGTTTGTGTAGCCAGACATGCCAATAACTCCTGAAGTTCGTCAGGGCGGTTATAAACAGGAATGATAATAGAATACATGCGTTTCATTACAAGCATATCAATCTAACTGAATTGCAACACCTCGATCAGCGATTCCTCGTTTGCCTCAATAACCCGATCCAGATTAGCCTCGGTCAGGGCCGTTGAAAGGAACATACTTTCAAATTGTGACGGTCCAAGGTAAATGCCTTTTTCAAGCATCGCGTGAAAGTATTTCCCAAATAATGCCAGGTCAGAAGCCTTAGCAGATGGGAAGTCCGTAACCGGCTGATTTGTAAAAAACAGCGTATACATGGAGCCAATCTGATTTACCGTGTAATCTAGCCCCAGTTTTTTCATAGAACTCGAAAATCCAGCCACCAGTCTCTTTCCCGACGCCTCTAGTTGCGTATAAACCTCTGGATGGTCATTCAGATAGTGCAGCATGGTCAATCCTGCCGACATGGCAATCGGATTACCCGACAATGTTCCCGCCTGATAAACAGGCCCCAAAGGTGAAACCCAATTCATAATTTCCGCCTTGCCGCCATAAGCCCCCACAGGCATTCCACCCCCAATAATTTTACCAAGTGTGGTCAAATCCGGTTTAACTCCAAATCGCTCCTGTGCACCTCCTTTTGCCAGGCGAAAACCGGTCATCACTTCGTCAAATATGAGAACGATTCCTTCCTTGTCACAAATCGTGCGCAACCCTTGCAAAAAGCCGTCGGCTGGCAGTACGCAGCCCATATTGCCTACAACTGGCTCAAGGATTAAGGCGGCGATTTGGCCTTTATTGCTATCAACCAGATTTTGGACCGCTGCGAGGTCATTGTATGGTGCAGTGAGGGTGTCATTGGCAACTCCCTTTGTTACACCCGGACTATCCGGAGTTCCAAAAGTAACAGCTCCACTGCCAGCCGCGATCAAAAAGCTATCGCCATGACCGTGATAGCAGCCTTCAAATTTTATCATTTTATCCCTTCCGGTGAAACCTCTTGCCACACGAATCGCGGACATCGTCGCCTCGGTTCCGGAATTCACCATTCTTACCTTCTCAACCGAGGGCATCATGCTCACAATCAGCTCCGCAATCTCAACTTCTTTTCGGGTCGGTGCACCAAAGGAAAAAGAATTTTGGATTGCATCAACCACATTTTTCTGTATCAATTCATGCGCATGTCCTAAGATCATAGGCCCCCATGAATTGATCAGTTCAATGTACTCGTTGCCATCTTCATCATAAACATAGGCACCTTTCGCCGACTTGATAAAAATGGGCGATCCTCCAACCGCACGAAATGCCCGAACGGGTGAATTTACACCGCCGGGGATATATTTTTGTGCCTTTTCAAAAAGGCTTTGACTCGTCGAAATATTCATTTAATAAAAAAGTAGTAAGTTCTTATTTCACCAGTTCCCATTTGGCACCGTTGAATCTTAATATTGAGGGAATTTGATTTTCGTGTGACTTCGTGTAGTCAAATCCTGACAATAAATAATCCTCTTCGTCATAACGGCGCATTTCCAGACCTTTACCAAGCCTATCTTTGTACTTAAAGAGCATTCTTCCGAAAAATAATAACTGATCGTATGCCTGATACGAATAAACAGTTGGAAAAGAATTAGCCAGATTCCAATATTCCTTTTGAAACTGCCGAATCTGCTCCTTTTCCCGATCTACATAGTCGGTCTCAATCAAAAATAATCGAGCCCCGTAACGATTAAGACGCGATTGCTGAAGATTGAAGCTTGCGGAAGTTGCTAAAACCGGAACGGAAGGCAATTTACGGCTAGCCAAAACTTCTATCAAATTAGACCCTGTCCCAGCCTCAGATGAAAAAAGCGCTACATGTGAAGGCTTTTGAGTTTGAAATAAAGATATTTTGGATTCTAACCATTCGCGATCTGAATGTATCTTCATCATTTCAATTATCTTATTCCCCCTACTCTTTAACTCATTCGAATATGCAAACGCCATTATCGAATCCTTTGGCGTGTTTCCATAATAAACAGCCGCGTTTCCACCAGGCGAGATGGTTTTCATCCACTGCGCCGCCTTTTGAACCTGAAATGAAATAGAAGGATGTGCCAGATAAATATTTGAACTGTTCCTGATTAATCCCTGGTCTGTGGACAACGGATTTAACATGATCATATTTGCATCTGCTACATAATCGGCGGCTAATTCAAATGGTGCCTGATACAACGGTCCAATTACAAGGTCTGACTGTTGGAACGATGGGTCGCCCAAAATTAAACTCATGGCCTTTGTCTCGTTACTTACATCGTAAGCCCATAACCTTACGTCGATTCCTTCCGATTTTAGTTTTGCCTTTGCGATCAGCAATCCCTGATAGTAGTCATAAGCAAACTGATTGGATCTTCTTTTCGATGTTAAATACTCCTCCAGCCTGAATGGGAGTAGTACTGAAACATTGAAATATCCTTTCGTCCATTGATTATCCCTTTTAGCAGCAACCTGCCTGGGGCGCTCCTCAACCTTTGTCTCCACCTCCTTGCCCAATTTAAACTGTTTTACCAATTGATCTGCGTAATAGACATCGGTCGCAGTGGGGCGCGGAGATTTTTGAATAAACTTTATCAGCTCAACAGCAATGTCCCGATCATCAGGATATTGTTTTTGTAAACTAATGAATGTCGACAAATCGGGTATTGTTGCCAGATAATGAGTTTTCAGCGATTGAATATCTTTGCTGAAAGATGAATCTTTTATTTTTTGAAAATATTGAGCCGATTCTCTCCATTGATTTGTCGCGAGACTGTTGGCACCCAACAAATAATTAACATCATTGATTTTGTTCCAATTTGGAAACCTATTGACCAGTTGCAGTAGCATTTGCCTGCTCTCCTTATATTTTTTACTTTGATAGGCTGATAATGCATAATAATAGTGCGCATATTCAGAATATGAGGTTGCTATTGTTGTACTTGTCAAAGGCAGTAGCATCTCCATGGAGTGAGCAAAACGACCTAGTTTGATGTCCTCTACACCCGTCTTAAATCTACTATCATACGTGACTTTCTGGGCCAGTGAGCTGTTTACAAACCCCATAGAAAGTATGACTATAAATGTAAGAAAGATTCTCATTGGCCTTTTTTAGATGTGAATTGGGGGGCAAATTACAAAAACCGTTTATAGAGAAAAAGAAACGGGCAACGCTTCAATAACGAAACATTGCCCTATATCTCCCTCTATTTGCTATATTTTATTTCTTCTTAGCACGTTTTTCAAGCTCAGCTTGTTTCTTTTTAGCTTCATCGGCTGCCTGAAGCGATTTCTCAAGATATTTCTGGAACTTGGTTTGTTTCTTTTCGCCATTGGCATTCTTCTTACGATTTTCATCCAGAATAGCCCTGATCTTATCTTCATTTACAAACTTCTTGATCAATAACTGCTGTGCAATTGTCACCACGTTTGAAACAAAATAATAGAAAGTCAAACCAGCAGGAAATGAATTCAGGACAAACATAAACATCAAAGGCATGATATAACTTAACATTTTCATGTTGACAGGCCCTGGCTGTGTAGGTGTAATCTGATTATTGTAGTAGGCGTAGCCAATACTCGAAATGGTCATCAGAATCGTAAATAAACTGATATGATTTCCGATGCCAAAAGGTACAGTGAATGGCAATTTGATGAATGAGTCATAGGTGGACAAATCGCTCGCCCAAAGGAAATGTTGTTGCCGTAATTCAATCAGGTTGGGGAAAAGAAAGAACAGTGAGAAAAGAATTGGCATGGTAGCCAGCACCGGAACGCATCCACTTAAAGGACTCACGCCCACCTGCTGATACAATTTCATTTGATCCTGCTGCTGTTTAGCCATATCATCAGGATTCTTTGCCTTCAGCTCCTCTAACTCTGGCGCCAGCAACTTCATCTTGGCCATGCTGATGTACGATTTGTAGGTCAGCGGCGTAAGTAAAGTTTTAACAAACAATACAAGACAGATGATCAATAAACCATAATTCGAAATGAATTTTTCCAGGAAATTAAATAGCGGAACAAGTACAAACTTGTTGATTGGCTTCAAAAACGCGTAACCCAAATACACGTTCTGATCGAAATTTTCGGCAGCTACCTTTTTTACGATATGATAATCATTAGGCCCCAGGTAAAACTGGAAATTCGCTTCGCCCTTTTGCACTGCTGACATTGGGATTGAGGCCGCCACATCCATGGTCTTCACAATAGTGCTGTCGTTTGGATTAACATCTGCTTTCATTTCAACCTTATTAAAAGGTTGTTTCTCCGCAATTAACCCTGCCAAAAAGTATTTATGCTTCATCGTAAACCACTTCACAGGCGCTGTGGCCGTCGCTGTTTCATTGGAAGTTGCGCTGGTCGTGAGGCTGTTAAGGTCGTCCGTGTAATAGTTAATTGTCACTACTTCACGGTTCTTTTTCATGTCGTTCTCCAACTGAAGTAAATCATTTTTCCAGTTTAACTGAACTGACTTATCACCCATCCCTATTCCGGCGGACTTTATGCCATAGTCAATCACATAACCAGACCCATGAACTACATAAGTCTGTGTTACGGACTGATTATTTTTGAGCGAAACCTGATATGAAATCACCGCTGAATCATTTGCAGCAAGGACTTGATCTTTACTTTCAGTTGTGAAATAAAGGTCTGTCAACTTTATATTTCCGCTTTGGGTTGGAAGTTCGAGTTGAAATTCGTTGTGATTTTCAGCAATAAGATAAAGAGGCTTTTGATCGTAGGTCTTATATTTTTTAAGACTGACCTCTTTTAAAACCCCTCCTTTGTTAGAAAAAACAATTTTAGAGTCAACAGTTTCAATAACCAGATCCTGTGGTGCTACAGCGGTAACGGAAGAGTCTCCATTTTGTGCAGTTACGTGTAATGAGTCGGGTGAAAGAGTACTTGAACCGGATGCGGAAGGCTTTGTTGCATCTTTTTTAACCTGGGCTACCGGGGTTGGTTCTGCTGGTTGCGGAACTAACATCTGGTATCCAATCAACATCAGCATGATAAGTACCAGGCCGATTACAAAATTTTTATCCATTCTAAACTTAAAATTATTGAGATACTAACCCTTTTCGGGTGCGCAAAGGTAATAAGAATTTCCCTGATTGGTCTTTTATGAAATGATGAACGGGAAATATCAGGAAACAACAGCCCGCTTTTCAAGGGAATAAGCCAGTGAAGCCTTGACAAAATTAACAAATAGCGGATGTGGGTTCATAACTGTGCTCTTAAGCTCAGGGTGAAATTGAACACCAACATAGAAGGGATGCCCCACTAACTCCATCATTTCAACCAAATTATTGTCTGGATTAATTCCGGTTGCGGATAAGCCATGTGCTTCAAAATCAGCTAAGTATTTATTATTGAACTCATACCGGTGACGATGACGTTCGCTGATATTGATCTTACCATAGATCTTATTGGCGAGAGAATCCTTTTTCAACTTGCATGGATAGGCTCCCAGGCGCATTGTTCCACCTTTATTGGAAACATCCTTCTGGTCTTCCATCAAGTGAATCACAGGGTGATCTGTCGATGAATCCATCTCAATCGAATGTGCTCCTTCCCATCCAATGACATTTCTCGCGTATTCGATAACTGCCATTTGCATACCTAAACAAATTCCAAAGAACGGAATACCATTTTCCCTCACGTACTGAATCGCAGCGATTTTTCCATCAATTCCTCTTTCACCAAATCCCGGCGCTACCAGTACTCCGTCCAGACCAGAGAGCTTTTCTCCCACATTATCTTCGGTCAGGCTTTCAGAGTGAATCCATTCAATAGTTACCTTGCATTCGTTGTATGAACCTGCATGGATAAATGATTCTACAATAGACTTGTAAGCATCATGTAATTCCACATATTTTCCCACAAGGCCAATCGTGATTGCATTAACGGGATTTTGCAATTTGGCAAGGAATGTCTTCCACGAATCCAGGTCCACGTCCTGGTCGTTGTAGATATCCATCATGTACAGTGCACGCTGATCAAGCCGTTCCTTAAGCATCAGTAACGGTACTGCGTAAATAGTATCTGCATCCATTGCTTCTATTACCGAATTCACCTGGACATTGCAAAACAAGGCGATCTTTTTGCGAAGCTCCTGAGGCAAAGGATGCTCAGAACGGCAAACAAGTATATCGGGCTGAATTCCAGACTCTTGTAACATTCGAACTGAATGCTGGGTAGGCTTCGTTTTTAGTTCACCAGCCGAATTCAGATAAGGTATTAGTGTGAGATGAATAATAAGCGTTTCATTTTTTTCAAACTCAAATTTGATCTGCCGAACAGCCTCCAGAAAAGGTAACGATTCAATATCGCCAACACAACCGCCAATTTCTGTGATAACGATATCATACTCTCCTGTTTGGCCCAACAGCAACATGTTCCTCTTTAATTCGTCTGTAATGTGCGGAACAACCTGCACTGTTTTCCCTAAAAAATCTCCCCTACGCTCCGCGGTTATAACATTGTGATAAATCCTCCCCGTGGTAACGTTGTTCGCCTGCGAAGTACGAACATTTAAAAAACGCTCGTAATGCCCGAGATCAAGATCCGTTTCGGCTCCATCATCCGTTACATAACACTCACCGTGTTCATAAGGATTCATTGTACCCGGATCAATATTCAGGTATGGATCAAATTTTTGAATAGTTACTGAAAGACCTCTGGCTTGAAGCAGTTTAGCTAATGAGGAGGCAATAATTCCCTTGCCTAATGATGATGTAACTCCGCCCGTAACGAAAATGTACTTAGCGGTCCTGCGTGCTGTAGAAGCCATGAGACGTTGCTTTTTTTCTATGATTACGGGATACAAAGGTACAGGAAAAAAGGACGAATTTTACCTGGCGCCCCGAAAAATTTCCCCAACAAACTGATAAGAGATTGTAAACCTACACCCTTACGCTATGAAAAAAATAATTCTCAGGATTACAGCAAATTCATTTACTTATATTTTTAATCGATTAAGTGCATTTCTATAAATCGATTTGCGGTTTAATCCGAGACTGCTAATCTCTGAATTCTCAAAAATTAGTAATTAAACAGGCTTATCACCTTTTAATTCTATTGGGCCTGCATTCAGCGATGATTTGCCCTTCCCCAGTCTTAGCAAATTCAAAATTAACCACCAAATCATTGCCAAATGAAAACAGTTCTACTCATTTCTGCCCTCTTCATATTCAATCCCTTCTCATTCGCACAAAAACCCCCGAAACCGGCGAACCCCATACGCGTAATTGTTTTTGGGGCCCATCCCGATGACTGCGACCTTGGAGCCGGCGGCCTAGCATATCTATACGCTTCATTGGGTCACATGGTCAAGTTTGTATCATTGACAAATGGCGACAAAGGGCACCAGGATATCGGTGGTGGCGAACTAGCAAACAGAAGACTAAAAGAAGCAAAGGAAGCCGGACGCAGATTAGGTATCGAATATGATGTACTCGATACCCACGACGGTGAATTATTACCTACGCTCGAAAACAGAATGAGCGTCATTAGGGAAATTCGGGAATGGCAGGCCGACATAGTCATCGCTCCCAGAACAAATGACTATCATCCCGATCACCGCAACACGGGCGTTTTAGTCCAGGATGCCGCATACCTGGTGATTGTACCCAATATTCTTAGCAGTGTTCCTCCGGTAAGCAAGAACCCGCTGTTTCTGTACGTCAGAGATCGTTTTCAACGCCCAAACCCATTTCGCCCCGATATTGCAATCGACATTACCAACGTCATTGCTAAAAAAGTAGATGAACTTGACGCACACGTTTCCCAATTTTATGAGTGGCTACCGTGGGCGAGTCAGGATTTACAAAACGTGCCGAAAGACAAAGAAGAGAGAAAAAAATGGCTACTCAATTCTATTGAAAGGCGGTCGTCCGTTACGCCAGAAATTAGACTAGCTGTTGAAAAGTGGTACGGGAAAGAAAAAGCAGATCAGGTAAAATCAGTGGAAGTGTTTGAAATCTGCGAGTATGGAAAGCAACCTGATGCCGCTGATATCCGTGCCTTATTCCCGATGCTCCCACAAAAATAGACGTTTCACAAACTTGGTAAAATACAAAAACATGAGAGCCAAAAAATTTGTCAAAAATTCGGCTCTCATTTTTAAAAAAATAAGAAAAATTCAATTTATTCCCGTTCTTACTATGATAACCTATCTTTGAAACTTTCATATCCAAAACTTCTGACAAGCTGAAAATATGAATCATCTCTCCATATACCAATGGAAGGTAAGTTAACACCGTTAAATGTTGTTGTTTTTACCATGGTATAGTGTATCATGTCTTCAAACACAACAAGGTCTCCTATTTTTAACGGCTCACTAAAGGAATAATCACCTATAAAGTCTCCGGCAAGGCACGTCATTCCCCCCATTCTATAGGTTGGCTTTCCTGGAACCGCGTCATTGAAGGCTCCTCTTATTGATGGTTTATAAGGCATCTCCAAGGTATCAGGCATATGCGCAGCAAATGATGTGTCCAATATCGCAACCTGAACTCCCTGACTATCCATTACATCGAGCACCGTTGTCACCAGTTCTCCCGTTCTCCACGCGATGGCCGATCCAGGTTCCAGAATTACTTCCAGATTGTACTTATCTTTAATAGCGCGCACTAAATCAATTAGCTTTTCTGTATCGTAGCCTTCCCTTGTCATCAAATGCCCACCGCCCATATTCAGCCATTTAGCCTGGTGTAGTAGGCCTGAAAACCGACTTTCCAATGCTTCGAGCGTTCTTTCCAGCGTAGATGAATCATTTTCGCATAACGTGTGAAAATGAATTCCGTCAATTCCCTCTGGCAAAATATCTGGCAACTTGTCCCTCGTCACTCCTAAACGAGATCCGGGAACACAAGGATTGTACATTTCCGTTTCTACCTCGGAATATTGCGGATTTACACGTATTCCACAGGACAGGAAGCTGTCAGGGTTATTTTTCTTAAACTCCTCTACCCTGCTTTGAAACCTCTCCCATTGACTTAGTGAATTAAAGGTAATATGACTGCTCCGTTCTAACACCTCACTGAATTCCCTATCCAGGTAGGCAGGCATGTAAGTATGGGCCTTTTCGCCTAAAAAGTCATTAATCAGCATAATTTCATGCAGGGAACTCGCCGTCGCACCCTGCAGGTACTCTTTTACAATTGGAAAAGCACTGTACATAGAGAATCCTTTTAGCGCCAGAATAATTTTGCAACCGGCTGACTTCTGCACATGATCTATTAGTGCAAGATTTTTCCGAAGCAGAGATTCCTCGAGTACAAAGCATGGCGATGGGATATTCGTATAATCGATCGGCATTTTTGAAAATAAATGTGGTAATAAGATCTAAAATTCAGACAACTTAGCTTTTAACAACACGTAAAAGACAATGTTTATCTATTTTTGTGCACAAAAATAGACGATAGCGCGTCGAAAACACACTATTATGCCTTCAAAATACAACATCGAACATGGCCTTTCTGGTAATTGACATAGAAATGAGCGGTCCCGAACCGGGCTGGAATGAAATTATACAACTCGGCGCAGAGCTCTTTGACGATCAGTGGCGATCGATGGGAACATACCTTCAGAACGTTTATCCAGAAAATGAAGAGGCTTTCACGGCCAAAGCAGAAGAGGTACATGGACTGTCACTGGCGGATCTGGAAGACGCCCCAATGATATATGACGTGATCCCTGAATTCGAAAAATGGATCAAAAAGCTGAATTCAGGCAAGCCAAACATGTCAAATGTCATTATTTGCGGTCAGAGCGTGATTTACGATATTAATTTCCTAAGATACGCTTACAGAAACGAAAAGCTAACCTGGCCTTTTTCTAATAAAATGATCGACCTCCACACTGTCTCGTATCTATTTTTTCAAATTTTATCGAAGAATGGACAAACCACGCCGCGATCATTAAGCTTAGGCTCTGTTGCAACATATTTTGGTTTTGAAAGAGAGGAAGAAACGCACAATGCTCTTGAAGATGCGCAATTAACGGCAAAGTGCTTTAAGGAGTTCTTTAAAATAATTGACAAAATTAAACTAGTCGTGTAATTAACTTATGTAAATCATCGTGCAATTCTTCATTTTTGATCACACACCTTTCATTGAGGATAATTTAACTTATTAAACTAAAATATACACTTCAACTTTATGGTAGACTACAATCCCAAGGAGTGGTTTAGATATATTTTCTATTTTCAAAAGGCAGATACCGTTCGCAAATTAACACCCCTCATACTTACAATAGGTGTTTATTCAGCGGTTCTCGCCTACCTGATGCTTATACAATGGAGAATCGGAGAAGACACTGACCTGAAAAACATTTCGCTCATGCACTCCCTGTTGGGTTTTGTCATATCAATGCTGCTGGTCTTCAGGACAAATACTGCTTACGATCGTTGGTGGGAAGGTCGTAAGCAGTGGGGCTCTTTAATGAACTCCAGCAGAAACCTTTCTATCAAAATGAATGGCCTGTTGAATAGCAATCAGGAGGAAGCGCGGGCTTTTTACAGGGAAATGATCCCTAATTACGCCTTCTCGCTTAAAAATCACCTGAGAGGAAAATATCTGTCAGCAGACTTCAGTGATACTCCATCGTTTCGAAAGGACGCTTTAATACTTTCAGATCACGTACCAAACCAAATAGCAGCTGCGATTTTCGCTAAAACAATTGATTTGCAACGAAAGGGAGTCCTACTTCCGGAAGAAGTATTGATGTTACAATCGGAATTAGAATCCTTCACCAATGTCTGCGGTGCTTGCGAGCGAATCAAAAATACTCCGATTCCGTTGTCATACAGCTCTTTTATTAAAAAATTCATCTTCACCTATTGTCTCACACTTCCGATAGGATACGTATTTAGCCTGCACTTTCTCGTTATTCCATTCGTGATGTTCGTGTTTTACATACTTGCAAGCCTGGAAGTAATAGCCGAAGAAATCGAAGATCCCTTCGGAGAGGACTCCAACGACCTTCCCATCGATCGAATATGTCAAGGCATTTACACTTCTTCACACGCATTGCTGAAATGAGCAGACCCACTATTTGGAAAAGAGCGTTAGTAAAAAATAAATAACTTTTTTTGCCTTTGTCACTTTCCACAAGCTTTTCACCGTTCCATAAATTTTCTTTCAGAAATACCTTCAGAGAAAAACACGTTTTCACATATTCTTCAAAAAAACACGATTATCAGGATTAAATACTACCCTATATTTGAAAAGATGCATTTTCTTGTTTAGGATGTGCGTTTTTGAATATTTTAAAAATGATGTTTCTTGCATAGACCCAAGCTGGGTAGTTCATTTATTTTTATATAAACGACTATTAACATGCAAAAGTCACCATTATTTTCTATCGTTGTTGCAGTCGGCATCTTGTTGGCTTCTTCTTCATATGTCAAGTCACAAAGCCAAGTTGATCCTGGTATTTCCACCCACAATTATAAACATCCAAACAAAGCTGCGATGGCAAAGAAAAACGCCAGCGTCATCCGTGTATCTACACTTGGTACAATCGAACGGTTTGGTAAACTTCGCGGTAACAATTACTCGAGTTCTACCCCAAAATATGCTGTAAGACCGGCTGCCCTTGTGATTTATAAAACTTACAATATTGAAAAGGTAGCTATCAATCCGTTAACATCGGATCGAAATTACAAAACCGTTAATACGTTCTCACAAAGTCCGATTTCGGAATTGGCCTCAGGTACTACATCAAAAGATACGATCTACCCAAATCAGGACTAACGGTAAAATTTGGGGTTTAAGAGCCGGTGCTTCGATCCACCGGCTCTTTTTTTGTGCTTCCACCCAGCTACTCTCCCTTGAGAAAATTTCATACAAAATTAGGATTTTGACATTGTAACCAATTTTCGCAGTGTGACTACTTGATAATCAATACAATAAAATTCAGCTAAGGCCGCTGTTTCAAATTCAGGAATTAATGTAATTATTACGCTGCTTCGGTGGGTTTAATATATTTTTAATCAACTAGCGTTGCGTTGATTGTTTGAATTTCATAGTTTTATTAAATGATCAATCATGAAACAATCCAAGATTTTTATAAAAATCATCCCGCAGCGAAAAAGCTAAGGGAGCTACCCGACCTCAGCATAGGAACACAAGGTCATTTCAATGTATTTTCCCGTGAGTTTTGCAGCCGATATACTTCATATTCCAGAAGAGATTATTACAAGATTTCTCTGATTATTGGTAAAGGCAAATTATACTATGGCAATAAGGAGGTTGAGATTAATCAGCATGCTCTCATCTTCTTCAACAGAAATGTTCCTTACGCATGGGAAAACATCTCTGAGGTTCAAACTGGCTTTTTTTGTGTATTTTCAGAGGATTTCCTGATTGCGGATACAAATGTTCGATCGGAAGACCGCTCCCCTTTGTTATACACTGAGTCCATTCCGGTGTATTTTATTTCAGATGAGCAGGAAGAGTTTTTGACAATAATCTTTTCCAAAATGCGCTCCGAAATGGAGTCAGAATATGTACACAAATACGACTTGCTAAGAACCCATGTGAATTTAATCATTCATGAAGGCATGAAAATGCAACCATCTGGCAAACAAGTTTCGCATGTAAACGGATCCTCACGCATTGCATCGCTTTTTATTGATCTGTTAGAACGGCAATTTCCCATTGATTCTCCGGAAAATAAACTAGAGCTAAGAACGGCAAAAGATTACGCCGTTCGATTATCGATCCATGTAAATCATCTCAATCGCGCACTTAAAGAAGTCACGGGGAAAACGACAACTGAGCTGATATTGGAACGTATCATTCATCAGGCGAAACTTCTTCTTCGCCAGTCCAACTGGAGTATTTCTGAGATAGCGTATTGCCTTGGTTTTGAATATTCAGCGTATTTCAACAATCTCTTTAAAAAGCAAACGGGTGCAACCCCAAAATCATATCGCAATTAATTATTTGAATTTTATACTTTATTGTTTGAAATGAATAAAAGAAACTATGAGTTACATCCGTAATTTTGCTCCTCAAGGTACTTCAATTCACAAACAGCGCTTTTATTAGACAGAAAAGCACCGGATCAAACCCTAATATTGAAGGATACTTCACTTTAATAAATATGTTAAAAAACTGTTTCGCCGGGTTAGTAACGTTACTTCTCTTTGTTAACCCAAGTAAACCTTTGTTCGCACAAGTACTTTCACTAACCGACGCGGTGGAGACTGCATTGCTGAATTATGGAACGATCAAAGCAAAGGGACACTACATCAATGCCTCCAAGGCTACATTGCAGCAAAGCAAAAAGGATTATCTACCTAATTTGAATTTGTCGTTACAGCAAGACTATGGCACGGTTAATGGCCAAAACGGTCCGCTGTATGGACTTGGACTATCCGTGGCCTCTTCGGGGCTACCATTAGACAGTCAAAACTGGAATTCCGGGTTTGGTGCGCTATATCTTACAAATGTAAACTGGGACTTTTTCGCGTTCGGCAGGTCCAGAGAAAAAATAAACGTTTCGCAATATGCCGTAACAAGAGATGAGTCTGATTTGGAACAGGAGCAGTTTCAGCACTCGATTCGTGTGGCAGGAGCTTATCTCAATTTACTGGCCGCCCAAAGACTTACGAAATCCTGGGAAAAAAACCTTGAAAGGGCTTCGTCATTGAAGACAGTAGTGGTGACGAAGGCAAAAAACGGCCTGATTGCCGGTGTCGATTCTTCTCTTGCAAATGCGGAAGTTTCAAATGCGAGAATTGCGATTACACAAGCAAGGGATTTGGAACAGGAACAAGCTAGCAAACTGGCACAGTTAATGGGAATTACCAATCAGGAATTCACACTTGACACATCGTTTGTGGTTCGGATCCCTTCAAATATCACTGACTCTGGCACCAGTGTCAAAAATCATCCTCTACTTAAATATTACGCAAACAGGATAGCGCTTAGCAATCAACAAGCGACCTATTTCCAAACTCTCAGCTATCCGGTTCTATCATTATTCGGGGTTTTTCAGGGGCGTGGTTCGGGCTTCTATTCTAATTATGCGCAAAACCAAAACGCATTCACTCACGATTATTTTGAAGGCATCAAACCAATCAGGGCGAATTATCTGCTTGGCGTAGGATTAACATGGAATATGACAAGCATTCTACGTGTGAGGAATCAGGTCCTCTCTCAAAAATTTGTGAGCAATGCAATGCAGGAGGAATACAATCTTGTAGATCAGCAAATCAAAAATCAGATGCAGTTGTCTGACAAGAAAATTAAAAATGCGATGGATAACTACCTTGAAGCCCCAATACAGGTGCGATCAGCGTCGGACGCTTTCCTTCAAAAGGGTGCGCTTTACCGGAATGGCCTAAGCAATATTATTGACTTCACCCAAGCGCTTTATATTTTGAACCGGGCGGAAACTAACAGGGATATAGCGTTTAGTAATGTTTGGCAGGCACTACTACTTAAAGCAGCTTCCGCCGGAGATTTTAACTTATTTTTGAGCAGATAGAGGTAATAGAACGAATTGCTGGCACTGGTCGATTTTGAAGAAGCTTAAACTGATCTTTTGTCAACGTAAATAATAGATCAGCATCATATAGTCGTTTCAGACCCAGGGCCTGAACCTTACAATGAATCATTAGAATATGGATTTAATTCGTTTCGCACTACGTAAGCCAATTACCATTATGGTGATGGTTGCAGGACTATTTTTCTTTGGCATTAATGCGGTCCGCACCATCAAAGTGGATATTTTCCCCAAGCTGGACCTGCCTGTCATGTACATCGCGCATCCATTTGGCGGTTATACGCCAACCCAGATGGAAACTTTTTTTGCCAAACCTTACATCAATATTTTGCTATACGTCAATGGCGTGAAAAGCATAGAGACGAAGAACATCCAGGGGCTAACTTTAATGAAGGTCAATTTTTACCCCGGCACCAACATGGCGCAGGCGTCCGCAGAGCTTAGTTCGTTCACAAATCGGATGCAGGCCATATTTCCTCCCGGTTCCAGCCCCCCGTTTATCATACGCTTTGATGCCTCGACGTTGCCTGTGGGGGAACTTGTGTTAAGCAGTACGAAACGGAGCAATAATGAATTACTTGACCTGGCAAACGTCTATGTCCGGTCTTCGTTTACGTCAATTCCAGGGCTTGTCTCGGCACCTCCATTTGGTGGCAATATTCGCACAATTGTGGTTAAGGTAGATCCTCAGCTCATGCGTTCTCACAATATGACGCCTGACCAGCTTGTCGAAGCCCTTAGAGTTAACAACCAGACGGCGCCGTCCGGGAATGTCAGGATCGGTGACAAGAACTATATCACACCCACCAACACCACTATCAGGAATGTCAAGGATTTCGAAAACATTCCTTTGTTTAAAGGAAATGTACAAAACCTATATCTGCGCGACGTCGCGACTGTTGAAGATGGTGCGGACATTACCTCAGGGTACGGTCTGGTTAACGGAAAACGCTCAGTATACCTAAGTATCGCAAAAAGCGCTGACGCTTCAACCTGGGAGGTTGTTCAGAATCTAAAAAAAGCGATGCCAAAAATCCAGAGTACACTTCCTGAGGATGTTCAGATCAGCTATGAATTTGATCAATCCACCTACGTGATGAACTCAGTCATAAGTCTTTTGACCGAGGGCGGGATTGGTGCAATACTCACTGGTTTAATGGTTTTACTATTCCTGGGTGATGCGAGGGGGGCGTTGATTGTGATCCTTACCATCCCAACGTCGATCATTTCGGGAGTTCTCTTTCTGAACCTGTTTGGTCAAACCATCAACATCATGACGCTAAGCGGACTAGCGTTGGCAATAGGTATTCTTGTAGATGAAAGTACGGTCACGATTGAAAATATACATCAGCATCTGGACATGGGAAAACCAAAGGCCCTGGCAATATGGGATGCATGTCAGGAAATTGCTTTTCCCAAGTTGCTCATTCTTTTCTGTATTCTGGCGGTGTTCGCTCCGGCTTTTACGATGGCCGGGATCCCAGGATCCTTATTTTTACCATTGGCATTGGCGATAGGATTCAGCATGATCATGTCTTATCTCCTGGCGCAAACCTTTGTTCCAGTGATGGCCAACTGGATCATGAAGGTAAAACATCATAAAAATGTCGATGGAAGCGAAATGACAGATGCACAGGAATTCGCCACATCGGGAATAAGCAAAAACCGGGACCAGCAAAAAGAAACCCTTGCTCATAGAACAGATAGCAATCAGGATGGGAAAATCAGTTTTTTCGAACGAAGCCGCGCCCGGTTCCTCAGATTTATTGACCGGACACTTCCTTATAAAAAGCCAATCGTTGTTTCTTATCTGTTCGTTACTACCGCAGTTGCTGTATTACTGCTTTCAAGTATCGGAAAGGACGTATTGCCAAAAGTAAATGGCTCACAGTTTCAGGTGCGCTTACGAGCCGCCGAAGGGACCCGAATTGAAAGAACCGAAGAGAAAACCTTGAGCACAATTGATGCCATTAAGGATATTGTCGGGCCTGAAAATGTGTCTGTCACCTCAGCTTATGTCGGACAGCACCCGGCGTTGTTTTCAGTAAATCCAATCTATCTATGGATGGCAGGGCCGCAAGAAGCTGTACTTCAGGTAGGATTAAAGGAGGGTTTTCACATCAATCTGGATGAGCTGAAAGAAAAAATCAGAAAGCGCGTTCATGAAACAATACCCGGCATAGCATTGTCATTTGAACCCATTGAGCTTACAGATAAGATCCTGAGCCAGGGCTCTCCTACCCCCATTGAGATCAGGATGGCCGGAAGAGATAAAAAGCGGAATGAAGAATTCGCCCGCAAAATAATCGAAAAGCTAAAACACGTTCCTTACCTACGTGATATTCAACTCGGACAGTCCAACAAATACCCTTCCCTCAACATTGAAGTTGATCGCATGCGGGCTGCACAATTAGGTGTAGATATGAATGACATTTCAAAATCGCTCATTGCCTCTACGTCGTCGTCCCGTTACACCGACAAAAATATCTGGGTAGATGAAAAAGGCGGGTTCAGCTATTCGGTTCAATTGCAGGTTCCGGAAAGCAAAATGAACAGTATCAATGAAATGGGTGAAATCCCACTGCTTAAAAACAGTAGCCGGCCGGTTTTGCAGGATGTTGCTACCATTACTCCCGATACAACCTATGGTGAAAATGACAACCTCGGCTCAATGCCTGTACTTTCAGTAACAGCTAACCTCAACAACACAGACCTTGGTAAAGCGCAGGCAGATGTACAGGAAGTGATCGCATCCCTTGGCGAACTTCCGCGCGGGTTGACGGTAGAGTTGGTCGGGTTAACTGAAACGCTGACCGATACACTGAATAGCCTCCAAAATGGATTGGTTGTTGCTATAATTGTAATCTTTTTAATGCTTGCCGCAAATTTTCAATCCTTTAAGGTTTCGGCTATCGTACTGGCAACCGTTCCCGCCGTGATTCTGGGCTCGCTTGCATTGTTGATGCTGACTGGCTCAACACTCAATCTTCAATCGTACATGGGGATAATCATGTCGGTGGGCGTATCTATCTCCAATGCAGTTCTGTTAATTACGAATGCAGAGCAGTTGAGAAAATACAACGGCAACGCTATTGAATCGGCGAAGGAGTCGGCCGGTCTCAGGCTACGGCCTATTTTGATGACAGCTGTGGCGATGGTTGTGGGTATGATACCGATGGCCAGCGGCTTGGGAGAGGCGGGAGATCAGTCATCTCCTTTGGGAAGGGCTGTAATTGGTGGATTAATTGCATCCACATTTGCCGCGCTCTTTATTCTGCCGCTGGCATTTGCCTGGGGGCAGAGCAAGGCATCGACGCAAAGTGTATCCCTTGATCCCGAAGATGAAGAAAGTAAATTTTACATTCCTTCGACAAAATAATACAATACAAATGTAAATCTAATATTATCAATCGCCCTGAAAGTTTAACCAACTCAATTGATTGGCTATATTTCCAAAACATATAACTTTATGAAGATCTTATTTAAATCAGCATCAATATTTGCGATCGTTGGCATTTGCACAACTTTCCAAAATTGCGGTTCTTCAAATGCCAGAACGGAAGAAGAGAAACAGCCAGCATCACCAGTACATATGGTGGAGACCTTCCAGATACAGAAAGCACTCCTCTCCTCTTCCATACAAATACCAGGCGAACTGACGGCATTCCAACAAGTGGACCTCTATGCAAAGGTCAGTAGCTTCGTTAAAAAACTGTATGCCGACATTGGGACAGAAGTGCAACAGGGGCAATTGCTTGCAACCATGGAAGCGCCGGAACTTAATGCTCAATTATCGGGAGCCGCTTCAAAGTTGAAATCACAAGAAGCAATTTATCTGGCCAGTAAAGCAAATTACGAGCGTTTGCTCGAAACGAGCAAGACCCCTGGCACTGTTTCACAAAGTGATCTGGACTTTGGTCTTGCAAAGCAAAACTCAGATCTAGCCCAGTTAGAGGCTGCTAAATCGAGTCAAAAGGAAATAACAGATACAAAAAATTATCTGGAAATAAGGGCGCCGTTCAGCGGCGTTATCAGTTCGCGCAACGTAAGTGCGGGAGCATATGTGGGGCCTTCTGGCAAGGGCTCGGAATTTCCGTTGTTTACATTGGTAGAACAGCGAAAGCTCAGATTGGTTGTTAGTGTGCCAGAAGCATATACAAGTTCGTTAAATGGCAGTACAACGGTAACTTTCACAGTAAAGTCTTTACCTAATGAGAATTTCACCGCCAAAGTATCCAGGCAAGCCGGAATGCTGGATACAAAACTGCGTTCCCAACGTACCGAAATGGATGTGATCAATTCCAGCAGAAAACTCCTTCCGGGTATGATTGCAGAAGTTTCTATTCCATTACAAAGCGAACAAAGCGGTTTCGTCGTCCCCAACTCTGCTCTATTGAATTCTTCACAGGGATTGTACCTGATCAAAATCGTAGATAAAAAAGCCGTTTGGATCCCTGTAAAAACCGGCAACAAAACTGCTGAGAAAACGGAGATCTTTGGCGATATTCAACCCGGCGATGTGATTGTAAAGGCTGCCAATGAAGAGATACGAAATAATTCAGAGCTCAAAAACACAACGACCGTCACCTTATAGGCAGGATGATTATCTTTAATTTAAAGTTGTTTTACTGTCATTCAAAACAATCCGTAGTTTGAATCCCGCTAAATCCGTTTTAACCTCCCTGCACTGACCGTTTTTATACGTGTAAATTCCTTGTTTACCGTCAGGCAGGTTCACTCCATAATTTCCTTCAGAGAGTTTTTTCACGCTGCACATCTGCGCAAATCGTTCAGAATAGACTTCGGTAATATTAACCGGTTCTTTATAATAAAGACTTGTGATGGTCCTGCTTATAGGAAAATTCAGGTCCTTTTTATCATTTTTTGGCGCATCTTCGCCCGAAAACAGAACCTGATATAAAGGATTAACCGCGCTTTTGGTCTGTGTCTTTTCTTTCAGATCGCCATTGACATGGTGTGATGCCACCGAGGTAATCAATTTCCCCTGTGAGTAGCTGCTTTGAATCGAATATTTTCCAGAATAAAACAGAAATTTGAAATTGGACTCAATGCGCTGCAGTTCAATGTCGTTTTTGGGCTCGTAATTGAATACTTTTAAAAAGCCAACATTGCGTCCTGCAACGATTACATCATAAAAACTGGTTTGCGACATCGCATTCGTTGAGGAGGCAACCAATAAACCCAAACAAATCGCTCTTAAAACTCTCATCTTGAAGTCCCTTTATCCGAAATTATTCTTGTATATAATACTTGTTCAAATAGAGTGCCGTAGCCATGAGAATGCTTTTTTCGCATGATGTGAGCGATTTCATCGTTTTGTTGCAAAGAGAGGCTGAAATTTATGACCCATTTTTCCGCTTTTAGAGCAATTAATTCCCGTTTCCTTAACCTTAACTATCGGATCGGAACCAGAGCTGATTGCTTAAAAGTACAACAATAATAAACTGATTTTTCCAGGAGGTGGTGAAAATTGATTGAACGGAGGGATTTCCAGGTCTATAAACCCCAAATTACAAATCATAGCAAATTTTACAGTGTTAGATATTGCAATAAGGGGGATTTGATTCAAAAATTCAGCTTCCAATGTGGTGATTCAACGCAAATAAAAATCTTTCTGCCGGATTTGCGAGTCTTCTAAAACTTGCCAAACTTCAACGTTACATTGTAGGTAATATTGCTTAAATCTGCATCCGACAAACCGTCACCGCTGGTCCCAAACGCTTTTCTATAGGATATGCCTGGGCTACAACGCATCCATTTTAATAAATTAAACTCAACTTGTACACCAGGCTCCATTAAGAAAAAGAAGTTGGGTTCCTGATCTTTGTCATTGTCCAAATGATCGAAGTCCCAATCGTCAAGATTATTGCGATCGTACTGCGACGTGAATCCCGTACCTGTTAAAAGGTTGAAGTTTACATGAACCAATTTGGTAGACGCTATCACGTATTCCGTCATCAGTCCTACCTGACCGTACTGGTAGGTCATTTTTTTGCCTGGAAAATTGCTGGCTTCAGTAGGAACAGGAATGTAATTGGTAGTTGCGGCGGCCCCGAAACCGATCATCCATTTCCTGTTTACAAACCAGCCGCCATAAATTCCCGGCATATTGGCGTAACTGCCGTTGATGGTTGTAATCTTATTGGAGATGGCCGCATAAGCTCCTGACCTGCGTATGCCCGTATTTTTAAAGATAGTCTGGTTTTCCTGAGCATAGGCATTGTAACCCGCCAGCAAACCGATTGCAAGCGTAAATAAAATGAATTGTTTTTTCATGATTGTATGAGTTTCGTTTCATCTCAGACAATCTTCGGACAAGTCCCCCCTATTTAATAAAAACAATTCCTAAAATTACCTCCCCTATTTATTCGATTGACGTTATATCAAGCTGTTGAATGAGCGCTTCGTGCTCAGGGGTCAGCGTCAAATATATTTTCACTTTTCGTTTATCACCTTCCAAAAGGAAATATCCGCGAAGCTGATTCTCGGCATAAAAATCAGAAACCTTTTCGATTTTGCCCGCTCTGTAAAACGCCTCGTCCGATTCACTTTTACGATGCCCAACAGAGCGATCCGGGAAAAAATTTTCGGCAAAAATCCCAGTCGACTCTGCCCCTTTCCAATCAGGAAGCAATTTCATAAGCTCCGCCTTACGCTGATTAAGAATTTGGGAAACGGCTAGTGGCCGCGGTTTTAGCCCTACCAATGATATAATCGTATCCAAAACATTGGTATTAATCGTCGCCATGCCTGCGTATGTCCGGTTTGCAAAACCTATTATCCCAATTCCATAATCTGGAAGAATCTGCCACTGACTCCCGAAACCTGGCAATCCGCCAGTGTGCCCCACGCCAACCCTCCCTTCACAATCCTTACTCCAGCGCAATCCGTAGCCATACGCCGATACTACCGGACACTCCCTTCCACCGGCATATTTGAATTTACTGTTCAGATTATTGAAATTCCAGGGCTGCTGCATTTCCCTCACGTCACTCCTCAAAACCGGTCCAGTTTCTGGCCCGTTATGAGCCGGCCACGCGGACATATGAAACGCAACATACTTTCCATAGTCCTCTATTGATGTGATCAATCCGCCCATCGCACCATAAGTCCCATCATGTTCCAGTTCTTCCTCTTTCCATATATTATCTTCAAACCGGTAACCGTGAGCCAGTAAATTTTTGGGTGCTTCGGTATATTCCCATATTGTATGATCCATACCCAAAGGCTTGAAAATCTTTTCATTAATATATTGTTGGTACGTCTTCCCAGAAACATTTGTAATAATTCTTCCCAACATCGCAAATCCCAGATTGCTGTATTCATAGTTAATTCCAGGGACGTTGGAGAATGATATTCCCTTTTTTATCAACGCGATCAAGTCCTCATCCTTTGTATCAAGTTGGCGGTCACCCCAAGGATTGTCTTCCGGGAAACCCGCCATATGCGTCATCAAATGCCTGATTGTGATCGGGGGCGCATCCGCAGTGAGTGACTGCATATTCCTCAACTCAGGTATATACAGGTACGCTGGATCATCAACCTTTAATTTCCCCTCTTTTCTCAAAGCCAATATTCCCATGGCGGTTACACTCTTGGACATGGAGGCGATCCTAAACATCGATTTGGAGGATGCTTTAGTAGACGTGGCAATTTCCGCCATTCCGATTGCTCCTGCGTGCAGTAACCTCCCATCCACAACAAGACCGAACGCAACACCCGGAAGGTGATTTTTTTCCGCATATTCCTTATAAAGTTTCTCAATAACGGGAAGTGTTGATCTTATTTTATCGACGCGGTCAATGGCGGATGTCTGAGCATTGCAGGCCAATGAAATCAACAACAGTAGAAGGAGAATATAGCATTTCATAAAAACACGAGCTGGGGTAACTGAGAATATCGGATTTCTCAAATTTATTGATTTAAATCGATTTTGCTATCCGTGCCTTTACCTTCCTGTCAATTATCCTCCCGGGAACCCAACCAACCTTTGCCCATTTAATTTTAAACCTTCGTTTTGCGAGAATATCATTAATCAACACTCAAACAAGAAATTTTTAAGCCAATTGCTGGTACTTGATATTGGGTTTTAAAAATAACCTTCCATTTCTTTGAAATATACAATAACTACATTTTAACTTTATTTAAAAAGTACAACTAAATTGAATTTTATTGGGAACATATGCGTTATTTTTGCATCTGGAAGGGTTTCATTTGTAAGCCTAGTCTAAACAACCTTCCTTAGAAGTTTTAGGAATATAAAAAAAGTTATATTATATAAATTAGAATTACTAGCAGGGTTGTATTCCCGCCGAAACTTTAGAAGCTATGAATTATTCAATATTTGCACCAACTGCATCCACCGACTCAAGAAAGTATTTAAGAATGGCTGTTGCAGCATTCTTTTTCGTTCAGGGGCTTAGCTTTGCTGCATGGGCAAGTCGTATACCAGATATCAAGAACATGCTGCATCTTACTGAAGGTGGACTTGGAACTGTTCTTCTTGCGTTACCAATCGGTCTTATGGCCAGCCTGCCTATATCTGGTTGGATGGTAACTCACTATGGAAGCAAAAAAATGGTATTGATTGGAGCAATACTTTATGCTACTACGCTGGTTTTCATCGGCTTCGTTTCCCGAACTGAGCATTTGGTCATCGCATTGTTCGCGTTCGGCCTTTGGGGAAATCTGACAAACATTGCCATTAACACGCAGGCAGTCGCAGTAGAGCAGGTCTATAGAAAATCAATTATGGCGTCTTTTCACGGACTCTGGAGCCTTGCGGGCTTTATAAGCGCGATGATCGGGTCTGTATTTATCTCAGCAAATATTCCGCCCAGGATTCACTTTAGTGTGATCGCGGTGCTCGCTTTTGCGGTAATATTCACGGCATATAAACACACCATGGGCGACAGCGAAAAAAGTGATGACGCACAACCAATGTTTGTAAAACCTGACCGTGACCTTCTTACGCTGGGTTTAATTGGCTTTTGTGCAATGGTATGTGAAGGTGCTATGTTTGACTGGAGTGGCGTATATTTTCAAGAAGCTGTAAAAGTGCCTGCCGCAATGACCACGCTTGGCTACGTGTCATTTATGGGAACCATGACCGGCGGACGTTTTGCGGGCGACTGGCTTGCAAACAAAATTGGCAGAAAGAAAATGCTTCAGGCAAGTGGGTTGTTAATGGGCTCCGGCTTATTGATCGCCGTATTATTCCCATATCTGGCAACTGCAACTTTTGGATTTCTATTGGTAGGGTTTGGCGTTTCTTCCGTTGTTCCCCTGGTTTACAGCGCGGCAGGAAGATCAAAAACAATGTCTGCCGGGATGGCGCTGGCCGCAGTCTCTTCTATTAGCTTTATTGGGTTTTTAATCGGCCCTCCTCTGATCGGGATAGTGGCTCAGTTTGCTGATCTTCGCTGGTCATTTGCCATTGTCGGTATACTGGCTTCAATGACCGCTGTTTTGAGCTCAAAGGCGAAATTGATTCAATAGAATGGTCTATAAAAGAAATCGAAAATGAAGAATGGCTGCCAAAACGGTAGCCCTTCTTCATTTCAGATCCTAAAACACCGATTTATTGTCTTCCCCACAACTTCGGCAATACGATTTTACCGATCCAAAAACTGCCTCAAATAGTTTCTGCTTGTCAATATAGCACTGGTAACGTCAGTAATGTTACCTTCATAGGCCTTGTCTTCTACCTCGATCACAACAGGTCCCCTGTAACGCACATCGGTCAGAGCAGCAAAAAATCCCCGCCAGTTTACATCTCCCAGACCAGGTAACTTAGGTGAATGATATTCCAGCGGATTTCCCAGTATTCCTACCCTATCGAGCTTGTCTTTATAAACCTTTGCATCTTTCAGATGTATGTGGTGCAACCTCTCTTTATAATTGTAAATTGGCTTGATTTCATCCATCATTTGCCAGATCATGTGAGATGGGTCGTAGTTCAAGCCAAAAATACGACTGGGGATAATTTCAAACATGCGATCCCAAACCGCGGGACTGATAGCCAGGTTCTTCCCTCCCGGCCACTCATCATCGGTAAAGAACATGGGACAATTTTCAATTCCGATTTTGACATCACATTCCTCTGCAACTTTTACAACTGCCGGCCATACATCCGCAAACCTACTCAGGTTTTCCTTTATGCTTTTAGAAGGATCACGCCCAATAAATGTGTTAACCACAGGGATGCCAAGCTTCGCAGCGCCACGAATTACATTTTTAATATGTTCCAGATAGAATTCGGATCGAAGCGGGTCCGGATCCAGCGGATTGGGATAATAACCCAATGCAGAAATAGAAATCTTTGATTCATTCAAAAGGTATTTTATGTCTGAAATCCTCTTCCCAGACAGGTCATTCACATCAATATGCGTGACCCCGGCATATCTTCTGCTGTCAGCACTATCAGACGGCCAGCACATCACCTCAATGCATGAGAAGCCATGATTTGCAGCAAATCGAATAACATGTTCCAGTCCAAAGTCTGCCAATATTGCACTTACAAAACCTAATTTGAGCATATGTATAAAGTTAAAAAATATGTTTCGGCCAATCGATGACGACGCATAACCGTTTGTTGAAGGTGAAATTAATGATATCGAAGAAGATCTTGCATGACCTTTATCACCAAAGCAACGATTTTCATATTAAAATTAAGCCCGCAACGATCACGACGGGAATCGTTGCGGAATTAGTATTTATCCGCATCCAAAACTTGTCACCACATCAACCCCTTGAAAGTTCATCCATTTTTTGGCCCTATCCATCAATCCACGCTACCATTTGTAATTATGTCTCATCAATAAATCACATGAATATTAGTAATATTGACATAAGAAACGATTAAATCAAGGCAAATTCGATGAAAATGGCGTTGTTAGATTTTTTCAAACCTAAACATTTTTACAAATAACATGGCAGATTCTGAACCAGGTATCGGAAGAAAGATACTAAGTTTTTTTATCAACGAAAGTACTGAACAGCAAACCCCACAAGCAAAGGCGGAAGCAACTACACCGCAGGCAAAGCAAGAGGCTGTCAAGGTTTCAAATGTGGCGGGAACGGCGAGTATAGACCGGAAATTTGTAGACCACTTTGTTGAGCTGCTGGAAAAAGCAAATTTGCCCGGACCCGACTACTTTGAGTACAAGCAAGCGCTTCAAAGTATGGAAGGACTGGGATTGGGCGAAGAAAAGCAGTTCCAGGCCGCCTGGGCCAGCTTTAAGGCAATGGGAGGTATTAAAGACACCTCAGTTCTGAAGACTTCGGCTGACCAGTATTTGAGCATTTTGGACAAGGATCACGCTTCTTTCCTTAAAGATGTAGATCTTGCAATAAAGGACAGAGTCGGATCATTAAATGATGAGCTGAAAAAGCTGGAAGAAAATAATACATCTTTCGCTAAACAAATTGCAGATCTTCAATCCAAGATTGATGCCAACAAAAACCGCCTGGGTCAGATTTCGGGTGAGATCTCAGAGCAAAGTGCCAAAATAAATGCTAACAAAGACAGTTTCGAAGTAACCTTCAACAGTTTTGTTGAACAAATTAAATCGGATCTTAACAAAATCAACCAATACCTCAAATAATCTAAACGATCTTTTTAACTATGGCAACACCAGATTTTTCTCAAATCGGCGGCTCGCAGGAAGACCAGTCAAAACGTTCGTACTGGAGTAAGCCGGAGGGAATTACCTCGTTACTATTTCTAGGCGCTGCGGGAGCTGCTGCACTATATTACTGGAACAAATTGGCTGGCTTTCTTATTGAGGTCACTCAAAATACTTTATACCTCGGATTTTTGATGGCAATCCTCGCGATTGTTGTCTTCCTTTTTACCAGCAAGGATGTGAGAACTGCCGTGTTTTTCCTTTTCAAAACCCTGATGAGAAAAATTACCGGGTTGATCATCAAGCTGGATCCTATCGCGATCATGAAAATTTATGTCGACGATCTGAAAGAAAAACGCGAAAAAATGCAGGGACAAATCAATATCCTTGCAGGCCAACTGGTGAAATTGAACAGAAATATCACCGAAAATAATGAGCAGATCAAGCAGAAATTTGCAGAAGCAAATAAAGCTACTCAGATGGGTGATAGGCCCGGCATGAAAGAAACGGCGTCTCTCGCCACCATAGAAGGCGCAGGTCTTCAGGAAATGAATGAAAAACTTTTCCCCTTGCAGCGTAACATGAAAACGGTGCTGGAATTTATGGAAAAAGTAAATAAGAGCGCCGATTACATTATTAAAGAGACGGAAATTAAGGTTAAGCTCAAAGAAGTAGAATACAAGATTGTTAAGGAAAGCTCTAATGCGTTAAGAACCGCAGTAAGTATTTTCAAGGGAAATCCGGACAAAAAGTTCTACTTCGATGAATCTATGGAGTATATCCAGGACGATATGAGTATGAAATTAGGCGAAATGAAGCGTGCAATGGATTTGTCAATGGACTTTATTAATGGTGTCGACGTGCAAAATGGCCTGTTATCAGATAAGGGACAAGCCATGCTTGAAGCTTACAACCACGGAGAGTTTAAATTAATAAACCTGGATGCTGCCACTCCTGTGACGCGTTCAATTGATCCGCCAAAAGATTCTAACTACAAGGGTCTTTTGGATTAACAAATCTTATTCAAATCATTTACCAATTCATTAATTCTTAACTATTCATGAAAAGATTAACAGTTGCCGGAAGGCTTTTAATAACGGCCCTGGTCCTGGGTGCCATTTTTGTAGGATATAAATATTTTGGAGGTCAAAAGGCATTGGATCAGTTGGCTCAGGATCAAGCCAAAAGTCCACAGACGGAAGCTTCTTCAACAGAAGAAAGCGCACCCACCGAAGCCCAATCAACCGATTCAGAGGCGACCGACACGCCTGCATCCGCACCATTCAGCTATACCCCTCCCGCTCCGGTTGACGGAAAATTAAAAGGAGTTGTAGAACTTGGAGCGAGCGGTTTCAATTCATTCATTATTAAAGTGGATAAAGAAAAACGCTGGAGTCTTGAAAAATCAGAATTTGGTAACAGCCTTGTCACTGAAAACATGGCTACAGATGAAGACGTAAGGATTGGCCTGAAAAAGTATATAGGAACGATGCTTGATTACGGCGTAAGCGGCAAAGAAATTCACTTCGTAGTGAGCTCAGGGGCTGCCAAAGCAGAAGTTACCAAGAAGATCACAAAGGCGCTTAAATCATTGAATTACGTTGTAAATCAGGTTACTCCTGAGCAGGAAGGTCAACTTGGTTTTAGATCCGTGATGCCAGCGGAATACAATGACAAAGCATTCGTCGTTGATATCGGTTCAGGAAATACGAAAATTTCCTGGATGACCAGCGACAAAGTAAATTCCCTCGAATCGTACGGGGCGAAATACTTCCAGGACGGCATAGACGACACCAAAGTATATCAGGAAGTTAGCGCTAAGGCAAAACAAATTCCTGCCGAATTGAGGAAGACCTGTTTCATCATTGGCGGGGTCCCGTTTGAAATGGCTAAAGAAGTACGTAAAGGAAAAGAACGTTACACCGTTCTTAGTGCTCCATTGGCATATTCTAAATTGACAAATGCAAAATCGAAGGCTGGAGTTAACATTTATAAAGCAGTGACGGACGCAACCGGATGTAATCAGTTCGTATTCGACTGGGATGCCAACTTTACCATTGGATTTTTATTAGGACTTTAAACGAGGGAGGAAAGGGAGTAAGGACAATGGAGGTAAAAGGCAACTTACTCTCCATTGTCCCTTGTCTCCTTCCTCCCTTCTCCATTCTATGACCCTTTCCCAACTCTTTTCCTCCATTTCTGAAAACCCATGGCCCCTGGCTGTGTTTTTTATTTTTATGCCGCTGGTCGCCTGGGGTGTTGGACTGCTGGCGCATGGAAGCCGTGATGTGAAATTTTGGAGTTATGTCTATGCCGTGATAGTTTATGCAACATGTATTCCAGGTATTTTTGCAATTACCCTTAATATTTACCTGTTCCTCTTTGAGCGGCAAAGTATTTGGCAGGCAAATGTTGTTTTACAATTTTTACCCATCATTTCAATGGGGCTGACCCTGATGCTCATCAAAAGCAAGATACCTTTCGCACTGATACCGGGATTTGGCAAATTATCTGGTTTTCTTGCGCTGATTTTTTTACTGATCGGAATGATGTGGTTTGTTGACCGAATCCACTTAGTAGCATTCACTTACGTTCCCTTTGCCGTCATTTTAGTCGGTTTTATTCTCACTTTATTGGCCATTAGATTTGCATGGAGCAAATTGTTCTGAACAACTACTCGTATATACAAATCTGCGTAACAGAAGAACAGAAGCTTTTTGCCCGCAAACTCGTCGAGCATTCCCTTCGTCATCATCATGTCTCCAACATTTGGGACAAAGATGAAAGTAAACTTTCCCAAACGCGGATGATGCGTTTCACTGGAACGCTCGGTGAAATAATTTTCGCAGATTGCTATCACCTCACCCGCCCTACCCGTTCCTTTGGTGCAGTGGATGGCCAGGACTGGGGACAAGATTTTTTAATCAAGTCCAGCGAACACACATTTTCAGTCGACATTAAATCCATGAAACGTCGGTCCGGCGATCTGGCAAAAAATTACGTGCTCAATATTCCTGCTTCCCAGCTGCACAAGCCAAATTCAAAAACCTCACATTACTTCTGCATCTCCTTTCACCAATCAGATCGTGATGGAACCATAGCCTCTCTTTTAGGTTTCATTGACAAAATTTCCCTGGAAAAAGGAGAGTCGGGCATACTGTATAAAGCCGGAACAAAACGAATCAGAAGTGACAACACGACCTTCACATTTCATGAAAATACCTATGAAATTCTATTTAGTGATATTGACCCTCCCGTGGTAACCGAGCACATTAGAAGATTGCAGAGCTTTCGCGTACGTGATTTGAAATAGCGACTTTTGTACGTATATTTGAAACAGGTTTTTAAAATAGATACGTATGAAAGCACAGGATCAAAAAGTAAAACTTACTCTAAGTGTTAAGAAATCTGCAATTGACCGGGCCAAAAAGTACGCTTCATTGGAAGGAACCTCGGTTTCGCATATCGTAGAAGACTACCTTGCCAAGTACATATCAACTAAAGACATTGATCCGGAAAACAAAACCCCTAATCCGGCAGACCTACTTTTTGGCTGCGCAAAAGATAGCGCTTTAAGCAAAATGACTGATAGAGAAATCCGCGATTTACGCATTAAGGAAAAATATAATGTATGAAATTGTTTTTGGACACAAATGTAATCCTTGATCATGCACTCGCCCGGGAATCAGGGCAGCCATACGAGGCCAAATTGATCCTTTCCTGGGCATTTGACAATGCCATTTCTCTTGTTATTTCGCAAGGAAGTTTCTTCACATTTGCCTATGTGTTACAGAAATCTGGGCTTAAAGGGACCGATTTAAGGTCGAAACTGCGAATGTACCTGGATATATTAGAGGTTTCATCAACAGATAAAAACGCTTTAATAAAAGGGATTGACTCATCTTTTAAAGATATCGAAGATTCTTTTCAATACGAGACCGCTGTAAATCAAAACTGCAACTACCTGATAACCTGCAACATATCAGATTTTAGCATTCATAAGACTGACACACCTATGCCGATTACGCCATCAGACTTTTGCAAGAAAATTCTTGGCAAGAAAAAAGGGATTCATTATTGACCATGGCTTCACAAGCACGCACTTACGATCAAAAAAAACTTCTCGGGCAAGTATATACGCCATTACATATCGTTGAAAAAATTCTTGGTCATACCCAATTCTATTCGAACTTTTCCGGCAAAAAGATCCTGGACCCGGCTTGTGGAGACGGCCGATTTCTGGTTCCAGTCGCTCAATTTATCCTTCAGAATTCACCGCCTGAGTTGCTTGGGCAAAACCTACTTCTGATCAACGGTTGGGACATCGATCTGGAAGCATTGGCTATTTGCCGTGAAAATCTGGACAAATTAGTTGCAGATTTCGACATCAAAATTGCCTGGAATCTGCACCAACTGGATGCATTAAAACAGATTGATAATGAAGACAGGTTTGATTTAATTATTGGTAACCCGCCCTACATCCGAATTCAGCACTTACCTGACGACCAGCGAAAATATGTTCAATCCGCTTATTCATTTTGCAAAAAAGGCTCGACAGATGCCTATGTCGCATTTTTCCAGCTGGCTTCCACCCTCCTGACCAAACAAGGGATCTGTGGTTTTATAACCCCCAACTCATATTTTTCATCCGAAACCGGAAAGGCACTTCGATCCTTTTTTGAGTGGAATCAAAATCTCGTTCACATTACAAATTACGGTGCGTTGCGTGTATTCGAAAATACCGGAACATATTCTGCGATTACCATATTTGGTAAGGTTGCAAGAGAACATTTTTGGTTTGAAAAGTGTGATGCTAAATATCAGTATTCAGGTCGTAAGATTCCGTTTTCTGAATTGAAAGACAACAAAGCTTGGCAGTTATCTGTTGATCATCAAACAATTAGGACTGGAACCCGCCTTGGGGATATTTGTCAGATATCGGTCGGCGTTGCGACATTGTCCGATGCGTTTTATATGTTTACAATCCTTGAAGAAGAAGGTAATTTAGTGCATGCAATCAATAAAAAGGGCGTCAAGGCCTGGCTTGAAAAAGAAATATTGAAACCCATCATTAAAGGCTCCAAGTTAAAAACAAGCACGGATCCGATTACGGAATACATCCTGTTTCCATATCAAGCAAGTGCGTCAGGAAAGCACATCATTCGCTCCGAGGATACTTTGCAGCAGCACTTCCCAAATGCGTATAAATATTTAACAAGTATACAACCTGTTTTAAATCAGCGAGATAACGGAAAGTTAAACGCCGTTTCCTGGTATGCTTTTGGACGGGCACAGGGGCTGGATAGTTCTTTTGGACGAAAAATTATTTTCTCGCCAATGAATCACTCCCCCAATTTTGTATTCTATGAAAACCCTGATTGCACAATCTATTCAGGCTATTTCATAAAGTATGACGGGGACTACAATTGGTTGCTATCTCAGTTGAATTCAAAAAGAATGGCTGATTTTATTGCGATTTCAGGAAGAGATTTCCAGGGCGGCTACAAAGGATACAACAAGAAGATTTTGGAAAATTTCCTTATCATAGATTAAGCTGTTATCCAACTTTAACACCGGCGCATAGGTCTGAATAAGGCCACTCTAATGAATTTCCGGCATGCTTTCGACAAAACTTTAAAAACACCATTGGACGTATTTTCGGGCAGACCAATATGTGTCCATACAAATATTACCCCCGCTTTGCATCAAAAATATTTTCAATTTTTATCATAAATAAACGAACGTTCATTTATATTTGTAACATAATATGAGAACGAGAGACGCAAATAAAGAAGTTTTAATCCGAGAAAAAGCCATTGAAATGATTGTACATCAGGGCTTTGACGGATTAAGCATGCATAAACTGGCCAAATCCGCTGGAGTATCTGTTGCAACGATCTACATCTATTTCAAGGATAGAGAAGACCTGATTCAGCAGCTGTATATCGAAGAGACAAAAAAAATGACAGATGCCACGCTAATGAATTTTGATCCTGAATGCCATTTTGACGAGGGACTCAAAATTCAGTGGATGAACAGGATGCATTATTGCCTTGACAACCCGTACAGCATGACGTTTATGGAACAGGTGAAACACTCTCCATTTATAGACAGGTCGGTGATGGACCGGCGATTCCTGGACGCGATGTCGAGATTCGTTCATAACGCCATTGATCGGAAAGAATTGATACAACTTCCCATCGAAATATATTGGTCAATTGCATTTGCTCCTCTCTATCAGCTCGTTAAGTTTCATATCTCCAAAACCGGATTGGGTGGAAAACTGCCATTTTTCTTTGATGAAGATAAAATACAACAAACACTCAACCTCGTTATAAAAGCTTTAAAACCGTAAGATCATCACCCTTTAGCAAAATGAACGGAAGCAACCTATGGAAAATAACTACGATACAGAAGAATTTGTACTGGTTTTCAAAACCAATATAAAATGTAAAGAGGACGTCAGATGCTTAGGACCAGTGATGGACTCCGGGTTCGGGAATTCAAAGTGGAGTGTTGACTTGTCAGATATTGACAATGTATTACGAATAGAGTGTACGCATTCCGATACAAATAAAGTGATAGAAATTATCGAAAATGCAGGATTTACCTGCCAGGAACTACTTGATTAGAACTAAATATGCCTGAACAAAACACGAATACTTTCACCGGTTACCAAAAATTTATTGTAGCCATACTTGCGGTCCTTCAATTCACAGTTGTGCTGGACTTCATGGTTCTCTCGCCTTTGGGCGCCATTTTGCTTAAAGAGCTATCAATCAGTACATCGCAGTTTGGACTTGTAGTTTCAGCTTATGCGTTTAGCGCGGGCTCGGCGGGGTTGCTGGCCGCAGGGTTTGCAGATAAATTCGACCGGAAAAAACTTTTACTGTTCTTTTACACTGGCTTTGTGGTGGGTACATTGCTATGTGGAATTGCACCGGATTACCATTTTCTATTGATGGCTCGTATTGTAACAGGCATTTTCGGAGGTGTAATCGGGTCCATCAGCTTCGCGATTATAACTGACATTTTCCCGATGCAAATGCGGGGCAGGGTAATGGGGTTTGTACAAATGGCTTTCGGGCTAAGTCAAGTTCTGGGTATTCCCATCGGGCTTTATCTCGCAAACATCTTTGGATGGCATGCACCTTTTTTAATGATTGTCGCTCTGGCGTTAATCATTGGTGTTGTTCTGATACTGTATTTAAAGCCTATCAATGAGCATTTGAAAATTCAGAAGGAAGGAAATGCGTTTCAACATCTGGGCTCCATTATCTCTAAGCCACAGTACCTGAGAGGATTTGCAGCCACGGCATTACTTGCAACAGGAGGCTTTATGTTAATGCCTTTTGGAAGTGCATACGGCGTGCACAATCTGGGCATTTCTTTGACGCAACTGCCCGTTCTTTATATGGTAACCGGTGTTTGTATGCTGGTATTTAGCCCCGTCATTGGGAAACTAAGTGACAAAATTGGCAAATATCCAATGTTCATTGGCGGCTCAGTTGTCACCTGCATCATGACACTCATCTATTGTAACCTGGAAATAACACCCCTTTGGATTATCATGATCCTGAATGTGTTCCTGTTTGTCGGAATTACGGGGCGGATGATCTCAGCTTCTGCGCTGATGACCGCCGTTCCGGAACCGCAGGATCGCGGCGGTTTCATGGGCGTGAACTCATCGGTTCAGCAAATCTCTGGTGGTATTGCATCGCTGATTGCCGGTTACATCGTTTCAGAAACCAGCACGGGTTACCTTGAGAACTATCCGACCTTGGGCAATGTAGTGGTGGGCGCGGTTATCCTAACCATTTTCCTAATGTACTCGATACATAAATATGTAAGAGACAAGCCATCGGTTACACCACCGGGAGCAGTTCAAAAAGAGGCAGTTTAAATAGACACCAAGAGAAAACGGAGCACTCCCCTGCTCTGTTTTCTCTTGCCAAACTTTCGGAAATTCTAAATTTGATTCTGCGACAAAATCGAAAGATTGCCTAGAAAAAATCCTCATTCTCCCACTCACGCATTCATCGCACTGCCAATCCCCAAAAAATCCATCATGCGAATCAATCGCTTCTTTTCAATAAGTTGAAAAAACCTCCGTATTTCTACCGAAACTAGCTTAAAAAGGGGGTAAATTGAAAACAAATTATAGAAGTTAATCTGTTGATTACCAGCAAATTGAAAAATACTTAATAAAATAATCTTTTTATACTTAGTATACTTTTAGAAAGTTTTATACATTTATTGCGATAAAAAACTTTTGACACTTTCTATTTAATAGGATTAGGGTTAAAAATATTTTACGTTTATTTACATATCAAACATGAAATAAACTATCATCTTTTTATACATTTAATACTTTTAAATGAAAATCCTCAGTATTGTCAATAACAAAGGAGGTGTTGGAAAAACAACTTCCGCTCAGAGCATCGCTGCCGGCCTAAACAAATTTGCCAATGCACGTGTGCTTGTAATTGACCTGGATGCCCAGGCCAGTCTTACAAAAAGTTTTGGCATTACACATGCGGGACTAAAAAAGGATAGCGGTTCTTTTATAACTGGCGAATACGAGTTTGATGAAATTGTAAAGAGAGTAGGTGACATTGACATATTACCCGGTTCGGCGGAAATGACGCACCGTGAGGATACAATCAAGTCTGCGCCCATTTTTCCATTCAACCTTAAGATTGCTTTGGAAAAAGTAAAAGACCGGTACGACTTTGTGATCATTGACTGCCCACCGGCTTTGAATGGGAACACGCGGATGGCTCTGGTTTCATGTCATCAATATTATGTACCGCTTCAGGCTGAGTTCTTGAGTTATGAAGGGTTGCGCAACTTTTTGGTTTACTCAGCAGAGATTAAAAAAATAAGTCCGAGTACAAATCTCGGAGGCGTGTTCGCGACGCGGTACAATCCAAAAATAAGAAAAAAAATAAGCCATGAACTGATCAGCGCGACACGCGAGCAACTGGGTGATGTTTTTATGAATTCCTTTATCCGGGATAACATTGCTCTCTCCGAAGCGCAGGCAAATGGCACAACGATTTTCGACTACGCCCCGAACAGCAACGGAGCAGAAGATTATTACAAACTGACCAAAGAAATTTTAGAACGCATTAACAACTGACACGATGGCTAAAGAAAGGAAATTTGAGTTTGCACCACTTCCGCTCGTATCCGATATTCAGGAAGAAATTGAAATAAATCAGGCCGCCAACGAGGCCGATCAGGCGCCTACCAAGGTGACATTCGATTGTGATTACATTTTGATGGAAAACATGAAGGATTACGGTTACTGGGAAGGGCTGACTCAAAAGGACATTATTCTCGAATCTCTGAAGCTATATTTCAAGGATAAGGAAATTCGTCCACGTCCTGACAAAATCCGTAACAAAACTAAGGTAGGTCGGAAGCCAAAAAACGCGCAGGAATAATAATGGAATCGTTTTAAAAAAAGCAATACGCGCACTTAGGATAACGCACATACTTCTATCCATAAAAAATGCTTCTCAAAAGGAAGCATTTTTTATGGAACAATATTAAACAGCCTCTACTGAAAGCCCTGGCAAAATTTTCGACACGGATTCCAATTCCTCAATTGCGATTTCAATGTCTGCCCCTGAGGTCCTGAAGTTCACGAAAGCCGCCCGCATGCAGAACAATCCTTCTAATGTGGTCGGCGTCAAAAAGATCCTGCCCCGCGAATTCAGCAGCGAGAGAAACTCACCCGTCTGTTCCTGATTATTTTTTAGTCCAAAACAAACGACATTCAATCGGACCGGCGCGACTAATTCGAAGATTTCGCTTCTTTCAAGATACCGTCCGAGCTCCCTGGCACAATCAACACTATTTTCGACGATTGATTGAAACCCTTCCTTGCCATAAGCCATTAAACTAAACCATGCAGGAAGCGCTTTGAATCTTCGGGAGTTTTCAGGAAGAAAGTTTAAATAAGAGAAATTCTCATTTGCATTTCCAAGATAAGGCGCATTGGAATTTTGGAATGACTGTATTTGCAGGTGCTTGTGCTCGCTCCTGGTAAGAATCACGGCGCTTTCATACGGCACATTCATCCACTTGTGGCAATCGATTGTAATACTGTCAGCCTGGTCCCATCCATCCAACAAATGTTTATGGCCAGGAGAACAGGCTGCAAATCCCCCAAAAGCCGCGTCTACGTGAAGCCAAAAATTGTATTTGCTTTTTAAGTTTGCGATCTGCCTTATGTTATCGAAGTCGACCGTATTCACGGTACCGGCACTGCAGTTCAAAATGACCGGTTTGCCGGCATGCGCCAATAATTTTGCTTCGAGATCGGCGACATCGAGCGCCTCCCTACCCTGAATTTTTTGTAACCTGACAAAATTGTTGCTACCAAATCCGAGCATCGAAAGGGATTTGATTACAGATGAATGTGGGGTCGCGGCAAGAACTACAATTTCGGAAGACATCCCTTCGCGGGCTATATCTCTTCCGAGCTTATGACCTGCCCACTGCCTGGCAACAGCCAAACCCGTAAAATTGGACATCGTGGCTCCGGTGACGAAACTGCCGTTAAATGCATGTGGTAAGCCAAGTAAATCCAGTAATAGAAAAATAGTCTCTAACTCAACCTGACCAGAAACATCCCCCGCTCCCTTTATACCTTGCGTATTCTGGTCAAAAACGGAGGTCAGCCAATCTCCCGCGATCGCTGCCGGCGTCGTGCCGCCAGTCACAAAGCCCCAGTATCTAGGACCAGCGCTGGCAACCATCAGTTTCTGATAATTGTCTTTAAACAGTTTCAGTGTATCGGACGCTCCCAAACCTGATGCAGACAACCCGGCAGACACCGCCTCGTGATCAAATGCATACGTGGGCAACTGGTCCAGGCCATTGAGGAAATCAATCGCCTGCGTTTTGACTTCATTCAAAATTTCTTCAAAAGTCTGTAAATCATTTTCTAATACAGGATCCATATTAACTGCTGTAATGAGCTCTTACAAGATTAATTTTACCATTTTCATCGAACTCCATGAGCTCTGCGGATTTCCGGCCATTTATGCTCGTGTAATAAATAACTACAGAACCTGTCCCGGCAAGAACTTCGTGAAACTCAAAATGAAGGTCTGGGTAAAGTGTCAATCCTTTACTAAAATAGGCTTTCAACACTTCCTTTTCAGTTATGACCCCTTCGTCATTGATCCCGAGCTGCTTGATAAGCGGTGAATAAAATTTCAGATTGTCTGCATAATGCCCAAGAATTTCATCCAAATCGTGTCCGTTCCATGAATCGATCCATTCACGGGCAAAGTCGTTTGCAAATGCTGCTGTAATCATATGTTAAGTTTTTAGCAATCAGATTGTTTAAAAATCCAATCGATTTTACATGAATTTTTTCATTGCACGAAGTTATCTGACTAATGACAACTCCATCTTTATGTCGGACCTTTTATAAACAGCGTCCAGTGGAACTTCTAAAAACCCAATTTTCAAGTAGATGTGGATCGCATTGACTAGCATTCTATTGGAATAAAGAACGATTTTCTTCGCGCCTTTGTCACGAGCTTTTTCAATAGCTGCTGTGCAGAGTATCTTTCCTACACCTTGCCCTCTCACATCATTTTCCACTCCCATTTTGGTCAGTTCATATATTCCGGACTCCACAAGTCTAAGAGCAGCCGTACCGACGACCCTATCCTCCATTTTTGCAAATAGTATCTCACCGCCTTGATCCAGAATTGCAACCTTTGGATTCTCCAAAACGTATTTATCGATCGGCTCAATCGTAAAATATTCCTCAAGCCACGCTTTGTTGATCTTTTCAAAATATACTGCGTATTCAGGCTCGTAATCTATAATTTTAATTGTCATTTTTAGGTATTTTGGTTGTGCCAGACTCTCGCGCCGCGATGAAAGGAAAAGGCCACTTCCGGTTCTCTAATACTATAATTTAGTTCATTGCCATGGCGAAACGCCTGTGGTAATTTATTTGACCCAGATGGTAACCCAGATGAATAAGTAAATGGGTTAAGATTATATGGACACTTTGCTCAGGAAACATCACAAGAACTTCACTGGGATACTCTTGCTGTAACTCGTTGTCAGTCAATTTCGATAAAGCCGAATCCAGAATTCCCTGTAAAACCGTTATTTCAACAAGCAGCGTTTCCTTTGTAAATAACCTCTTTGCAAATTCCGCATCACGATCTCTCGCATAGGGAACATCACCCAATGCATGGCCGATATAGGTTCTGAGGTTGCCAATGAGATGCTGCACGAGATTACCGGCCGAATTGATCGTTCCAGGCACTACGATCCACATTTCATCATCAGTCTGATAGGCTGCCACTTCCTTTTCAAGTTTGTCTAATTCTCTGGTATAGAGATTTTTAAATTGTTTGCTATTCATGAATTTCTCCTGTTGTGAACTTATTCCTCTGCGTTTTATAACCAATATTAACAAGATAAACTCCGCTCATGGTCACCAAAAAAGCCAGGCAGGTAAACCATGTAATCTTCTCACCTAGCACCAGAAATCCAAGGATTATTGCAACCAGGGGATTAATGTAGGCATAAATAGAAACCAGGCCAGCAGGCAATTTCGACATGGCATACAGATATGATGCAAACGCAAGGATGCTGCCGAAAAGAATGAGATAAAGTAAAGCCAGCATAGATTCCATGTGCATTTCTGGCAGGTTTTGCCAGTCCTCATTAAGCGCGCTAAGTATGAAAAGTCCCGATCCTCCGACGAACATCTGCACCCCCGCGTTGAAAAACGAATCCGACTTGGAACGGTATATCTGGGTATACAAGCCTCCCAGGCACCAGGAAACGATTGAAAAAAGCACAACGACGATTCCTGTCAATGATGCCGGATCACGAAGCAATTCCAGATTATCCCGAAAAATAAATGCGACACCAAAAAGACCTACAAACATTCCTGTGACAATTTGCCGGTTTACTTTCTCCTGCTTTTTTGCGATCAGATTAAGCGCAATTGTAAAAATCGGGATCATGGAGCACATGAGCGCAGCAAGCCCGCTTGGAATGTACTTTACTGCCCAGCCCACAATGCCCGTCCCGGTGCTGATAAGGCAGAGGCCGGGAATGATTTGCAATTTGATGTTGCTCCACTTCCATTCCATGGAGGGTCTGGTGATTGCCAAAAAGGTTAGCAGGATAATCCCCGCACTTGTATTTCGGATAGCCATGAACATCAGCGCCGGAAAACCCGCAACCCCGATGCGCGCGGCAAGATACGTTGTGCCCCGGAAGAAACAAACCAGACCAAGTGCGACGTAAGCCTTTATTGTGGTATTCATAATTTATTGCAATTGAATATTAGCTTTCAGCGACTGGCTTTTGGCTTTCCTTACCTTTAAAAGGTCGTGAAAATTCTTTCTCGTAAGGCAAGTATCTTTTTCCTGACAAAATCTTACGCAAAATTATTAGCTTGCGGACGAATAAAACAGATTCACTTTTTTATTTATTGTGCATAACAGATTTTAAGAGCAATGATAAATGTACCAATAATAGAGGTAAATGAAGATTTTCTATACACACAAATCGCGGATCGGTTTGTGACTCAGATCGAAACCAGGATTTTGAAAACGGGAGACAAACTGATGTCTTTGAGGGCGTTGAGCAAAGAGCAGGGAATTAGCATCAGTACAGCATACAAAGCCTACGTTGAACTTGAAAATCAAGGCTTTATAGAGGCAAGGCCCAAGTCTGGCTATTTTGTGAAATTTTCGAAAAGTCAATTTCCTCCGCAGCCGATGGCTATTCAACCTTTGGAAAAAGTAAAAACAACCAGTGTGGACGAGATGATCGCTCGTGTTTACCAAACCACCCTGGCTAAAGAAGGGGTTGTAAGACTTTCTATTGCTTCTCCGTCTGCCAAACTGATACCGGAAGCGAAATTAAACAAGGCCATGATAGAAGCGTTGCGTAAAAGTCCGACAAGTTGTACGCAATATGAAGAAATTCAGGGAAACAAAACTTTAAGACAGCAGATAGCCAAATACGCGTTCAACTGGAACGGCAGCATTACTGAAGAAGAAGTAGTTACGACACAGGGATGTATGGAAGCGTTGGTTTTTTGCCTCAAAGCGGTTACAGAACCCGGCGACACCGTTGCGATAGAAAGCCCTACCTATTTTGGTATATTCAATGTGATGAAAAGTCTCGGATTGAATGTGCTCGAGATACCAGTCGATCCGCAACAGGGTGCTGACATTGAATATCTGGAAAAAGCTCTGGAGTCTGTTCCTGTGAAAGCATGCCTCTTTGTTCCCAATTTCTGCAATCCCGTTGGTGCGTTGATGCCAGATCAACGAAAAAAACAACTCGTGGAGCTGTTGGCAAAAAAACAAATTCCCCTGATCGAGGACGACATCTATGGCGAGATGTACTTTGGCAAAAACCGACCGAGAACCTGTAAAAGTTTTGATCAGCAAGGTATGGTCATGCTGTGCTCTTCGGTTTCCAAAACGTTGGCACCTGGTTACCGTGTCGGCTGGTGTATACCGGGAAAATTTATCGATAAAGTGATCAGTATGAAGCTAATGCATACAGTGTCTTCCGCAACGCCAACGCAGGCGGCCATCGCTTTATTCTTTGAAACAGGGCGCTATGATCTTCACATGAGAAACCTGCGGAAAGCGTTGCATACGCAATCGTTAAGATACATACAGGCCATTTCACAGTACTTTCCCAAGGATACGAAAGTCAGCCGGCCTGGGGGCGGTTATGTATTATGGGTAGAATTGAATCCGCAATTTAACGCAATCGAATTGTTCGAAAAGGCTCTGGAGCAGAATATAAGCATTGCACCCGGACAGATATTCAGTACCGACGGACGGTTTACAAATTACATCAGGATCGGTTTTGGTAATCCTTTTGAAAATGTAATTGAGGATGGCCTGAAAAAGCTTGGTATGATGCTTTCAACAGGCAACTAGTAATGGTCACAAACGGGTTCATAATAATCTGAAAATAAAACAATTTTGCCTATACCTGCAACCCCGATACATCTCGCAACAACATTGCAACTAATTGATTTTCAGCACTTGTAACCCTGTTGCACGCAGTTATGAATTATCTTTGCAATGATCTGAATGTGGTAACCTCACCTATTTCAGAATAGAATTGTTCAATCATCTTTGAAGTGAACCGGTTAACCCCGGGTTTTATATGAAGCTTAGCACAACAAAAGACAACCAAAAAAAATCCCGGGATTGCTGCGATCATGATGAGCCGCAAGACATAAAAAAAATGACACATACCCACGCACATGAAAACCATAACCACATCACTCATGAGGATGCACACGGAGATCATGACCACGATCACGACCATTCTCACGATGGGGATGATGATGCGGGTTTATTTCAAAGTCGATGGCCTTTATGGGCAAGCTTGCTGATCCTCGCCACGTTTCTTACGCTGACTTTTGTTTTTAAAATCGAAATCAGCCGGTCAATCGAAATCGGGTCAATGTTAACTGCCTATTTATTGGCCGGCTATAAAACAATCGGGGTGGCATTCCGAAGAATCAAGCGCGGAGACTTATTTAATGAATTCACGCTCATGACGATTGCCACTTTGGGCGCATTTTATATCGGTGAGTTCAGTGAGGGCGTAGCCGTAATGATTTTCTATGAAATCGGGGAATTGTTTCAGGATCTTGCCGTAAGCCGCTCAAAGCGATCCATTAAAGCTCTTTTGGATATCCGCCCCGACCAGGTTACTGTCATCCGAGATCAAAAAAATGTTTCGGTCTTGCCGAATGAAGTAAAAATTGGCGACACTATTCTCGCGAGAGCGGGCGAAAGGGTGGCGCTGGACGGGATACTCAAATCACAGCTAGGAACTTTCAATACGGCTGCACTTACAGGTGAATCGAAGCCCGACCAAAAGAGAGAAAATGAGGTGGTACTAGCGGGTATGATCAATACGGATAAGTCTGTTGAAATTGAAGTTACATCTTTGTTCAAAGACAGTAAACTATCGCGGATTCTGGAAATGGTGGAGGCGGCTACTGCAAAGAAAGCGCCTACACAACTATTGATCAGTAAATTAGCAAAGATCTATACCCCCATTGTATTCGGGCTGGCCATGTTAATTATTCTTATTCCGTGGCTTTTTGTTCAAAACTATGATTTTCAGGAATGGCTGTATCGCGGGATGGTTTTTCTGGTGATTGCTTGTCCTTGTGCGCTTACGATCTCGATTCCTTTGGGGTATTTTGGAGGAATTGGGCTGGCATCAAGAAACGGGATATTGGTCAAAGGTTCCAATTTTCTTGATGTACTGACGAAGATCGACACCGTGGTGACGGACAAAACCGGAACTTTGACACACGGCATTTTCAAAGTGCAAAAAATTGAAACAACGCTCGATCAAAAAGAATTTCTCACTCAAACGGCAGCACTTGAGAGTTATTCGACACATCCCGTTGCCAAAGCTGTTGTAGCTCACGTTGGCGAAGTAATCTTAACAAAACCAACAGATGTGGAAGAAATCTCCGGGCACGGGCTGAAGGGAAAATTGAACGGGCATGATATACTGGCAGGAAATCTCAAGCTGCTAAAAAAATATGCAATCAGCTATCCCCCGGACCTGGACAATGTCATTGAAACCATTGTTGTCGTCGCGATAGAAGGAAAATATGCCGGATACATCACGATTGCGGATGAATTGAAAGAAGACGCTGCCGCAACAGTTGCGGAATTGAAAAAACTCGGAATTGAAACCATCATGCTGTCCGGAGATAAATCCGTTGTGACAGAAGCAGTTGCAAGACAACTTCAAATCAAAAAAGCCTATGGAGATTTACTGCCCGAAGGGAAAGTGGATCGTGTGCAGGAATTGAAAAACCAAGGCAGGCATATTGCATTCATAGGTGACGGAGTTAATGATGCGCCTGTCATTGCGCTCGCGGATGTGGGGCTTGCCATGGGCGGATTGGGTTCTGATGCTGCTATTGAGACTGCGGACATCGTCATTCAAGACGATCAGCCCTCGAAAATTGTCTCAGCTATTAAAATTGGTCGAATCACCAAAGGGATTGTATATCAGAATATTGGCCTTGCAATGGGCATTAAAGTGTTGGTAATGGTGTTGGGTGCCGGTGGAATTGCCACCCTTTGGGAAGCCGTTTTCGCGGATGTTGGTGTAGCGCTATTGGCGATCTTGAATGCGTTCCGGATTCAGGGGAAGAAGGTTTGAGGGGCAGCTTCGCGCAGGAAGTTGAGGGAGGGAAAGGTGAAAAGGTAAAAGGTGAAAGATAGTGAAAGGTGAAGCGAACGGGAGTATTACTACTCTTCCGTTCGCGTTTTTGGTTTTCTGTTTAATTCTCAGTTACAACGAAGTCTCCTTTTTCTATTGACCAGTCGTTTCCAAAAAATCCGGCCATTTTTACTGCTTTAAATCCAGTTTCAAGCATTTCAGCAGAGAAAATCATGAGGTCAGGAAATCCGCTTCCGCCAGCAAAATACTGGTTTGCGTTAGCTGCCTGCATACCCACTTTGCCCGTTCCGGCGATTACGGCGACTGATGCGGTTTTACTATCAGCCCTGGGCCATGAGAAGTAAGTTGCTAAATCATCTCCCTTGAATTCCTTCTTCCCGGCAACGATCTTACCTGTTGAAACCTTTATCGGGCAATCGGCAAGCAATTTATTCCAGGCAAGGTTGTTGGAGATATTACCATAAAGAACAACCCCGCGATCTTTAAACTTCTCATTATCAAAGTCCTTATCCGCAACAATATCCACGGCGCCGTTACCTCTGTAATACCATGTTTCAGAATCGTATCGCGCCTTTTCGAAAGCCCAGGTATTTTCCTCTGGTGTTCCGTTGGTGGCGTATACATACACCATCCGATTTTTGAATGGTTCTTTAAATGTGCCTGACCTCAACGGATTCTTTTCCTTTTCTAACGAATTCGTGAGCAATGCCCATTGATCTGTCTTACCCAGCAGGATGCTTTGATTATTTTCGGTAACGTCCAAAGTCAGTGTGTTCAGACTATCCAGTTGAATGCTGATCTTTTTCCCTTTTTCAAATGCGGACAAGTCAAGTGAAAGCGCAGACACATTGGTTGTAGAACCCGTGATCTGATTTTTGACTTTATTCAAATCAAGAATGACCCTGCTAAATTTAAGAGGTGCAATTTGCTGCTGAATTTGCGCCCATTTCATTTTAGCCGAGACCCCCGGATTAGCTGTCGTGAAATCGATGTGGTATGTTGCGGTATCTTTCGCGATTGTGTGCCAGCTAAAAAAGTTAAAGATCGGAGGCCAGTCAACGCTAATGTCGCCATACCAGTGCCCGCCACCCTTATGCTCGTAGTAGCTGAAATCACCATGAAACCCTGATAAGATTTTTTTCATCTGGCGTGCATACCCAACAGAAACAGTTCGGTCATCATCGCCATGGGCGATGTAAACGCCAAGTCCCTTGTAATTTTGGGTCAGAGCCAATACATTACTCGCATTACTGGCCCTCAGCAATATAGACTCTACCGGAGATCCGGCACTATCTGGGATCATACCATCATGAGAGCCGTATGACGACAGCGTCGGATAGCCGGCCGATGGCGCAATGGCTGCCCATTTCTCGGGATAAGTTGCCCCCAAAAACCAGGTGCCGTGTCCGCCCATCGAGTGACCTGTAAGGTATATCTTCGAAGGGTCAGGCGTGAACTGTTTTTTAGCAATTCCCAATACTTCCAACGCATCAAGCCTACCCCAATCCTCCCAGTTGAAGCCACGGGGCCGCCGATTTGTTGGCGCTACCACTACCCCCCAATCCTTTGGCTTATAAGCTCTTGCCTGACTTATTGCCTGAACTTCCGCTCCATGTACCGAGAAAAAAAGTGCAGGGGCCGTATTCGATTTTGGACCGATATAGGGTGAAACTGCATAATATTGAACACTCCCATCCATATCACTGACGAAAGTGCGGCTATACTGTTTCCCTGCGGGCATTGTCTCCAATTCGACCGTTTTAGAATCGATAAGTTTACCATTTTGACTTAAGGTAAGAGACACTGGCGATTTTCCTGCTGACGCAATCGAAACCGCATTCAGCAACACGGCAACTTTTCGGGTAGACAAAGCCGGTATCGAGGGAATTGCCGACGTCAATTGATTTCCTGACACATCGGATTTCATTGCCAAGCCAGACAAAGGCTTTGTCGACGTATTCACCACTACCAGGCCGACCCAGAGAGAATCGTTCTTAAGATCGGCAACTGCGTTGGGCATTGTCAGATCTTCTGTGCTAAAATAAACAGGCTTTTCCGGAAACGTCAATTTTGCCACAATTCCACCAAAGCGGCCGAAACGGGCAACCCTTACATAGAACTCGTTTTTACCTTTTTTCAATTTGACAGGCAGGTTCATCCAGCCATATCTGTATACATCGCCGCCCCTTGGTGCTCCGTTGACATACACCATGTCATTACCCGTTACATTCAGCAGAGCAACCTGCTCTTTTTTTGAGTCGTATGTCAGATAAATGTATCCATTGGAAAACGAATCTCCCCTGAAACGATGGGCTGTATCCGTTTTTACAGGTCTCCATTTAATGGCACCATCACTTCCAAATGACTGTCCTTCGAGCGGTTGCTTTAGTGTTCCCTTGTAGAGCTGATAAGCCAGCTGGTCAGAATACAGAGCTTCCCGGCCGTATTGGTGGCATGGGCCGATACCAAGGCCTTCAGAAAAATGAAAGGTTGTCTGTGCTGGCGAAAAAGACCAGATGTGTGCCAGAAGGCCGGCTAAATAAATCCATTGTTTCATTGAACGAGTGTCTCTATAAGGTTAAAAGTTAGGGCAAACCCCGCAAAGCGGCAGGTAAGCTTCACAATACCCGAAAATAGCTCAAAATGGACCTAAAAGAAAAAATATTTTTAGAATCACGAACAAAAAATAACATAATAATCTTAAAATCAATTGGTTAATTTAATAAAAAAATTTAAAAATTGCCACCTTTTTGAATATTTTATTAAATAACTAAAAACAGGAAGGGTTTAAAAAATGTGGCTGATGAGCTTATCCAAAATGAAAACCAGGGCTTGAAAACCATTCACCGCGCGATCCAGAGAGAAGCAGCGATGATTATGGCGATGGCTAATAGCTTGATAAAATCATCTGCCATTAATGTTATTACGTCGAAAACGATAGCAACTATTACTAAAAAGTAATTTTCCCCGTCTCCTTCCAATTGCCCGCACCGTTCTTGTCAGGCTGGGTGCCGAGATTTTTAGAACCTCCTGTTATTTTTGCAAACCGACCTGTGCCGCCCGTGAATAGCGTCGATCCCTCCACACCCGTTTCCCCTGCCTGAGTTACCATTTCTGCGAAAATTTTGTCCCCATTGGTAGCAGTATAAGTTACGACGTGTGAAGCGCTGCCATTGCTCAAATTAAAGGTAAAAGCATCGTACAATTTTACATCTGGATCGAACGAAAAGGAGCCTGCTCCTTCCACGACCACTTTTACCGTGTTTCCAACAACGGTTTGACTGGTAACCACGTAATTCATCGTTCCGATAAATGGTTGGTTTTCCATTTCAAGGGCAGGTAGCTTTTCGTCACTGCTGCAAGAACCAATGAGCAATCCGCTCGAAATCAAGGCAATCATTAGCTTTTTCATAATTCTTAAAGTGTATGGTTTATAAAAAGTTATTCAAGAAACTCTTTGGAAGCTACTGTGAGGATATAATTCCTCTCTGCGCTTATGCCTGACAAGCGATTAAAGCAGACTAATCAAAACAGCCAAAATTTCGAAAACAGCATCGGATCGTTAACCACCAACCACAATTCATCTGTGGAGCTGACAAAGCGCCACGAAATTTCTAACCTAAAACCTTCTAAAAACAAACGTCAAGTCCAAGGAGCATCACTTTTTACTTCTCACATTTTACATCTAACATCTCACTTCTCACATTCCCCACTTAAAAACTAACCCGCTTCCGCTCCTCCTCCGAGCCCGTTGTCCGCTTTGCCGCTTTTACCTTATTGTTGCCAAAATTCCTGGTGTAAGTAAGCCTCACCGCCCGGGTATCTGAGCGTAGCATCCAGGACGAGTTTAATCCAAGGTCAGGATTGTGATAAGTATATTTGGCCCAGCTTGTCCATAGCAGATCCGTGCCCGAAAGTCGCCAGGTGCCCTTGCTTCCGGAAAGCTTTTTCTGAATTCCTACATTTAAAGCTCCATATGCACTATTATAGCCAACGCCCATCCACTTTCCGCCAATATAGTTGTAGGATACTTCGGCTGTGTAACCGTTTAATAGAGAAAAAGTCTGCTGCCCGGAGAACTGCAAATATCCATAGGAAATATTGAAATCAATTCCCCGATAATCTGTTCTCATCTTCTGGAACAGGTATTGGATGCTCGTTTGAGTTTGCCACCAGGAAGTAATTTTTTTTGGGAAACTGACCATTATTGAGTAAGTTTTTATGGCGTCAATATTGTTGGGAGTTGCGTAAAATCGATTTGTTTTTTCGTCGACGCGTGTCTGAAAGCCGACAATGGCATTCTTTTGATAATTGAAGTCAAGCGTAAAGATGTAGGCATCTTTGAGAATGTAGCTCAATTGTCCATTGTCGGAAAAGGCGGCTTTCAAGGCGGGGTTGCCGGATCCAAAGTTGTCGTAACCAAAAAAAGCGATATAGGGTGCTATCTGTGTGTACTCTGGTCTGGTAATCCTGCGGCTGTACGAAATCTGATAACGATGATTTTTCCCGGCCTTCCTTGACAAAAACAAACTTGGAAACATACCCCAGTATTTCCTCCTGATAAATTCGGGATTTTCGGGACTACTCAGGTGTGTATGCGTATACTCTGTCCGAAAACCTGCCTGCCATTTGGTTTTGGCATCCAGCTGGCCCGAAAAATTAATATAACCGGCACCAATATCATCGGTTAAGGTAAAGCTATTGGTAAATTCAGCATCAATTGTGCGCTTGCCATCTATAATCCTTTCCAGCTTGACATTATTTTCAATATCTAAAAACGTACCTTTTGCGCCAATTTCCATATTCGTATTTTTGCTCAACTTGTAAGCAAAATCGATTTTACTTACCAACATACCAATCGAGGTCGTTTTGTCCGTAAGCATTTTCTCGAAGCTGGACAGGGGACTCAAATTGTAATACAAAAAGCTGTTGTCGTAACCACCGGTCTGTTTATCTCCATAGTAAACCCAGTCCGTATCGATCGAAAGATCTGCTCTTTTACTAAATTGATGTCGAAAGCTTACATTACCGAGGAGATTTTTCCAAACATTGGACTCATCCCGGATGACCTCGATTTGTCTGGCAGGCACGCCATTTTCCGTCACGCTATTCACGCTTTTTTCGTTGAGAATGTCATAATCATTTATAAAGGCAGAGAGCTGGATGGCAAATGACGTTTTCTCAGATAACAAAAAATCAGCCCCGATACGTCCTGTATAAACGTCCCTGTTAAAAATCCGTCTAAGATTTGTGTGTGTATCCGTGAGGAGATTACCTTCCTCGATTTCCTTATCCAGCTCAAATAACCATTTGCCGTAATCTTTAACGGCAGTAAAATCAGTATAAAAATTTATTTTTTTGGTTCGATGATTGAGGTTCAACGCGGCGTTAAATTTAGGCTTAAATCCCTGACCACCAGAGATGGAGAAATTTCCATTTGAACCCAAATTTTCATTTTTTTTCAACACAATATTGATTAAACCGGCGTTACCTTCCGCATCGTATTTAGCGGGGGGATTGTTAATGAGTTCAATTTTTTCAATGGAATTGGAAGGAATACCCCCGAGATATTGAATTGCATCTGCAATCGTCATGCGGTTCAATTTACCATTTACCATCAGCATAACCCCATTTTTCCCATTCATGCTGATCGTTGCCGATTGCTGATTTACGTTCACACCCGGGGACCGCTCCAAAACATCCAAAGCCGTACCACCCGATGCAGAAATGCTGCTTGCTATATTCACGACAAGTCTGTCGATCTGCTGCTTGAAGAGCGGTTTCTGAGCTTTTACAGAAACCTCGCTCAATTGCCCGGATACTTCAGTCAACTTAAAGGGAGTGATATTTACCTGCTCCGCTCTGCTCACTGCGAACGGTGGGCTATATACCTTCTCATATCCCACCATTGATATCGCCAGTAGGTGACTTCCTTCACGGTTCGTTTCTATCACAAATTTTCCGTCTTCTGTAGCCACTACTCCTTTGACCCATAACGAGTCCTTTGTTGCGAGTAGTAACACATTCGCAAATGGAAGAGCTTTGCCGTTTTTATCCTTCACTTCCCCAAGGATCCGGTTTTGGGCTAGGATCTGACGCTGCATAGAAATGGTAATTGCCAGCAAAAAAATAATTGTTTTCATGAGGCTTATTAAAATTTAGAGGATTTCGATACATCAGGTAGAGCTCAATTTAAATTTGCTATGCTATCCAACCCTGTTTCACAGCTTCCTTCACCAATCCTACCAGGGACATTGTGGACGTTCGTCGCATTAAGTTGGAAATAGTAACCTTGACGAAAGCAACGTCGACTTGTAAATAAGCAGCAATCTCGTTTTCATACATCTCTTTTGCCAATAGCCCAATCACTTCCTTCTCTCTTGAAGACAAACTGCTTCTGTTTTCCATCGCCTTATTTGTTACACTTATGAAGCTATCTCAATGTCTAACTTGCCACGTCCCCATATGATCTGACAACTTGTCTACAATCGTTAAGACCTTTTATTTACTTACAAATTTTCCACAATACATACTTAAAAAAAATCATGGTTTCCATGATATTGGGTCATGGTTTAGATGAAATTTATGTTTTAATGCAATAATCCAACTACCTATAATCCAGCTACCTAGGAAAACATATCCCTATGCTTCGTAGCGCGCGGATAAATAGCTATTCGTTTAATATGAATTTCAAAATTCCAGTCATCACGATCTGTTTTTCAAAATTCGCTGTAATCCATGAAACGCCTACCCGCCAATTATGGTGGTATTTATATTTAAACCCAAATTCCGCATTAGGTTATGGGTTGCAATACATTCCTATTGGGTAATGCGCGTTGAAAAAAAGAAGTCGCGAAGTCCAAATCATCGTACTGATGAATTTACCTCACGACTCAATTAATTGGACTGCGGTTAAATATCGCTAGCCATTCTCAATCTCCACTCAATTGCTTCACAAAACTCGCGTGGTCCCAGTTGATGGTCAGGTCGACAATCTGGTCACTTTCGTTGAACCTGAAAATAAAAATATGGTCGGATTCAAAACGTAAACCCTTTGACGGCAACCCTAAAAACTCTTTTTCCTGGGTGCCGAAGATAGCCACTTTGCACTCGACAGCATCCCCTTCCGAAACAGTTGAGTCCACTGTGTTATCAAGATCAGGAAAGCAATCAATGAGCAGGCTCCAAACCGTTTTTCCAAATTCCCGAAACAGCCCCTTTCCATCTTCACCGAGCGGTTTAAACCACACTGTCGCATCAGTCGTGGCGAGATTGATCATTCTTTCAGTATCGAGATCTTGATACGCGGAGAAAAATTCAATACATGTTCCCTTACGTGTCAATTCTGTAAGATTCTCTTTTTTAATCGTTTCCATATTTTACTTAGTTTATGAGTTTAAAGTTTATTAGTTAATGAATGGGGCCGCCACTGCGTTTAAGGTCTACGAGCTAAGGAATTTGAGCGGACTGAAAGCCGACCTTCAATGCTGAAAGCCGAATGCTCATTTTGGATAGTCCTTGTGAGCTTTCACTTTCATTATTTGTTTTAAGTGCCGGTCTACGTGACCCCATTGGTATATATAAACCTGGTGCATATTTCTGGGATTTGGCGTCCCCGTCTGTTCGAACAAGGACCGCATATCGGCCTGCGTTTTCTCCAGAAAAGTCAGGTTAACGGCACGCCTGTTTAGAAAGAAAGCCAGATTGTCCTTCCCCTTTATAAAACCAGTGGGCCTGGAAATGTAAGGGGAAACATGCGGCGCGTCCTCCATAATAAATTCTTTGTAATAGCTGTCAGGTCTGCTTGTCTTGTTCAATTGGGGCTGCGGAGTTCCCTGTGATCCCATGCCAATCTCGCGAGCCCAAATGATCTCCCACAAGGAAAGATGCTCCACAATTTCACCTATCGACCAGCGCTCGGCGGATTCTTTGAACGCCCATTGCGCTGGTGTCAGATCTTCGGTTTCCTTTACCAATTCGTCGCGGGTGCGGTTAAAATTTTCAATCGTGGACTGTCGATCCGCTTCTGTCCAAAGTTTTTCCTGCGCCAATGATGATGCCGACACCAGTAAAAGGCATAAAAGTTGTTTTTTCATTTCTCATGTTTTCGTTTTCTGACTCAAAACTAATTGCATGGCTTCCCGGGAAATTGTAAAAAAACGACATTTTAAAATTTTAGACTTCTACGCCTGTTTCAGATAGTTACCCAATTCGACATTATTGCGGACGTAGCTGGAAGGAGCCTTACCCATAAACTCGGTAAACTCTTTGATGAAGTGAGACTGATCGTAATATCCATGTTGATAAATGATCTCATGCCAATCCTGAATACTCCATTTACTACGGGCAATGATGGCACACAAATTACTCATACGGCCTATTCTTGTGAAATATTTGGCACTTACGCCAACCTTAGTCAAAAACTGACGCTGAAACTGCCTCGGACAGACATATAATTCCTTTGTAAGTTCGTGAATGGGTAAAATGCCATGCTTTTCCAGGATAAGATTAGCCAGGAAATCGGTTCTGTCGAATGGCCTTTTGGACTGAATAATTTTTCTTGATAGAAAACTTTCCAGAATCTGAACCCTTTGCTCCGCAGTTTCCGCCTCCTGTACCTGTTCACGTAAAAAAGAAACGCTTTGCCCAAGCACATCCGATAGGTCAATTCGTTCGTCCGAAAATTCGTACATTGGCAATCCAAAAATCGTGTTAACCGCCGCAGGCTTGAAAACCACACCGATCATGCCAATATTTCCCTCCAACTGTAATTGATAACGCTTTGTTGACTGCCCAGCCAGAAACGAGCCGGGCACCATTTGATTGCTGTATTTATCGTTGATTACCCGATACGCATTTCCGTAATTGAATACCATTGAAGCATACCCATTTGGCGGAGATTCTACAACAAATGGAGAGCCACCTGCAATCGTGCATTCCCATACGTAAAATGTTTTGACAAACGGTTCCAGAAATGAAGATGGGGTAAACTTCTTATATAACATATTGATATTGAAGAGTGTCCGCCATAAATATAACGAATGGAACGATATTGACATACTCCGGTTAATAAAATCATGGTTTCCACGAATTAATTAACCAAACGGCGCACAGATCCCCGTTCGTCGCTTGATTTCCGGCAAAAAAACATGAAATTCAAATTTGTCTTTAATCGCGGCTCGGTGTAGCAGATTTCACACGTTCAGCCGGGAGTTTCGCTATTATTTTCAAACAATATGATTTCTTACTGCATATAGTTCCAAACCCACGGTCCCTTTCACCCCTAATTTCTGAATCAGATTTCTGCGGTGTGATTCTGCTGTAGGCACACTTATAAACAGTTTCGTCGCAATTTCACTTGTGGAGTACTCTTGCGCGATGAGATGTAACACTTCCAGCAATGCAAACAAAATCAAATGCCCGGGCCTTTTTCATAAGTTGAGCAGAAACAGTATTCAATATAAGCAGTTTACATCTCGTTTACCAAAGAAATTATTTTTCGGAGACCACTCATTTTCATCGGATTGCAAATACTTTCCGTGGTGCTCCCCAGTTCATTTTTTCTGGTCTCTTACCCTGCACCCAGTCTATTCACTTCTTTCAAAAACCAGTAGCCCTGACTTTTTGATCGTATTGTTGGACTCTGTTCCCCACCAACCTGTCAATTTCTTCCCCTGCGGTTCTGTAGAAAGCTCTCCTCTTCCGAAATAGTTATCGCCCATTGTCCAGAAAAAATACATTGTACGACCTTTTATTTCTGCATTGGTTATCTGCCAATCCATCAGATCGTTCATCTGACCTTTTCCTTTCGTCTGGCTTCCGCTTTTAAAAAACGTGATTGTCATTGGCATCCGCTTTTTTTGATGGTTGAGCCAATAGCCCGACCACGACCCAACAAATGGGCTTGTTGCGGATCCGGTAGGCGGTAACGAAGCTGAAGATCGGATGCCAGACCTGCCATCCCGTCCCGAAGCAATACTTTCCTTTAATTGTGCTAAGCTTCCCGATATTCCGTTGACCCGCGCGATCTCCCAAATATCGGGATCATCAAAGGTATCAGCGATGTACATCAATTGATCTGCGATCGATTGAAACTGGAGTGTCGCACGCTGAGGATTGTCCTGGGAATTGGCATAGCGAGTAGAATGGCGCCGTAACGATGCGGCAACCAGCCGAATACGTTTTGAATTCAAAGGGTGGGTAAGCGTCAGATTCGCCTTGGAATTGTCTCTTGAAACATTGGTGAAATGCTGGCTAACAAAAAAGAATATCAGTATCCCTCCAAATGGCGGGTCACCAATGCGCCTTAATATCTCGAGAGAAAACTCGTCAGCCTGGGCTTCATTGGCCTGGGACTGAACAGGAGTAGATTCAGCGTAGCCCTTGTGATGATACCGGATATGCCCCAGCTCATGACCAATAATAAACATAATTGCTGTTGAGTATAACTTGACAAAACGAGAATCGACTTCCTTGTCTTTTAATATCTGATCCCGGTTGACACCGAGCACACTCAACAAAGAGTAATTTTTCGTGCCCTTTATTTTATCCCATTGCCATCTGATAATTGATAAATAATTGGTTATAAACATCATACCATTATCCGCGATTGCTCCCTTTTTCTGCTGGACATCCAAATAGGCCTGAGCCAGGCAAACCTCGCTCAAAAAGCGGAGAGATGAAATTGGCAAACAAACGGTGGACTTGCCATCACCATGATTCGCGAAAAAATTGATTGGATGTGATCCGCATTCATCGGGGTAATTAAACTTAACGCCACGCAACGCACTCCGCTCGTTATCAGAAAGTCGTGGCCAAATCACTTCCCTAAAATTACTTTCTATTCCCGGAGGAGTCCTTTCAGCGGTTTGAAACAATTCGTTTTTATTGTAAAATCCGAGCCAGGTTGTTCCTCCCGGAATTTCGCAATTTTGTGCAAACAGACCCGCATTCAAGCTAAGACCCGACGCCAGTACAATGACGCAGATCTCGTTTAAGAAAAAAGTAGTTTTCATGATTTCAAGGTTCTTTTAAATTATACATTTCTGCGGGTATGCTAAGAGAATCTAATGGCGACAACTGGCCGCCTCCATTATCCGCCCAGACTGAAAAATTTCCAAACCTCCCCCATTCAGGCCTCCAGATGCCTCGAAGAAGGGCAAGTTTGCTTTCCTGAACGGCTGGCCTCAGTTGGACAAGATCCTGCACCGCTGAATGGTCCATTGCCAGGTGAAGCGCGCGAATGGAACGACGCACGGTCGAAGCGCGCTTTTCGTAGTCATCTTCTGATTCTGTCAGGTACCCGGTGGCGCCTACGTAACTCATCCCAGGCTTCACGGCAGTCGGCGATACTGGCCGGACCGAGAGTGAATCATAGATAGATGGCCCATCCGCAACCTGAACCGGTGATAAATACGAAGTGCCCACGATCAAGGTACCAAACAACGCAAAAAATACGCCCGGACCAATACGGGTCAATACGATCCTGACCTTCCCTGAAAAATCTGCCTCGGCAGAGCTTTCCGTTGCCTGGGAAATATTCATAAACAGCTTGTATCCAAGAAAGATAGTTAACCCGCCTAGTGACATCCCTATTAGTCTTTCCGCTGCCCGGAGAGAAGCAAGCTCAAACAGATGCTGATCCATGTTATCTAGGTTTATTTATTAATAATTTGGAAAGTTTGTGACATTGTCATCACTGTAAAGTTGGCACCTGGCACCTTTATTTTTACCCGCCAATTCTAGCGGTTTTTGTGGGTCAGTTATTCGAACCAACAAATGAAAAAACTTGAGATGCCTGAAATGTGGCTGTTTCATGAAAAAGCCGGCAAGGTTGCGCACCCTGCCGACCAAAAGTGAATATTTACTACTCTCCAATCACAACCTTGTGCCTTACCTGCTTGCCGCCATCTTCAGCCGTAAGAATATATAAACCTGGTGCCAGTGGGAATTTGGGTTTAATTACCAGCGTCGATGTTGCTGTTTGAGAAAACGTTACAGGAATGCTTCTTCCGTTTAAATCAGTGAGCTTAATTCCTGGCAATGCTCCTTTGAAAGTCATTTGGATGATGTCTTGGCCAGCAGGATTAGGAAAGATCACCTGCCTGAATGCTGCATCCAGATGCACCGCAATTACCCGATACACATATTCCTTCCCATCCAGATCCACCTGCCGTAACCTGTAATAACTAGTTGCGGACAAAGGAATTTCATCGGTTAGGGAGTAATCCTTATGAAGTTTGGTTGTACCGGATGCAGAAACCCTTCCAACGACTTCAAACTCCCTGGCATCTGCGCTTCGCTCAACAGAAAAGTGGCTCGCATTGATCTCCTCAGCCGTTGCCCAGGTAAGTTTGACCTTTTGATCTCCGGTCACGTGTGCGGAGAATGATACCAATGTCACCGGCAATGGATTTACAATCACGGAAAGTTTCACAGCCGTGGCATTGTACTCCGTTTTCCAGACAAGTCCGCTGGGAAGCGTCGGCAGATTAATCGTCGTGAATGTACCACTATGAGAGCCGTATGTGATGAGCTCAAATGCATCACCCAAAGTGGGAACAAAGGCATCGATGAAGACAACATTCAACACTCCATTCAAAGCTGCGGCTCCCGTTACAGCAAGTTTGTCGTAAGCAGATTGCGTTGCAATTTCAGCGTTGATTACTGAAGAAGTGGTACCAGTAAAATCCGAGACACCAATTGTACCCGGCGAATTGCCTGGCGAGATGGTACCGTTATTATAAAGACTGCCCCCAATACTCCCGCTTCCGATAATGGTTCCATTATTGGTCAACTGGTTTACATTTTGAGTACCTGCTGACAAATTTACAATGTGACCTGGCTCTATCTTTGCATTATCCGTCGCAACAGGCACTCTGCCGCATGACCAGATATCAGTATTGCTCCAGTCACCGGATTGGGTGGTTGTGCACAGAACGGCAACGGTTACTGGCGTGGAAAAATCTGAATATCCGCAGTTGTAAGAATAACCCCTGACTGCATAACGTCCAAACGCAGTTGCGTTTGTGTTGTTACCAGAACCAATATAATCATACGAACTGCCATTCCATTTATACCAAACGTAGTCATCAAAGCCCGTAGATGCCGTCAGTGTTGCTGGCAAGCTTGTTGGGTCAGTTGGAGTTATGGTTGGTGGCATGTCGCATAGGGTTGTGACGGTTACCTCGTTGGAATAGCCGCTCACGCCGCAGTTGTTTACGGCAGCTACAACGTATTTACCCGATTGAGTCACATAAAAGCTGCTTCCTTCAGATGTGGAAGTGACAAAATCGTAGCTGGTACCATTCCACTTAAATAGTCGATATTGCTCATAGCTTCCACTCGGCGTTAAGGTCACCGGACCTGCCTGGGTACCAGCAGGCGTGACAGAAGGTGGTGTCGTAATGGGCGCTTCCACAATTGCATCAGCGATCTGAGAAGTAGTAGCATTGGTACAGCCTACTTTGGAGACAACCACAGTGTATTGGCCTGCATCAGCTACCTGCCACCCGCCAATCGGCGTGTAGGAGCTCGTCGGGGCTGATGTAGTTTCCGTCTTAACACTTGTAGCTCCCTTCTTCCAGTCATATGTAAAAGAACCTGCTCCGTTCATATTTAGCCTAAGATAGGAAGAGGTGTTTCCCTCGCACGTGTTAACGTACGAATAGGAAAAATAAGAAATCGGTGGGCCAGGGGTAACGGTCATGTACAACTCATATGATTTCTCACTGAGACAACCATCTGCCGATTTGCCCTGTACCACATAATTACCTGCATCTGATGCAGAGGTCGAAGCAATCGTATAGCTCTGTGCTGTTGCACCCTGAATAATCGTATACACATTACTTGCCACTTTGTACCATTGATACGAATTGTAAGTAGAAGTAGTGGAGAGGGTAGCCGCCTCACCAGTGCAAAAGGCATAAACTTCGTCATTTACATATGGACGATTTCCATATGAACCGATCGTGATCGCGCTTGAAATGATTGAATAAGGGATACTGGGGGCCTCACTGGCAGTTAACCTAATCTTATAACCTGAACCAGTTTCCAGATCAGCAGGGATAGTTACAGTCATACTGGTTGCAGTGGTGCTCGTAGTGGTTCCCAACTCCGTGGTGCCCGAACCAAAAAAACCAAATTTATCTGATAGGGTTGCTGTAAAGACATTGCCACTCCCCAACGCAACACCATTAGCCCAGGACAATGTAACAGAACCTGTTTGACATACCGAAGACACCGACAGAGTATATTCTCCGATAGATCCCCCCTCGCAGCTACCACCCAACGTCATCCCGCCCGGCCACCCTGAACATGGTGGATTTAGCGTTGTGGCAGTTGCATTTGTCCTGGCTGTCGGGGTATTGTAATTACAATAACTACAAAATCCGCTACCCTGCGTTTTTAGAACCCAGGCAGAAACACCATCCCAGGAAATACTACTACTAGCCGAGCAGTTGTAACAACCATTGGCTTCAAAAGAGAAATTTTGAGAATATGAGTTCTTCCCATTAACGGTACCAGCGAAAGTATAGGTACCGTCCAGGCTTACGGAGCCGTAGTTCGCCGTACCAGCACCGCTGACCGTGATCGTTTGAGCAAAACCCACCGCGGGTAGCAGCAACATTAAAAATAGATAGAGCTTTTTCATTTGTGATTGTATTGGTTTAGAGGAAAAAAGATTTTTGTTTTTGGCATGAGCTTCCCTGTACCACATTTCCAGGCGCGGCGTGGGTATCAAATAAATACGGCGAAATTGGGGTGTGTATAGTACCTAGAAGGGGGGCAGGTCCACGCACGTAGATCCGGGCATAGCCGTTTCAAATTGGTCCATTGCCTGCCAACAAGCGTTTGGCACTGAAGAATAATGGTGGTATTCAGATGTTTTCATTTCTTAATCTGATGTGTGTAAAAATTTAAAAATTGGGATAGTAGAATCGTTATCAAGGCTTGCCAAAGGGCATTCACCCGTTCTAACAATTGCAAGCAATTCATCAAAACGAGCTGCCGGTCGACCTCACAAAATTGAACATTAAGCTCCTGCCAAACACCCGCCAATTCTGGTGGTTTTTCCACTGTTTATTATAGTTACAAAACGCCGTCATACCACCCTGAAACGCTACCGTTAAATCCAACCTCGTCTTGCACTTTCCATCATCAATCCAATCAATGAGCCTACTCCGGCCTTTGCGCACAAGGACTCCACCGCTTTGCCCAATGCTTCAACGTTCAGACCCATTTCACCGGCAATTTCCGATTCCGACAACTCGAGCGCCAGTAGTCGCAGTATTTCGGTGTCTGTGTCACTTAAATTTAGTTCTTCTCTCATGCTAACGTCCAGTCATTTAGTTTCAAAATTTCAGTAAAACCCATTACAAAGGTTTCCGAAAAAGGAAGAAAAAAGCCTAACGGTTTCCATTAAATTGAACTATGATAACCAGTATTTTTCTTCTAAGCATTTGCGTGAGGATCGCATGGACTGGCGCTGGAAACGGGCCGTCGCAGCGACTTTTGTTGTAGATAACATGAAGAACCTAAACAATGGAGATCTTTGAAGGGGGCTTTCCAGGTTTTGTTAGTGCGAGAACCATACAGACCCTCCAAGCGCAGAACCAAGTGGCTATACACAATTTTGGAACAATTTTGAAAAGTGAAATTAATCATTTCCCTACAAAAATTCCTGCCCTGAAAGCCTGCATTTCTTCGGCTTTCTTAGACGATGTGATGCCTGACCGCGTACAGCACCAGTCCTACGGTGCCCTTTACACCGAGTTTCTGAATCAGGTTTCTGCGGTGTGACTCGGCTGTTGCCAACCCAACGCAAAGCTTGTCGGCAATTTCGTTCGTTGAATACTCCTGAGCAATCAGTCGAAGCACTTCCAGCTCACGAATTGTCAAATTGCCCGAAGTTTTCACGGTA
>Ga0123337_10000527_pt1 | contig 62788 bp, 59 predicted proteins | sample frozenSSSSmetaG_FD_89792 | JGI IMG/M metagenome (GOLD analysis project Ga0123337, IMG submission 89792) | Glacier valley bacterial and archeal communities from Borup Fiord, Nunavut, Canada, to study Microbial Dark Matter (Phase II) -... | ecosystem: Environmental > Aquatic > Freshwater > Ice >...
AACTACTACAATCCGGTGCGCAAGCACTCAGGCATACACTATTGCAGTCCTGTTCAATTCGAGTCTAAACACAGTTCTAAAAACTAGCAAGACAACTGTCCGCCAAAACCCGACCACCCCAGGGAATGTCGTGTTTACATTTGCAGGAGGAGGAAAGAGTCTGAAAATATTAGGTATGCTTCTGATAATATTGTCTTCCAACATCGCTAATGTTTGATCTTTTGACCTGTACATCAATGAGTCAAGAATACAAGCAGCCAAGAATTTTTCTTCGTCAGTCTGGAAATTGCGTCTCCATAGTTTGTATTGGTCAAGCGTAATACCGCGCCATATATTATAGTCAATCAAATCTTGACAACGTTCGTCTATTGATCGATCATACTGTTTCCAGTTACTAGGTAAGGGCATGTATCTATAAGTTTTATTTGGTTACTTGGAGTGACAATCTCGATCTTACTATATACGGCAATAAAAATTAGCGAAGGCATTTGTTTGAAAATAAATAAGCCACCTACTTTCGTAAGTGGCTTATCTACTTGATTATCAATGCTCCCGAAGCTGGGCTCGAACCAGCGACCCTCTGATTAACAGTCAGATGCTCTAACCAACTGAGCTATTCGGGAGTGCTGTTGGGTATTGTGGTGCAAAAGTAGGGCAAAGCACGACACCACGCAAGAGCAACCCGCAAAAAAAGTGTTGCCTACATTCGGCCCGGTCCGGTAATGGGGTCGCTGCCGTAGTGCGGTACGTTTTGCAGTATCAATTCTTTGATCCGCCGGGCGTCGCCCTTGGTGAAGTTATCGAGGACGATCTGGGGCCGGGCGCGGGGAATGATGCGCACCGTGGCGAAGAACAGGCCGTTGTCGATCTCAACGCCCGAAATGTCGGAGTAGAAGACGAAGTTGTCGGTGCCGCCGATGAGTTTTTTCTCGCGGAAGGTCACGCCTTTGTCGGTAAACTCAACCTCATCGCGCCGGAGAGGGTCTTTGAAGCTGCTGGAGCGGAATTTCTCGTTCATGATTGTCAGAACCAAGATTCATACAAGATTAGAAGGGTTTTCGGGATTTACTCACACCGAATGGTCCTGGAAATCTTTTGAATCTTGTAAATCCTGGTTTAAGTTACTTTTTAGGTATGTAAATTACTTTCTTCGTCTCAAAGAAGGGTTCGGCAAAGTAGTCGGACAGGTCATAGACGCGGTAGCGGTCGGTTATTTCAGATAGCTCTTCGCCGAGGTCGCCCCCTTTCAGGTATAGAACCCCGTTGGGGCGGTCGTTGTTACCCTTCTTGTGAATCTTGTAGCGCACCCAGCCCAGAAACGGCTTCAGGCGCGTAACAGCCCGGCTTATCACAAAATCGTAGGTAGTATTGATCTGCTCCACGCGGGTCTGCTCGGCTTTCACGTTGCTCAGTCCCAGCGCATTGGCTACCTCCTGCACCACTTTGATCTTCTTCCCGATGCTATCGACCAGATGGAAATCAACCATTGGGTAGAGAATGGCCAGCGGAATACCCGGAAAGCCGCCCCCCGTTCCCACATCCAGAATTTCGGTGCCGATCTTGAAATTTATGATTTTGGCGATGCTCAGCGAGTGCAGCACGTGCTTCTCGTACAGGGCGTCGATGTCCTGCCGCGAAATGACGTTGATCTGCGCGTTCCAATGGCGGTACAACCCATCGAGGGCGGCAAACTGCTCACGCTGCTGCGGAGTCAGGCCTGGGAAATAGTGAAGGATTTCGTCCATTGGATTAGGCTGACTGATTTTGTGCGTATACGGCCCGTAAAATGGCCTCTTCTACGGCATCAAACGCCTTGTCTCGGCGAGAGAATGCTTCCTGAGCTACCTGTAGCGCTTTTTCGATTCGATACGGTACGAAGCCGTCTGTGGCCCCGCCCCACGAAAAGGATGGAATATACTTGGGCTGAATGCCTCCGCCATACACGTTGACGTTAACGCCCGTTACCGTACCGGTATTAAACAGCGTACCGATACCGGCTTTGGTAAAATCGCCCATCATCAGCCCGCAGAACTTGCGTCCCGTGTCAATTAGTCCACCCGTGACGTAGCTGTGCAGTTTCACGTTCGCGTAATCATTCTTGAGGTTCGAGGTATTGGTCCCCGCGCCGAGGTTGCACCATTCGCCCACGACCGAGTCGCCGAGGTAGCCGTCGTGGCCCTTGCCGCTGTTGGCAAACATGATGGAGTTGCCAATCTCGCCCCCGGCTTTGCAATACGGACCAATGCTGGTGTTGCTGCGTATCCGGCTCTGGTAATGCACCATTGCCCCTTCGCCCAACCCAAACGGCCCAATTATCACGCTTCCTTCACTCACAATAGCGTTTTTTCCGATGTAGATTGGTCCGTCGGTGGCGTTTAAAATGGTGGCTTTCAGCGTAGCCCCTGATTCGATAAAGACGTTTTCGGGCGCGTAGCACTGCGTGAATGGGTCGGTAATGGGCTGCGACTGCCGACCAGCGGTGAGCAACTCAAAGTCGGCCTGAATCTGGTTGCCGTTGGCCGCAATCAGGCTCCAGAGGTGGCGCATGGTGGGTATGGACCCGGCAAACGTGCTGGTTTTTTGGGCCGCATCGGCCAGCTGGGCCGCGTCGGTAATGGTCCGCTCCGTGCGTAGGGCGTAGAGTAAGCCCGTTGCCGACAGTAGCCCCTCGCCGGGTGCGAGGTGCTGTACCCGCTCGGCCAGTTCGTGGGTGGGGCAAACGGCCCCGTTGACGTAGAGGTTATTGGTTGTGGTTTGGCAGGGGTATTTGGCACGCAGATAGGGTTCGGTCAGAAAAGACGCGACGCTGCCGAGTCTTTTCTCCCACTTTTCAGCAATAGTCAGAATACCCACCCGAATACCCGCTACCGGCCGGGTGAAGGTAAACGGCAGCAGGTCAGGCCGAATGGTAGGATCGTCGAATAAAATCAGATTAATCATCACAGGTCGAGTATTTCGCCGGATAAATGGCAAGGCTTTGTTTGCGGGCTATAGCCCGTATTTTTGGCAAAAGTACGCCAAAACGTGTTGACCCCCGACGCCATTATTCAGCGCATTGCTCTACTCCAGGATGCATCCGGTCTGTTTCCATCGGTACGGCATAATCCCGCACTTGGTTATCGACGCGCCGATACGAACGTGTTTTTCACGGCGATAACGGTATTCACGCTCCGGAATCTACGCCCGACAGTCTCTCCCGAATCTGGAAAGCTAATTGACCGGATTGGCGAGCGGGCGCGGGCGGCTTACCCCACATTCCAGAATAAAGACGGATTGGCTACGTATAATTTCTGGCCCACGCGCCCGGCGCAGCACTTTCCAAATGGCTATCTGTTTCATCGGTTCGACCATTTTCGCATCCCCGACGATATTGACGATACGGCGATGGTCTATCTGACCACGCCCCGAACGCCCGACGAAGCAAACTGGCTCAAGGCTAAACTGATTCAACACGCCAACCGAAGCCCGGCTGAGACGGGTGCCATCCGGCAGATCAGAAATACCTACGCCGATTACCGCCACCTGCTGGCCTACTCGACCTGGTTTGGGAAAGATATGCCCATCGACTTCGATGCCTGCGCGCTGAGTAATCTGCTCTACTGGATTTACGAAAATGACTTATCGCATAATCCCCACGATGCCGATTCGCTGACGTATCTGCGGGATGTTGTGCAGTCGGGACGGTACCGGACTGAGCCGTTCTGGTGCGCGCCCCACTACGCCCGAACCTCGCTGATTATTTATCACCTGACCCGGCTGATAGCCGTTTTTACCCCGCCCGAACTGGCGGTTATCCGCCCAATACTGATTGCCGATGCCCGCCAGTTATTGACCACCGCTACCAACCGCATCGAGCAGCTTATCCTTGCTACGTCGCTGTTGCGGCTTGGCGAATACCCGCCTGCCGTTGAGTTGACCGCTATCGAGTCTGATTTTAGCGGATTCCACTTTTTTGTAGCAGGTATGCTGACCGCCTACGAACACCCACGGCTCCGCCAATGGGCCGACAGACCCATCACGCAAATGCGCTGGCAGTGCAACGCGCACGGCTGGGCATTGGTGGCCGAGTATCTGACGTTGGCAAACAAATAGTTGGCTAATTGGTCGATGGTTGCATTATTATTGGCGTATGGTCCTTAGTTTAGCTTATTATTTGGCTAATCAACATACTGCAAAATTTTATGTCGTTCTCCCGTCGTCGTTTTCTGCGTCAGTCTGCCGCGCTATCCGTTGGTTCACTCGCTGCGCACCCGGCTGCATTGGCCAAGGCGCCATCGGGTCCTGAAATCGCGAAGCCGATCAAAACCGATCTGGTGGTTCGTTCACTACCCGAAAACATGGTTTGGGGGTATTTTGGGGCCGATGTGCCACCCGTGAGTCGGGTCAAAGATGGGGCCATTGTTGAAATTCAGACCGTGAATCCATCGGGCGTGAGCCGCACCGATCCCGAAGCGTTTTATAAAGCGCACAACCTGCCCATTAACGACCACGCGCGGGAGGTGATTGCCATCCTGAAAAACGTGAAACCGGAGCCGTCGGGCATTCGGGGGCATATGCTCACGGGGCCAATCTTCATCGAGGGAGCCGAACCGGGCGATCATATCGAGGTGCGGATTCTGGACCTGACCCTGCCCGCCGACTTTGGCGTTAACAGCGTATGGCCGGGCGGGGGTGGCCTTCCTGACCTGATAAAAGCCCGCGAAACGTTTGTCTATCGCTACGATGCCAAACGCCGGACAGCTACGTTCACGGACGGTGTTGAGATACCGATTCAGCCGTTCATGGGAGTCATGGCCCTGTCGCCCCCCGCCGAAACGGGCCGCGTTAGTTCGATACCACCCGCCTTCTTTGGGGGTAATCTGGACATCCGACATCTGGGCAAACACACTACGTTGCATCTGCCCGTATCGGTACCGGGCGGGCTGTTTACGACCGGCGACGCTCATGCGGCTCAGGGCAACGGCGAGGTAAGCGGGGTAGCCATTGAAACGGCAATGACGCTAACGGCACAGTTCATCGTCCACAAAAACAGCCCGCTCAAAATGTGCCGCGCTGAAACGCCGACGCACTTCATTGCCATCGGACTGGATAAAGACCTCGATAACGCCATGAAACAGGCCCTTGCCGAAACCGTGCAGTTCATTCATACCGAACTGGGCTTTACCGTTAATGAGGCCCTGTCTATTGCCAGCACCGGCGTCGATTTTGAAGTGAGCCAGGTTGTCGATCAGGTGTTGGGCGTTCATGCGATGATTCCGAAGGCTATTTTCACAAAGAAAAAATTTGCGTACTGGTAGGCACCCGTCAGTACGTCTTCGTCATGTCATCGGCGATGGCGATGACGAAGTTGGCGAGGTTTCGGGTTTCGTTGGTGCGGGCGGGCTTGTCTACGTTAGGGATCTCGATGGACGAGATGGTCAGGATTTTTAGCGTGGGTTGCTGTTTGTGCAGGTACCAGCTAATGCCCTCAAAGTTTTTGGAGTGATAGTCGCCGTTGAGGTGCAGCAGCGTCTGGCCGGGCTGGCGGTTTTGCAGAATAAAGTAAGCCATTGTGGCGTCTTTGATAGCCTGCGCCCGCGCAAAATTAGCTGCCGGGCTGCGATCAGCCGGGCTGCGATCAGCCGGGCTGCGATCAGCCGGACTGTGTTCAGCCATATTGCTCAGGCTTCCGTGTGGGCTGGCGGCTCCGCTGCTGCCGTGCGAGGAAGCGCCGGGTCCCCCGTGCGACGGAACGCCCATCATATCGATCATGGCCGCGTAGCCCGGCAGGGTTAGGTCAACGGTGAGTGGGAGGGGAGCTATTTGTTTTTTGGCATCAGCGGGGAGCGTATCGAGGGCGGCCAAACCCTGCCGGGCCACCAGCGTGGCGTATTTGCGCGGTACGTTGGTGGCGATGAACGGAATCTTCTGCTCCCGCGCGAAATCGACAACGGGTTTGTAGTCGGTTTCGTAGTTGGGCCACAGTCGCGTCTGCGCGGCAAATTCTTCGTCCGTAATCTGCCCCTGTACGTAGCTGCTGAGCGCGGTCTGGTTATCAGATTCAAACATCTCGGCTCCCAACACCAGCTTGCCGGCACTCCGGGCGGCCAGGTCTTTGGTCAGTTCCAGTTCGAGCCAATGGCAGATGGGATTGTTGTGCAACTCACCAAATAATACCACGTCGGCGTTGGCGGCCTGTTGCAGCAGTTTGGCATAGGTAGTTGGTTTCAGCCGCGCATCGTACAGCCGATACGCCGGTTTGTCGCCACGGAAGGCAACCGCAAAAACACAGAGACAGAGCAGGAGAATACGCATACTGCCGTAACTGTCTGTGTACCGAATTCGTTGCCTGACTCAACACTGGGGTGCTGTTATCCCGTTTGTCCCAAAGTCGTGCGGTTCGTCCCTTTGGGTTGTAGCGGTGTCTTCCAAACCGCTACGTTTGTCAGGCCGTTCAGCGAATGACCGGTTTCATAAACGAATCAATCCCATGAAAACCTGCTTTTCTTCCGCTATTATCCTGTTCTCTATGCTGGCGTCTGTCCTCTCTTTCGGCCAGTCGACGACTCCGGCTGTCACGACCAAAACGTACCAGCTTACGGTAGTAATCCCGAATGTTTCGCACCGCGAAGGTACCCTCCATATTGGTCTGGCCAATGATGAAAAAACCTTCACGGCTGAGTCATTCAAGACACAGACCCTTAGCGTACCGGCATCGGGCGCGGTGCAGGTGATGTTCGATGGGTTGCCCGGGGGGAAGTATGCCGTGCGGATTTTTCAGGATTTGAACGGCAATGATAAAATGGACTTCAACGGTCAGATGCCCGGTGAGCCATTCGGGTTCTCGAACATCACGATGCTCATGGGACCACCGAGGTATAGCGACGCAGCATTCGACCTGAATGAGAATAAGGTGATTGACGTCGCGATGATGGAGATGTGACCAACAAAACCACCAGACAGCCGGTTTACCCTTCTGTGTGCCAATGCACCGCCTACGCTCAACGCCACGGAACATGACAGAAACAGATGAATTCCGGCCCGAATCCAGTGAGATTCCCGGTCAGCAACTGCCTTACCCTGCCAAACAGTCGGATATGGACCCCGCTCCCGACTCCGATTTGTCTAACTACAAACCGGCGGGAAAGCTCACCGATAAAGTAGCCCTCATTACCGGGGCCGACTCCGGCATTGGCCGCGCTGTTGCCATTGCCTTTGCGATGGAGGGAGCCAAAATCGCCATCGTTTACAACGAAAACACCGACGATGCCAACGAAACGCAGCGTATCGTTGAAAGCAAAGGACAGCCGTGTCTGGTAATCCAGGCCGATGTGCGCCAAAAAGCCAACTGCGAAGACGCCGTGCGGCAAACTGTAGAAAAGTACGGTAAGCTGAATATTCTGGTGAATAACGCAGCGTTTCAGGCCACGCACGATAAGATCGAAGACATTACCGAAGAGCAGCTTCGGCGCACATTCGATACGAACATTATCGCGTACTTTTTCATGGCTCAGGCCGCGTTGCCGCACTTCAGGAAAGGCGATGCCATCGTAAATACGGGTAGCATCGTCGGTATTACCGGCAACCCGATTTTAGTGGACTATACCGCTACGAAAGGCGCGATTCACTCCTTCACGAAATCATTGGCTATTCAGCTAGGTAAGCGGGGCATTCGGGTCAACTGCGTGGCTCCCGGCCCGGTCTGGACGCCCAACATTCCGGGTACCATGCCGGAGGATGAGGTGAAGAATTTCGGTCACGAAGTTGCCCTCGCCCGGCCCGGCCAACCCGAAGAACTCGCTCCGGCCTATGTTCTGCTGGCATCGTCCGAAGGCTCGTTCATGACCGGCAGCATTGTAGAAGTGACGGGAGGGAAGCTGGGATGAACTACACCGCCATTACCCTCCTGGAAACCGACCTCGTCACGGACCCAACGCGCAACGTCTTAATTGCCCGGCTAAACGCTCCTGCGCGCCAGCCAGCGTTTTTCCTGCCCGACGAATTTACGTTGCTCGAAGCCGTGTGTGATCGGCTCGTGCCGCAACAGGCCGCCGAGCGTATCGACATGGCCGGGCAAATCGACAAACGCCTGACCGAAGGCGAGGGCGACGGCTGGCGATATGACGATATGCCACCCGACGCCGAAGCGTACCGGCTCGGCTTACGCGGCATTACCGAAAGTGCGGAAGTTATGTTCGGCAACTCATTCCAAAACCTTCCTGACGTACAACAGGATAAAGTACTGGCTGATATTCAGTCGATGGTTGCGCCCGGAGAAACCTGGAAGCAACTTCCTGCCGACCGGTTTTTTGAGGAGCTTATGGCTGATGCCGCCGGAGCCTATTACAGCCATCCGCTGGCGCAGGCCGAAATCAATTACGTTGGTATGGCCGACGGGTCCGGCTGGGAGCGCATCGGCCTGAACGAACTGGAAGAACGCGAAAAGTAGCAGGTTCCCGTTGGCTAAAGCACAACGGCAATAGGTTAGAAGTCCCGATGGGACTTGTTTATTCATTGCCGTTGTGCTTTAGCCAACGGTCTATCGCATTACCCATGAACGAAACAGTTGACGCCGTTGTCATCGGCACCGGAGCGGGTGGGGCACCGCTGCTGGCCCGGCTGGCCAAAGCCGGGTTGCGCGTAGTAGCCCTCGAAGCCGGGAAGCACTGGAACCCCAAACAGGACTTTGCCACCGACGAGAAAGAGCAGGAAAAGCTGTTCTGGACCGACGAACGCCTGAGTGCGGGAAATGACGCGCTGGCCTTTGGTAGCAACAACTCCGGCATTGGTGTGGGTGGTTCAACGCTGCACTACACCGCCTACACCCCCCGCGCCCAACCCACCGACCTCCGCATCCGCACCGACTTCGGCGTGGGCGAAGACTGGCCGCTCGACTTTGCTACTGACATTGACCCGTATTACGATGAAGTAGAGCAGTTTCTGGGTGTGTCGGGTCCGTCGCCGTACCCGTGGGGGCCGCCCCGCAAGAAAGCCTACGCATTGGGGCCGCTACCCATCAATGGAGCGGGTCAGCTTATGGAGCGCGGCTGCAAAACGGTGGGTATCAAAACATCTCCGGCAGCCAACGCGGCCTTATCGGCGGGCTATTATCAGGAGGGCGTTGGTTTTCGTCATGCGTGTACCAACCGGGGGTTTTGCCAGGCAGGGTGCAGCGTTGGCGCGAAGGCAAGCATGGACGTAACGTATCTGCCGCTGGCCGTGCATTACGGAGCTGAAATCAGGTCGGAGTGTTTTGTGACGCAGTTGGTACAAGACGCGTCGGGTAAAATCAGCGAGGTTATTTACGTCAAAAATGGGCAGGAAGAACGCATCCGGTGCAAGAATGTTTTTCTCTGTGCCGGTACCGTAGAAACGCCCCGGTTGCTGTTGATGAACGGACTGGCCAACGACAGTGGGCAGGTTGGTCGCAACATCATGGCGCATACGGCTTTGCAAATCTGGGGGGAGTTCGATGAAGACGTTCGGCCCTACAAGGGCATTCCCGGCGCGTTGATTTCGGAAGATACCCACCGGCCTAAAAACGCGGACTTTGTGGGTGGTTATCTACTGCAATCTATCGGTGCGATGCCCCTGACCTACATCACCCAAATGGCGCGGAAACGGGGGATCTGGGGGCAGGAGTTAAAACGGGCCGCTGCCGCTTACAACCACGTAGCGGGTATCAATATCCTCGGCGATTGTCTGCCTTACGAACGTAATTTTCTGGAATTATCCGACGAGAAAGACAGGCGGGGGTTGCCTAAACCCCGTATTCACTTCTCGAACGGCGAAAGCGAAGAGCGCATGACGGCCCACGCCGATAAAATCATGCGCGACATCTGGGACGCTGCCGGAGCCAAAAACGTCTGGTCGTTTCCGCGTAATGCCCACGTGATTGGCACCTGCCGCATGGGCCACGATGCCGATACGTCGGTGGTTAACGCCGATGGCCGGTCGCACGATATTCCGAATCTGTACATCAGCGACAATTCCACGTTTCCGTCCGCGCTTAGCGTCAACCCCGCCCTGACCATTATGGCGTTGGCGCTGCGCACGGCAGATAAGTTTTTGGCAAATACGTAGCCCGGACCGGTGCGCCGGAGCGATCCACGTCCGGGCTACCATTACTCTCAAATTATGAGCTTTCTCAGCGAGATTCAGAAAAAATACGGTAAAGGCAGCTACGAAGGCGACCAGTTTGGCGGTGCCGCCGGGCATGACGGTAGCGGATTACCCGCCGATAATCCTGGTAATTTTATGTTTGCCACGGGCATCGAATGTTCGTACCCCACCATCAAAAACGGCAAAGTCCGGCGCGACCAACTGCGCGAGTGTGACCATTATAATCGCTATAAAGAAGACCTCGGTCTGGTGAAGGAAATGGGCCTGAACGTGCTGCGCTACGGATTGCCGTATTACAGTATGCACCTCGGCCCCGGCAAGTACGACTGGGAGTTTGCCGACCTCGCGATGGCCGAAATCAAGCGGCTGGGCATCACGCCGATTCTTGACCTGATGCACTTCGGCGTACCCGACTGGCTCGGCAATTTCCAGAATCCCGAACTGCCCGTTCACTTCGCCGATTTTTGTGCGGCTGTGGCCAGGCGGTACCCCTGGGTTCGCTATTACACGCCCGTCAACGAGATTTACGTAACGGCCCGCATCAGCGGCAAAGATGGCAACTGGAACGAGCAGTTGAAGACCGATAAGGGCTTTGTTACGGCTCTGAAACACTGTGTGGCGGCCAGCATTATGGGTAATCAGCAGATTGCCAGGCACCGGCCCGACTGCGTGATTGTGCAGAGCGAAAGCGCTGAATATACCCACGAACTTCTCGCCACACCCTCAGCAGAAACGAAACTCAACAACGAATTGCGCTTTCTGTCGCTCGATCTGCTGTACGCCAATCCACCATCCGCCAATGTGGGCATGTACATGATGGACAATGGCCTGACCCGCAAAGAATACGACTGGTTTATGGCCGGAAAACCGCCGGGCTATCAGGTCATGGGCAACGATTATTACGGGCGTAACGAGCGCATCAAACTCCCCGATGGCAGTATCCAGACCTCAATGGATGTACTGGGCTGGTATAAAATCACGAGCGAGTATTATAAGCGGTATCACCTGCCGGTTATGCACACCGAAACCAACGTGTTTGAACCCGAATTAGCGTCAGAATGGCTCTATAAACAATGGCTCGGCATCTTGCAGATGCGTCGCGATGGGGTGCCGGTCATTGGGTTCACGTGGTATAGCCTGACGGACCAGATTGACTGGGATAGTCAGCTAACCGAAGAAAATCATAATGTGAACGCCTGTGGCCTGTATGACCTCAACCGCAAACCCCGCCCCGTAGCCGAAGCCTACAAAACCGTCCTGAAAGAATTCGGGCAAATTACCGTTGTCCCCTACGCCGAAATGCTCGAAATCACCGCCCGCCCGGCGCAGTTGAAAGTGAACGTGTAACGCGAAATTTTTTTGTCATTCCGACCAAAGAAGGAATCGCTGTATCAGGTAAGAAATGGTCATTACCGCAAATTCCTCCCCTGGTCGGAATGACAAATACAAGCCAATGCGAATTTCCATCAACAACATACAGCTAAACGTCATTGAACAGGGCAGCGGACCGCTTACGCTGGTGCTATTGCACTACTTTGGCGGCTCGGCTATGGAATGGCAGTCGGTCATGGCGCAGTTGTCGGACCGCTACCGTTGTATTGCCATAGACCTGCGCGGCCACGGTGACTCTGACTCGCCGGAGACTGGGTATTCGGTCGATGATATGGCCGATGACGTAGCGGCTGTGCTTCGCGAGAAGAACACAGTCAGCTTTGTCTTGATTGGTCATTCGATGAGTGGTAAAGTGGCGATGGCCCTGGCGGCCCGGCAACCGTCCGGTTTGCAGTCGCTGTTACTACTGTCGCCGTCACCACCCCTGCCCGAGCCGATTCCTGACGAGGACCGGCAGGAAATGCTCGACACGCACGGTCAGAAAAAGGCCGCCGAAGACACGTTCCGGCAGATTACCGAAAAACCCCTTTCCGAAGAAGCCCACGCGCAAATCGTTGCCGATAATCTGCGCACCGCCAACGTTGCCTGGGATGCGTGGTTGCTGGAAGGGAGCAAAGAAGATATCTCGGATCGGATGAATCTGGTAACGGTTCCGGTGCATCTGCTCGTCGGTACGGACGACCGTGCCGTAAAGCCGGGTGTTTCTGAAACCATGACCATGCCGTATCTTTCAACCGCTACGTTCGAGACTGTTGCTGGTGCCGGGCATCTGCTGCCGTGGGAAACGCCGGACACCGTAGTGGACTTTATCCAGAAAAAAATAGCGTCTGATTTCGCCTAACCAAACCAAACACCTTATCTTTGCCGTCCCATTCGGGGTGTAGCGCAGCCTGGTAGCGCGCTACGTTCGGGACGTAGAGGTCGTGGGTTCGAATCCCGCCACCCCGACTTTTCAGTAAACAGTTATCAAAAAGCAGTTATCAGTCAGCGATATGACTTCAGTTCAAAATATCTGGTGGTGGCACTCTTCCAAATTGGGATGAGGGTTGCCGCTTTGTGTTTATATCAGCACTACAAAAGGCTCACCGTCATCCCGGTGAGCCTTATTTTTTATCCGAACCACAAAACATGACCACTACCGAAACCCACCCTACCTACCGCGTCGTTAGCCGCCATAAACGGATGCTGGCCGACATTATCACGCCGGTGAGTATTTACCTCCGCCTGCGCGACCGCTTTCTGAACAGCATTCTGCTTGAAAGCTCCGACTATCACGGCAACGACAACTCGTTCTCGTACCTCGCCTTCGACCCCGTGGCCCGGTTCAGCTACCAAGACCAACGTCTGACGGTGCAGCTCCCCGACGCGCCCGAACAAACCCGCATCATACAGCCACGCGAGATGCTGACGGCGTTGCAGGAATTTAAAGATTCGTTTCAGCACGAGAAGCCACCGTTTCCGTTCATCAGCAACGGCCTGTTTGGCTACTTCGGCTACCCCGCCGTGCAGAGTTTCGAGGATATTGACCTCCACGCGCCCGTGCCACCCGAAAACGAGATGCCATCGGCGGTGTTCACGGTCTATCGCTACGTCATCGCCATCAACCACTTCAAAGACGAACTGCACCTGTTCGAGCATAGCTACCTACAAAATGGCGACCCTGAACCCGATGACGATACCACGACTAACCGGCTCAACGACATCAGCGATTTGATTACGGGCCGCAACTACCCGACCTACTCATTCAGCGTGGCCGGGCCGGAAGCGTCCAACTTCACCGACGACGAATTTCGGGGCGTGATTCAGCGGGGTAAGGATCACTGTCAGCGGGGCGATGTGTTCCAGATTGTCTTATCACGGAGGTTTGAGATGCCGTTTTCGGGCGATGAGTTTAACGTCTATCGGGCGTTGCGGTCGTTGAACCCGTCGCCGTACCTGTTTTACTTCGACTACGGCAACTACAAACTCTTTGGCTCCTCGCCCGAATCGCAGATCGTGGTGAAAGATCGGCAGGCCACCATCTACCCCATTGCCGGCACTTTCCGGCGCACCGGCGACGACCTCCGCGACGCCGAACTGGCTCAGAAACTATATGATGACCCCAAAGAATCGGCGGAACACGTTATGCTCGTCGATCTGGCCCGTAATGACCTGAGCCGCAACTGCGATGTGGTCAGCGTCGAGACGTTCAAGGAGGTGCAGTACTATTCGCACGTGATTCACCTCGTTTCCAAAGTAGTAGGGACCCTCACCGCCGACGCCGACCCGCTGCAAATTGTGGCCGAAACGTTTCCCGCCGGTACGTTGTCGGGTGCGCCCAAGCACAATGCCATGCAGCTTATTGACCGCTACGAACCTCTGAGCCGGTCGTTTTATTCGGGCAGCATTGGCTACATGGGTTTCGACGGCGAGTTCAACCACGCCATTATGATTCGCACGTTTATGAGCCGCAACAATACGCTGTACTACCAGGCTGGCGCGGGTGTCGTGGCCAAATCGGTCGTAGAAAGCGAACTTCAGGAAGTACACAACAAATTAGCCGCCCTGCGCATGGCCATTGAGCAGGCAAAAACCTTATGAAACTCCTTGTTTTAGATAATTACGATTCGTTTACGTACAACCTCGTGTACATCCTGCGCGAACTGGGCTACCGGCCCGATGTGATTCGGAACGATAAACTGACGGTCGAAGCGGTTGGGCAGTACGACAAAATCATGCTCTCTCCGGGGCCTGGCCTTCCATCCGAAGCGGGCATCATGCAGGACCTGGTGCGCGAATACGGACCGACGAAAAGCATTCTGGGCATTTGCCTGGGTCATCAGGGCATCGGCGAAGTCTATGGCGCGACGCTCGAAAACCTCGGCGACGTACTGCACGGCGTAGCCCACCGCGCCACCATCACCGACCGCAACGAACGACTCTTCGCGGGTATGCCCGACGAACTGACCGTGGGCCGTTACCATTCCTGGACCGTGGTTTCCGATAGTGTTCCCGACGAGTTGCGCGTTACGGCAGTGGACGAAAACGGTCGCGTCATGGCCTTGTCGCATGTGCGTTACGACGTACGAGGTCTGCAGTTTCATCCCGAATCGGTACTGACGGAGAATGGCGCGAAAATGATTGAGAATTGGTTGAAAATCAATTAGCGATTTAGTGGATTAGTGAATGAGCGAATGTTTTGAGTCGCTATCTATTCACTCATTCACTCATTCGCTCATTCACTAATTGAACATGAAAGAAATCCTGAATCATCTTTTCGAATACAAATCGCTGACTAAAGACCAGGCGAAACAGACGCTGATAGGCATTGCGCAGAATCAATATAATCAGGCGCAGATTGCCTCGTTTCTGACGGTGTATATGATGCGCAGCCTGCGGGTGGAAGAGCTCGAAGGTTTCCGCGATGCGATGCTCGAACTCTGCCTGCCTGTCGATTTGGCGGCCTACGACCCGATGGACCTGTGCGGCACGGGGGGCGATGGTAAAGACACGTTCAACATCTCGACGCTCTCGGCCTTTGTGGTAGCGGGGGCCGGGCAGCGCGTGGCCAAGCACGGCAATCACGGCGTATCGTCGCTGGTGGGGTCTTCTACGGTGATGGAACGGCTGGGCCATCGGTTCACAAACGACGTGGGCGAACTGGAACGTAAAATTGAGACGGCGGGCATTTGCTTCCTGCACGCGCCCCTGTTTCATCCCGCCATGAAGAACGTTGGTCCGATTCGGAAGGAGCTGGGCGTAAAAACGTTTTTCAACGTGCTGGGGCCGATGGTGAACCCGGCAAAGCCCCAAAAACAGCTTGTAGGCGTCTATAGCCTTGAATTGGCCCGCCTTTATGCGTACCTTTATCAGCAGACAGACAAGCGGTTTACGATTCTGCACGCGCTGGACGGTTATGACGAAATTTCGCTGACCGGCCCGTTCAAAGCCATCAGTAATGACAGTGAGCAGGTGCTGGAACCAGCCAGTCTGGGTCTGAGTCAGCAAACGGCCGAATCGCTGGCTGGTGGCCGAACGCTGGACGAATCGGCGCAGCTGTTTCTCGATGTATTAGACAACCGGGGTACAACGGCGCAGAATCAGGCAGTACTGGCCAACTCAGCCATGGCCCTGCTCACGGCGGGCAAAGCCAATACCCGCGAAGACGCTGTGGGGATGGCGCGGGTATCGCTGGAAAGTGGTCGGGCGAAGAAGGCGTTTGAGACGTTAGTAGCGTAGGATTGTTTTGTCACGAAGTTTGTTATTCCGACAGAGGAGGAATCTCCCGCATGAGCCGTGTTCCCTCTTTACAAAGAGATTCTTCGTCCCTTAGAATGACAAAAAAGAAAAATGCAGAAAATGACCATTCTTGACGAAATAGTTGCCCAAAAACGGCTTGAAGTTGAACAGCGAAAAGCTGAAACGCCCACGGCGGTGCTGCAACAGATGCCGGATTTCAAACGCCCTGTACTCTCCGCACGGGATGCCGTGCAGGACTTTAACTCCACGGGTATCATTGCCGAATTTAAACGCAAATCGCCCTCCAAAGGGCTCATCAACGGCACCGCCGACGTGGCCGAAACTACGCGCGGCTATGTCCGGGCCGGTGCTGCCGTGCTGAGTGTTCTCACCGACGAGCCTTTTTTTGGCGGAACCCCCGCCGATTTACAGGCCGCCCGCGCGGCCAATCCTGGTACGCCCATTCTGCGGAAAGACTTCGTAATTGACCAGTACCAACTCCTCGAAGCCAAAGCCTGGGGTGCCGATCTGGTGCTGCTGATTGCCGCCTGCCTCTCATCGGAAGAAATAAAGTTGTTGAGCGAACAGGCGCAGGACTTGGGGCTGCAGGTGTTACTCGAAGTACACGACGCCGACGAACTCGACCGTTCGCTGAGTGCCTCCGTCGATTTAGTGGGTGTCAATAACCGCAACCTCCATACCTTCGAGACCCGCATCGAAACCTCGCTGGAACTCGTAGAACGCATTCCTGACTCGTTCGCCAAGATTACCGAGAGCGGCCTGCATGATGCCAAAACGATGCAGACACTGTTTCGGGGTGGGTTTGACGGGTTTCTGATTGGCGAAGCGTTTATGAAAACACAAGACCCGGCGGCTGCGTTGGCCGCGCTGGTTGCGCATTACAAACAACTGACTACCGTACCCATATAACTTGTCCTGGCCATGAAAATCAAAGTATGCGGTATGCGCGATGCCGATAACCTGCGGGATGTTGCCGCCCTCGGCCCCGATTTTATCGGGTTTATTTTCTACGATCAGTCGCCCCGCTTTGTGGGCGATGTGCTGGACGAAGAAGTAGTAAAGGAACTGCCGCGCTCCATTCAAAAAGTAGGCGTATTTGTCAATGCCAGCCCGGACTACATTCTGCGGATGGTGAAGAAATACGATTTTCAGTACGTGCAGCTTCACGGCACCGAAACACCCGATTTTTGCCGGAGTCTGCGCAACCGGGGTATCAGTCTGATTAAAGCCTTCCGGGTCGACGGCTCGTTCAACTTCTCGATGCTCAATAACTACAAAGCCCACTGCGATTTTTTTCTGTTCGATGCCAAAGGCGAGCACCCCGGTGGCAATGGCATTTCGTTCGATTGGGGCGTTATGCGGAACTACGACAATGAAAAACCGTTTTTTATCAGTGGCGGCATTGGCCTGTACAACCTCGATCAACTGGATCAGCTAAAAGGGCTGAAGCTATACGGCGTGGATGTAAACAGTCAGGTTGAAACCTCGCCGGGCGTAAAAGACATTGACAAGCTAAGAGAACTAATTACTCGGCTGCGGCCTGTTGAGGAAGAGGAAGAAGTGTAGCGGCAACTGTCCAGCTTTCGGTTGCGTTAATCAGATAAAAGGGGATGAATATGGAAACAATAGAAGCAATAAACGATGAAATTCCGCCCATGAGGAGAGGGCAGTTAAATATCTATAAGCCAAGCGATATAAAACGTTGGGGTGTAGAGCGGTTTTTGGAAGCAACAGCTGTTACAGAGCCATTTCTACTCGAGTTTCCAGAGTTTACAGAGGAAGAAAATAGACGGATGGACGAAATCTTGGCAGAAGGTGATCAGGGTGCCGCATGATTTATGATACAAACCTGCTAATTGGTCATATCAGAAAACAGTCTTTGCCGCCCACGAAAGTTGTTATCCCAATTATTGCAGTTGCCGAATTAGAAGCGTTTTCGCTGAAAAATGACTGGGGTTTTCAGAAGATTCGATTCATGCGGTATCTGACTGACCGATATCCCATTGCTGATATTGAGCGAGACATTATTCCTATTTATGCTGAAGTTGACGCGTTCAGTCAGGGAAGATTTCAACCATCACTTTTGAAATCTTCTGCCCGGAACATGGGTAAAAATGATATTTGGATAGCAGCTATTGCTTTATACCTGGACATGGAACTCCACACCACTGATGGCGATTTTGACCATTTGCCCGCGCTGGGCCTTCGCTTAGTCAAGTACTAAATACTATGCAAACAACATTCGAACCACAAACATCTTTTTCGGTGAGCGATGCCGGGTTTTACGGTCGCTTTGGTGGCGCGTTCATCCCCGAAATGCTTTACCCTAATGTCGAAGAACTTCGGCAGAACTACCTCGACATGATTGCTGACCCCGGCTTTCAGGCGGAGTTCTGGCACCTGCTCGAAGACTTCGCCGGGCGGCCAACGCCGTTGTTCCTGGCCAAACGGCTGTCAGCGCAGGTGGGGGCTACGGTGTATCTGAAGCGTGAAGACCTGTGCCATACCGGTGCGCACAAAATTAACAATACCATTGGGCAGATTCTGGTGGCGCAGCGGCTCGGCAAAAAACGCATCGTGGCCGAAACCGGCGCGGGGCAGCATGGCGTGGCCACAGCAACGGTCTGCGCCCTGATGGGCCTGGAGTGCATTGTCTACATGGGTAGCGTTGATATAGAGCGGCAACAGCCCAACGTGGATAGAATGCGGATGCTGGGCGCGGAGGTCCGGCCCGCCACAAGCGGTAGCCAAACGCTCAAAGACGCTACCAACGAAGCCATGCGCCACTGGATTAACAACCCCGTCGATACGCACTACATCATCGGTTCGGTGGTGGGGCCACACCCGTATCCCGACATGGTAGCGCGGTTTCAGTCGGTCATTTCGGAAGAAATCAGAAAGCAGCTGCTGGTGAAAACCGGGCGCGAAAATCCTGACTACGTGGTGGCCTGCGTGGGGGGCGGCAGTAATGCAGCCGGGGCGTTTTACCATTACCTGCACGAGCCGTCGGTGCGCTTAGTGGCCGTAGAAGCCGCTGGTCTGGGTGTAACGTCGGGGCATTCTGCCGCTACCACCGCGCTGGGTAAGCCGGGGGTGCTGCACGGTAGCCGCACGATTCTCATGCAGACCGAAGACGGGCAGGTCACGGAACCCTATTCCATTTCGGCGGGGCTGGATTATCCGGGCATTGGACCGTTGCACGCCCATCTGTTTGAGTCGGGCCGGGGCGATTTCTACGCCATTACGGACGATGACGCCATTGAGGCTGGGTTCAACCTCAGCAAACTCGAAGGCATTATCCCCGCCATTGAAACTGCTCACGCGCTGGCTGCCCTGCCATTGATGAATCTGCAACCCGACGATGTGGTCGTGGTCTGTTTATCGGGCCGGGGTGATAAGGATTTGAGTACGTACTCCAAATACCTCTGATGACTACCGAACTAACCCAAAACCGCATTACTTACCTCTTCGCCCATAAAAGCGAGCGGTTGCTAAATGTATATTTTACGGCGGGTTTCCCCCATCTCGACGATACCGTTACCGTATTGCGTGGCCTGCAACAGGCAGGCGTTGATCTTGTCGAGATTGGTATGCCCTACTCTGACCCCGTAGCCGATGGCGAAACCATTCAGCAGAGCAACAACCGGGCGTTGGAAAACGGGATGTCGCTTAAAGTACTTTTTGTGCAACTGGCTGCGTGCCGTACCGAAGGGATTACCGTGCCGATTCTGCTGATGGGCTATATCAATCCGGTACTGCAGTTCGGTGTGGAAGCATTCTGTCAGAAATGCCGCGAAGTGGGCGTAGATGGGGTGATTTTGCCCGATTTGCCGCTTGATTTGTTCCTGGCTGAGTATGCTGATACCTTCCGTGAATACGGTATTCTGAACGTAAACCTGATTACGCCCCAAACCACCGAAACCCGCATCCGACACATCGACGCCGAATCGGATGGATTTATTTACATGGTCTCGTCGGCGAGTATCACGGGGGCCACAACCGGCATCAGCGAGTCGATGCGGGCGTATTTCGAGCGGATTAGGGCCATGAACCTACGAAACCCGTGCCTGATTGGCTTTGGCATCAATAACCACGACACCTTCGACACGGCTTCTGAATACGCCAGTGGTGCCATCGTTGGCAGCGCGTTTATCCGGCATCTGGAGCAAAACGGACCCTCGCCCGAAGGCATCCGCGACTTCTTGAAAACGATACGCGCTTGAATTTAGAGATGTATGATGGAAACAACCGCCAAACCTGACCTTCGTGCATCGCTGTTCTGGGACGTGAACTACGAGACCATTCAGTGGAACAAAAACGTTCGCTTCGTTATTGAGCGGGTTCTTGAGCGCGGTACGCTGGACGAGTGGCGGGAAATCAAGCGGTATTACGGACTGGAAAAAATCAAAGAAGCCGCATTGCAGGCACGGTGGCTGGATAACACAACCCTCTCGTTTTGTAGCACGATTTTCAACATTCCAAAAGAACAGTTTCGATGCTACACACTGAAGTCCTCGAACCCGGCACCCTGGATATTCTGAAAGCCGTTCTCGACTGTGATACGTTCGACACGTTTAACTTGGTTGGCGGTACGGCATTAGCTCTTCAGTTTGGTCATCGACTGTCTATCGATCTCGATTTCTTCACGGGAGAATCGTTTGATAAGGAGTTGGCAAAAGCGGAGTTGGTGGCGATAGGCGACTGGATAACCAACAGCGAAAATAAAATCGGGCTACGGGGGGAGTTGAACGGGATCAAGATGGATTTCGTAACGTATCCATATCCTCTGCTCGAACCGACAATAGTAATCGACGGAGTACGGATGCTGTCTCAGGCCGACATTTCGGCCATGAAACTATCGGCAGTGACGAACCGGGGGGCAAAAAAAGATTTTTACGATATTTTCTTCCTGCTGAAACAACACAGTTTCGCCCAGCTTTGCAACTGGTATAAACAGAAGTTCAGGACGAACAACCTGTTTATGCTGCTCAAAAGCCTGACGTATTTTGACGATGCCGAAGCAACCGAAACCCCCGTTCTGCTGGATAGGAAAACCAATTGGGGCGTTGTCAAAAAAACGCTTCGTTCAGAAGTGGGCCGGTACGTTATTTAGCCCAAGAAATGACGAATGCCATTACCCCGCGTAATGGCATTCGTGTTTCCGGCCATACCTTTGCGATAATGAACAGAGAACTCAATTTCGATAAAGCGGCAGATGGGCTGCTGCCGGTGGTCGTGCAGGACAACGAGACCAATAAAGTCCTGATGCTGGGCTACATGAATCGCGAGGCCTACGACAAAACCATTCGCGAAAACATCGTTACGTTCTATAGCCGCAGCAAACAGCGGCTCTGGACTAAGGGCGAAACCTCTAATAACTTCCTGCACGTCCGTGAACTATGCATTGACTGCGACGGCGATACGTTGCTGATTAAAGCCGCGCCTGCCGGGCCGGTCTGCCATACCGGTGCCGATACCTGTTTTGAGGAGGTAAACACCGGACGCGGGTCGTTTCTGAATTACCTGCAACGCATCATTCACGAGCGAAAAACGAACCCGACTGATGCCTCGTACACGGCGAGTCTGTTTAAAAAAGGCGTGAACAAGATTGCGCAGAAGGTGGGTGAGGAAGCCGTTGAACTCGTCATCGAAGCTAAAGACAACAATGACGACCTATTCCGGGGTGAAGCCGCCGATCTGCTGTTCCACTTTCTGGTCCTGCTCGAACAGAAAAACATCGATTTAGACGACATCATCGCCGTGTTGCAGGAACGCCACCAGAAACAATAGTTTCACTGGCGGGTTTGTCATTCCGGGGAACGAGGAGTCTCAATGTAGAGTAGATGCCTAACTACATCGAGATTCCTCGTTCCCCGGAATGACAAAAATTTAAACCTTGAACTTCTAAAAATCATGGGTCTCATCATTCGCATTCTGATTAGTGCTGTCGCGGTGTACGTTGCGGCTTATTTCATTCCCGGCGTTTCTGTGTCGGGTGGGCCGCTCACCTACATCATCGTGGCGGTGGTGTTGGGTTTGCTGAACGCCTTTATCAAGCCGATTCTAACGATATTGACCATCCCGATTACCGTTATTACCCTGGGCCTGTTTTTGCTGGTCATCAATGTCCTGATGGTTTATCTGGCGGCTTATCTGGTTAGTGGCTTTGCGGTATCGGGCTTTATTGCCGCGTTGCTGTTCAGTATCGTCGTCTCCATCGTAACCGCGCTCATCGACGCCATTGTGTAAGGCAAAGTTGTCTTTTTGTATCCCGTTCGTTCTTATCCAGATACGAACGGGATTTTACTTTTTATGGCTCATGGTTTTTGTGTAGGTTTCATGCCTGATTCCTTAATCAACCATGCCTACTCCCCATACACACTACGACGTTATCATGGTTGGTGCGGGCTATGCCGGACTGACTGCCGCCCATGAACTTATCAAAGCCAGTAAGAACGTCCTGATCCTCGAAGCCCGCGACCGTATTGGCGGGCGGGTTCATACGCAGCGGTTTGACGACGGTACGTATGTAGATTTGGGTGGTGCGTGGGTTGGTCCGTCGCAGGACCGGCTGTACGCGCTGGCCCGCGAGTTTGGTGTTGAGACGTTCAAAACATACAATACGGGTAAGAGTACCCAATATTTCCGGGGGAAGGTGAAACGGTATAACGGCCTGATTCCGCCCCTACCATTGTTTTCGCTGCTGAGCCTCGACATGGCCATTAAGCGCATCGACAAGATGGCCAAAACTGTGAACCTCGCCGACCCCGCCAAAACGCCCGATGCCCAACGACTCGATATGATGACGCTGGCGGACTGGATGCAGCAGCAGATGAGTTACGATACCGCCCGCGACTTTTTTAAGATTGCCGCCGGAGCCATCTGGGCCGCCGACCCCACCGAGTTGTCGATGCTGCACGCCATGTTCTACATCAAATCGGGGCGGGATTTCAATACGCTGATGAACGTGAAAAACGGGGCGCAGGAAGAACGCTTCGTGGGTGGGGCGCAAACCACTGCCGACCGCATGGCCGCCCTGTTCACGGACCGTATTGTGCTGAATGCGCCCGTCCTGGCCATCAGCCAAACCGAAGGGCACGTCAGTGTTACAACCGATGCAGATACCTATACTGCCGACCGCATTGTGGTGGCCATTCCGCCCCCGTTGCAGGCCGATATCCGGTTTGAACCCGCCATGCCCCCCGACCGTCAGCAGATTATGCAGCAGATGGCGATGGGTGCGGTCTGGAAATGTTACGCCATCTACGACCGCCCGTTCTGGCGCGACCAAAATCTGAACGGCCTGGCCGCTACGCCCGACGGTCACGTCACCGTAACGTTCGACAACTCGCCGAAAGATGGAAGCCGGGGTATTTTAATGGGATTTGTGCTGGGGGATAAAGCACGGGAGTTTTCGGCGCTTACCGAAGAGCAGCGGCAGGCATCGGCGATGCAGTCGTTCAGTACGTTTTTCGGTACCCAGGCCGCCCAACCGCTGCGGTATCTCGATCATTCGTATCTGAACGAAGACTGGAGTAAGGGGTGCTATGCCGCTGTACCGCAACCCGGATTCTGGACCAGCGTGGGCCATGCCATCCGTCAGCCCGTGGGCCGCATTCACTGGGCTGGTACCGAAACATCTGATGTGTGGAATGGCTATATCGACGGGGCTGTGCGTTCCGGTGAACGGGTTGCGCAGGAGATTCTGGCGGTGCTGTAATACCCGGGGCGGATTAACCGCCAAACAACGATAACTGCCCACCAGCTTTATTTCCTGCCTCGTTCAAACTCGACAAGGATACGCCCAGCAATCGAATACCGAGCGAAGCGGGCATGATGCCGTGCAGCAACTCGCCGATAACCTGAGCCAGCAGCACGCGGGAATCGACCGCAACGGGCAGTGTGCGGCTGCGGGTGATTTGCCGGAAATCAGCGAATTTGACTTTCAGCGTTACGGTGCGGCCCCTGATCTGCTTGCTGAGGCAGTACTCCCATACGTCATCAATAAGAGGTTGTAGTTCGGCCAGCAGATCATCGTACGCGGATAGGTCATGTTCGAAGGTGCTTTCCGAGCCGACGGATTTACGAATGCGGTCGGAGTTGACGGGGCGGTTGTCAATGCCCCGCGCAATGTGGTAGTAGTGTTGTCCAACTTTGCCGAAGTGTCGCTGTAAAAACGCGGCTGACTGCTGCCGTAGATCAAGACCTGTTACAATGCCGAGTTCATTCATTTTCTGCGCCGTTACACGTCCTACACCGTGAAACTGCCCTACCAGCAGCGTCTCCACAAAACGCGGCCCGGCCGCCGGTTTAATCACAAACAAGCCATCGGGTTTGCGGTAGTCGGACGCCAGTTTCGCCAGGAATTTGTTGTACGATACGCCCGCCGACGCGGTGAGTCCGGTAGCTTCCCGAATATCAGTTTTGATACGCCGGGCTACCTCGGTGGCCGATGCCATACCGTTCAGATGGTCAGTCACGTCGAGATAAGCTTCGTCCAGCGAGAGCGGTTCAATCAGGGGCGTATACTGGGCAAATACCGCCCGGATTTCTGTGGAAACAGCTTTGTAAACGTCGAACCGGGGCTTGACGAAAATCAGATCCGGACATTTACGAATCGCCGTGACCGAGGCCATAGCTGACCGGACGCCAAACTGCCGCGCTTCATAACTCGCAGCCGCTACCACGCCCCGCGCCCGTGACCCACCCACAGCCACGGGTTTTTCGCGCAAATCAGGATTATCACGCTGCTCAACCGACGCATAAAACGCGTCCATGTCAACGTGAATAATCCGGCGAATAACTGGCTGGTCGGGCAAAGCGGGCATTATGCAAATTTACGCACGACAGGCTACTTCACCCGCACCCGTACTCCAGCCGAATGCGCCGAAAACTCCGGCGCGTAGAAGCACTGCACCGTGGCCACGCCCGCCGAGAAATCGCCGGTTTGGGCCACGCGCAACTCGTACTCGAACACGTGCGTACCAACGGGCAGGTAGTTCATGAAAAAGTCGGTGCTGGCATCGCGCGGGGATTCGTAGTAGCCCAGGCTGTTCTGGTATTTGTAGCCCGATAAAGCCGCAACCGGCTCGAAACCCGATGCGCGGCTGTCTTTCAGATGTACGTATTCCATCAGCCGGTCGGTTTTGAGAATCAGGCGCACCTTAATCAAATCGCCGGGTTTCAACGACGTTTTTTCGGTTACGGGCGTAATGACCGGACTGCCGGGCGAGTCGCGCTGGACGTAGAGCGTTTTTTGAACGGACAGGCCCGCACTGCCGGGCATTACCTTGTCCAGCGGCTCGAAATGCTGCCAGTACAGCGCACCCCAGGCCGGGCCTGTGGCTTTTTTAATGATGGTGATATTGCCCATATCCGGCTTAATTTCGGAAGCTGCGTAGGTCACCTTCTCGTAACCCGTAATGGCATCGGCCTTCGTAACGCGGCTTTCGATGGGCTGACCGCCCAGACTCACCTGCGTGTTTACGCCCGTGCCGAGCCAGTCGCTGCCCCGCAGCAACAGGGCGTACACGGCTTCGGTGGTGGCTTTGGTCGATGACCAGGACTGCGTTTGCTTCTGCCGAATCAGCCAGCGTTTCATCTCGTCAACCTCTGCCGTAACCGGGTTTATTTCGCCGAAGGCTTCAATCAGATAGGCCTGTGTTTCGATGGGGGCCTGATACCACTGCAATCCACTCACGTTGTCGGGCCAGTACAGCCCCAACTCCTCAGACTTTCTTGACCGTTCGCGCAGGGAATTCATGATGCCGTTGGCGGTTTTGGTATCACCAAAGCGGTTCAGAGCCATGGCCGAGAGGGCCTGCCCCTGCAAACTTTGGCTCGTCCAGTCGGCCACAATCTGCGCTTTCAGGTACGTTAGCACGGCTTTGTCGACGGGTTTGTCCATGTAAAAGCTGCGGGCGTAGAGGTACTGCGTGGCCGAAAAATACCAGGGGCCAGTGAGTTTACCTTTCTTCCCGGCATCGGCTTTTTTCCGTTCCTCAATCCGGCGTTTCATTTCGGCATCCACGTACCGAATGGCGTTGGCCTGCATATTCGTGATTTGGGGCTGCAAATCGTCCGGGAATTTTACACCGATTTTAGTCAGATGGCCGAAGCCACTCAGGATGTGCAGGGTCATGGACAAATCCGGGTCCATCCCGCCAAACCACCGGAACCCACCGTCCGAAGTCTGTAACTGCTCTAGCCTGACAAACGCCCGTCGCTGTTCGTTTTCCATTCGATTGGCGTCCAGAAGCTGGCCTAATTTGGCCTGTCGCTCCGTTTCGGAGCGGGCGTTGACCAGCCAGGGTGAGTTTTCGAGGGCAACGGCTTTCAGTTCTTCATTCGTCTCTAACGGCGACTTTGGTGGACTTTTCTGCCACTCGTCAATCACCTGCCGGAACGCCGGTCTGCTGTTGACAATATGAGCCGCCAAGCTATTGGCGTACAGGCGGCTGAACAACTGCTCGGCGCATTCGTAGCGGTATTCCATCAGGTACGGTAACGATTGGAGCGCGTACCAACTGGGGTTGCTCGTTACCTCTACCGTCAGGCGTTCGTGCTGCGCGGGCAGTTTAGGGTTCAGGCTAACGAGTTCGTTGAGTTTGAATGTTTTGGTTTCCGGGCCGTTTACCCAAAATGGTTTCGTGTCCGTCACCAGCATCCGGTTGGGCAGAATAGGTACGGTAAACTCTTCGCCATCGGTAAAGCTGCCCGCCTGCGCCGTAAACCGGCAGGTTACGGCATCGAGTCCCGACGGAATCACGAGCGTCCAGCCCACGGCCTGCCCTTGTCCGGCGGCTACCGTTGCCGTTGTTTGCAGACTGGAGTTTATCAGCGACTGGCTGGCCGGCTGCCCGGTGAGGGCGTTCAACAGCGTTAGGGTTGCCGTTACGTCCAGTGGTTTCTCGCTCAGGTTTTTGACGCGGGCCTGAATGCGGATGGTGTCACCTTCGCGGAGGAAGCGGGGGGCATTGGCCGTTATCATCAGTTCTTTCTGGGTGATAATTTCGCGTTCCAGCGTGCCGGTTTTCAGGTCTTTCGTATGCGCAAAGGCCAGTAGCCGCCAGCGGGTCAGGGCTTCCGGCATCGTAAATTTCAGCACGACCCGGCCCTGTTCATCGGTTTTGAGTTGGGGCAGGAAGAACGCCGTTTCGTTGAAATTTCGGCGTGGGTTCACGGGCGGAGCATTGCCCGGTTTGGGGGTGGGCGAGGCTCCACCACTGCCGGGAGCAGCTTCTTCAGGAGCTTCCTCATCCGCTTTTACCTGCATAGGAGCCGCCATTTTTGCCATGCTCAGGTTTGGCTCGAAGTTCGAACCTGCCCCGCGACTAAGCATCTCTGTCCCGAAAATTCGCGACCTCCGATCCCCATATCCTGCCAGTAACTGGTCATACTTCCGGGCCGGAACAGCCAGCTCGGGTCGGAAGCGATAGAACAGAGCCTGACTTGCCTGCACATCGAAACAGCCAGAACGCCAGCCGTAGAAAACGGTCGAGTAGGGGCTGTAAAATGACGTAGGCCAGTCGAGCGAGACGAACGTATCCAGCGATGCATCGTAAAGCGTAGCGACCAATTCGGCGGGGGTCTTGTCCAGTCCCTTTATCCGCAGCGTCCATTCTTCACGCTCGCCGGGCTTGAGTTTATTCCGAAACGTTTCGGTTTCGATGGTGAGTTGCTTGTTTGTGAACGGCACCGTAATGGTCTGCGCTTTCTGGTACAGCCGCCCGTTTTGCACCATCAGAAAATGCACGGCAAAACCACCCCGCTGCTTTTCGGTCACGGGCAGGGTTACGCGCCGGGGCTTTCCATCGGTTTTCAGCCACTCCTGCCGCACCACTTTTCGGTTTTCTTCAACCGTCATTAATACCCAGCCGGGCTGGCTATTACCCACCCAGAAAACGGCTTCCCCGCCGGGTTCGGCATTCGCTTTGCGGACCTGTACCCAGTTGTCGGGACGGGCCGATGCGGTGGGTTGGTTGTCGTTGACGGCGGCAAAAAACGCCCGTTCGGTACTGGTTTCGCTGGCGGGGTCGGTACTGGTGAACTCGGCCACGTACTCGCCGGGCGTGAATTTGCTCAGGTTTAGCTTAATCAGCGAATCGGCGGGCGAGGTGATGGTTTGCTGCTGTACGAGTTCGCCTTTGGGCCAGGTGCGCGGGTCGTTTTCGCTGGCGTACACATCGTTCGGAAACAGCTTTTCAAACTCGGCGCGGGTCAAAAGCTGCCGGTCAGGCCGCGTCCACAGGCGTTCGCGCAGGGGGCGGGCAGGCGGCTGAAGCCGGTAAATTTTCAACAGCCCTTTGGCCGTTGCTTTCTCGCCCGATTGATTCGTAATGTTCACCGGGAACGTAGCCGGCCCATTAATTTCTACCTGGGGCGGAATACCCAGACTGATTTGCAGGGCCGAGTACCCGATGCTGAGTGTTTGCGTGGCCGAACGGGTTTCGCCCGCGCGGTCGGTTACGTCGATAGTAAGTTCGAAATTGAAAATGGGGTTTGTTCCGCGGGCTTTCGTTAGGTCGGGTGTGGCCGCAAAGGTTACGCTGATATTGCCCTGCGCATCAGTTTGGGCCGTACCGTTAGTGATTTCGGTCTCCTCCGAACCGCGCGAAGGTTGGCTACCCCGGTAGCTGTCGTACCCGTACCACCAATACCAGCGGGGCCGGAATTTGCGCACAACGCGGTAACGTACCTCGGCCCCGTCCACAACCGCCCCAGAAAATGTTTTGGCCGTTGCCGATACCTTCACGCTGTCGCCCAGCGTAAACGACTGCTTTATGGGCTGCGTCTTCACCTCGAATGTGGGGCGTTTGTACTCCTCTACCCGGATGCCCATGCCGCCGTAGGGCGTTTGCAGGGTCATCTGGCCGGTAAGCCGTCCAACCGGAGCCGTAAAGGTGGCGGCAAACGTGCCGAACTCGTTGGTTTTCAGTGTTTGTTTCGCAATACGTTCGCCATTTTGGTCCAGTAGTTCAACAAGGACGTCCTGATTGGCTACTACCGAAAACGCATTGGTTTTTCCGGTATAAATCAATCCTTTCACATATATCAACTGGCCGGGCCGGTAGATGGCCCGGTCGGTGAAGAGATTGGAGCGGGTCTGGATTTGTTCCTGATAATCGGTATTGCCGTGACGATAATTGTACTGCCGGTCAGAAAGAAGCGTATCGGCTCCCAGCGTAATCAGGTACTGAAAATTCGTCTGCTCAGGAAACTCAGATGTCGGAATCTTAACCCATCCGTTTGCGTCGGTTTTATAGATCTTTTTAGTCAGAAGAGGCTTGGCGGAGTTGACACCGACTACCGTAACCGTTGCGTTTTTGACGGGTTCGCCCGTGAGCCGGTTGGTGACCAGCACAGTCTGAATCTGGTTACTCTGGTCAGCAGTCAGCAGATAGCTTAACTCCGAAACGGTAAAGTTGGTGAACTGAACCGTCTCCGTTTTGGCCAGAAATTTCTCGTCAGCCGTAGCCAGTAACAGGTAATGACCGGTGGCTACGGCTGCTACCGGCACTTCGACGGTGTGTTGGTTTAAATCGCCATCGTTGGGTAGTGAAACTGTTTTTTCAATTACAAACGGGCGTTTCAGCCAGTTGCCATATTGTTTCTTCCGCTGCTCATCGTCCCCATATCCCGCCTGCAACGTCTGTTTCTCCGCTGCCGACAAGTTGATAATCCGGTACGTTATCCGGCTGACGTTCTGGTAACTGACCAGCATCCGAAACGCCTGTTTGGGCGCGTTTACGTCCTCAACCTGAACGGTGAGCGTGGGGCGCAGCAAGCGGTCGAGCAATTGAGCCGCCTGTTTGCCGGCCAAAGTTGTTGGAAAGCGTTTGGCCAGATCCCGGCAGATGTCGGCGGCCTGTTTGTGGTGCCAACGGGCGGGGTCAGGTTTGGGGTTCAGGTCGTCGCCCTCGTCCAGCGGGCGGGCATTGGCACCCGTATTGGCCAGAAACTGCGCCAGCTGAAACCCGTAAACCGCTTCGACGGGGCTGTTTTTGTACCGCGTAATCTGGCTTTCGAGCGTTTTGCGATACAGCGAATCCCGATTGGGCAAAATGCTGGTCCGGTGGGCAAATTCCAGCCGTAGTGCGTCTGCATCGGCCAGCGCGTCGGGGGTCTTATCAGTCAGGTGAAATGTTAATAGTTGTTGATACAGCCGCAGGGCCTGGTACTGTCCCGATAGTGAATCGGGGCTTTGGATAGTGAATTTGGTAAACGGCTCCGGCGCGGCTAAGTAAGTATCCTGGTTTTGCTCGAATCGGAAAACAGGCTTGAGCAGATCGGGCTCTGTATTCTGGAAGAACGTAATGGCCCGGTGCGCCAGCAAATCGTAAAGTGTGGGGCGTAGCAGCCGCGCATCCGGGTCACCTTTATCCAAAAGCGCATTGTAGGCCGCAATGGGCGTTTTCTGCAATAGATTTTTATCCTGAACCGAAGCGAGGAACAACTGCGTAATGGCATTGACAAGATGACGCGCATCCCATGTCGTAAAATCGGTGGAAGAATCATTTGGCGTAGTAGCCGGGTTTGTATCCGGTTTCGCCATCGTTTTACCCATCGTGGCCCGACCCATCGTGGCCCGATCATAAAACTTGTACCGGTTTTGCTGAAAATACTGCCAATAGACATCTGCCAGCACCGACTGCAACACTGATTTGGCTGGTTCGGGCGTATCGGCTACGTCGGCGCGTAATGAACGGACCAGTTCTTTATACGCATCTTCATCTGCATAGCTCCGAAAAATCATCCGCGACATAGCGGCTTTGGCTACCTGCGGATAGTTCTGCTGCGCTTTGGCTTCGGTATAAATCCGGTTGGCAATTTCCAGTGCGGACTTGGGAAGTCCTCTGGCGGCCAGCGAATCGGCACGTTTCCAGTCGCGGGCGTAGTCAGGCATGGATTTGTTTTGGGCCGAAGCGGCCAGCAGGGTAGTCAGGCCGAAAAGAAAAGTCAGCAGATAGTGCATAGATCGATAGTAAGCAGGCGATACGTACCGGATGATGCCGACACGCTGATTTTTCCACATTAGCTATGACTATGACCCGATTTCGGGGGGAAGGGTTTAGCGCAGCTGAATTCATTGGGTAACGTTTGGATTCATCCGATGAATTCAGCTGCGAAGAATTCCTGCCCTATTGCTTCAGCAGAAACGCCGTTAAATCGGCCAGTTGTTGCTTGTTCAGACCCATAGCATCGGCGGTAGGCATCAGGCTGGTTTTGTATTGTCGGCGCGATGCTACCTGATCGGTTGGGATCGTGTGCTGCTGACCCGTCGCGCCCTTTACCACCACCGACTGCCCGCCGTCGCTGACCAGAAAGCCGTAGAACGTCTGGCCTTTTTTTGTTGTGATAAGCCAGGGTTCGTAGCCAAAGACAATACCTGCGCTAGGGTTGATAATGGCGTCCAGGAGGGCGTCTTTGTCGAGTTTCTGATGAATCTGCGTTAATTCGGGACCGATGTCGTTACCAAGTTTTCCATACCGGTGGCAGGTAGCGCAGTTGGCACTGAACACCTTTAAACCCGCGCTCTGATTACCCGTTAGCACTTTAATCGCTTCATTGTCAGATTTTTGTGAGACATTAGTCTTCGTACTGGCAACCATAGTCGACTTACTTTCCAATTGAGTTGATTGGTCAGTTTGGTGATCAGATTTTGCGGCAAAATATTCTTTCGCCATCGTCCGAACGCTCTGGTCAGGATTTTTCAGGATTGTTGGTCCCACCGTTCGCAGCAGGTCGTCAGACAGTTTTTTCTCGGCGGCCAGACCCACCAGCAGTTGGCCACCTTCCGGGGTTCGGGCCATCTCCAATGCTATCTTTCGCTTTTCGGTGTCGCTCTTGTATTCGTCCAGCAGTACCTGTCGTTTACCCAGCATCTTCTGCTCGGCAGTCGAGATTTTCTGGGGCATCAACTCATCCCAATTGGCCAGTTTGGCCCAGTCGTTGCCGCGCCGGAAGTTGGTCCAGTACTGCGCCTGTGCCGCTACGTCTTTGTTGGCCGATTTGGTCAGGTCAATCATTACCCGCACCGCCGACGTGTCGTTGATGAAGCCCAGCGTAGTAACGGCCTGTTTGCGGGCATCGGCAGAGAGCGTGAGTGCGTCGGCGCGTTTGGCCAGCATCGGTACGGCAGCGGTGGGGTGGAGTTCCCAGACGAGGTTGGCCGTGCGGTAGTCCCAGTTGGCGGGATTTTCGGGTAGGGTAGGGCGCAGGTCAGCGAAAACGTAGTCCTGTTTGCCATCGGCGGCAACTCCCAGCGCGTTGAGGTAATAGCGGTCCTGCCCGTCGTATCCCTTCACCAGATTCTGGATAATGTAGCGGCAGTCCTGATACGGCATATCGCGCACGGCCACAGCTACCTCCCGCCGAACGGCCGCGTTCGGGTCTAGCGACAGATTGCCCAGCAACGGCAGCAACGCCCGCTCCGACGCCGTCAGGGCCGGACTGGCTTTCGAGTTTTCGGGCGTGATGCTCCGCAAGGCACGCAACGCGGCAATTCGGACTGGTGCGTCAACAGCTTTCAGCAGCCGTTCTACCTCAAACTGACCTTCGGAGCCGAGGTGAACCATCAGGAAAATGGCCCGCGCCCGGTGGTACGGATTTGTGGACGACAGTAGTTGCATAACGGGTTCCAGCACCTTCTCGCCCTGTGCTTTGAGAGCTGTAAAGCCGGCCATCCTAACATTGATGGCCGGGCTGAGCAGCGCATCAATTTGTCCTTTCGTGTTGCTGAGGTCAATTTTTGGGGCGCGGAGGTTCTTACCCCGGGGCGTAATTCGATAGATGCGTCCGTAGCCTTTATGGTCGTCCATCTGATGCCCACCCACCACAGGATCGTACCAGTCAGCAATATAAACGGCCCCATCGGTACCTACTGCTACGTCGCTGGGGCGAAACCACTTGCGGGTGTCGGTGGTCTTATCGTTCCATTTATAGTTCTCGTCCACGTCGGGAAACGAACTGACAAAGTTGGTCCGAGGCATTCGGTAACCCGCGCCCGTCGGTTCGGGCTTGTAGCTGAAAATGACGTTACGGCCAGCTTCGGCACTCAGGAGCATGCCCCGGTAATTCAGGCCCAGCGCGTCGCCTTCATAGACCACCACACCCGTTGGCGAACCCGCACCGGTCATGTCGCCCACGGGCAATACGCCGGGGTCTTCCTGATGCCAGTGCGCAGTTTGAATGCTCTGGCCCGGTCGCTGATCGCCCTGCCAGTATCGGGTACCGTCGGCACTGAAATAGCCTGCGTTACTACCCTCCATGAGCCAGCCTGTGCGGCAGGCCACCACCTGATCGTCGTTGTCGTTCTGCCAAAGATTACCGTACGAGTCAACCGCCGTTTCGTAGTTATTTCGAAAATTATGACCCATTACCTTCAAACCCGTTCCATCGGGGTTGATGCGCAGGGCCAGGCCGCCTGTCCAGACGCGCCCATCGTCGCTAACCTGGTTGCCGTGGTTAACGGTGTTGTAGGGCGTACCCCCCACGTACAGACTACCTGACCGGAGGGTCCAGCCCGCTTTATCGGTCACGACGTGCGGCCCGGCGTTTCCGGTGTTGAAATAATATTTGCCATCCGGCCCGGTTACCAGCGAATGCAGGGCGTGGTCATGATCCAGGCCGCCAAAGCCCGTCAGCAGAATCTCTTTACGGTCGGGCCGGTCATCGCCATTTTCGTCAGTATAAACAATCAGGTTTGGCGAGCAGGACACAATGATTTTATTGCCCACAACCGCAATACCGAGGGGCGAAACGATGTCGGGGTCCTGCACGAATACCTTGCTGTTATCCGCTTTTCCGTCGCCGTTGGTATCCTGCAAAATCATAATCCGTTCGCCATCGGGGTGGTCGAGTCGCTCATCCGGTTTGTTGTTGAATTTGCGGTAGTTTACGGCTTCGGTAATCCAGACCCGGCCCCGCGCGTCGATGTCCGTATTGGTCGGATTATAGAACATGGGGGCTTCGGCCCAGAGCGTGGCTTCGAGGTCGTCGGGCAGATATAGCCGCGTCGAATCGTTACGAGCAGAGCCACTGTAGGAGTGTTGTATAGTGGCGGGCGCAGTTGTTGGTGGGATGATGGACGGGGCCACGAGCAGCAGCCCGGCGGTCAGCGCCAGCGGTAGCAGGGTAGAGTAGAGGGTAATTTGTTTCATAGTTAGTTTGGGGAAGTGGGTTGTATTGCATCGGCGCACCGATCCAGCCTACTGAAATATCCCTCGAACGGTTTTATTGTTAGCAATATAACTCGGTAGCACTTCCTGGCCGGGTGGTACGGCCCCTTCTATTTGCAGCCAGCCTTTGTAGTCAATGTCGTTCAGAGCCTGGTGTACCTTGTTGAGGTCAACCTGCCCCTGCCCGAGCAGGTGTCCGTTTTCCTTGATATGAACTTCGCAGATCCGGTCTTTGCCCAGGTCGCGTATCTCCCGAAAAATATCGTAGCCCCGTACCGTCGAGTTGCAGACATCGTAATAGACTTTCACCGCCGATGAACCAACGGCGTCGATGATGGCCACGTGTTCGGGAGCGGATAGCCACGACTCGATGCCCAGCACGACGCCCGCCCTCTCGGCTTTTGGTGCGATGGCCTTTAGCTTATCAATAACCGCCTGTTGCCCGGCTTTATCATTGCGCAGGTCATTTTCGCTGAAAAAAGCCAGCAGTACGTTTTTTACGCCCAATGCCTGCGCCACGTCGATACTGTCAGCAACCCATTCGTCGGTACGCGGGTCGGATTTATACGGTATCCCGTTGAGAAGCCCAATGGCCAGCCCGCTGAAGCCGACCCCCGCTTTTCGGGCCGCGTCGATGTAGGTCTGCTGTGTGGCCGGATTGCGCAGATGTTCATGATCGGCAGCTGTGTTCAGGCTGACCTGTACGCCATCGAGACCAATCTGTTTAGCCACCGCAAAGGCGTCGATACTACCCGCTGGACCAATAGACCAATCGCAGGCACCGATGCGGTAACGGGGAATAATGAGCCGCTGCCGGGCCAGCATCGGGAGCGATACCGCCGATAGTCCGGCTCCAACTGTATAGCGTAATAAGTCACGACGGTTCATAAGTATTACCTGGTTTCATACCGGACAAAGAAACGATTCATGTCGGCTGGACTACTCAAAATCTGGTTATCTTTATCATAAACATCGTCAAAGACCATGAGCACCACATCTTTCGATCCTGTATCCGACGTACCAACTGCCGACCCGGCAGCGGCAGGGTTGGTGTACGAAGAAATTGATGGCGTTCCGTATTACTACCGGGACCATCAGGCGGCTCTGGCCAATCATAAAACACACGAAGAAGCTACGGGAGCCAGTGCATTGCAGTCAGCAGTTGTTTCATTGCTTGTCCATGTTCTTTACAAATATCTGCCGTTCGATGACTACCTGATTGCTACCAACGAACCGGGTTTGCATCTGGCACCGGGCAGCAACCTCGCCAACGACATTGCCGTGTTCGATCAGGCCAGTCTGCCCGTACCGCTCGACGATAAATACTTTTCGGTCCTGCATCGTCATCGAAATTGACGTAAAAATCGACCTGCCCGCCAACGTCAGCGAAACGGAGTACGTCTATAACAAGACCCAAAAGATGCTCGATTTCGGCGTTGCCAAAGTCATCTGGATTCTAACCAAAACCCGCCGAACGCTCATCGCCGAACCCAACCAACGCTGGTTTTTAACTGATTGGGACGATTTGATTGAAATTCTTCCCGGCTGTAATTTTGAGTTGAATCCATTGCTACGCTCGAAGGGAGTGATTTTGTGATGGACACTCCCGCATCGGAACCCAGCCCGGCGCGGAGTAATGCTGATCCAAGTGAATAACGGGTAATCCAGTCAAGGCCGATAACTGCCGCGCCAGCGTCGACTTACCTGAGTCGGGACTTCTGAAAATAGCCACTTGCTGCATGAATGGAGAGTTTTATCCGTTGAGATGTGCCAGTCTGTTGCGGTACATAGCTTGGTTGACGAGGGTAATCCACATCAAGAACAGAGCAAACGTTATTTTCTGGATAACTGGCAGATAGTTAATGTATTGGAGCGAATAGTATACGTAATTATTGGCACCGACGAGGAGTATACAGAGCAGGCCGAAAGCTGCTGAGTAGAATAGACGATTGCGGTACAAACCCACGAACGTGGCCAGTAACGAAACCACCCCCAAACCGCCTGCTACGTTCATCACGACATCATGGTAAGTCGTTCCGATAAATAGGATAACGCCCATCGACAGCGTGCCGGTCCATTGGCTCAGTCGAATGAAGCGAGAGTTCTGTCCATATAGATAGGGTAATAGCCACCAGAAAAAGGCAAGACTTCCGCACAGTACTAGCATGGCGGCCAGCGCAATGGGGCGAGCCGGGTTAATGACTCCATTTTTGCCTACATCGCCCAGCAGGTCGCACCAATAATTATGTTGCCAACTGAAGCCGACAGCCGTTCGGTTGGCGTTCGAGCCACCAGGGTACTGACAGGCGGCCAGTACATAGAGTACCACAAAAAGGCAGATACCCAGTGTGGGAGTCAGTGTCCACAAGCGTTTGGGTTGTCTATCTTTTTGTGAACTCATGGTCAGAATTTTTACACAGCCGGACTCGGAGGTACAGCTTTACGTTATACCAGCTTCCGGTACTTGATGCGCGTTGGTGTGGCATCGGTGCCGAGCCGTTTGCGCCGGTTTTCTTCGTAGTCTGAGAAGTTGCCCTCGAACCAATAGACCTGCGAATCACCCTCGAACGCGAGGATGTGCGTGGCGATGCGATCCAGAAACCAGCGGTCGTGGCTGATGACTACGGCGCAGCCTGCAAAGTTCTCCAGGCCCTCTTCCAAAGCCCGAAGCGTATTGATGTCGAGGTCGTTGGTTGGTTCGTCCAGCAGCAGCAGGTTCGCGCCCTCTTTGAGCGTCATGGCCAGATGCACCCGGTTGCGCTCTCCGCCCGAGAGCGTCCCTACTTTCTTTTCCTGATCGCCCCCGGCAAAGTTGAACCGCCTTACGTAGGCACGGGCGTTGCTTTGCTTGCCGCCCAGCATGATCCAGTCGTTGCCGCCCGCAATGGTTTCGTACACGGTTTTGTTGGGGTCCAGTCCGTCGTGTTCCTGATCCACGTAAGCTACCTGCACTGTATCGCCCACGCTGAACGTACCGGCGTCGGGTTTCTCGCGGCCCGTGATGAGTTTGAATAGTGTGGACTTGCCCGCGCCGTTTGGTCCGATCACGCCCACAATACCACCCTGCGGCAGCCGGAAACCCAGGTGTTCGAACAGCAGCCGGTCGCCGTAGGCTTTAGCCACGTCGTCGGCTTCGATGACCTTAGCACCCAGCCGGGGGCCGGACGGGATAAAGATTTCAAGCCGGTCTTCTTTCAGTTTCAGATCTTCGTCCAGCAGCCGTTCATAGGCACCAAGCCGCGCTTTGGATTTGGCCTGCCGGGCTTTGGGGGCCATGCGTACCCACTCCAGTTCGCGTTGAAGCGTCTTTTGCCGCTTCGATTCGGTCTTCTCTTCTTTGGCCAGACGGTTTTGCTTTTGTTCGAGCCACGACGAGTAGTTACCTTTCCAGGGAATGCCCTCGCCCCGGTCGAGTTCCAGAATCCAGCCCGCTACGTTGTCCAGGAAATAGCGGTCGTGGGTTACGGCAATGACGGTGCCTTTGTATAGCCTCAGGTGTTCTTCCAGCCACAACACCGATTCGGCGTCTAAATGGTTAGTTGGCTCGTCTAACAGTAAAACGTCGGGCTGTTGCAGCAGCAGGCGGCAGAGGGCCACGCGCCGTTTTTCGCCCCCGGAGAGGTTATCGATCAGGGCGTCGGAGGGGGGGCAACGGAGGGCGTCCATAGCCCGGTCCAGTTTCTGATCGAGTTCCCAGGCTTCGTGCTGATCGAGTTTTTCCTGCACATCGCCCTGCCGGGCCAGCAGCTTGTCGAAGTCAGCATCGGGATCGCCGAAGGCTTCGTTTATTTCGTCGAATTCCTTCAGTAAATTAACTACCTCCTGAACGCCTTCCTGCACCACTTCCAGCACGGTTTTGCCGGGCGTAAACTCCGGCTCCTGCTCCAGCATACCGACCGAGTAGCCGGGTGAGAAAATAACTTCTCCGGTGTAGTTTTTGTCGATACCCGCAATGATGCGCAGTAACGTTGACTTACCGGATCCGTTCAAACCCAAAACGCCGATTTTAGCTCCGTAAAAGAAGGAAAGGTATATATTCTTTAGGATTTGTCGGTTAGGCGGAATAGTTTTACCAACACCCGCCATGGAGAAGATTATGTCCTGACTCATTAATTTTAAATAAATTTGTGATTAGCAATACCCCCAAATTTAATCCTCAGCGCGACCTTAACCAAGTATAGAATGGAAAACGCTTCACTGGTAGATGAATACGGTTACGTCATAGACGGAAAGGTATTTTTGAAAGGCTACCTGAATCACGAAGACCGCCAGATCGGCGAAGTCAAACGAACCGAGCAGGAAGCGCTCGATTACTTTAAAAATCGCTTCATTATTGCCCAGAACAAAGTCAGTCAGTTAGAGGCCGACATTACCGAGGCTCAGAACAAGGGCTCGTACCGGACTAAACTTGTGCAGCTTCGCAGGAAACTGCTCACGTTCGACGCCCTCGGGGATTTTCCGCCCCTGCTTGCCCGTTTAGACGTGCAGGAAGAAATTCTGAACGAGTTGATTACCGTCAACCAGCTCAAGAATCTGGAAATCAAACGGGCTCTGATTGCTGATGCTACGACCCTTGCCCACAGCACCGAATGGCGCGAAACAGCCGAAGCTCTCCAAGAAGTAAAGACTAAATGGATTAAGACCGGCCCCGTCGATAAGGTTATCGAAGCTGACATCGAAGCTGAGTTTCAGGACCTGCTTGATGGCTTCTTTACACGTCGGCGCGAGTTTTTCAACGAGCAGAATAAGGTCATTCAGGAGCGGCTCGACAAGTATGACGAACTGATTCGGCTGGCCTTCCGCGCCAATCGGCTCGGCGATCTCGACGCGGCCTTTCAGGAAGTTCGCAAACTCAACAATGCCTGGAAAGCCGTTGGCGAAGTGCCGATCAAGAAAAGTGGTAAGCTGTACAAGCAGTTCAAGAAGGCCACGACCATGTTCTACGCTAAGTACAACGACGCGAAGGGTATTGTGATGGTACCCAAGATTGACCCGCGTATTGAGCAGCAAATGAAAATGGCCGACGAAGTCGAAGGCTTATCGAAACAGGCCGATATCGTGGCGGCTGCTGACCGCGCCAAGGTGCTGCTCAACGCCTGGAAAGAAGTGCGGGTACCGTTTAAGCTACAGGACAAAGCTGTGAACGAACGCTTCCGGGCGGCCTGCGACAAGATTTTTGAGTTGAGTTACCTGAACCGGGTCCTTACGCGGAAGTACCCGGCGTTTGAACTTAAGAGCGAGTCTGAGCAGATCAGAACCAAACTGCGCGAGATGGAATATCTCGTTAAACGCGAGAAAAACGATCTCGTGTTTGCCCTTCAGGATGTTGACGGTCTCGATCCCAATAATGACGAAGACAAGCAGGCTCTGAACCGAATTAACACCCAGAAACGGAAAATCGCGATGAAGGAAATCATCGTCCGCGAGTTCCAGAAACAGTTGGAAATGGCTGATTGACCTTTTGTCATTCCGACAAAGGAGGAATCTCTATCTGGCGAGGTTAGCGTCGCTTCTTACAGAGATTCCTCCTTTGTCGGAATGACAAAAAAGTCGTGGCACGTTTCATTTTAGTGGGGTGTTTGCCGGGTATGGAAACTAATGAAACCGCGGCTCTGACCGACGCTGATTTTCGGGCGTTGATTCCGCTCAACAAATACGTCCGACTCGATTATTTCACCGACCTCCACGAGTTCATCCGCACCGACGCGCTGGTGAAACGCATTACTACTGCCGATGGTACCGAGCAGATTGAACTGGCTACCGGCGAGGCAATTCAACTCGACCGTATCATCCGCATCGATGGTCACCTGTCTCCCAACTACCCCGGCTACGACGATTATTCGTGTAGCTGCTGATTTTCTCGCCACAGAGATGCACCAAGACGCGCGGAGTTACACAAAGACTTTATTTTCCTCTGTGCATCTCCGTGCGTCTTAGTGCATCTCTGTGTCCCAACCTCTCCTTAGTCAATCATTTCAAAACCGCAGTACGGAACCAAGACTGCCGGAACGCGGATGCCGTTGGGTGTTTGGTTGTTCTCCAGAATAGACGCCAGAATGCGGGGCAGGGCCAGGGCTGAGCCGTTGAGCGTGTGCAGGAGTTGCATTTTTCCTTCCATTTTGCTACGTAGTTTGAGCCGGTTGGCCTGATACGTCTCGAAATTGGAGACCGAGCTAACCTCCAGCCAGCGTTCCTGAGCCGCCGACCATACTTCCATGTCATACGTCAGGGCGGGGGTAAAACCCATGTCGCCCCCGCAGAGCCGCAACACGCGATACGGTAGTTCCAGTTTTTGCAGCAGCGACTGTACGTGCTGACTCATGTTCTCCAGCGCGGTGTATGAGTTTTCGGGCTTTTCGATACGAACAATCTCGACCTTATCGAACTGGTGCAACCGGTTCAACCCCCGCACATGTGCCCCCCAGGAACCCGCTTCGCGCCGGAAACAGGGTGTGTAGCCTACGTTACAGATGGGTAGCTGATTTTCTGGTACGATTACGTCGCGGTACAGGTTCGTGATGGGTACTTCGGCGGTGGGAATCAGATACAGTTTGTCTTCCGGCACGTAATACATTTGTCCTTCCTTGTCAGGTAACTGCCCCGTACCGAAACCGGAATCTTCGTTGACGACAATGGGCGGCTGAACCTCCATGTAGCCAGCAGCCATTGCCTCGTCCAGAAAGAAGTTGATCAACGCCCGCTGTATTCTGGCCCCTTTTCCCCGATACACCGGAAAGCCCGCGCCGGCAATTTTGACGCCGAGCTCAAAGTCGATCATCGGGCCGTTGACGCCGTACTTTTTGATGAGTTCCCAATGCGGCTGAGCACCATCGTACAGCGTTGGCTTTTTGCCGTGTTCCAGCACCACTTCGTTGTCGTCGGGGGTGCGTCCTTCCGGCACGCTGCTATGCGGAATATTCGGAATCGTGACCAGTACGTCCTGCAACTGCTGCTCTACGGAGCGTAATATTTCTTCAAATTCTTTGGAACGGGTTTTAAGGTCGGCGGTTTCGACTTTGGCGACTTCAGCAGCGACTTTGTCGCCCGACTTCATCAGCGCACCAATCTCTTTGGCTTTGGCGTTCGACTGTGCCAGCGTATCGTCGAGATCGCGTTGCGTATCGCGCCGGCGCTGGTCGAGGGTCAGAACCTGGTCTATGATGGTCTCTGCATTGGTAAAGTGCCGCTTTTGAAGCCCGACCAGAACGGCGTCTTTATTGTCGCGGATGTAGGCAAGTTGTAGCATGAAAATTATTGTTTGGCCAACGCAGTGATGACGTTGATAAATTGTTCGGCATCGTCAATAAAGACGCCGATTTCTTCCTCGTTAAAATCAACAAAATCTTCGTAGTCGGCTTCATTCCGATTGTCGAAGAGTTTTTGATATAATTTACCCCAGACCACATCAATTAGACCGGATTTGATGAAATGCTGGTTCAACATGATTTTTACGCCTTTGTGCGTGTATGTATCCATGTCGTTTTTAGCCAACAAGGCCAATACGGCATAGAAGCAGGCATAGTATAACCTGTTGGCCACCGCGTTCCAATAGCCAGAATCAGCCAGTGTTTTGGCAGCACTGAGCGTGTCAAATGCCCGTTCAATACGGTAGGTAACTAAATCATCTTTCGTACGATTCATAGCCGGACACCGTCACGGTTGATGTTTCGATATAACGGAGTCACGCTGTGAGTCCTCTCCCATTCGTGTTTTGAATGAATGATGGAGCCAATTACTCTAACTTCGTTTCCATACAGGCCGACATCACACAAATGATCACGTACCTGATACTTAAGTGGCCGGTCAACGGGTTTCTCGGTCAGTATGAGAAAATCCCAGTCGGAATCCTCCCGGGCGTCGCCCCGTGCCCGCGAACCGAATAGCCATACCTCGGCCTGCGGGTCAATTTCGTGAACCGAGCGTTTGACGGCCTGTAAGAACTCAGCGTCGGTCATGGCATTGATAGATTGGTTCCGGTAAAGTTACGCCGAAAATAAACCTTCATTCAGGGCATTCAGGGCATCGGCTTTGTAGCGGCTATGTACCAGCATGGACAGGTTGCTCTCGGTGCCGCCGTACGAAATCATGCGAATCGGGATGTTTTGCATAGCATTGAACACCCGCACGGCCACGCCCCCGTTGTCGGCACTGAAATTACCCACAATGCAGATAATGGTCTGGTCGTAGTCCGGTTCTTCAAGGTCGCAGAAAGTGCTGAGTTCGGCGGTGATGTCGGCAATACGGTCGGTATTGTCAATCGTAACCGATACCGATACCTCCGACGTAGCCAGCATGTCGACGGGTGTTTTGTACTTCTCGAAAATCTCGAAAATCCGCCGTAAAAACCCGTAGGCGTTCAGCATTCGGCTGGAGTGAATGTACAGGGCTGTAATGCCATCTTTAGCCGCTACGGCCTTGAATACCGGTGCCGTGCTGTCAAACGTGCCGGTACGTTCGGCAATGAGCGTGCCGGGTGCCGACGGTTCCATCGTGTTTTTAAGCCGAACGGGTACGCCAAACATCCGGGCGGGCGTAATAGTGGACGGATGCAGGATTTTTGCGCCGAAATATGCCAGTTCAGCTGCTTCATCAAACGTCAGTTCGCGGACCGGATGGGTGTTTTTCACGATGCGCGGGTCGTTGTTATGCATCCCGTCGATGTCGGTCCAAATCTGGATTTCGTCGGCGCGAATGGCTCCGCCAATCAGCGAGGCCGTGTAGTCCGAACCACCCCGTTTCAGGTTATCGACCTCGCCCCGTGGATTGCGGCAGATGAAGCCCTGCGTCACGATAATCTGCTTGTCGGCCTGATTGGGCAGCATCTCGGACAGCCGTTGTTGTGTAAAGGCAATCTCCGGCTCGTTGTCGGCGTCGATGCGCATGAACTCCAGCGCGGGCAGCAACGCCGACGCTACGCCTTCTTCTTCAAGATATACCTGAAAAAGCTGGGTGCTGAGCAGTTCGCCTTCAGCAACCAGTTCTTTTTCCTGCTTGAGCGTAAATGGCTTAATACCCGTCAGCGAGCGGATGAACGAAAACTCGGCGTCCAGAACCTGCTTCCCGGCTTCCCGACCCGTATCAGTAGCGTATAACTCATGGACGAACGCATCGTAATGCGACCGGAGTGCATCGATTTGCGCAACGGCAATGGCTTCGGTATTGGCCTTCAGGCATTCGCCAATGGCCAGCAGGGCATTGGTTGAGCCAGACAGGGCCGATAGCACCACGATTTTGCGGGTATCATTGGCAGTAACGAGGTGGCGGATGGACTGCATCCGGTCAGGTTTCCCAACCGACGTACCGCCAAATTTCCAGACGTGCATCTTTTAATGAGTGAATTGTGAATGATAGAATGAGTGAATGTTGCTAACGCGAAAGTGCTGACGGAATTCTATTCACTCATTCGCTCATTCACCAATTCACTCATTAGTCCGAGCATCTTAATGGCTGTGATGGCGGCTTCGTCGCCTTTGTTGCCGTGTTTGCCACCCGCCCGGTCAAGGGCTTGCTGCTGATTGTTGGGGGTCAGTACGCCGAAGATGACGGGTTTATTGGTTTTCAGGCTCACGTGGGTAAGGCCCTGCGCTACGGCATGGTTGATATAGTCGTTGTGTTTGGTTTCGCCCTGAATCACGCAGCCAATGGCAATAACAGCGTCGATATCGTCGCGCTGGGCCATCCATTGGGCGGCCAGAGTTAGTTCGTAACTACCCGGTACGTTACGGCGAACAATATTTTCGGCAGTAGTCCCGTGTTGTATCAGGGTTTGGTACGCGCCGGAGAACAAAGCTTCGGTAACGTCTGTGTTCCATTCCGAAACGAGAATGGCGAACCGATGCTGGCTGATGTCGGGCAGGTCGCTGGTAGCGAAATCGCTGAGATTTTTTTGTGCGGAGGCCATAATGTGTCATGCTGACGAAGGAAGCATCTTACGTCTGTATTTACATAGAAGACAGTAGCTTACCGAAGATGCTTCCTTCGTCAGCATGACAAAATAAAAGGGACAAACCCGAATCGGCTTTGTCCCTAACAGTCTATACTTGTTCAGAACCGCTTACGACTCGCCGACCGTTGCTTCGAGCAACGATTTATACTTCCTGGCACTAATGGCTTCGACTGACTGCGGGTATTTCTCAGTAATGTCGTTATAGGCATCCATGGCTTTACTGTTTTCCTTCGCCTGTTCGTAGGCAACAGCCAGTTTCAGCATGTAGCCCGGCGTAAACTCTTTGTTTGGCTTATACCCGGCGGCTTTTTTGTAGTAATCAGCCGCTTCGCTGTAGCTCTTCTTTTCCATGTACGCATCGCCGGTGAGGGAATATGCACGGGCCTGTACCAGCAAATCAGACGAACTGAAGCTCTTCAGATGCTCGATGGCTTCGTCGTACTTGCCCTCTTTCAGCAGAGCCGTGCCTGCGTAAAAGTGGGCCAGATTACCCGCATCCGTAGAGCCGTAATTATCGGCAACAGATAGCAGACCGGGCGTTTTACCGTCGCCGTTCAGGGCTTTTTTGGTCGAGTCGGCCTCAACCATATAGACCGACGGGAACAGTTCGACCTGCGCCGTTTCGTCCTGACTGCTTTGGTAGTACCGATAGCCAAAAAAGCCGGCGATCAGCAGCACGATGGCACCGACTATGCCCAGCACAACGATTCTGTTCTGCTCAAAAAAGTCACCGACTTCTTCTAATTTTCCTTCTAATGCATCCGGGTCTTCCAGAAAGTCGAGTCCGGGGTTCTTTTTGCTCATGTTTTTGCAATTTGGAGTGCAAAATTAATAGGATTTGTTGGTACCGGAAACGATACGGCCTAAAAGTTTCGTGTGTGTGGCTCACGGCCTTACGTTCGGGCGTACCAACCCAATGGCGTGGCTGCGTAGCTTTGCACGAGCATTTTGCCCTTCTTCAGCAAATACCATGCAATTTTCCGACATCGTTGGTCAGACCGACACAAAAGAATTTTTGACGCGGGCCGTGCAGACCAACCATCTGGCCCACGCCCTGCTGTTCGATGGCCCGGCGGGTAGCAGTAATCTGGCGTTAGCGCTGGCATTGGCGCAGTACGTCAACTGCGAAGCCAAACAGGCCAATGATTCATGCGGGCGGTGCGCATCCTGCGCGAAAATGCAGAAACTCGTACATCCCGACCTGCATTTCGTATTTCCGGTGGCGAACCTCGGCAAGGGAAAAAATTCCGAAACGTACCTGCCTATCTGGCGTACTTTCCTGCTCGAACGGCCCTACTGCAGTCTGCCCCACTGGCTCGAAACGATGGGGGGCGATAATAAACAGGGCAATATTTCTGCCGAAGAAGCCCGGAATATTCTGCAAAAACTATCGCTGAAGGCGTATGAAGGGGCGTACAAGATTATGATTATCTGGCTGCCCGAACTAATGAATGTAACGTCGGCCAATGCGCTGCTCAAGGTGCTGGAAGAACCGCCTTCCCAAACGCTGTTTCTGCTCGTGACCAATCAGCCCGATAAACTCCTTATCACAATTCTGTCCCGGACGCAGCGGGTGGCCGTGCGGGCGTTTACCGACGAGGAAGTGGCTACACACCTGCGGCAGCAGAAAAATCTCGACGAAACCACTGCCCGGCGCATTGCCTACCTTGCCGACGGTAACTTGGCCGAAGCCCTGCGCCTGAGCAGTCAGGACGAAAAGGGGGCGGGCATGAGTCAGCAGCACGCCTGGTTTGCCGAGTGGATGCGCGACTGCTACAAGCCGGATTACAGTAAACTCGTGAAACAGGCCGATCAGTTTGATGGCTTACCAAAAGAAAAACAGAAGGGATTGTTCGAGTACAGCATCCGGCTCTGCCGCGATTTATTTCTGTGGCAGCAGGGCGCGGGTGAGTTGCTGCGGTTACCCGATGAGGAGCTGACGTTCGTGAAAAAATTTGCCGGCGTTCTGACTACCGCACACATTGAACACATGGTAACCGACCTGAACGAAGCGGCTTATCACCTCGAACGCAACGCCCGCGCCAAGATGATCCTGCTTGACCTCTCGCTTACCTTTAGCCGGCTTATCAAAACGAAGTTGTAGGCCTGCAAACCTATACCTTATCAATTACGTTACGTTCGTGCATTCACAAAAATCTACTGCTTCATGAGATTCATCATCATTACCGGAATTACTCTGTTTGCGTCACTATCGTCGCTGCTGGCGCCGGCGCCCAAACCTGAAACTACGCCCATTCCCGTCTGCCACAGCAATGACATGGCGAAGATGGCGGCAGACCCGGCCTTTGCCGCCCTCCACGCCAATCCGCTTCCGTTTACGTACCGGGGCGAGGGCGACATGATCACCTTTGCCACACCCGACGGCCAGAAAGCCAGTGGATTTCTGCTGAAAGCCAGCAAGCCTTCCGATAAGTGGCTGCTGGTATATCAGGAGTGGTGGGGCCTGAACGATTTCATCAAACAGGAAGCCCAGAAATACTACGGCGACCTCAAAGACGTGAACGTACTGGCCGTAGACATGTATGATGGTAAAGTAGCTACCCAGAGCGAAGACGCGATGAAGTACATGCAGGGAGCCACCAAAGAGCGGTTGGGCAGCATCATGCAGGGAGCCATCAATTACGTAGGGCCGAAGGCAGAAATTGCCAGTATCGGCTGGTGCTTTGGCGGCATGCTATCGCTGCAGTCGGCGATGCTGGAAGGTAAACAGGCCAAAGGCTGCGTTATGTATTACGGTCGGCCTGAACAGGACGTGGCTAAGCTGAAAACGCTGGATACCGACGTACTGGGTATTTTTGGCAGCCAGGATAAAGGCATCTCGCCGGAGTCGGTAAAGGCGTTTGAGGAGAACATGAACAAGGCGGGCGAAAAAATCGAGGTGAAGATGTACGACGCCAACCACGCTTTTGCTAACCCGAGCAATCCGGTCTATAACAAAGAAGCTGCTGAAGACGCCTACAAACGGTCGTTGAGTTATCTGAAGAGCCACCTGAAGGCGTAATGAATACGCTTGCCGGGGGGCGGGTCGTTTTTAATGAAAATGGGTTAAACTATTGACGTCGTGAGTAGTCTAAGTCTATGTAAACCGTTAATAAACGTACTCGACCATGAAATTTATGAAAGCAATGCCCTGGCTAATGGCCTTAATGATTGCCGTAGTTATGACTAGTTGTGGGCCGTCTTATGTGGGGGTTCGTACCGCACCTAATTACGGCTACGGACCGGGCTATTACGGTGTCCGGCCCTATTACGGTGGTAATTACCGCAACCCGTATCGTTACTATCGTGCACCGGTTATTGTACGAAACCGCACCTACGTGGTGCCTCGCACAAACCCCAATGCTCGTAGCTACAATAATTCCGGCAATTATAACGGCGGTGGTAACCGCAGCTACGGACCCCGTCCTGGTGGTGGTTCTCGCGGACCGAGGTAAATTACCGGCTATGTCAACGGAGAAAATGCCAGTCTTTCCAGACTGGCATTTTCTCCGTCACGGCTAAAGGTTTACGTAGTTGCCAGACGCGATTAGCTGTTCGACCGATACCGGCCAGTTGTACAGATACGTCCAACAGGGGAGTTCGTCGTCGCCGTAGTTGACGGGCACCATGGCCCGACTATATTCATCGGTGGGGTTGGCAGGGGTGTTCACGCCTTCGTACTCGTCCAGATGGGTCAGCAGGTCGGTAGGGTTATGGCTGATATCAAAAATACTACCCTGTACATGGCTGGGGCTGTTAGCGTCATAAACTGCGCCGGGATACCGGCCAATGATATACAGCCGTCCGCGCAGGGTCCCGTGGCCAACATACTGGCTGTTTTGATTCAGCAGTTGTGCGAACGGGTTAACAAAACCAGGCTGGAGCGTTCCATAAACAAACAGATAAACAGGTAGTTCTGACATCGGTAGTCCGAAAAAGGACGGACTATTCCTGACGAAGTCCGTCTTTTCTGCGTTATATATGAAACGGGTGATAGATTATGAAAAAGGCATCGATAGGATTACTGCTGGCGTCTACATTCTTTCTTGTACAAATTCCGCTGGAAACCCGGGCCTCGGCAACTACTGGTACGACTGAAATGACTACCATGTTCAAGGGAAAAAAGAAAAACAAACCTTATAAGAAGAAGCGCGGGGGACTCTTTAACACCGGCCTGTTCCGAAAAAAGAACGCCTGTGGCTGCCCGAAGCATTAAGCTATTGTTAAGAAATTGTACTTATAGAAGTATCATTCGCTTGTAGCCCCTTTTTGGGTTCTGTAAGTTGTAAAATTCTGTGTTTCAGCGTAAGATTCCTTATCTTTGCGAAAAAAAGACCGGGCTGACTAAAATTCGTTAACGCCCAGATTAGACCTGTATGCAATCCATCCGCAATATTGCCATTATCGCCCACGTTGACCACGGCAAAACTACGCTGGTCGACAAAATTATTCACGCATCGAAGCTCTTCCGGGACAACCAGGAATTTGGAGACCTGATCCTCGACAGCAACGACCTCGAACGCGAACGCGGCATTACCATCGTCTCCAAAAACGTATCGGTCCGCTATAACGACGTTAAAATCAACATTATCGACACCCCTGGTCACAGTGACTTTGGTGGGGAGGTAGAGCGCGTTCTGAAAATGGCCGACGGCGTTTGTCTGCTGGTCGATGCTTTTGAGGGACCAATGCCCCAAACTCGTTTCGTACTTGGCAAAGCCCTTGCACTGGGTCTAAAACCAATCGTGATCGTAAACAAGGTCGATAAAGAAAACTGCCGCCCCGAAGAGGTGTATGAGCAGGTGTTCGACCTGATGTTTAACCTCGGTGCGACCGAAGACCAGCTCGATTTCCCTACCGTGTACGGCTCCTCAAAACAGGGCTGGATGGGACCGGACTGGAAAAATCCGACCGACAACATTACCTACCTGCTCGATACCATCATCGCGACGATTCCGGAAGCGCCTACCCGCGAAGGTCAGCCGCAGATGCAAATCACTTCGCTCGACTATTCGGCTTTCGTAGGTCGGATTGCCATTGGCCGTGTGCATCGCGGTACGATGAAAGAAGGGGCCAACATGGCTTTGGTGAAGTCAGACGGGTCTGTCAAGAAAGTCAAAATCAAAGAACTTCAGACGTTCGAAGGGCTTGGTAAACAGAAAGTTACCGAAGTACAGTGTGGCGACATTTGCGCCATAACGGGTTTGGAAGATTTCGAGATCGGCGATACGCTGACCGACATCGAAAACCCCGAAGCACTGGCGCGTATTGCGGTTGATGAGCCGACGATGAATATGCTATTCACGATTAATAACTCGCCGTTCTTTGGTAAGGAAGGTAAGTTCGTGACGTCGCGCCACCTTCGTGAGCGGCTGTACAAAGAAATCGAGAAAAATCTGGCCCTGCGCGTCGAAACGACCGACAGCGAAGACCGGTTCCTGGTCTATGGCCGGGGTATCCTTCACCTGTCTGTCCTGATCGAGACCATGCGTCGCGAAGGCTACGAGTTGCAGGTAGGTCAACCGCAGGTGCTGTATAAAGAAGACGAAAACGGGCAGAAACTCGAACCTATTGAAACCCTCGTGGTTGATGTGCCGGAGGAAACCGCCGGAAAAGTAATCGAACTGGCCACGCAGCGTAAGGGCGACCTGCTCATTATGGAGCCGAAGGGTGATTTACAGCACCTCGAATTCGAGATTCCGTCGCGTGGGCTGATTGGACTGCGCTCCAATGTCCTGACGGCCACCTTTGGTGAGGCCGTAATGTCGCACCGGTTCAAGGAATACCAGCCCTACAAAGGCCTGATTCCTGAGCGGATCAACGGCTCGCTGATTTCAATGACGGGCGGTCAGGCAACGGCCTACTCGATTGACAAACTCCAGGATCGGGGTGTGTTCTTTGTGGAGCCAGGCGAGGAGATTTACACGGGTCAGGTGATCGGCGAACATAACCGGCAGAACGATATTGTGGTGAACGTGATGACGGCCAAGCAGTTGACTAACATGCGGGCATCGGGTTCGGACAATAACGTAAAAATTGCTCCGAAAATCGCGTTCTCGCTCGAAGAGTCGATGGAGTATATCCAGAAAGATGAGTATCTGGAAGTAACACCCAAGTCGATGCGGATTCGTAAGGTTTTCCTCGATGAAAACGAGCGTAAGCGCAACGCCAATAAGTTTGCGATGGCGTAAGATCACGATTCTAACAAACACAAAGAAAGCTCCTGCAATGTGCAGGAGCTTTCTTTGTGTTTGCTCAGTGTATTATCGGTTTTTTACCAAGGGATACGTAACGATATTTTTGAGTTGTGGCCGGACCTGAGCGGTTTCGGCTTGCTTGTCAGCAATAGCCTGTTTCTGATGCGCCACAAACTCAGCCTGACGGCGGGTGTAGGCACTACCCGCCACGAAGAGGGCAATTCCGAAGATGGTCAGGAGTATTTTTTTCATGATGTTGAGAAGTTGGTTCATTGATCGGACGACGTCAAAAATTATCCGATCAGTACGTATTATTTGTTTAAAAGCTGAATCCCATTCTAAAATACAACCGGTTATACCGCCGGTCTTCGGTTTGTGACAGCGTATAAACGCCATCGACAGGGGTGTCGTAACGGGCCTGCTGCTGCCGGTAACCCGCGCTGACTATAAAACCGGTGCCGTTGCCCTTGTTGATGCGGACTCCAAGCCCCGGACTCCAGAGAAACCCACCGTGCAGATCGTTACCGTGCGGGTTTGGCCCCCGAAAGGCATAACCGCCTTCCAGCGTGTAAAACGGCGATAACCGCCGTTCCCGATTAAACAAATCGCCCTGTACGTGACCCGCAAGCGGGAAAAACGCCGAGTTGTTGTAGTAGTCCACACCCGTTGCCAGGCCCGTTACCAGCCGGTTGCTCCACCTATAACCACTGAACAGATGAATTGTTAACCCTATTCGATTGCCGGCCTCCCGTTGCGATGTATAGTAAGGAGGATAATAACCCCCGTACCACCCACCACTGTAAACTGGCTGATCGGGACGAACGCGGCCTGTTGTTACACCCATTTGAATCGTAGTCAGCCAGGGGGTCACATTTTTCTGAGGGGCCGGTTGTGATTTCGAGGGAGTGGCCAGTAACAGCCCTGTCACAAAAAAAAGCAGCGTTTTCATAGTAGTGGGGTTAGATGGGTTGCTGAACGGCAATTCGGCTCAGGAGCCGCAGGTTGGCGGGATCGCTGTAATCGTACTGGTACAGCCCGTCTTTGCCAACCATGAGCAGCACTTTTGCCAATGGAATGACATCAAAAGCGTTGGCGTTCGGAAATGTCTGGCGTGGTTTGGGATCCGTGGGATTGCTGATGTCGAAAACGCTCAGGCCTTTGTTGCCCTGACAGACAAACAGCGTCGGAAAATCGACACCCAGGCCGTAGGGCGTTTCAAGCGGGTAGCTTTTAACCAGCTGCGGGCGGGTAGGGTCAGTAATATTCACAATGTCGAGTACGTCCTGCTGATTCCAGCTTCCGCAGGTAGTGGCTCCACGCAGGGTCACGTAGGCGTAGTTATCATGCACCACCACGGGGTCGCAGGAGCGGGCGTGGGGGAAAGCCGCCACCTGCTTCGGGTCGGCGGGTTTACTGGCGTCGAAGATGAACATACCGGTAGTGGTGCCGATAAACAGATTCTGCCGATACGGGAAAATTGTTTCAACGTTCCAGCTGAGGTTGATGGTTTTGGTTCGTTTGGGCTGGTTGGGCCGGGCCAGATCGAAGAGCTGCATGGCAGAGTTGTTGACCACGTAAAGCTGATCGTTCAGCAGTGCAAACCGGGCCATAGAACCCCCCGTACCAACCGTGGGAGCCGTGGGCGACGTTTTAGACGAATTACTCTGAACAGAATAGCTGGCAAAGTCATTGAGGTAATAGCCGCGGCCAAACCAGCTAATGGCGTACAGATAAGGCAAAATATTAAAGGTGCCTTCGCAATCGGTCTGCACGGTTTCGGTGGCTATTTCTTCGCGGGTATCGTTGAGTTTTCGGTTCAGCGAATCGTAATTCCAGTAGGTCCGACCAATCTGTCCGTTTCTGAAACCGGTTTCTACCCGACCAACCTCACGGACATTGGCGGGATTACTGATGTCGATGGCTACAAGGTCTATATAACTGTCGGCGTATAGAATATTATCGCGTACGGCCAGATCGACGGTGCCGGGAATGGTCAGGAATGAGATGGCTCTGGGACTGGCCGGGTTGCTGTTATCAAAAACGTGGATGCCTTTCTTTATCTCGACAATAAACAGGTACTGATCCTTGACGTACAGCTTACCCGGCTCGCCCACCGCCCGCGCGGATTCTGACATAACGGGTTTACGGAGGTCGGCCAGCGGAATCTGCACCGGCACAAACGTGCGGTAGGTACGGGTTTGCCGGCAGTTGTCGGTGCAGCCCGTTAGCAGGGGCACAGCAACCAGCGTAACAATCAGGAAGCGGAGGACGTGTTTCATAGCGAACAAATGGATGTATGCCGGTATGATTCCGGTTCCGGGGCAACGGTTGGAACGGAGACAAAAAATATTGCCCGGCTGTCCTGATTACGGCCGGGCAATATGGATTCTTACACAAAAATTACAGAAATCATTTTTCCGGTGCTTCACCGCTTTTCGTACACCAGCACACCCGGCTGCGAAGAACCGTAAGAAAGCCGCAACCGATTGTCGGACGTGTAACTGAACTGAACAACTGCCCGTAAATTGGACAGGTACGCTTGCCGGAATACGTCCGACCCGATAGTGGACGGAATATCAATCAGATTGGTAATTACCAGTAGCCCATCCAGTCCCGCCGATGAACGACCCTCGTACCGACTGCCCGCTATCGTTCCGCTGACCAAAAACGGTGTGACATCGCGGGGTGGGTTGTCGGTGTCCAGCGCGAGCTGTAGTTGCACGGGGTAAGGGGATAGAGGTTCGCGCAGTTCCCACGTGCCCACCAGCTTCATAACGTTTGGAGGTACCACCGCCGGATCGTGGTGGCATCCGCAAAACGTTATAAAGATAAAGAGAAGAGCAGCTAATTTCACGGGTTGGTCTGGGTTGGGTCGGCAATCTTACCGGTGAATAATATCGTGCTGCTACTTTTTTCGTGAATGACGAACACGAACGGACGGTCGCAGAGATATGCCACCGGCATAGTAGACGTTACCATGATCTCTCCTGTAGTTACGGCAGCTGCTTCGGTGCCGGCTTCATCGACCGCCACGAACGTGTTTTGCTTCACCGAACTCAGTAATAGCCCTCCATTCCGGCTGATCTTTGTAAAATTGGCCCGGTCGGTAAAGGCGGTGGGCATACCCAGACTAGTTAGTACGCTGTTCAGCTTGATGTCGTAACTGAACGAAAATTTGGGTAATCCAATGTCGATTTTACCCAACGAAAGTGTTTTCTGTAGTTGCGTCCAGTCGTCGGCGGTCAGGGTCTTGAGCAGCGCATCGGCGGTAGTATTCTTGTTTGGTAGTATCACGGTCATAACGAAGCGGTCAGAGCCGTAGGGTAGCTCAAACGCGGTGTAGGTGGGCGCAAACGACCGGCGCAACTTGGTGTCCAGGCGCATCATCCGAACGGTTTTTTGACTACCCGATGCCAGAGTAAACAGCGCGTCCTGAGTGTCTTCCGTTTTGAAACGGGTTTGCCAGTCGCCCTTGAAATACAGTGCGTTCATCAGAAACAGCACGTTCTCCGGCGAGATCTGGTCGATGACCTTCGGAATTTTGCCATTGGTCTGCTCACTGGCCCAGCCGTTGATTTTGCCGACGGTGGCGGAACTGGAAAAATCCTCGCCCGACACGGTCGCCCGGAACGTATCCGTCAGCAGATTTTTGTAAGTCGGCTCAACCGTGAATGTGTTGCGGTACCACACCGAGTTGGCCAGCCGCAGGGTTACTTTGGGGTCTACATCGGGCAGGTTTTTCATCAGATTCTGGTACGTACTGTTCACGTCGGTCAGGGTTTGATCGTCCAGCCTGAGCGTCTTCTGGATCTCTTGCGCCGTTTGCCCATCGGCCCCGTTCAGGATCATGCCGAGGGCAATATGCAGACTCAGGGGCGACACAAACAGGTTTTTGCCAGCGGGTTCCTGCTCACTGACCTGCCGGGTGATATCAAAGGCAAAGCGCGTGGTTTGGTTGGCGAATGGAGCCGGAACCCGCAGGTCTTCGCCCGTACCTGTATTGGGCGAGGCTGTTTTGTCAGAGCAGCTAACTGCCATCAGGCCGAAGCCTGTTATGGCGAGTGAAAGAGTAAGAATTGAGTTGATGTTCATAGCTAAGAGGCTTATTTAAGGACATGAATCGAATTGATTACGCTGTTGCCGGAGGGTCGTTACCAGCGGCTCGAAACCCGCAATGGTCTGGCCGTAGGGAAACGTAACGCGATGTTTGGTGTCGCCCTGCTCGAGTTCGATGTATTCGGCACCTCCGTCGGCGCAGTCGGGGCAGCCGACCACGTCGGGTTGCTGGCCAAATGCACCGAGATTCACGGCGGTTTTGAGCGCGTTCCAGTCTGCGGCCGCAATGGTCTTCTGGCAGGTTTTAGAGGGTAGTGGCGTCCCGCGATTCTGGCCCCCGTGCGTCAGCGTAAGACTGGTGCCATTAAGCACGTAGTCTTTCCGGCACTTATCACCCACACACATGCCGAACGACGTACCCGTGCGGATAATCAGCGAGTCGTTAACCGATTGCACGTTGGTTTTCTGACAGCCTGATGACATGACAATAAACGTGAAAAAGACAAGCAGGTAATGCATGACGGTATGGTTAAAAGTGATAATCGACGCCAACTGTTACGCCCGAGGTGGTGGGCTGGGTATGTACGGGCGAGTTGGGTCTGGTGGCGGGAGTCAGGGCGGGCTGATACACGCCCGCCAGTGAAGCCGACCACCGCTCCGACGACCGATACCGGAACCGCGCTCCCATACTTGCCACCAGAGCTACCGGTTTGTAAACGCCATCGCCCGCTTTTATAACCAGTTCATCATCAACAGTGTTTTTTACGAAGATATTGGTAATCAGTCCACCCAGCACCGCCAGCGTCAGGCGTTTGCGCGGGCGTAGTTCGTAGCCCACCTGCACCGGCACCTGCACATAAGCATAGTTGTTGGAAACGGTTTGCCGACTGCTGTAGCTGCTACTGTTCAGGTTTGCGTATTGATTCGTGTTACTGATGAGCAAATCGTTGGCGGCCCCGGTGGTTCTGTTCCTCGCTGCTTTTCCGGTCTGACTGCGTAACAAATCAGTATAGAGATTTCCCACAGCGACAGGTGTGTTGTTAGTTATGATTCCCGACTGCGCGAAATTGTAGACCGGATGCGCCCCCGGACTCTCTACCGTTGACCGGCCCACCAGATACCCCACGCCTGATTCTACAGACCAACGCTCTGTTAGCTGCACTCCGGTATTGACCTGAATTGACACGGCTACGCTGGCCCGGCTGTTCACGGTCGACCCGTTACCCATTTTAGCGTTCGAGCTGTATGCCAACGCGTTGGCATAGGTGGGTACGGCCACCGTAACGTCCGGATTGAATACACCCGGCATGACACTAACCGACGCCCATTTGGTTTTGGCCACAACGCGCACCTGTTCTTCAGCTTGCTGAGTCAGATTATCCGTTTCAACAGGCTTCAACCAAATAACGCGCTGAATCGGTCTTATTTCAGACAAACGAATACCCCGACTGGCAAGTTGCCCGGGTTCTGCCAAAGCCGCTAATTCTGACTCAGGCAGAGACGGGTTGGGAATTGGGTTCGCAGCAAACGAGGCTACCGGGTGGGTAGCCGGCCCAGCCCACGCGTTGCTCATTACACTACCCCGTAACATAACCGCCGATTCCTGCGTAATCTGTTCAGGCTGTACAGTCCGTTTTTGGGCTGTATGTTCGGAGTTGAATTCCAATGCAGCCGCTACCGTTTCCGGCCCATTCAACGAAATTGAACCTTTGGGCAACTTCTCTGACTCAGGAGACAATGTAACTGCTGTTTCCGCGCCGTTATGCGTAGCAGTATGACCGGGCCGGAGTTCGGTTTCGGCGGGTTGCACATGGGCCACAACGGGTTGTTTAGCCGGTTCGGTGCGGGTAAGCCAGACCCCTACCAGCAGCAGAGCTACCGCAGCCGCCAGACCCATACTCCACACAACCGGGCGCGACAGACCATTTGCCCACAAAGGCACAATGCGCCCATCGCCCGGCTCGTCTAACTGCCGTTCAATGGCGTCCCAGACGCGGGGGGGTGGGGTTTCGGCGGCTTCGTCGAATGCCCGACGCCAAAACTCATCCGGTATGTTCTGCTCTTCGTTCATGTTGTATTCGTTCATTGGCTGGACCGGTCTTTGGCGGGGCGACCATCCTGCTGAAGTTTCTGTTGTAATAAGTTTCTGGCCCGGGCATACTGCGATTTCGAGGTGCCCTCGGCAATGTTGAGCAAATCAGCTATTTCGGGATGGGTGTATCCTTCAATGGCGTAGAGGTTAAAGACTGTCCGGCAGCCGGGGGGTAACTCGCCCACCAGCCCCAGCAGGTACTGGTAGTTCAGCATGGGCAGGCTCTGGTCGGCCTGGGGCAGGAGTGGGGCCATCTCCTGCACGTCGGCGGTGTATTGCCAGGGCTTTTGTTTGCGCAGGTGTTTCAGGGCTGTGTTGATGACAATTCGTTTGAGCCACGCTTCGAGCGGACACTCGAACCGAAAGCTGCCAATGTTCCGGTAAATCTTTACGAATGAATCCTGTAACACATCTTCGGCCTCGTCGGGATCTTTTACGTAGCGTTTACAGACTACAAAGAGCTTCCCGGCAAACCGCTCATAGAGCTGTCGCTGCACAATCCGGTCCTGCCGCTGGCATCCTTCTACTACTGCGTATTCATCCTGCATAACAACGTTGACTCTACCATGACCCTCCGTTTGTCTGAACGGTTGGAAAGGCCTGAAAATTTTTTGATTCAGTTTTGCCAGAGCCCATTCCCGCTAAAAAAATAACCCCGGCCTGTCGGCTGGGGTTGAGTGGTATTTCTGCGTGGCCTGATTCTTATTGCCGGATATTCTGCTCCGTTACCCGCACCGACCGGCTGCGGATGGCCGACGCCGTAAAAAAACCGACCGCGTTGCGGCCATTGGGGCTGGTGTTGATGATATTGGTTGGAATGTTGGCCGGGGGCGTAGCAAACAGGCCGCCGTTGGTAATCTGCTGCCGAAACTGTTGCCAGAAGTTAAACGCTTCGGACGTTAACGAGAGCAGTTCGACTTTCACTAAATCGTTCGGCGCGTACAGACTGTCGGGATTCGCCGACTCCCGGAGTGGACGGATAAACACCAGCCCGTCGGTGTCGGCACTGCCCGGAAACGAGGCATCCTGAATGGTAATGATGTTACGGGGTTTGTTCTGCAACGTATCATTCCGGTAAAACTTTACCCGGTAATAATCTTTGGCTCCGGCAAAATCCCGCGCGAAAAACTCCGCCTTATACCCCTCCGTCTTTGAGATCGGGTTGATCTTCTCTTTCCTGAAAATCAACGAATCGACCGCCGGTACGCGGTTCATCTTCGAAGTAGCCACGTAGGTATTGCCCTGATAGGCAATCTGAAGCAGGTACGTACTGCCGATGCGGCCCAGTGTGTCTTTCAAGCCCGGTTTCCAGACGTAATAACCATCGTTATCAGGATCAGTGAACGGATAAACCCGCCCGGTGTTGTCCGTTACGGTCACGGTAGCCCCGGACGCTGCCGGAGCCGGGCCGTTGTTAAAGTAAGCCGCCGTTTGCGTGAGTCGGATGGCCTGCGGTCCGGGCTGATCGGTCAGTGTACCGTCTATCGAGAGTTGAATCGGGCCGGTCTCCAGTTTGGTATCGATAACCGTTTCGCAGGCCGATAACGAAAGCCCGACGAGTAAAAAAGCTATGTAATTGATTGACTGTTTCATCAGAATTTGAAATTATACGTCACTGACGGAATGGCCGTGGCAAAAACCGAATATCGGATGGCCTGCGTTAGCTGAGGGTTATCGGCATTGGGCTGAAAATACACCGAGAACGGATTCTTGCGGGCATAGACATTATAGACCGAAAAGACCCAGTTGTCATCTTTGCGTTTACCCACGCGTTTGCGCCCCTGCAACGTAGCGGCCAGATCGAGCCGGTGGTAGGGCGGAATGCGGTAGTTGTTACGTCCCTGAATGATGGGAGCCACAAAGTCGCCAAACTCAAACCGGTTAGTCGGGAACGTAGCAGGCGTACCACTGGCGAGCGTGAATGTGGCCGAGAAATTCCAGCGGCTCCGGCCTGCTTCCCGGCCCGGCGGGTCAATGAGCAGTACCGTTGTGAGCGTATGCGGTTTGTCGAAGCGGGTGGGGTACCAGTTGCCGTTGTTAATGGGTGGCACCTGCCGTTCAGTGCGGGCCAGTGTGTAGCTGATCCAGCCATTGACCACGCCCCGGTTGCGTTTCAGGTAAAATTCGGCTCCGTAGGCCCGCCCTTTGCCGCTCAGCAAATCGCCTTCCAGAAACTGGTTCAGAATCAGCCGCGCCCCGTCAACGTAGTCGATCTGGTTTTGCAGCCACTTGTAATACACCTCTACCGAAGCCTCAAACTCGCTGCCACCCGACGCGCTTGACCGCCCGAAGTTTTTGAAGTAACCCCCCGCAATTTGATCCGCAATCTGCGGTTTGACGTTATTGGTTGAGGGGGTCCAGACGTCGAGCGGGGTAGAGGCTGTAGTGTTGGAGATTAAATGAATATACTGGGCCAGCCGGTTATAGCTGAACTTCAGCGAGCTGCTGTTGCCCAGTTCATACTTGGCCGAGAAACGCGGCTCCCAGTTGCCGTAGGTCTGAATAGTCTCGCCCTTTTTATACTGCACCGTCGTGATCGGAAAGCGGCTTTGTCCTATCGGTACACTGGTGGTAAAGGTGTAGGCGTCGCCGGGGCCGATGTAGTTGAAGAGCGAATAGCGCAGACCGTACTGTAATTGCAGTTTTGGGGCTACCTGCTGCTCATTACCCACGTACAGCGCGTTTTCGAAGGCGTATTTACTGCTTAACCCGAACGTACGTACATCGCCCGAACTGGCTGCGGTAGCGGTGCCGGGCTGGAAGTCGTGCAGAATACTCTGTCCACCAAACGTAACGGTATTTCGGCCCAGGAACAGTGTAAAATCCGGCTTGACGCTGTAATCCACTATTTTGGAATTGGTGCGGAAATAGTCGTTGACATTCTCTGCCTTTTTTTTCAGGTCCGAGTCGAGCGAGTAGTCGTAGTTGCTGTAGTAAGCGGTAGTGTTCAGGAACAGCTTATCACTAAATACGTGGTTCCAGCGGGCCGAGGCCGTGGTGGTACCCCAGTTGAAACCAAAATCCGCCCCGAATACGTCGCGCCCGAAATAGCCCGACAGAAACACGGTGTTCTTCTCATTGATGCGGTAGTTGGCTTTAGCTGTCAGGTCATAGAAATAGAACTTCGAGCCTTTCAGATCGCCGTTCAAAAATGGCTGCGCCAGAATATCGGCGTAACTCCGCCGACCCGCCACAATGAATGAGCCTTTGCCCTTAAATAAAGGACGCTCATACGATAAGCGACTAAATATCAGACCAATACCTCCGTTCAGTTCGGGCTTTTTGGCGTTGCCTTCTTTGAGTCGAACGTCGAGAATGGACGCGATCCGCCCACCGTACAGGGCCGGAATACCGCCTTTAATGAGTTTTACGTCCTTGACTGCGTCGGGATTGAAGACCGAGAAAAAGCCGAACAAATGGCTGGAGTTGTACACCGGGGCCTCGTCCAGCAACACCAGATTCTGGTCAATGCTGCCGCCCCGGACGTTAAAGCCCGTGGCTCCTTCGCCCACCGTCGATACGCCCGGTAGCAATTGAATACTCCGAATCACATCGACCTCGCCGAGCAACGCTGGGATACGTAGCAGCGTTTTCACGTCGATTTTATTAACGCTCATCTCGATGTTCTTCACGTTGTCGTCTTCGCGCTGTGCCGATACCACCACTTCCTGAAGCTGCTTGCCTTCCTCGCTTAGTTCGATGTTGAGCCGCACGTTGCCGTCGGTCAGGTTCACGGTGCGGGTTTGCTTTTCGTAACCCACGTAGGTAATAACGACGTTATAGCTGCCCGCCGGGGCTGGTACCGAATAGAAACCATAATTGTTGGTCACTGCCCCCGTTGCCAGTTCTTTCACATACACCGACACGCCAATCAGCCCCTCGCCGTTGGCCGCGTCTTTGATGTAGCCGCTGATGGTATACTTCTCTGCTGAGGCAACCCGCTGCACCGTATTCTGGTCGGTCTGTGCCCAAACATAGGCAGGTGACAAACCGGTCAGCAGCAGTAATAGATTGATTGATAAATACTTTCGCATAGTCAGCTTTTCTGATCTACCGGCAGACAAAGCAGGCCGGTTTTTTTTAGACAACGCAAAAATACCTCCCGATAATTTCGGGAGGTACAGATTATGACGGGGCGGTAAATACACCGGGTTAAATGGCAGGAAACACAAGTCTCTATCCTGCTTCTGAAGCTGTTGAATCATAAAACATGACGGTGGTCGGCATCGTCGGTATACAATTTGTCGGCTGTGGTGGGTAAATCGGCAGGAACGTAGTTGTACCGTCGTAGCGGAATGGTTTTGTGTTTATAGATTACTGCGCCCGGATCAGTGGAATCATTTTCTGGAGTTCCTCGAAGCGTGCAACATCGGGCTTTGGTTCCTTGATTGGCAGTTTGCTGATTTCGTCGGCAATGATGCGGCCCACCAGTAACCGCATGGTCTTCTTGTCATCGGCGGGGATGACGTACCAGGGTGCGTGTTCGGTGGCGGTTTCGTTGATGGCAGTTTCGTATGCCTGTTGATAGTCGTTCCAGAAATTACGCTCTTTCACGTCCCCTACCTCGAACTTCCAGTTTTTTTGAGGGCCTTCAATACGGGTAACGAGCCGGTTGGCCTGTTCGTCTTTCGAGACGTGCAGAAAGAATTTAATGGTTGGAAAGCCGTTGATACACAGGAATTTCTCCATGTCCCGAATGGCTTCGTACCGCTGTTCAAATAGCTTACCGAGGTCTTTGGTAGCGGCTTCGGGCAGCCGCTGACTGTCGGTCAGAATCTCCGGGTGTACTTTCGTGACCAGCACTTCTTCGTAATACGAGCGGTTGAATATACGGATGGTACCGCGTTCGGGCAGGTCGCGCCAGCTCCGCCAGAGCCAGTCGTGATCGAGTTCCTGCTCGGTAGGGCGTTTGAACGATGTCACCTGAACCCCCGCCGGGTTGGTACCGGTGAACACCTTTTGGATGGTTCCGTCCTTACCCGCTGCGTCCAGTGCCTGAAATACGATCAGCAGTCCGAAATGATTGTGGGCGAACATCCGGTTTTGCCAGTCGTCAATTTCGGCAGCCTGACTGGCCAGTACCTCGTGGTACTCGTCTTTGTCGTCGTAGAGATCATCGATTTTGGTGGGCGTTTTGCTGATCTTTAATTTCTTGCTGCCGTCGTAGCGAAACTGGTCGGTATGGAACTTCATAAACTTTACGGAAAACAGGTACGTTATAAAATTAACAACAAGGTGCGACCCGAATGGTTGCGCCGGTATCAACTGTTCTAACTATGAATCAATCCGATAATCTCGAAAAAGCCACCTTTGGCACCGGTTGCTTCTGGTGTACCGAAGCGCTGTACGAAACGCTCGACGGCGTAATCGACGCCGTGTCGGGCTACGAAGGCGGCCAAAAGCCTGACCCATCGTATAAGGAAGTGTGCACCGGTACCACCGGACACGCCGAATGCGTAGAGGTGACCTACGATCCCGCTAAAGTGACCTACACCGAACTGCTCCAGGCATTTTTTCGTAGCCACGACCCCACCACCCTAAACCGGCAGGGGGCCGACGTAGGAACGCAATACCGCTCGGTCATCTTCTACCACAATGACGAGCAGAAGCATCTGGCCGAAACCGCCAAAACCGAACTCAATAAAGCCGGAGCATACAGTAGCCCTATCGTAACGGAAATCAGTCCCGCCGAGACATTTTACCCGGCAGAATCCTATCACCAGAGTTACTTTGCCAAAAATCCCAATCAGGGCTACTGCGCCTTCGTGATTGCGCCGAAGCTGGACAAATTCAAAAAAGTATTTCAGGAGAAACTGAAGACCGAAGCAGTTTAGCCTGTACCGGGTTTTAATTTGTGTCAATAACGAGACGACCTAAATGGGTCGTCTCGTTACGTTTGGAGGATAGATTAGCTATAGATCGTAAGGCAGTATGACCGATTAATAATACGCTTCGATACAGCTTGTTAACTGACTAAAATCCGCATTACTTTGCCGGGAGTTCACAATTAATCAATTTCCAACATGAAAAAATTTAACGTTCTCTTTCTGCTGGTAGCCGGTCTGCTGATTGGTACTCAGTCTTTCGGGCAGTTCGCTCCCGATAAAGGCACCAAACTTCTGAACCTCGGTATTGGGTTAGGTGGCTATGGTGGTATTGGCTTTGGGGGCGGTGGTCTTGCCTTTGGGGGGTCGTTCGAGGTTGGCGTTATTCCTAACCTGACGGTGGGCGCTATTGGCAGCTTCCGCTCGTATTCTGGCTTCGGCTCGTATTACAGCATCGGTGCCAGAGGTTCATACCACTTCAACCAATTGCTCACCCTGTCTGACGAAAAATTCGACTTATACGCTGGTGCCGGACTGGTTTACAGTGGCTTCTCGTACAAAGACGGTTACCTCAGTTCAAATTATAACTACGGTGGTGTTGGTCTTGGTCTTCACATTGGTGGTCGTTATTTCTTCTCAGAGGTTGTTTAAGATTGTGTTTCACGGATTTTTCTGGACATCAACCGGATCATTGTCCAGTAGATAACAGCCTCAGCATGAGACTCTTTAACTTCATAGTCTTTGGCTAGCCGACGATGAAA
>Ga0123337_10000529_pt1 | contig 62602 bp, 59 predicted proteins | sample frozenSSSSmetaG_FD_89792 | JGI IMG/M metagenome (GOLD analysis project Ga0123337, IMG submission 89792) | Glacier valley bacterial and archeal communities from Borup Fiord, Nunavut, Canada, to study Microbial Dark Matter (Phase II) -... | ecosystem: Environmental > Aquatic > Freshwater > Ice >...
TGGAACGTGGGGGGGACATGGGGGATGGTTTTCGTGTTTACACAATATCTTGTGGGTTGTGTTTTTTTTACTTCACGTGGGGCGGGGGGGGGGGGGGGGGGGGGGTGGGGGGGGGTTGCGGCGGTGGGGGGGGTTCGGGAGGGGGAGGGGGAGGAGGAGGGCGAGAGGAGGAGGCTGGCGGGGATTGAGGAGGAGGTCGATGAGCTGTTTTTGGAGAGGGGGGCGGGCAGGGGGAGGGGCGGGAGGGGGAGTGGGGAGGCGCTGCCGGGGTATGTGGAGAGGACGCGCGGGGGGCGGTGATGGTGATGCGGGTGATGGGGGTGATGGGGTTTGGAAAGAGAGGGGTGTGGTTCAACGGTGGCAGCGGGATAATGCAGAAAAGGAGGAGGAAGAGGGACGGGATATACCCTCTCATTTACAACGGCGCGCGGAGTTACTAGATGGGCCTGGGTATGCATGCATGCATGGACGTGGAGTGTCGGTGAGAAAAGCGCATTTGATGGCGCGTTGTAGCTTTGTGTATTTTTGTTCTTCATCTCCTAATTAATAAGATTTTATATAAAGTGTATTATGTATACATATGTAGCTGAGTTCCTATCTTGCTTGCTTGCTTGCTTGTGGGCGAGTGAGTGAGGATAATAAATGATAAATAATAAACAATAAAGGTAGTCATAGAGACGGAATTCATGGCCCAAGCTCGCCCACGCACGGCCCAAGCCGAAGTGGAATGCGGGGAAGCTCGACATCACACACAGGCTGAGCATCACGTGCCTCCTCCGTCATGTATTGCCATCGAACCTTTTGAACTTTCCACCTTCGCCCTGCTGCACGATTCCCACAAGCGGCGCATATCCTGTCCTCCTCCCCGATCGCAGCGAAGACCACGCGAAGACGCACCTGTGAGGATTCCGGAGACGAGAAGCGGCCGGCAGAAGTCGGGAGAGCGGGAGAGCGGGAGACGGACGGACGGACGGGACGACGGTGAGGGATTGACGACGGACGGCTGCATGGGAAGGGTACATATACATACACGTATACATACGCATCCACCAACGTCCGCATCGACATCCTCCAACAAGCAAGCAAACGAACAAACAGCCAACGAACCATGGCAAGCCCACCTCCCCAACTCCGGTATGCCCCTCCCCCCCCCTTCTCCCCTCCCTCCACCGCGCTAACCACCCCCCGCAGCCGCAGCAACACGAAACCCCTCCTCGTCCTCGCCGCCGTCGGCGTCTCGGCGTCGGTCTTCATCGCGCTGAGGTGGAGGGCGGTGCTGGCGCGCTCCGAGGCCGCGAAGAAGGCGACGACGTTCGAGAAGGGCGTCGAGGTCGGGAAGGGGGATTATGGGGTTAGGACGGGGAGGAGCGGGGGCGGGGTTTAGGGGTTGGGGAGAGGAATTGGGCGGAGTGGCGTGGGGATGGGATGGGAAGTGGGACGGGGGAGGAGGAGGGTTGAACTGAAACTCGTCGTTCGCTGGCGCATTCGGGGGAGATGAGGAGAGATGAGAGGGGGAAATTGAGGCCGCTGGGATGGGGATGTGCAATGGCATGGCAAGGGCCAAGGGGATGGGCGCGCAGGGGAGACGAGGCAGACGACAGAGAAGCTTGAAGATCGGCATGTGGGTAATACTGGCGCCTGTTTGGGCGCATTGTTTGCTGATCGTTTGCTGAACCGACGAAAAGACTGCGATGAACTAGGTACAGTGTTGGAGAGGACGGAGAGACTAAGAGTGTGGCTTCATTGCGACGGATCTCCAGCCACTGCTCATGTGTCTCGCAAACGGACCTGTGCGGCATACACACTTCAGCCATGGCTGCATCCTGGACTCGTGCGGCTCATGTCGTCGCGACAATTCGCCATTGCGGTGGAAGAGCTGAGCTCGCTGCTGCGGAGAGTTGACATCAACCCTTCTCAAACTATGAAGTAATTCTAGAATTGCAATGACTATCTTATATAAAGGAAATAAAGAGCCGTATAGGCGAACTTCTTGTTACAACTGGCTGTCCTGGTATCCGCGACCGCAATCTCGAACACACCACGACCCTGACCCGAACCCCAACGCCAAATCAAACTCCCTCCGCTGACCTCTCTCAACCAATGCACTTCGACCAGCCTGGCAGTCCGCAGCCAAAGCCGACAAAGAGGTATACCAAGAAGATCACCACCACAACCAGCAACGCCATCAACTTAACATTCTTCCACCACATCCTCCTCCTCAACCCCTTACTCCTAACCCTAAAGTCACGCGCGCTCCCACCCAACCTATCCGTCTTATCGACCAACAGGTCGATCCGCTCGCCCCTCTCCAGCACCCTATCGATATTCTCCGTCATGATGCCCCTCACATTCTCAATCTCGTTCTGCACATTACTAATCGCGTCCTGCTTCCCGCCCTCCGTCGTGCCGTACTCAACCATCAGCTTCCGCAGCTGCGCATTGAACGCCCCCGCGCCGTAGTTCGGCAGGCTGCCGAAGTCGGTCGTGTCCGGCGGGAACTGCGCGAGGAAGCGGTTCCTGATCTCGACGAGGAACCCGAAGGGGATGCGGCGGCCGGCCGAGGCGTGCGCGACGACGAGGTACGTGAGCCCGCCCGCCGAGGGCGAGGCCGGGTACTCGGACGGCGCGGACGCGATGTAGTGCACGAAGTTGGAGTTGTGCGTGTAGGTCAGCTTTTGCGGCGTGGCGTGGGAGATCTTGGGGAGGACGAGGGAGGCGAGGCTGGAGGTTGAGGAGGCGCCCGCGGTCGTGTGCTCGGTGAGGATGGTGGTGTTGTGGGCGATGCAGGCGCTGGGGCAGGTTAGCATGGGCTCGGAGATGGGGATGGGAAGGGGAGGAGGCTGGACGTACTAGAGGAGAGGTGTTGGAGGGGTGGATGAGGACGCCATGGTGACTTTGCGGCCCTTCCTATCAGTATATGATCATAAAGTATCTGTATCTGTCGTGATAATGCGAAGAGGTGAAGAGATGGAATTCAGCGCTTTGGATGGTTTGCGACTCGCACAAGATGAAGTCGAGGTTGGCCATGACGCAGGGCCTTGGCTGGCGGAACAACTATCTGCCGCTCCGCACCCCAAATGTTCTCGTCGGGCAACTTTTTTGGACTTTTGGGGAACAGCAGTGGTCAGGGCTCGCGACGACCATCGCCGTGCTCGACAAGGACGATTTCAGATGGTATTGGCGATACGCATAGGCGGGAAATGTTCGCCCTGTGCGCTCCGCGCGGCGGAGCGACACTTCTCGGCGTCGACGGCTGGCAATGGCAGGAGACCCATCACGACGCGCAGAGCTGCGTCTGGTGAACTCCAGGACTTGGGCGACAATAACACTCCTGTGCGCTTTTCACGGGGTGAAAGTGGCAGCTCTCCTACGGCCGATACACCGAATCCTGAAATCAAGGAACGAAAAGCCGAATCTGCGGTCAGACTTCGTCGTTCGAAAACTCCCCAATATAGAGAGCACCATGGAGTGTTCGTAGCCCTCCGATCGTTTTCTAAGGAATATCCCAGCTAAGACGGTCACTTTAGGGGCAGCGAACCAGCATCACATCTCCTGGACAGACCCGATATCCAGATCCCTCTTCTCTTGAAGACAAAAGAGAGAAATGATTTTCCATTTCTTCACACCTCCGAAGAGAGGAGGAACCCAGTGTTTGTCTCACGCATCATCGTTGGGTGGATATTCTGCTGACTGAGGCGGTTATTGTAGAGTTAGAGAGCCTGGCAAATCAGGAGCCCACCGTATCCTCTTTATGCCCCCCAACCGCGCAAGAGACTCCGAAAGCAACTTAGACAAGACAGTACGACGGACAGTTTTTCATCCAAATTTATATCAGTCCGCTCTTCATAAGAATCAGGCCATTGATGTTCAGGAACTTTATAGCTCTGTGCGGCATCAGCTCCGCCTAGTGCGGAACAAGTTTGCAAGGGCATATGATCCTGAAAATACAGCGAACGCAAAACTGGATGAGACGGCCGGCATCCAAACAGAGGAGGAGTTGAACCGGATAGTAGACGAATTCTTGGCTGGGCTCCGAAAAACTTTCGACGCATTCGCGGAAACACATTCATCTATATTGAAAGAAACCGAACCAATCGAAGCACCTATGCGCGAAGTTGGCAAAAAGGGAAAACAAATCGGAGAGAAAATTCCGGAGGATTTTTCAGTAGTTGAAGAATTAAAAGATGCATATTTTGCAGGGCGGTTGTCTGGACTTCGCGAAAAGCTTCAAACCCTTCTCATAGAACATATTCATAAGGCTCAGATGTCGGAAGATCTATTGAACCACCAAGAAGCATGTGCTGATATGCGATTTCCTCTGGAATGGTTTCCGGCTACACGAGCCATGCAGCGCAAGATCCATCTACATGTTGGGCCAACGAACTCGGGCAAGACATATCATGCCCTGCAACGCCTGGAGGCGGCCCAATCTGGCATTTACGCGGGCCCGCTTCGCCTGCTCGCCCACGAAATTTACTCGCGACTGAATGCGAAGGCCAGGCCGTGCGCCTTGATTACTGGTGAAGAACGAAGAGATCCTGAAGGAGGCCTCAAAGCAATCATGAGTAGTTGCACTGTTGAGATGGTGCCGTTGAATCAGAAGGTTGACGTTGCAGTCGTTGATGAGATCCAGATGATCGCAGATCCGCAACGTGGTTGGGCCTGGACCGCAGCCTTCCTGGGAGTTCAAGCTAAAGAAGTTCATCTCTGTGGCGAGTTGAGGACTGTGCCCCTCGTTGAGAAATTGTGCCAGCTGATGGGAGATGAACTGACCATACATCGTTACGAGCGTCTTACTCCCCTGAGAGTCATGGGAAAGAGTTTCAACGGGAAGCTTAAGAAGCTCGAGAAAGGCGACTGCATCATCCTTTTCTCGAGAGTTGCAATCCATGCCATGAAAAAGGAAGTTGAGAGAACTACTGGTAAAAGATGTGCCGTTATCTACGGGTCTCTTCCCCCCGAAACCAGAGCTCAGCAGGCGGCTCTATTCAACGACCCTAACAACGACTATGATTTTCTCGTCGCTAGTGATGCCGTCGGCATGGGACTGAATCTAGGCATCAGACGTATTATCTTTGAGTCAGTAGTCAAATACAACGGCTCTGGAAAAACATACAAGCAGCTTCCCGTGTCAGAAATCAAACAGATTGCTGGCCGTGCGGGCAGATACAGGACAGCCGCACAGGACATAGCAGGTGTAGCGGAAGAGATGGACGGCCCAGCAAACTCACCACAAACGTGGGAGAATGTCGGTCTGGCCACGACCCTCGACGCTGCTGATCTTCCCATTTTGCGCAAGGCCATGGAGGTCGAGGTCGAACCAATCACCCAAGCAGGGCTCTTACCTCCGGCAGGGATCTATAAGAAATTCTCGGCCTATTTCCCTCGAGGCACGCCGTTCACATACGTCCTCATGCGCCTCAACAATATTGCGACCGTCAACCCACTGTTTTTCGCGTGCACGTTGAGAGACCAAATGGAGATTGCCGATGCCATCGAGCAGTACGATCTCAGTGTGGAAGATCGTCTGATCATGTGCGCATCACCCGCAAACGTGCGCCACGACCGAGCAATCCTGGAAGCATTCACGGAGCGCATTGCGAACCAGACGTCTGCGAACCTCCTCGAGATCCCAGAGCTGCATCTCGAGATCCTGGATGAGGATAATCCCGGAATGGACTACCTCCCCCAGTTAGAGATCCTGCACAGGGCCATCACCCTGTACCTCTGGCTCAGCTACCGCTTTGCAGGTATCTTCGTCAGCCAGCCGTTGGCGTTCCATGTCAAGTCGCTGGTGGAGAAGAGGATTGATGATGCCCTGGCGGCGGTGCATTGGGATAGCGATAAGAGGAAAATGCAGAAGGCGATGAGAGATAAGGCTCTGCGCCAAGAGATGCGACGTGAGCTTGACATGGTTCCTGAGGGGGCCAAGGAGGCGCCTTCACCGCTTAGTTTTGCGGAAGAGGATGATCAGGAGCCGTTGCTGGAGGAGATTCCGGGGCAGGGGATTAATATCGATGTGTTGGAGGGTGGGGAGGTACTTCAGGGTCTTGATGATGAAGAGGGCCTTGAGGTCGATGAAGATGAGGATGATACTCTGCGTGGAGAGCCAATGTCTGATGCTGGAAACCCCGACAAAGAAGAGGTTATTGAGAGCCTTCAAAATGAGGACGATCAACCGCGTACACAGCCAACGTCTAATGCTGGAGATCTTAAGGAAGAAGAGGTTAAGATGAAGGAAAAGGAGGATAATGAACCACGTGCCCAGCCAAAGTCTGATGCCTGGTAGCTCGTTGTAGGTATGTATAAGATTTGTGTACAGTATTGTATATTATGGGATGTACAGCGATATCCGTGGATTGGAGTTACAAAATAGATTGTAGGCATAGGATGACGGTTGGCATAAAGGACATTCTAGCTACATATAGAACAAATGTAACGCATTATTTGAACAATATGTCTTAGCCATTGCTTCTTTCTTTGTGGTTGTCTTCAAACCATGTGTGTTGTGAACAAGCATTTCCATGGAGTGACTTCTTTGTGCCCTTGGTCTTTGCCTAGTTCCTGTCTACAACATTATGTTTATAAGGTATTATTATTTAAATATCATAGTAGAAAGCAAGAATTGCTAGAGTTATTTTATAGCTATTCCATAGAATTAATATAGCCACGCGCAGATTGTTCTTATTATGTACGCTGTTTCCATGTTTCTGTCGACGGCAACCGCGACTTCCAACCTTTTACACCTCTAACGAGAACATTCTCCTGTCTGGAAACCTGCGGCATCAACAAACCCTCATTTACATTTACAAAGTGATGCTCTACACTTCTCCATGCCCATAACCTTATGTCTCTGTCTTAAAACACCTTTACTCGTTATCAGCATGATCAACATCAAAATGGCGACCTTGTCTTGAAGATGTTAGACAACTTCCACCCCTAAGTCTTAAGACTAAACAGTTTACCATTCAGATGAGAGAGAACTTGTAATGTAAGTTAGTTTGCCCTTTGTCTTTTGTCTTTAACCTAGACTTAGAATCCTACTAACATATCGTTATAATAGCACATCACGAGAACAATAGTCTTTCAAACATCCTTCAGTGCCTTCCTGTTCTTTCTATGAGTTGTTCTACTTGCATACAACTCTTAAAGACCTTTCAACACATACTTTAAGAGACTCTTAAATCTTTCACTAGACCCATTTATTACACTTCCTCTTCAGGCACACTCAACTTTTCTTCATCTGTAGGGTTCATTCAGAAACTTGTTGACTACATCTTGATCGCAGGTTCTAAAACGCGGAGACTACCCAGCGATTCAAGTCAAGGTATTGAACGGATACGTGGTAAGCTCTCCTCCTCCTCTACCTCCAAAGCCTATTAGTGATATCTACCTCGGTGATTGAAAATTAACTTCTACTAATGATATAATTTCACCTCTACCTACGAGGAGACTGGTGAACATGCTGACAACCAGCTTCCCCCATAGACAAAATGGCCGACAACAGAATTTCGGAACAGCTAGACACTAGCCAGCCACCATGGGATGACAAGGTATGATACACCTTTTTTATAATTTCAGATGTTTGCTATGTGTTATTGCTTTTTGTGAACTTTTTGTGAGATTTCGATTACATTTGGTAGGCACCTCACCAACAGTGAAGTACGCCATATTATGTGCGGTGCTGGCCTGCCCCCATTCCTAAAATACTGAGACCTCAAGTATATATACAGCATCGAAGTACTCTTCTTTTAATTTTCGTTGTTTTTTTCTTATTGAATTTTACTCAAATCATTAAACTAATGTAAACAAAGCAGAAGTTAACGAAGAACAACAACGATCAATATCAAGCAATAAACGGAAACCAGGCCCCTGCCAACATCACCAGTAATGAAAAGACAACGTTGGGCAATCTTCGTCAACAACTCACGGCAACTTCACCTTCGAGTAGCAGTGATGATTCTCTCACACTTGAGTCTTTCATCAATGACATTGCAGCTCGGAAACGCCAAACCTCAAATACAAAGCCTAAGAGCTCTCAGCGAGATACTTTACCATCATTTGTTGGTGCTGCAGCTCCTCGGACCTCGCATGTAACTTTGAGCACCGGCCAAGAGCTCACGACTGCTTCAGCCACCTCATCACCTTCTCAGTTCCCGGCCGATAGTTCACCTGCAGATGGTTTGGCTTCTTGCCAGCTGGCCAAGACTGGTTGCCCAGAGAAGACTCCGCAGTCTAAAAAGAAAGGTTATAATTCTGCCCCCTGGCCAGTAGTGCCTTATAGCAAATTGCCTGGCAAGCTATCAACAACAATATTCGGCCGCGGGAATGGAACAAGCCCTGCAGCCACCATTCCACCAGGAACGGATCCAGATGAATGGCAAAAGAATGAGCGAAAGAAACAAGCAAAACAAATGCTATTAGACCGGCAAGCACAGAAAGCTAAAAAAACCGAAGAAGCTAAAGCAGTTGAAGAAGCTCATCTTGCCCAAGAAGTCCAAGGAACCCAGCAAGTTAACCAAACTCAACTGGCTCTCCATATATCCACGGCTTCCACTACACCAAATGCAATTAAGAATAAATCTGATTTGGTGGATGAGGTTGGGGATGAAGGCCTAGAGGAACTAAAGTCAACACCTTCCAGTCCTGCTGCAGTGGGCCATTCTTCATGCACAGATGGAATATTGCCCCCTGTTACTGCTACTGCTGCGGAGGGACCATCGTTACTGCCAAGAGCAACTATAACTACAACTACGAAGAGATACAACACAAAGGAGTGGAAGTTGATTCAGGAACGTAATGACAAGACATACAGCTATCAAATTTTTGCTCTCCGACCAATCCAGCATTACAGAATCATCAAGATCCCAGAGTTAGAAAGCACATCTTCGGAGCTTGGATTAAAGTGGCTTGCTGCCATTGAAGACAAGAAAAAGAGTTCTACGATAAGCCTAGAAGTCAAGCAAGTCTATCTCCACAGACTTCCAAGGGGGGCAAAGAACAAATGGGAAAAGTCTGCTGAAGAAGTGTCACTTGATTCGCAATTCAAAAACGGTCCTCCTCCTCTTTCAGAGTATAGAAGCCGACGACGCAAGGAATTATTAGATCATTCCCAACCACAAGAAGAGCCATCCGAGCAACAGGAAATACTTCAAGACGATGAAGGTTCTGCTTTGGTTGTGGAAGGGCTTGATCAGGCTCAGGAGTTGATTCATCCAGACGTTGTACTGCCAACAGACGTTGTACAGCCAGCAGATATTGCACAGCTAACAACATCATCTCCACCAAATCCCAACAAGCTCTCACCAACCAACTTTGCGAAGAAAGATGCAGAGTTCTCCGTCCTCCGATTTGTTAGCAATGATCAGACAATTCAAAATGCAGATTCCGATATGTTCCTTAAATGGAACGGCAAGAGTGAGCAGACTTTAAAGGTTGTTAAAGGTGACCAAGAAAAGCTTTCATTCGAGTTTAAGAGCATAGTAAAGATCGCCTACGACCCGACGGAGCAGTACCTTCAAATCAACTACGCCGACAATGGGGAGCAAATCGTCGTTTTCTTAATGAACGTGCCTCCTAAGAATTGGTCAGAGCTTCAACAGTTTTGCCGTCGTGTGGAGAAGAAATGGAAGGTTCCTTGTGATATGCAGGAGCCAAGCTTCTTTAAAGTCACGATTGAGAACTTGAAGAAGAACAAGAACAAGACGAAGAACACTTCTTATCTGCACACACCAGAGCGCCACGCCGGAGAGACAAGCCGTATTCCCCAGACTACGAGTTCGCAAAAGCCTAAAGAACATCCTGCAACAACGCCTTCAAAGAAGACTGTCCTAAGACAAGCTGGCACTAAGCGAAACTCTCAAGATGTTTTAACGCCAGCGAAAAGGGACAAGGATACACAGCATCTTACTCCTGCGGTTATGAGCATCAAGGCGGCCAAGTTGCGAGACAAGCCACCTACATTACCACAATTATTCACGCCGCAAAAGCCTTACTGTCCAACAGATGACCTTCTCGCCAGAACTAGCCGGCCCATTTCTACATCGCCACAGAAGATTAACGATGAATCTAAGGTTCGGAAACCTCAGGCGGCGAATGAGACGGAGGAATCTAAGGTTGAGAACCTCAAGGATCGTGGCTCTCCTGTCCAGCGGAGTTTAAGTATTGATCGTCGTCGCCTTCTACCTTTCGGACAAAATCCGACAGATACCGATTCTCCACTTCAACTTCGCCCACCATCGGAAGATGGTAGCCTCTTCGGCTCGCTGAACCTCAGCTCACCTTCAAGTCCTACTAAATGCGAAGCTACTCATCAGAATCCACAAGCGTTTCATGCTGTCCAGACTCCGGGGGAACGATATAAACAGCAATTGAATGCAGCAAAAGCATCTATGGACGTTAAGAACGTCAAGAAGACCTCGGATCAGCAGCCACGACTCCCCCTGAATGAACTTGCTTCTGAGTGCATGGGCAGGAAGTCAATATTTGACCGACGAGAATCGCTTGTAGCAGTTCCCGCTGCAGGTATGGGCATAGCCAGCCCAGTATCGACCTCGCATCCAGCTCACATGCCAAAACCGAAGCCTGTCTATCCTTTAAGCCATAAGAACTCAGCGCATAACTTAGCAGAGATTTTGGGGGACTTAAGCGCCACTAAGAAAGAGAACCAGAAGCCAAAATCAATTCCGGATTCAGCAGCAACCCCGTCAAGCATCTCAAGAAGTCCTTCAAAATCTTCCACAAAACGACCTACTCGAGATGGTCGGAGTTCTGACAATTTGCACAAATTGATCAAGAAGAACAAGCCATCTATACCAAAGCAAAGCAGCGACACAGGCTTATTTTATGCCAAACAGCATTTTATACTGCCTGTTGCCATCGGCGATTTAGTGGTTCGTCTTCGTAGCAAAAAAGACATGGAAGAGTTCGGTAAACATGACAAATACGACGTATTTGATGGACCATGGTCAATCTTAGAGATTGCTGAGAAACAGTTCACCGTTGATGAAGATCTTCTTAATAGCAACGACAGCGACGATGATGGCAACATGAGAAAACAATGGGAGCAGATGTTAACTACAGAAGTGAAACTTAACTTCCCTCAAATTAAGGAGGCAAAGTCTGAAGCGCAGCCATGGGTCCCAATAAGCAGGCTTCTTCCAGTTCTAGATTCATCAAGCCTTGTCACTGGAAAGCTTTACCCGTCAAATTCATCAGTGGCATCAGCGGATATGTATCTTCAGCTTGTGGAGACTTTACGGTCAGGCTCAGCCTCCCTCGGACAAAGCTCATTGAATATGCTCGTGAAGAAAAAGGCTATTGACGTGTCAAGCGATTCTGTAGACGTTGTCGAACTTCGGACAGGCATCTTCGTAGCCATTGTCTATGTGCTTCCTGATCCAACTGCGGATGCCACATTTGAAGTCGAAAAGATAAGAAACAAGCGCCTGCGTTTATATTCAAAGAGCGAGGCTAAGGCCTTAGGAGTGAGACAAGATAACAACGAGAAGTGGACGCGGATTCTTCTAAAAGTGAGCATATTATTATCCTCGTCCGCATACTCCGCAGCTGTACTAAGTACTTACATAGCAATATGGAGAACTCGTGAAGAATTATGTGATCGTTGACGAATACCTCGCTCACTGGGTAGGATGGGCAACGGAAGACCAAAGCTGGATTCCCAGGACAAATTTTTCTGGAGACGACGTTCCTCGGGATTTCAATGAGAACCACGATCCATACCGAGAGATCCCTGATGATATCAAATTCAGCATCGAACAGCTCGTCTTCAAGGATGACCTAAAGAAGCTTCCCAAAAAGTCTCGAGCGCTCCTCCAGAAGAAGAGGAAGAGATCTTCCGTTGGCAGCGAACGTGGGAAGAAAGTGAGTAAGCAGCAGGGAAAGAAGAAGGCTGTACAGTACGATGAAGAGAATGAGGATGAAGATGAGAGCACGACCCTCTTCTCAAGTTCTCAGACTGAGCAATACGAGACCAATGAATTTATCAAAAACTGTCAGTCCTCACCGCATGCATCGCCAATGGACGAAAATGACGAAGACAAAGATCCAGCCGTGCAGCAGCTAATTCAGCAATCGATTATCGAACAACTACAGGCCGCAGTGGATGCGCATAGGGATAGCGATGACGACCAGGATGCACTGCAGGTCCGCAACCATTCGAGCCAGCAGTACCAACAATTAGCTTCCGCAGCTCTCAGCCTCGTAGAAGAGGATGCTCCTCATGATGGATTCAACTTCATGGCAGCCGATGCAGAAGACGAGCGTGAGATTCCGGATTACTCCGTTTAGAATGCAGATCTCGCAGAGCAGGAGGGGGAAATCCCCAACTCATACGAAGATCAATATGATGAGCCAGAATCATGTGGCAAAGCCGTATAATTACGCGATTGCGTATGCCGAAGATGACGAGGGCTTTGAGGATAAGACCTGAAAGGGTCAGACTGCTCTCTGGTCTACTCTGGCAATTTTAATGGCAAGTTTCTACACGCTGGCATTTTTCAATAATGGCTGATGGCTGTGAGTACGGGGCGTCTGGAAAGCTTCACGAAGCGGGAGCATGCATGAATTGATGTAGCTTGGCAGAGGACATAGAAAAGCCTAGAAAGTAGCAAACATGGCTGAGCAAACAGGACTGATATTGGCATTGCTGAATTGTTGGTGAAAAGTGGAGTAAAAGACGTTTAGAGACAGTGATAACGGTAGACATGATCGACAATAGCAAATAAGGACAACAGAACGGATATAATGACAAGTTACCCTAAAGCTTTCCGTTGCCTGTATACTATAGATCGCTCGAAAACTATAGATCGCTCGCAAACGCTAACCATACATCAAATTGACATCACCTGTCACACAAACATCCTCCCCGAGTCCATCGCCCTCGATCTCACTCGCTGCTCATACATCCCACTATCCGGAATTCCACCCGGCGGCAGCGGCGGCGGATACATCCTCATAACGCCCTCCGCATGCGAATCCATTGTATACCCCCTCATAGACCCAAACCTGCCAACCACCTTCCCCACGCCCCTCCGCTGCCCCTTCCTCCACATATCCCTGAAGCCCTCCCAAAAGTTGCCCAGCTCGCCGGCCCATATGAGACACAGGGTGATGATGACGACGCACAGCGGCACGGCCGAGGCCCAGAAAACCCACTGCGTCAGCTCCATGTCGCGGACGTCGATGGTGTTCATGCCGAGGATGCCGGCGACGGTGGACAGCGGCAGGAAGACGATGGTGACGATGGTGAAGGCGTAGATGGCGGCCTCCTGGCGGTCCTTGTTGGTGTCGATCTTCTGCAGCGACGACGACGACAGGTGCGTCAGCCAGTCCGTCATCTCCTTCAGGTCGCGCAGCTTGTGATCCACCAGCGACAGCGAGTCGTACATCAGGATGCCCAGCACGCCGTTGGGGTGCGTGGGCGCGAGCTGGCTGGTCGGCGAGAGCGCCGGGTTCGTCACCACGATCGGCACGTCGTAGCTGTCGATGTTGTGCGTGTCGTAGCGGACGTGCGAGGCCGAGGGCTCGTAGGCGTAGGCCGGCGCGGCGCGCGAGACGGGGTAGTTGCGGTGCGTGTCGACTTGCTTGGAGCGGTAGAAGTCCTCGTCGTAGGGCTTGCCGAGGGGGTTGGCGCGGCCGTAGGGATGGGTGGTTTTGGAGCTTGCGGAGGGCGAGGCGAGCAGGAGCATGCGCCGCTGCTGAGAGAGGGTGTCGGTTATCACGTAGATTTCTTGCTGCAGGAGCGCGATTCGGTCTTGGTGGCCGCGGTCGAGGGGGTGGGCTGCAATGTCGGCTTCCTGGGGAGAGAGTTAGTAAACTGAGGTGAGGTATGTGCTTGGATATGGATGGTGGCTTACGAGGCCGCGCAGGTATTGCCAATATGGCTCGATGATGTCCTGAGAATATGCCGTTGCGCCTTCGAGCAGCTGGAAGTTGATGAGCGTCGCGAGCTCGAACGGCGTGAACACTAGGCTTTCTAGCAGACTTTTCTTCGCGGTGCCCTGCACGACCTTGCGCATGCCTTTGTCCAGGAGATCGTGCACGACGGAACTTTGGGTGTCAAAGACCATCATGTCTTTCGTGGAAGACGCAAAACAGATTAAGAGATAAAGCCAGGCTTTGGGAAACTCTTCTGGTAGCTGGATATTCAGCCTGTCGGTCGAGCGTGCTTGCGAATACAGCTCTTTGAATGGCAGAGTCTGCTTGACAGTGCCACCGAGAAATTCCATGATACCAGGTATTTCTCTGTCGTGGATGCCAAAGTTTCTCTTGCGCTTGTATTGTCGTTCCTTGGACCTGCTCTGGTAATATTGCGAGGTCTTTTCTTGTTTATCCGCTTTATTGGACTTGTCAGGCTGGTAACAAATATGTCAATACCCTCTCAACAACGCTATCAAGGTCTTTGAGAACTCACAAATAGAAGCGTGTTCAAAGCGCCCCAGAATTTGTCCACGGTCGGTCCTTCGAATCCAGAAGGCAAGAAGAACTGAAACAGCAGATCCGAAGCAGCCAGAATCGTCGCCTTGTTCTCCAGGACTTTGAGCTTTTCCTGGCCTTTCTTCTCAGTCACGTCCATTATCTTCTTCTTTGCCTTTGCCAAGGCCTCAAAGACGACTTGTCGAGAGCTTACAGCGCACTCCTGATACATCAACCGGTCACTGAGGCTCGATCTACTGGCGAGGAAGTCGTCTACTTCTTTGAGATCGGATCTCACGTCCTGCTCGTCGACATTCCATTGAATTTCTGGTCCGGCTTTCGGATTCGGCGTCTCATCATGAGAAAGGCCATTCGCACTACTGGCACTTCGACTCCTCGAGTGCGACCGTTCCGGTGGAGATGCCAATGGCGGAGGAGAAACCATGGTGGCTGGATGGGCATTGAGCCAGGTAAAGACGTAAAACCCATCACTCAAGTTCACAGGCTTTGGTGAGGTACTTCGTGTCTCGACGGGCTTGAGGGTGTCTGAAGACTTGATGGGTGTCCCAGACTTCGGTTTCAATGTATCAAAATACCCAGGGGTATCCGTGGGTTTCTCGAGTCTTGGGTTTCGAGTTACAGATACAACGACGCGCCCTTGAGTGTCTTTTAGTTGGACTGGAGGCCCATTACTTCCAAACTCCCGGATTACAATTTCAGGGGCTTTCAACGGCACTTCAGCGCCATTTTGCTGCTGGTTTGGCTCCGTCTGGTCTTTTGGATCTGGAACAGCTTCTAAGTCATATTGGGCTAGCATAAAATTGTCCGGAGCCTCGAATTTGTCTCTGGAGGGAGCCCTGTTTTTATCAGTAACGATTGAATCTCAATGGCGACGGCTAGCATACCTGTGGTCTAGGGAAAGCCTCACATTTACCCTTCTCGCCAAAGTTATGATCCTTGGCCAGTCTGAAGCTGTGACGATCTTTCCGTTATGTTTAAACTCCAGTTTTCGTGGCCAAAATTCGCCAAAATGCGAAACAAAGTCCTTATCAAGTCAGTTGCCATGGAATATGGAGGACAGGACCATGAAAATACTTACAAACCACGACTGACACTCATCAACTCGGAGCGACCAGAGCAGGCATCTCCCACACGCAACCACAATGCAAGATGGCCAAGCACCATGATGCTTTAGTGACGGTTCCGACAAAATCTTAATCGCATCCCCCTCGAGACTGGACATCCGTATTCCCGCGCACGTCACCAACAGCGAATCGTCCAGTACCAAATACCACGTCTGCGCAATATGAAAACAATAATCGTCCGGCGTATCTAGCAAGTGGCACACTGCCTGCTGCATGTCCCTCTCCTTCTGCACCAAACTGAACCTTGCCTGCATGAGGGTCCTCATCGGATGATCCGCCGGCCTCGCGCTCGCCGCAGACGCACCGGCCTTGTACTTCTGCAGCGTGAAGTGCGGGAGACACATCCACGTGACGACTCGCGGCTTCGCGGTCTTGGAGCGCGTCTGGCTGGCGATGTTCTCGGCGATGAGGGAGGGCATGAGGAATTTGGCTTTGATGCCCGTGGATGTCTGGAATGGCTTGTCGAAGCGCTTGCGGGCACGTGCCAGGAGGCGGGAAATCGCCTGGCGCTCGAGGTCGGTGAGGCCGGCGATGGAGGAGATGCTGTTTTGGTAGTCGTCGAAGTTCATGGCTACGTCTTCGAAATGGATCCATCGGAACAGTGGCGGACGGGATTTCTTAGTGCCTTGTCCTTGGGGTGGCGTGAGGAGGACGGTGAGTTGGGCTGTCTGGACACCGCCGATGGAGCCTTCACCGGTGTATCTGCTCCCGAAGATATTATGGATCTTCGGCGCCAGGAGCGAGGTCATCGATGGCTTCTCAAGATCCAATTGAGGCGTATCTCCTTCTGAGACCTCGGAAACAACATCTGACGCACTATCCACATTCAAGTTCGCCCTGTGGTGCCGGGATAGCGTGAAAGAGTACGCATCGTCACTAATACTCGAGTCCGAGTCCGATCCCGAGCTGGATTGTGTATTGCTACCATCGCCATACCGGGTATTTTTCCGATGCGCTCTTGACCGCGGCGGCCGCCGATGTCGAATTCTTACCGCACTCTCATCATCATCCGACTCTGACCTCGACCTTACTGGACTGAAACTCCTCGATCTCCGTCGCCGATGCGTGTTGCTCGGTTCGTCCTCCGAATCAGCATATGGATCAGGGTCAATCGGCGGAACAGCGTCACTGTCATCACTCCCCAATGGATCCACAGGCGTGAGCTTCGGACTCCCAAAACGCTCACCTATATTTCTTCCCTGATACCTATCTCCAAACTGGCTGCGCCTTGGCAGCCCAGTGCCAGTTGAAAAGGCATAATCGTCATCCAAAGCTCCAGAAGCCTCCCTGGTAGAAGGGATCTCCCCAGAGCCTCTTGCAGCTCTCTCCTCCCTGCGTCTCCGACCCGCCTGCTCCGACTCCAAATCAAAGCGCACTGGGAGAATTGGTTGGCGTCGAGGCACACGTGAGGAGCGTTGGTACTCCTCCTCGTTCTCATATGGCACTCGATCATATGACATTTGAGCGGCGTTTGAGCGGTGTTGACACTCTTATGCAGATATGCAACAGGAACATCGCATACATATATACATACTAAAAGGGGCAAATAAACACAAGAAATAATGGATAATGGTGTTCTGACGTTCGATTTCTGCCTGCAGACATATGCGGCTGAGCCATTTCACCCCCCCTGCCAAGCATTGGCGTATAAGTGCTGACACACGTGATAATCTTTAAATAGTTCTCGGAATGGGAATTATGAGAATTTCCCAATCGCATGGAGTTTTTGACAATTTTCATGGATAATCTCTCTTAACATAATTCAGAGGTATGTACATGAGCTGTTTTATCTCCCCTAGACGCTCGGTAGCTGATTATGCTGAGCGTTTGCAGTCGCATATAAGCCCTCATGTCACAGCCGACGTGCGTGGAGTTTGCCATTCTATACAAGTTGCTGTTGAAAAACATTGGATCCTTTAATTATTCAATCGGCTGTAGCTTCCCGTTGTGCGTATCAGTCAGTGATCGTCGAATTCGCCTGGTCACTCCACAGAACTTTACACATAGATCTTCACTTTAAATTAGGGCAACGCACAACAAGAGCTATGTGCAACAGGATGATCATTGCGAACGATCAAGTTATGCAAAGCACATAACCCAAGAAAAGCAGCGCAAGAAAGCAAAACGACTAGCAGCCTAGAATATAATTTGAGCATCAGCTGCTGCAACACAGATCACAAACTCAACGACTGATTCCACCAGCAAGGATGCTTGAAATTCCAAGCAGTCTGGATCAAAGACGAATTAAGATAGTGGTATTACTCTCAAGGAACGACATTCCAATCTCACCAGACCACTCCAAAAATCCTGTCTTCCCCTCAAAGAACACGACATTACGCGCCTGACGCGAACTCACACCTTCTTAATCTCGCCCTCCGCTACACTCTTCTCGTCCGCCACTGGCACCTCCAGCTCCGGCGCCACATCCACATTCTCCACCTCGTTCGCCACTGCAGCCTTCTTATCCGCCCTTACTCTGTCGGCCGCATGCATGTCCGCAATGCGCTCCTTGCCGTCGCGGTTCTCAAAACGGTACAGAGGCTCGAGGGTCACGCTCTGGCGCATGATATACTTCCTGACCCAGTACGGCAGCGCTTTTGTCAGCTGGTAGTGCATGTGTGTACGCGTTGGCACCGCGAAGACGTAGTCCAGCTCCTCGAGCGTGCGCTGCTTGGTTTCTGGTACCCAGAGGAAGATCATGCACAAGGCAACGACATTGAGGCCGGCGTAGAAGCAGAATGCACCCTGTGGAATCCCGTTCAGCTTTGGTTCTGCTTTGACACGGGAAGATTATGAAGGAAAAGTGTCAAGTGGAAACGTACAGTAGAGCCCATAGCCAACTTCATATTAGGGAAGGTGATGGAGAGTACAGCCGCCCAGAACAAACATGTCGCGACCGCCCAGCCCATACCGATCTCTCGGTGACTGAGCGGAAATACCTCCGCCGAGTATGTAAATGGCACGGGCCCTTCACCCGGTGAATAAAATGCGGCAAAGAGATACACAAACAGCGCCACAGTTCCCAGCCGCACCTCACTGCCAATTGGAAGCAGACTGCACAGTCCGGCCCCCAACAGACACCACGCCATGTTGGGGAACGTGAAGAGGAGCAAGTTACGCCGGCCAAACGTGTCGATTGTCCAGAGCGCCGGGAACGCAAATACGAAGTTCACGAGTCCGAATCCAAAAGAGGCCAGCAGCGCATGGAAATCACTGGCGCCGGCCTCTTTGAATACAGTCGAGGAATAAAATGCAATGATGTTGATTCCACACATTTGCTGCGCGATCATGACGGTGAAGCTGGCAAGGGTGGCGCGGCGGACGCGGGGGATGGTGAAGAGCTGGGTAAAGCGCGTGAGGAAATTACTCTGTCCGATAACTTCCTTCTCGATCTCGAGCTGCGCGTGGATGTAATACAAGTCTCTTGCGGCCTGGAGAGGATGATTGCGCAGCCTTAGCAGGGATTTGTAGGCCTCGGGGTACCGATTCTTCTTCATGTACCAACGCGGCGACTCGGGACAAAAGTAGACTCCAACGAGCAGGGGTATGGCGGGGATGAAGGCAGACCCGATCTGGAGACGCCACGAGATGTTGCCGGTGTTTGCAACGGCGAGATTGGCGCAGAAACCGAGCCAGATGCCGAAGGCGGTCCAGAGCTGCCAGGACATAACAAGGGCACCGCGGATTGCGGCAGGAGTATTCTCGGCGGCGTAGATGGGAACCGTAGAGGCTTTGCAGCCCATGCCAATACCGAGGAGGATGCGGGTCGCAAAAAGTTCTTGCCAGGTCTGGCTGAATGCGGAGCCGATGACTGGTAAAAAGCAGAAGACAGCGGAAAAGAAGATGGTGCCGCGGCGCCCTAAATAGAAGTTCAAGGGGTCAGAGATCCAGCAGCCGAGTAATGCGGAGGCAATGTATGGTGCAGCGTTGACGAGACCCACGATAAAAGTACCGTTGGTTGTGGACTCATCAAGTCCAAAGGCCACGGGAAATGATAAGTTGGCACCATTGGAGCCTGTCTGATCCCAGCCTTGGACAGCTGCACCAATGGAACAGGTGATGATGGTGAAGTACAGAGCTTTAGGCTGACGCCACTTATGTAGAACTTCATTACGCAGAACCTCTACCTCTTCTGGGGCGAGAGCGTAGTCGCCGGTGATGTCTTCATAGTTTTCTGGGTCTTGTGCAACAAGAGCGCCCTTCCGCAGGAGAGGTGCGACATCCGTGAGTTCTTTGTCTTCAGCGAACGCATCAACTTGCAGGATAAGCGTGTTGTATGGTATGCCTACGAGAGGATTCTTGATCCTGCGCCCTTGTCAGCATATTTCCTTTCACTCTATCGAAAGAGTCTTTTGGTCCATGGTGAGAATCTCTTTTTGAATTTTATATATTCGTTGACAGTTGGAAATTAAGGACTCACTTTGCCTCAAGGTTCGCGTTCAAGTTGATATGGTCTGCGCTATATCCCTTCTCATCCTCCGAGGAGCGCTTGTACTCCCTATGAAGTCCGATTAGCAAACTGCCCAAGACAAGACAATGGTTGAGAATCTTACGGAGAAGTAGGCCCATCGGGACTATCTCTAATGGGCGTTGACTGATTCGTGTCCGCCATTGTTTCCGACTCTCAATCTTCACAAACAACAAAAGCTTTACGGAATGCAAGTCAAAGGGGAGAGACTGCGACAGGGCTGCGGGATATATAAACCCTTTCCTGGAGCTCCAACCTGAGTACTCCTTCAAGGTCTGCAATATAGCTCAACCAATGTCTGGCGGGATGCCCATCTCCCCATCCCAGTTAGCCGGAAGGCTCTGTACCTTCCATCTGCGCCATGCAAACAAAGCTCCTTCCCAATGTAACGTAGCCTCGTCGACAAGGCTTACCATTGGCATGGCATGTCCGTCTACACATAATCCGCAGTATGTTGTCAGCGCTGTGAAGTGAGACGCCCCATACAGAGTATTGCTCGACTCTCGAGGTGCCGCTCTTTGCCTCTTCGGCCGTGATTCCAACGTCGCCAGGATATCCAGGATCTCCGCGCGGGGATTGTGCAGGCGGTGTCACTTGTACACATTAACACGGTTGGGTGTGGTAAGCGTACAGCGGGGAGTCAACAAACTGTGGTGCATTAGGGCCGATGAAGATCTCTCGGATAGAGTATGCAGTATGCAGTATGCCTTGTATATAACGGGCCAAGGACATCGATGATGGTGTCGCTGACATGGATATGGATCCTTCGAGAGTCCTCTCTCTCTCCTGGAAAGAGACACACACAACGCCTTCGTGCTTACTTTTTGTCTTTCCCTTGTCCTTTCGGCAGTCATCCCCATCCCCATCCCCATACCCCATACCCCATACCCCAATCTTAGATCTACCCCGCAACGCAACCGACGTCATGAGAGTCGGGCCTTGCTTACACGATCTGACACGTCCATTCATCAGTATTTCACCCATCCGTTGCTGGCTTGGTCAGTCATACCTATTTCAATATTTGAGCCTCATACATAGATATTGGCCCTGCCGCTATCCAAATCTGATCTAACATTTCGCGGCTTCTTGCTTCTTGCTTCTGCTTCTTCCATTGAAGCAAAAATGCCGAGATGATGTCCAAGCCGTGGCACTGCAGATCTTTCGTCGACTCTCGTCCTAAGGAGTGTCATTCGTCGCGTGACAATTGCACACAGCGAAGATCTCTGCAGATCGAGCATGGATGTCTGTCTCTCCTGCTTACATGCATGATGCTTACATGTAACATAGCAACACCTTCCAACCCCGCCTCTCTGAAATTTCGCCCACACGAAACCGGGGCGATCTTCTCTGGAGTATTCTGGGATACACCATGGAAATACCATCTCGATAGCTTGACATTGTATCAACATTTGTATCGTCTCCTTAAGTCAGGTCAAGAAGACTTGCTTACCTGTGCGCTGCCAGGCCTGATTAGTCAGGCTCGGGCTTGAGCCCAGGGGCAACCACCAGTATATGAGCGACGTACATGGTCACCTATTTAGTGATTCAATCGACGATTATATTTATAAATTATTAGTATTTGGAAGTATTTCCCTAATAATGCTTATATGTTTTTCATAAGTATGATTATAAACAGACATGAGTAGATGTTAATTATATTAAATAGTTTATCTAAATTAACTTGATATTTTTTACAAGTTTGTATGTGATTTAACGCGACATTCTTTTCCTTGGACGAGCTAAAGGAAAAACTATGAACTACACCTCATTTCACCTATATAAGTGACCTTTAAGCAGCCGTCCGTTCAGGCACAGCTGTTTTTTAGTCAAAGGATGAAAAGTTGGTAAACGCCGCAATCATTGCGAGCCTCCGCAGAGATGTGCAGTTGGACTAACATTCCTCCATCATGATCTTTGATGATATGCCCGAGTTTTAAATGAATGGATCCTCGTGACAGAATCTATGGGTTACTGGGTATCACTACGCATGGTACGCAGAGTCTTTATCCAGACTACAAGAAGTCGGTGGAAGAAGTGTTCATGGATACAACACGATATATTCTGTCGCAGGAAAACCCCCTGAATGTATTTCAGATTGCTGCGGCGGGTACTCCAGAACGCCGGATCTCAGAAAACTTCCCACATGGGTATATCCTTTAGTACTGGTCGTTTACTGAAGCAAAGGAAACCTACTGTGGCAGGCAAGACACAAGATCTCAACTTCTGATTTCATTTATGGACAATCCGAAGCTCATCAAACTCGCTGGGCTTCAGGTTGACATGATTCAAGAGCTTACAGTATTGCAGAGATTAGAAAATTGTATGTGGAGCACACTAATGTGCAGCAAAACAGCGAGCGAGAAGTTGACGCCTCTGACTGCTATTGTGGACCTAGAACTGGTTGAGAATTTTTTTTAGGATGATAAGGAACTGGGAATTCATGAGCACTTTCAAGGAGAGAGATGATCTAAAAAAACAAATACAGGAAATGGATATAAATACCTTCCTAATCACCTTTTTATTTCGCATGGGACGGTATTATATGAGAAAGCGTTTCTATGTCACAGCGCAGGGACGATTGGCTCTGGCTCCATCATTGGCAATAGAAGGCGATATAGTCTGTTTCTTTAATGGACTTCCGTTGCCGTTCGTTTTAGGAGGAACTGGAGGAAAGAATGACAACTCGGAGCAGCATCATACTTTTGTAGGTGGCTGCTACGGCAATGGTATGATGAGCGGGTATGGCAAAATTCCACATGGACACAGTACATACTGCAATGATCTTCAATATAAGGCATGTAAAACTTTTCATATGTAAAATGTTCTAAGTTTTCCCATATTATTTATTAGCTCTCTAAGATGCTAGTATATTTAACATTTAAGGAGATAGCTGTTGTGAAGACTGTTCTCTACCATGGGCTTCTCTGGAATCATTTCTCGTCCTCTCCCATACAGTTCTTGGGCCTCTATATATTATGAATTAAGACATTAGGATTAAGAAACTACTGACACAGATGACAGCGTGGTAGATATAAAGGCTTACCTCTTTTGCATGAAATTTAAAATGTTGAATATGGCATGAAGTACCTCTCCTATCCCGGCTTCCTATATATCAATTTCCAATTCTCACGAACCGTCTCCATTCTGCACATCCGTTCGGCTCACGCTCCGTTTATCCTTCCGATGCACGCGCCACAACTCAAGCATGATCACCCCAGCGAGCAAATACGAGAAGCTGGCGAAGAGCTGCGGGCCGAGATAGGGAGATGCGGCATCAGGGCGCCGGAGCTTGATGGCTATGACTTCTGAAACTATGCGTTGTCAATAAATCTTGCGCAACAGCTATAGGTAGGCAGATAAGAATCAGGGAGGAGATGGCATAAATAGGGAGAAACGAGCGGAGACCCACAAGTACACGGTATAACAATAACAAGCCAAGCTAGTGATAATAACGAGGGCAGTTCGACAAGTCCCGCGATCTCGACGCAGAGAGGTCCGATGGTAACCCAGAATACGCCGAGGGTAGCGCCAGATACAAGCGCGAAGAAGATCATCACGCCCTCTCCACCGACCGTCGCGGGCATCCAGACCGCGAACACACTCGCGGCCACAACGAACGTTAAACCACCGGCGACCTCGAGCCTTCCGAAGCGGTCGGACATTACGCCGATGAGTGGGCGTCCGATGGCGGTGCCCAGGTTCACGAAGCCGGTGATATTCGCCGCTTTCTGTGCCGAGAGACCCAGGCCGCCGGGCGATCTGGCGTAATCGGAGAGGGAGAAGAGGAGGACGATGTAGCCGAGGAGGGAGACGAAGGACCAGCTCAGCAGCAGGAGAACCTGGTACTGACCCAGCAAGCGTGTTGCAAATCCATGCTGACGTGGCTGAATGTGGTGGTTTCGCGACCGCATCAGTAGAGCAGCGATGGCAACCATGGTCCCTGATACGACGGCGATGATCCGCAAGGACCACGCAAACGAAATATTGTCAATCATGGGCTGCATAGCAAACGAAAAGATAACCCCTCCCACCCCACTCCCCGCCGCCGCAATTCCACTCGCCACACTGCGCTTCCTCTCAAACCACTGGCTCAATATCGCCACGCTGGGCACATACGCAAAGCCGACGCCGATACCCAGCAGCGCGCCTTGGCTCAGGTAGAGGTGCCACGTGTGCGTTGCGAACGAGGCAGCGAGGAGAGAGGCGGTCTGGAAGAAGGCGCCGAGCAGCATTACGGGCCTGAAGCCGTACAGACGCACGAGGATGGTGACGAGGGGCGCGACGAGCATGGCCATGCCGAAGTTGAGGCCGCCGAGGAAGGCGTAGTCGACGGGGGTGGCAGAGGGGAAGAGGTCGTTGGCGAGGTAGTAGGCGAGGTAGACGCCGTAGGACTGTGTGGGTGTCAGTAGATGCAGAGGATGATATTAGATTCAAATTGTTTTTACATTGCACTGCTGATGATGAGAGACTTACAGACACAACGCCCCAGGTAAATGCATTGATCATGAAACATGACAGCACGCAGACCCAGCCGTACCCGCCATCTGGGGGCGGCTTCATTTCTACCTCACCGACATCGTTAACATTTATTTTAGCGTCTTCTTTGTCGCAAGTTGCTGTTGAACTCGAACACCGCTCTATAGCTTGTGCTGCCTTTTCAACCTCCATCTGATGAGGTTCACTCTCCTTTTCGTCGTTCGGTTGATGGTAGAAGCAAATGGCCTGCGCCCCAGATTCTGGAAATGATAAATGAACGATATATGTCTGCCAGAAGACGATTGGAGCCAACCTGGTCGTTCGAACTGCGTGTTGCGAGGCAGATGCTGCCGGGTAGGTTTCATATATCTTCACCTCCCATCTGCCAATTCCCATCCGCCAGTGTATCCGATATTGTCTCAACCACTTGATCAGATCAGCGATAGAACCTCCCACTCTCACCTCTCTCCCAAGGCCTCCAAATCGCCTCCAACTAAATCCAGCAACTGGTCGGCTCTAATTTCTCAAGTTCTCACATAGCTTGCCGCCGAGGGTCATTCTTGATTTCGGCGTCCAAGAAGCGTTCGTCGTTCCAACCGAATCCCTCTCACAGCGGAAGCATGCTGTTTCTCTCCCAATCTGGCATTCGGGAGTCTTTATCAGACGCAGATGTCGGACAGCAACGGTGAGACTCAGGAGCGAAGTCCCATGGGCGTGGCACTGACGGCGGGCGGTAACCCATTGCCGCTTTAGCCGAACGCGGGGTTCCGCCGCTAACCCCGCATCAACATGGCATGGCATCCATGACGGATCATTCAGATCTGAAATCTGAAATCTGAGCGCTGTCGCCGAGCAGCGCCTGCGCGGCGGAGATGGGAGGGAGGCCCCGGCGGGTTCGGATCACCTTGCTCGGCTGTGGCGAGGCCGATGTCGTGGGTGCCGCTGATAACGACTACTTTTTTCCCCTGAGTAGGCCGCGGCGGAGTGTTCCTTGGAGGCACCTTGTGGGAGGAGTTTGTCGATCGATGTGAATGGCTTGAGCTGGAGATCTGACCACTGCGAGCAGCGAGTAACATTAGAGGAACTCGGAGTAAATATATATATACTAGAATAGCCAAGCTGATTTCGAATCATCGTTGATTTCTAATAAGATTGTCATGGAGTAATACATATGGATTGCCAAGAATAACACGGAACAACCATAAACACTGCAAGTCAAACGACAGCACTCTCATGCGTTTCTCGAATGACTTTGCTACAATGCCATTACGACTATCCTATCAATGCATCTATCGTCATGGTCTCTTCTCTCTTCTAGTCTACGTTCGCCCGCCTCACGATGTGACGTGCATACTTGGCCAATCTCCTTGGTATCCGATCTTCCTTTCAGACTCTTACCCCCCCATGCCCCTCGCCTTTGTGACGAGCCAAACACAGGTATACCATGGGGTACCATCCGTTGACGCCGAACCAATGCCCTTCCTCTTGTCTAGCCCAGCCCAAACAAAACCAAACAATCTCTACCCGTCCGGGACACTGAGGCTATCACTTACTATGTGCGTGTGTCTTAATCAGCTTTGATCGCACTAGAAGCCAATTAATACCAATCCTCACAAATCCACAACGTCAAATAAGCTCACCTATAAATCCTCCTCACAAAAGCATACGCCGTCAAAAACCCCACCGTCCCGCAAAGCAACCCATAAACCACACATCCGAGCCCACTATACGCGAAGAAAAGTAACCCACTTGTCCACCCCACAATATGCAATCTAACCAAATAATACCAACAGCAATAGGCCCACACCCACAGCGCGCTCGCCCCGCCCACGCAGAAGCTGTGCCACCACCAGTGGTAGTTTTCATTGCACAGACTCACGTAGATCGTCACCACCGTCACCTCCGCGATCGTCAGGATCAGGATCACCACCACCACCGATAGGAACCCGAACACGTAGTAGTAGCCGCTCTTGTCGGACCACACCGACTGGAAGACGAAGAGTAGCTCGATGAATATCACCGCAAAGGGTATCAGGCCGGCGAGGAGCACCGATTGCAGGGGCCGGATGTACCATGGCTGTGCGGGGATTTGGCGGAGGATCGCTGACGTCTTAGCCGGGTGCTCCCAAGGCGGAGAGCGGATATAACCGTACCAGCTGCCTGCGTACACGAGGGGAAGCTGGATGCACAGCCATAGAAGAAGGATGGCGATGAGCGTGGATACCGGAATTGCGGTGCTGGATGCCTGAGCCCAGACGAAGAGGTTGAGAACGAAAATAAGACCGAAGAGGAGACCTGGGAATAGGGTACCAGTGAGAAGAGCATTGCGACGCCAGTATTGCCCATTAAACGTCTTGTAGACCCTGGCGGAGAAATATCCAGAAAATAGACCCGCAAAAATAAAGAGACCAACACCGACACTGAGAAAGCCGCCTCGGAAGCTGGGGTTTAAGATCCCGAGACTGCTGAGGATCAGGAGGCCGACGGTCATAAATACGAGCTGCATGCCCGACCCGACAAGAGGCGCTAAGAGATGCCCATATGCTGGAGTGCGGAAAACATCGCCGTGGAGTAATTTCCAGCCGGTGATATCTTCCACGGACTCATCGTCGGAGATATCTGAGCTACGGTCCACGTCTCCAGGTTGTTCCAATAGTCCGCCGGTTTTTTCACCAGATCTTGGTGATCTCCTACCGTTTCCAGGCATAGACTTCCGGCCGCACTTGGGCTTTCCTTTCTCATAGTCACCCTTGATATCGCCACGAATTGTCCGTGCCAGAATAACAGCCACGATGGCGGAGAGCGACCCAGCGATTATGACGGAATTCACGATGGCCAGCCAATGGATCCGCGAACCCTCCTCTTGATTCACGAAATAGAGATCCCAACGATGATTCCACTCAATCTTGTCGTCTTCGCGGAAGAACACCGAGTAAGAATATGGGATCTCCATTGTCTGTTCGTCATCAAGGTCCTCATCAGCCTCTGGCGGATAGTATGACGAATGTGGATACTTGGCCGGCCAATCTGTGCCATTCGGCGGCATATACAGCTCCATACCTTCTTCGGGATGATGGACATCCTTGGGACAACCCGAAGACAGCCGCTGATCAGGCCCAATACTCTTCGTATAGACTTCGAATCCAACAACGACCTTGCCGCCACGATCTCCAGCCCGACCAGGCGCCCGACGATAGCGAATGACAATCGTATGGTGGTTATTTAGATAGTATCTCGGCTTGCCAGAGCTCGGCGAGTAGTCCTTGTAGCCAATCTTGAACCCAGCCGCATAATATTTCTTCGTCTTGTCGACGGTCACAAAGCTCGTCGCTCCAGGGAGATTATCCACGATCCATTCGGCCACGTAGCCTTCTTTCACCAGCTCCCTAGCCCTTCTTATATCTCTTCTCGTCACGTTCTGGCTGCAGAGGAAGTTGCACTCTTGGTCTTGTCCCATGACGAGTTCAATGTCTGATGTGATGATTCGATCGCCCCTCAGCACTTCTCCGAGGTTGAGCGAGATGCTCTGTCCGCTCATGAAGTTCGCGCCGTGGTGGCTGGTGCCCTTCGGAGGACAGACGAAGGGGAGGTCGTAGTAGGCATATTGTAATTGAGTGTTGTCAGAGTATACTTTGTTGACGAGGAGGGGGATTGGCTCGTTGTCTTTGTAGCTCTTGATTGACCAGCCTGTGGATGTCAGTCTTTTGTCAGTCTTTCTTGTCCAAGAGATTGGAGATTGGAGGTTGGAAGTGAGGCTTGCATACCGGGGATATAGAAAGCATCTGTAAACGGTAGACAGAGGCCCAGAGCGAGAAGTCGCCCAAACGCTAGCCGGCTACTTGAAATGGCCCTCATCTTTACCAAGGGGCAGATGATACCCTTCCTCCGCGCAAGGCCCTCCACTCCAGGGACGGTCAATTGAGGCCAGTTGGTATATATATTCTATAAATTTGACGTCCTCCTGCGCAGTAAAAGAGGCAATTGAATCAGCGTCGATCTCAATCACACATCAACAATGATGCGGGTGCGAGGCGCGATGCGATGCGATGCAATTCAATGCACTGAATTGCTCAATCAGATAACGAATGTAATCGGCACGGAATGCCAGTCGGACCCGACAAGACACAGTGAAGTGCTTGTCCTTGTGCTGCAGCAGATGTCGACTATTATGCGCGTAAGAATAGAAATGACAATGACAAAGTTCTGAGTCTGTAAGTATAAGAGTGGTGAAGAGATGAAGAGATGAAGAGATGAGATGTCCAAATTCTGTCGAAATCGTCTCGGATGCTTTGGGAAGCCTCGAAGGAGCTGCACACAGCTTCGTACCTACGTATCTATTTATGGATGCCAAGCTGCCAAGCTGCCAAGACACATGCTTGCTTGGCACTTGGATTTCGGGAGAATCACGTGAAAATGGTACATACATACATGCATATGCAGATACCCCTTTTCAGTATTTTATGATGCAAATATTAATACACCCTTCTAATATACAGATCCATGTCTCGACGACGACGATTAAGACACGATATAAATGCGATTCCTGCACGTATTTGGCTGTCAGTTTGGCTCAAGAAAATCAAAGAAACTGGCGATGATATCCTGCGTCTATGACTTTTCTCAACGCACAACGCGCTCCGCCGCAATGCACTTAATCCCAAGAAATGCTACAACTCATTAGCCCAGTCTCCAAGCACAGGAGAATCGGATCGTCAAACTTACTAAAGCATAATCCCCGCTCCCAGGGCCATGGCCGCAAGCTGCGTAAACGACTTCCTGACCTCTTCCCCTCTGCTCGGGCCCGTCTCCAGCAACTCGGGGATGACCGCCACGGTTCCTACAAACAGGAACGTGCCAGCAGTGAATGGAAGCAGCATATCTCCCCACGTCAAGCTCGTTCCCCAGAGCCCGGACTTCATCCCGCCCCCAGCTGCCCCACTGCTACCGCCATACTCCTGGATCGCGATGCCGATCAACGTACCTAGTAGGGCACCAAGAGCCGTGATGAACTGCGCGCCCATGGCCTGGCGCTTCGAGAACCCGGATTGGATGAGTAGAGCAAAATCACCGACCTCGTGCGGGATTTCGTGGAAAAAGACAGCAACGGTCGTCGTTGCGCCAATAGTAGGCGAGGCATAGAAGGAAGAAGACATGGCAAGGCCGTCGGTAATGTTGTGTGTAAAGTCCGCAATGAGGTTGAGATACCCAGCGAGCTTAACGCTAGCATTGAGCTCTTTAACCTCCTTCTCAATTGTCTCCGTAGCTTTCACAACGGTCGCCACATCCTTCTTCCTCTGCTTTGCATTTCCAGCCTTCTGCACTCCACTGCTCGTCGAGCTTGGCTTCTCCTCCACAGCTTCGTGCTCATGCGAATGCCCATGTCCGTGATCATGTCCACCGCCTCCCGTGGCAATCCTCAAGCTCTTATCCATAGCCACAAACGTCACAAAGCCCACCATAATCGCCACGCCAAGCAGCAAATTGCGATTCGGCTCCACCATCACAAACCGGACATGCTCCGGACTCGCCTCGCCCAGGAAGATCTCCGGAAGCAAATGGAACAGCGTGTCGCCCAGCAGCCCGCCGACTGCGAACGCGACCATCACCGACAAGCTGCTCGGGTCGATATTCGGCGGACATAGCGCTAAGAGGAAGTTCGGCGGCCCGGAGATATACAGCGTTGCCAGAATCGCGTTGACGGCCGGGCTGCCGGGGAACAGCGTTGCGAAGATGCGGCTCGTCAGCGTCGAGGTCGCGGGGCTCGTGGCAAGCTTATAAGCATTGAGATCTTGGACTAATGGGCATTCCTGCGTTCGGATTGTCAGCGGGAAGCCAGAGCTTCGGGGGCGCGAGCTTGGTGCATACCTGGAGCTGGTGCTCGATCTCAGCCACGCTCATGGAAGCTATCGACGTGGCATGTTTCTCGGCGTAGACGCCCGCAAGGAGACATGCTGCTGCAACAGTGAGGACCGCGGCTGCGCGCCGAGGGATGACAGGCATTGCGAGAGTGTGTGATATAGGCGGCGGCGGCGGCTATCTGGATAATCTGCGGGGTTGTTCAGACGTGATGGGGGGAAGCTCCAGGAGATGGGAATTGGATTATTAGGTAAGCAAAATCTGGGGAAATCGCGTTCAGGCGTGTACGTGGGTGGGGCTGGGCGCAAAGCTGCAGATCTACACAACTTGTAGCAACCAATTCTCATTTCACTTCACATCCACTGGCGCATTATGAAGAACATGCAGTATTGTATTGCATTGTATATAATTGTGTTGTGGGTATCTTTCTTCTGAGGGGAAACAAGCAAGAGATGTTTATGTTGCTGTGTCACGACTCACCCAATCACCTCAATTGCAAAACGTGACATTCAACGACATGCATATCACCTTTTCACCATGACGACTGATTTAGGAAACTCACTGCTCATCCGTGCAGTTATACCAAGGCTTCCCTTTATCATCTCTTTCTTGCAGCACTTCTCTTTAAACGCATCCGTTCGCATGAGCCATTCGCACAGCACGCTGGAGCATCGGGCCAGCAACTATCCACGTCGCAACTGCATATCGTCCCTGTTGGGGGCACGGCCGATGTTGTCTTGGTCCCGGGATTGAGGTTGCCGGATAGCACGCTGGAAGCGGGATTCAAATTGTCACTTGGAGAGCCAGTCATGGGTCCAAAGCGAGCGGCATCCCATGCGTTACGCTCAGCGATGAGGGAGGAGGGAATGGATGTATAGAGGCTCTGGGCATGTCCCGGCCGTCAAAAAGAAAGGTTGCGAGGCCGAGTGAGCTTCGAGAGGATCTGCTATGGTGGTGCTTGTAATCGTGGTCGACGATGCAGAGCAGTCCTGGTACTTCCCGCATTGTATCTGTAAACCTGTTCGCAACATGATTCTCTTGCTATGGTTGGAGATACATACCCATGATGTGATGGAAGAAGTGGTCGCGAGCTTAGCAGTCAGCATGCTGCTCACGAAGACACTGCACGACTCTCGGACTTTTGCTAAGATTGGCCAACAATCACGGCGCCAGACGGAACAGTTATGGTGTCGGTAGCAATGTAGGAGCCTGCGTTGACCAAGACGATCTCCTTTGGATTTGCGTGGGCATTAATGGATGCTTGGATACATGTTGTATCATCCCTAACTCCATGGCCTGTGAACTTGTGTAAGTATGAAATCATCGTTGAGGGGTTGCAAGGTTGAGCTTTGCAAGATAATTTGATCTGCTTCGCCACTCTTCCTGATTTGGTATGTTGTGGCTTTGCTCTGCGAAATCATGGCCTCTGTGGGAAGTTTTCAAGGGCACTTCTACCTGTCGTAAGAGAGTCTACACAAAGAGTAGAAAATATCTTTCCTACCGCAAATTCGCCCTTCACCGAGTCCATCATCAGAGGTCCAAGAGTGAAGGTGTCGACCTTGCCAACGCTGCCTTTAAGTTTGACTTTCTCCACCGTGTCGGAGATGGCGTTTTAAACCCCACCGCAAACGACGTTGTCTAGTGTAATCCGTGTTGTCTCCTTGCCTTTTTGGCCGCAGGAAGAAAAAATTGAATGGCTATTGGCGTGTTGGTAAATACAGAGTCTCGTACCATGAGTGAACCAGTATGATGGAGGCCGTCTTCGGAAAGGAGGTTGATGCCAATCTCCGATTTCTTGATTACGATCTCTTTCCAAGTCTGAAAATATCAGTACCCAGCCTATACGAATGGATGAAAAAATACCCATTCCCAATCCAAAATGAGTCGAATTGCAAGAAGCAGCTACTTCTGTCAAAATCTAATTCGAGGTGCAAGAGGATGGAGAGTGTCCAAAGAGAATGCAGATACATCTTGGCCATTGATAACCAAGGCGGCCAGGGCCGTAAGAAGAGCCAGAGCCAAGACTCGACGAACAAGAGATAGATGCTTCCATCTTGTCAGATATAGATAGTGAGTACGTAGTAAGTGACAGTAGAATCAATCGGCAACTTCTCACGTATATATTGTGGAGGACTAGAGACTCAATTGACGTTGCAAAATCGAATGAGGAATACAGGCTTACAAATAGCTCAATTAGGACTCAGGGGGCCATTTTGCTAGAATTCAGGATGAACATAGACCGCATCTTGACCTCAAAGCAAATAGATTTATATATATATATATATATATATATATAAAAGTGAGAGAGGAGACGGTTTGTTTAAAGTTTGCGGTTCCGGTCCATTCGTTGCAGCTATGGCCCTTGTTTGTGCAAGCAAGTGATCAACCTCAAACTCTCACGAGCAATCTGCTTGCTGTGATAATTCATTGTCTAAGATTGCTATGTGCCTCTACAAGACTGTGTTTTTGTCATCGAATTCATTGGCCTAATCTGCATAAAATCTTCGACGAAAATATGTTTGTCGATTATTCTGCATTATAACAAATATTCGAGAAATAATGCTGAAAATATGGAATACTCGAGAGCAGGATCTCCTCATCTCATATCCCCACCATCGCCATTTAACTCTTCGGCTCTTAAAATAGCTCTGTTCTCGAACATAATTTCAATTTGTCCATCAACTTGGCAACTCCAGATTCCGCCCACTAAATACTTGATTAATGTAACATAATATAAGATAGGATGAGTGGATAACTAAGAGAGATACACCCATTAATATAGTTTAGGAAAAGAAGAGCATTCTATAATTCTATAAAAGGACTATATAGAGATACACAAGGTAGGAGATCTATATATATAAAAATAAAATGACTAATTTAGATACAAGAATAGAAGGACAAAGGTTGTCAAAGAAGTGAACGTCATATATATTTATATATATAATATGACGATGTCACTGTAAGCTCACTAAGACTCGCAGCCTAGTTGAACTAATAAGAAGGCGCACAGTAGGGAAAATCGCCTCCCTGGCAGGTCATGTCCGCAGCGCACGTGTAACGGGAGGTCCAGCTGCCATCCAGACATTGCGCGAGAGCGTTGCCGCTGCATTGCCAGGCCCCTGTCGCGCAAGGCGCGCTGGGATTGCTGCTCGTCGCGGAGCCCACGGTCGACGCGTCACTGGCAACGGTGGAAGTGCCCGTGGCGGTTTGTGCGCGGGTCACCAGCGTGGTTGGGACAGTTGGAGTCGTCGTTGCTGAGCCGCTGCCGCTGCCGCTTCCACCCACGGGCCCACTGGCGCTGCCTGGGGCGTTCGTATCGAAGTTGAAGAGCGTCTCGTCCACGATCTCCCAGCTGATAGAGATGTGACCGTCAGTGCACGCGCTTGCCGACAGCTCACTAAGGACGGAGTAGCTGAAGTCGAGTCCAGGGGCACCGTCCACATTCCAGACGTCACTGGAGGATGAGCCGGTGCCACAGCGCTGGCAGCCGTCACCAATAAAGAGTGGTAGGCTAGACGGTACGCCGTTAACAGAGACAATGACCTTCTTTCCACAGTACGAGGCCATGTCCCCGACGAGCTGGCTGTGGTTCATGGCGACAAGATAGTTGGAGTCGATCTGGTCAAGGGACATGAGCGTTGAAAAGCTACACTCGACTCCGCCCTTGTTCTGGGCCGAAAAGTCGGTGCCACAGGCCTGTACCTGGTTGGTATCATAGTAGTAGGTGCCGAACCCTGTCCCGCTCGCGAGAGTCGCCTGGGCTTGGGCGCGCAAGGTAAACAGCAGGCCGGCTGCGGCGATGATTTGGGCCTTCATCATGTCTTGTAGTTCAGGATGCTGCTAGCGTAAAGAGAGAGTACAGTTTTCCCGGGAGAGAGTGATGAGGAGACCGAGAGTAACACTTGAAAGAAGGAAGGAAGGTGAGATCCGTCTAGGATCGGTGAAAAGGAGTGTTGAGAAAAGAGAGCGAAGATCAGAAATTAATGAATGGCTCGGGCAGAGAGAGAGAGACGATAGAAGAAAGTAAGCAAAAGAATATTGGATTTGGGGGGGGGGATGGAGGATATTTATATCAGAGAGGCACAGGCACAGGCACAGGCACAGGCACAGGCACATAAGCTTCTTCTGGTCGCGATGTTGCGGCTTTAACTAGATGTGTTATTTCTTAGCCTGCAGACTTTAAGATCCAATAATGTGCTCTTCGTGTGTCTGTCCTCCCCACACCTCGTCTCGCCCGGAGAAGGAAATCTTCTAGAAAAATCTTCTAGAGAAATCTTCTAGACTTCACCAAGGAACAGAGCTTTCACCGAGGGGACCCTCGGTTTTGGTTGGTGGGTTCCTGGTTCCTGAACGCGGCGAGAAGCGAACCACCGGGACCAGGGGAACGGGACATGAGTAGGGGAACGAGAGAAACTCGGGCTCGGAATCTGGTTCGGCACGCCATGCGAGAGATGATAAAGATCAAAAGCCTCATTACCTTGGTTCTGCAGTTCTGTAGTCCGGCCCCTGACTCGTCCAACCGGCCACAAATTTTCATGGTCAAATCGATGTCCACGCCGCCCCTGGCCGGCTCCTCCGCCCTCCCTACGTCGATCACAAAGGAGAAGGCCCTTGGTATAGAGAGTAGAGAGCAGAGAGCAGAGAGCAGAGAAGATAGAGCTGAGAGCTGAGAGCTGAGAGCTGACATATGCAGGTGACGGGGGGCCATTTGTTTTTCCTAGGTTGACCTTTTTTTTGTGGCAGCCTTATAATGGAGGCTGCCACAAAAAAAATCAACTCTTGGTTATATAAATTCACTAGCTAGAATAGGAATAGTAAACATCGCCAGCCATTTACAACCTGACTTTTAAGGTGTCTGTCTATGCGTGCTTGAACTAAACTTGAAGTAAGTCACACATGAAAACCGAATGTGATATTTTGATAGTGTATACCTGTTTCTCAGAACCCGGCCGGTTCAATCAATGGCCCCCGGCTTAGTATTTTCCAGAATCAGAGCTTCGATCCTGTCGCAACGAGCATCATCTTTGCAAACCTCCCATTCTTTGGCGATCCAACCTTCCATATCAGTGCACTCGTGCCCACAAGCCTTTAGAATCCCTTTAAGAACTCCCAAGACCTCACTCCGATATAGTCCACTCGCAAGCCCAAACATAAATCTCCTTACCAATTCGTCAACTCCCATATAGTTAGCTAAGTCTGCCCTCCCTTTCATTTCAAACCGTCGCGCTAGGAAAATATCGTCATCCGTAAGCCCCGAATCTTTCGAACAGAGTTTGTTGAGGCTGGCCGTGATGAGTGACGGGCCAAAAGCCTCGCAGGCAGGCACGATGCGCGCGAACTGCCAGTCGATGATACCAGTGATATTATAATTTCCATCGATAAGGAGATGATCCCCTTTGTCATCAACATGCTTCAAGTAGAATGCACTTGACTTCTCTCTCGCAACTAACTTAGCCGCAGCTTGGTCTCGAAGAGTTCGGAAAAACAAATATGCTTCCTTCGGATACTGGTAATACTCCTGTCCGTCGGCGATAATGTCAAGGTGTTGTTCTGCTATACTTGTGAAGTAGTCGAGCGTGGTATCATATGGCCCGTGTTGACCTAGACTCACGAAACGATCGCTAGCAACATCGGACACAACCAGCTTTCCATCATCGAGGAGGAGGGACCCCGATTTCTGGAAGGGGTATTTGCTAATTTCAATCAAGATGTCCGCAACTTGTGACAATACGTGCCGTTTTTGTTCCGGATTAGCATTGTGGGCTTGATATGGCGTTCCGGGTACTGCTTCCATAAATATATAGCTGACGCCAACCAGATTATCGGCGTCCGAGGCGAGACCATATCCGAAGACTTTGGCAGCAGGTATCTTGGTTTTCTCGAGAAACTTCAGCGTGGCATATTCGCTATCCACCAGATGTTCAACTAGCTTCGAAGGAACATCGCTAAAAGGTACCCGCGGAATTCGGACGATCCAATTCTCGCCATCATTGAACGTTATCCAGGCATGGTAGTTCGCACATCCCATAATGGCGCCTGATCCAATGTACTGTCCAGGCGTAAAAGTACAGCCTTTGCCGTGATTAAGTGAAGTTGCTACTTCGCAAAGTGCTTCGATGTTGATTTTCGCCAGTAGCTTTGTAATCTCATCGGTGATTGTCTTCTCCCAGGCTTCATCATCGAGCTGCGTTGACTAGTCGGAGGAAATAACTCTTGAGTCGATGCCTGGAGTAGCTCTGAATATCACTCACCTCAGAAGTTGGCAAGCAGAGATGAAACTGTCGAGATTGATGTTTCATACAGAGGTGTCGCATGCATGAAGGACAGCTTCTCCCACGAGCAGACGAGCGGCCACACTGCTCGATGGAGCAGGTAGCGAATCGAGGAACTTTCTTCCGCACGAGAGAAACGGTAGGACCTTGCCTAGAGATTCGTTGTCTGATTGCCTCCTCCCGAGAAAGAACAACAAGCCTCTCATCATTGGCCCATTCAACCAGGCGATCCCTGCGCCAGGTTTCCCACTCGAAATCATCGACACTGCCACAGGATTCCGTGATAATGCCCTTGAATAGGCAAAGCGCTTCTGCCCAGGTCATATCCATACCCATACCAAGCGCAAATGTCAGGCGACGGACTCTGCCTTCAGAATTCGCAAAACGCGTCAAGTGACTCCCGTTGGCTCGTAATGCCTGAGCAAGTAGCTCATCATCTCTACTAGCCCTGACGTTGCCACTGAGGATATCATTAATGTCTGCCGTGACAAGTGAAGGGCCAAACGCCTCATAAGCGGGCACAATTCTAGCGAAGCTCCAATCAATAATGCCAGTGATATTAAATTTCTCGTCGACCAAAACATGGTCTCCCTTGTCATCCATGTGTTTGAGATAGAATGGCCCAAGATCAAGAGAACTCTCAATGTCATTGGACTTCCCTTTAATTGCTAGCTTATGCAGATACCTAAAAATTAGATAGGCATTGACAGGATAGTTCGTGAAGAACTGATGATCCGAGATCAATCTCAGGTATTCTTCGGCCCATTCTGAGTAATAGTGAATGGCGTCGGAAAAGGGTCCAATGGGAGACAATGTTCCCGTTCGATCACCAGCAACTGGCCCAATGTGAATTGAGCCATGAGAATCGAATGTAAGCGACCCAATCTGTTCAAAAGGATGGCTGCTCAGCGTGCTGAGAATTTCTGCCAGGTCTGTATAGACCTTGCGTTTTTCTTCCTCCGACGGTTGCAGTTGGGTTAGAGGCTTGCCCGGAAGTTCATCAATGAGCATATACGCCACGCCAACACGGTTCAGCTTATCATGTCGAAAGCCATAGTGGTGAAGTCTCGGTGCGGGAATGCGGGCTGTTTCGAGCCAGCTGAGAGTCGCACATTCACTCTCGAGAATCTGGTTGCTGAAGCGGTCTGCAAAGGATGTAGAGTTCAGACGGAGGATTCGGGCCAGCCACACAGTACCATCAACAAACACGATGCGGAGGTGGACATGCATCCCGCCCATTCGCGAGCGTCCTAGATGATCCGAGCTATCCAAGGCACACTCAATGCCCCCTCTGAGCCCCGAAGCCAGTTTCAAGAGCTCGTCGTCATTAACCTTCCCACGGAGCGATTCGAGCTCTTTGGTCTGTGCATCCTCCCAGGCTGCGTCGTTAAGAGGATCCTGCTACAGGACGAGGGAGGTCATGTTAGTTGACAAGCAAGACTGTGGATGATGTAGTCCGGCTGACCATTGCGAAACACCTACTTTGCAAGTATGCTGGGTCGATTCTCGGTGCCAGACGCAGAAGTACGACTGGCAGCGTTCACAGTGGCCAGTATCAATAACTGCAGGGTTGCTGCAGTTGGCGATGGAACAGGACCAGAAGCGAGAGGTTTGAGCGTGTAGGGGCATGCCGCACCGGGAGGTCTGGGACTCTGGGTACATAGAACAGCGGAAGTGATATGATATTTTTGAAATTGGCAAGAAAGGAATGCTGTTTACATGCATCGATTGGGAAGAGAGAATCTGGACATTTGTGTGATGATGAAAAATTATAACTTCTTTATAACTTTAGGATTACACACGTACGGAAGGTTGTTGATACTTCGGAGGGTGCATGCTCTAGCCTAGCTTAGCCTAGCTTAGCTTAACACTGTCTTGATCGATATTGATATTGTGCTCTGGCTGCATGTCCCTGCGAAGATCGTTTTGGGCATGTATTGGGTACTGGCTGAAGAAATATATATATATATATATATATATATATATTCAGAGGTTGCAGGTGCAGGAATCAACAGTGAACAGGAGCTGTGCTTTGCCAATAGACTCTCATGGAACTGTTGATCCAATGTTGGTTATCCCGTTCGTCCTCTGGCCATTTACCTATATAAATGTGATATCTCCCAGATACTTCCCACCATCAACCATCCAATCCTCAACCAAAGTCATTCAATACATTTCGAAGTCAAAAGTAAGCTCTCAATGAGCATCAATCGACACAAGAAGATCTGCATGAGTTTCGAAACCTGGGTCGTCTAGTAGAAAGTATTCCACAGCAAAAATGTAGATGAAACAGCCAGTTCATGAATATGATGCTTAGTTATAGGATTTTATTTATCTACCAAGACGATGAAACCTTGCATAGAAGTCCCTCCCTCTTCGTATATATTTTGTCACAGGCGGCCCTTGTCCTCCTTCCCTACTCCCACTCCCACCTTCCTCAATTCGCCGAGATTAAGAGGCTTCGCAATCCTCAACCTCTCGGGAAGCACATCCACATCAGTGCCCAACTCCTCTTCCCAGTAGACGTTTATAAGGGGTTGAGGATTAAGCCCAGTCTTGAAAGCCCATGGCAGATATGTATTGAAAAGGAGGCTCCTTTCTTCAAGCCTCAGCTTCATCACAGCACCCTGACTTAAGCCGGCCATGGATAGTCCCCTATTCAAGAATTCAAACGCTTGTCAATGCGACTTGTCCCTCGACAAAAGCAGCAGGAATGCCAGTCGATACATCGCCGCAGTCATGGCCCTCCCGGTATCTCTGCATCACTTACTCCATTTTCTTCGTCGTCGATATATTTGACATCATCTCTCATATCCAGACTCATATTGCATGGTTCGGGAATGCATAAACACCAATCCAAGGCCCGTTGTTCTCTTGTATTATTGTACATACCAATCCAACCATTCGCTAAATTCGCTATCGAATTAGACCAAAGTCCAACGCCTCGCAACCCCCTATATGCAATCTTTCTAGTATGCCATCTCAGGGCCAAAGATTAATCTCAAACCCATACGGATGACCTCCCCACAAATCGCTAAACTCGTCCCACAGCGCACTACCCCACAGATACCCCATCCATAACCCCCGCCGCACGCCACAGCTCCCATGAACACTATACACGCGTCTCCTCGTCGCCACCAGCCACGAGAAACTACTCTCCGCCATGCCGAGGAAGTAGCTGCTCCGTAGCAGAATCAGGTAATCCACAAGAGCCTGCTGATCCCACGTCATCTGGCGCAGTTCCTCGAGTTCGTCCGGGAGGAGGAGGTCGTGCTTCGTGAGCACGGCAATGGACGGCGTGAACTGCGTCGCGGCCTCAGACGTGAACTGCTCGATCGAGCTCCTATTCCCGGACGCGAGATAGATGAGCGGCAGCCCGTGGGCGCCGTGCTTCGCGTCGCGCATCCGCTTGAAGTAGTAGTCCCGCTGGACCTCGTATGCGGGCCAGTCGGGCAGGATGTCGGCCGAGGTGCGGAGGTGCACACCGAGGAAGGAGGGGGAGTTGGGCAGGACGGGCGAGACCACGCGGGTGGGCTCGAGCGCCATGGAGAAGTTCGCGCGCAGGGTCCAGAGCGCCGAGGCTGCGAGGCGGAGGACGGCCGGCGCGAAGGGCAGGATGCGCCCGAACGAATCGCTAAATGCGGCGCCGTCGTGGCAGACGGGGTAGTAGGAGGTGACGGGACCGAAGGGGACGACGGTAATGTGGCCGGCTGGGGAGTCGGATTTCCAGGCATGCACTTTGGGGCGGACGGAGAGGACGGCAAGGGTGGGGATGTGCGGGAGGTCGAAGGGGTAGAGATGGGGGGTCTTGGTCACGGGACCTAGAGCTTCGAGGGCCACGACGTCGGCGTGGATGGGCATCTCGGGACAGGAGGAGTGCAGACGGGCTAGAAACTCATCCAGGTTGAATGCGTAATTCAGGTCGACGGTGCCGCTGTCGAGATCGCTGAGGTCCTCGGCGTCACGGGTATGGATCAGGGGAACTATGATTCCGGCGCCGGCGTCCATGGCATATCGAATGCAGCCCAAGATCTGCATCTTGACATTTCCTAGCCCTCGTCAGCCACGGTGCATCCAAAGTGAGTCGCAGCTGGACTTACCGATTCCGCCCTGGATCATGCTGCACTCGAAGACAAGACCCGGAATCCATTTTTGCTTTGCGCAAAGAGCCTGGACGGGGCTCTGATCGAAGTCATTCTCATTCAACGCTACCTGAGAAGCCCTGATGAATTCGTCTCGTGACCAGGACTTCTTCGGCCGATGCTCGCCATCCTCCTCTGATATGACGGCTTTCGACGTCAGGGAATGGGTGAAACCAAGAAATATCCAGCACAAGGTCACGAAAACACACAGCACCGCGAGACGAGAGCGGAGGAGCATCCCAAATCGAGATCAGCGAGTCGTCGATCCGCATGCGATTGTCTTCAAGCCACGGACGGCAACTTTCAACATTTCCAGGTCGCAAAAGGGGATCGAAGAGGCAAAAACGGCTTTCTTTCAAACACGGCATCTCTCTCTCTACATATAGCCTGATGTGTGTGTTTGTGGCTGACGCGTAACACTTCCCTGCACTCAGCCGCAAACCCCTTACGGATCCTTCACCTCGGCGTGCGGGGGTGCGGCTTCTCATCTTAGCGACGCAGGCCGTTTTTTTTCGAGATGATCTTGGCATCTTCTTTCATGATGCCAAGATACTTTCATTGGAACAAGATGTCTGTGCGGAAATTTGACCGGTTCTTTAAGATTTTGTGCAAGCTTTAACGAAGCCATGGCTTGCTTGGAAGAATCGAAAAGGGGCAGATTGACCTCCCGGAGTACATACAGAGTAATAACAAAGTCAGGAAAGACTCCTCCTCTCCGTGGTTCAGCATCCCCGGCGGAGCGGGGCCGTGAATAGGCACGGGCCTGATTCCCGAAATTCTGATCTCCACTAGCCGAGTTTCACGTTTCATGAAAACGTTTCATTTCGACATTGCGGAACAATATGGAATCACGTGATCCCTGCTTTTCGTCGTCCTTTTCGGATTGAAGTTCCAGATTCCAGGTCCTGCATTACCATATCTTAGGATACATGGTATGGTAGTGTAGAATGCATGCATCAGTCCGTCTTCTCGGATTTCAAATGCTGTCATCTTCTTGACAGTATGATTTCTCGAAATATATGGATGAAATGGTCAAGATTTGTATTGCATCTCTACTTCTCCTTCCGCTTCGAATAGTGCATCTTCCTCTCTTACAGTTTATGTCCGCCCGGCTGCAGCGTGGCAAATACGCCGGTCGCATCATACTTGTTCCAAATTTTCTTCAATCGCACGATAGTCTCGGCACCGTAAGATGCAATGCCGTTCTGTCGCACAGTCCCATCATTAATATACAAATAGCGATGCCCGAGGTCGCGCTTTTACGCCGTGGCGTTTCCGCGCATTATAACGGACTTCAGGGCGTCGAAAACGGCGGAATTGTCGTTGGCATTGGCCCATCGGAAGCCCAAACAGATGAGTAGAGGACTGGTGTCAATCGATGATAATTCATTCATACGGGCAATTAGGAAAAATGAGAAGAGGATGGAGATCGATTAGCCAGAGAAACTCATGATTAGGGAGCCGTCAGCGGGAGCAACACCAAGAGCGTTGCCGCCTCTCGAGGCGAAATGCGCTATGATCGATGTGGATATCGGCTCATATGTAAGCACGAGCTGGAGGCTGGCGGCGCTTTTGAGGGGGACAATATCCTCTTCAAAGATCCTGACGATATCTCCCAGGAGTTTCGTGTCGGACCTGATAGTCCATGTCCAGAATGATTGCCCGCCCAATGCAGTGCGTCGGCACTTTGTCACGAGCGGAGGAAGCGATGTGAACTCACCGGAACCCCTCTGGAGAACCAGCATCGACCTCGCTCGTCAAGTCGGTCAGATTCGTGATCCGTGACGTCGTCGTAAAAGCCAGCACATGAACAATTCATTTGGGATAGCTGGACTGGTGATGGGCACCGCATACACAGCTGCGATATCGCCAACAACATCTGCCCCTCCTGACTCCATCCATAGCTCGTTGTGACAGCAGCCTTGACGTCCTGCGCGACGTTACAGACATAGTTGACTGTCGCGTTAAACAGTGCCGGAGCATTATCAGCAGTGTGATAGCTCTGGCCTCCCCACACCAAGTCCAGCGAATATATTGCAAGGTCCAGGCGGGTCACAATGCCGAAGTTGTTATTGCCGCCTCGGAGGGCAAAGAAGAGCTCGGGATGGGAGTTTTCGCTCACTTGCCGAATCGACCCATGGGCTAGGACAACGTCGAAGGTGCTCACATTGTCGCATGCCAATCCATACTGATCGGACAGGAAGGAAATGCCGCCTCCCAATGTTAAATCAAACCCGGAACGCCAGTCTCGGCATCTCTCCCGCCAAAAACAACCAGTTTCTGCGGTCCGAGATATTTATACACGTCCCTCCATCGATTGCCCCTTTCGACTGATACCTGCTCTCGGTCTCTGGATAGTCTCAACGTGTTGAGATTCACTAGAGATTCACTAGATCAATCGTTACACCGTTATCGGCATTAGAAGCACTCTTGTCGGGCATGTGTTCGCCGCTCTTGACCGCGAACTTGCATTGGGTGCTCCGCAGGACGAGGATCGTAAATGCGATGGCTTTGGCATCACGAGGTGCGACGGACGGGAGATAGGTCGGTCTAATGGTTGGACCAGTCGTAGGTGTTAAAGCCGTCTTCTGTCGCGAAAATAGCGTCTTTCTTGTTGACGAAATTGGGGAAAGAGCACTGTGAAAGCCACAAGATCAGCAGTTGATGGAGCGAGCCATATTGCCTTCAGACTTACAGCAAGAGTGCAGCCTGAAGGGCACGTGCTCCCTCTTCTTTGAGCTGAAATGCTGCTTGAGAGATATTGTGAGCTTTGAGTTTCAACATCCGACAACTCTGGTTGATCGGATTTTGAGAGTCCTAGGACTCCAATTACGACGAGGGGGATATTTGTAGTTTTCACGATGAAATTGATGCGAATGTGAAGATAGCGTGAATTCACACATTAGTACAAAAACAACGAGAAAACGAGGTGCGTACCTAGTCTTATACTCTAGCAAAATGCTAATGGAGCTTGTCATATCCCTGGATGGCAATTGCGGGATGCTAATTAAGTGCATGATTCTCTAGATCTGGAGAGATATTTAACATGGAAAGCAGCAGCAAAATCGTACCCATATCTGGTTTCCATCAAGCTGTACTTGACCATGTCCTATAAGGGATCTATCGCAGTCAAAGTTGTGATTGCGCTTGCACACGTCATATACATGCTGTAAACGCAATGCTGGTAGAAAGCCATCAGATCAGGGCATTCGCAATGTACTGCGGAGCTACTAGCGCTGCAATGAAGCGCTCTCCGAACAACCATATACGTATTTCGAGAATGACACGTTCCAATGCACAGAAGTCTGGTGGATATACCTCCTCCAGCAATGGCTGATACCACTTTTGGAAAAGAGAATATGACAAAGCCGAGTGCAAAGATGAAGTAGGACACTTGCGGGGATAACACTGGATTTTGTAGAGTTGATGAGAGGAGAGAAGAAGTAATGAATGGGTTAGAAGGACATGACGTTCTGGAGGCAAAATTCAGAGGCCAGAAGAAGACAATTTCAAAGGCGGACAGAACAGACCTCGAGCAATGTCTCCATGGGAAATGGAGGTATTCATTGCATCTTGGGAGATTACAGAACTTTCGACAAATGCGAATATGCCTGAAGACGACTTCGTTAAGGGTGAGTTGAGTATATTGACCGAAGGGGATTGGATTGGTGTCAGAATGAGAATGAGGATGAGAATGAGGATCTCAGCTCAGGAGGAAGGAAGAGTTGAACCGATGTTTCCCCGCGTTTGCTGATCACTTGACGCCTAGCGGGATGACGGCCCGACAGCCGCTCGCTCGGGTGGTCTATAGCGGTTAGCCGCAACTTTATTTCTACAACTTCACCGAGTTTCCCCATCTCGTATTATTATTGAATTATTGAATTAATGAATGACATGTCACACAATGTATCTTCTTGTGTGAGGTCTATCCTCTGATCTATCCTCTGGAATACCTCAATATCTGCCCTTCGACGGTGAGTTTTGGAATTTCCTCCAAGTCTAGTATGCAACTATTTTATTGATTCGAAGAGACGGCGTCTAAAATCCTTTCTTCCCTTTTATGTCCTTTTCTTTTTCTTTTTGTGCCCGCAATGGCGGTGGCAGCATCTCCGAACTTGGCACCAGTAATCGGGGATACGCCTTGGAGACCATTTGCCTGCTACCGTAAGCACGAAATCATACCGCTGATTCCCCCCACGCTACTTCGCGCAGCTGTACGAATCCACTTGGTCTCATGGCCTGGGACTCTCCTCCATGTTTATCAGGTCGCTGGTATTTAAATATGCGTATGCGTACCTATTTAAATATGGCTGACCCAACCCACCGTGCATCTTTTAATCTATGGCGAGCCTGCCTTTCTGCAAGCCATGTCTTTTACCGCTGAAGCTGTGCTCGAGCAATTGAGTAACAAAGACAAAACATCTCTTCTCTCAGGTGAGTCCGCTCACGGACTGCTCTCATTTTGAATACCACATTGACAATTTGCAGGAATTGACTTCTGGCATACTTACCCTATACCTGACCACAATGTCCCCTCAATCCGTGTCTCTGATGGCCCCAATGGAATACGTGGTACCAAATTCTTCGCCGGCATTTCCGCAACGTGTCTTCCATGTGCCACCGGCCTAGCGAGCACCTGGGATAAATCTCTCCTTCACCGTGCCGGCAAGCTCCTCGGCGACGAATGTATCGCCAAAGGTGCACATGTCTGGCTTGGACCGACAATAAATATGCAGCGTAGTCCGCTCGGCGGACGAGGATTCGAGAGTTTCTCAGAAGACCCACACCTCTCCGGGATCTTGGCGGCAAGGATGATCAAAGGCTGTGAGGAGACAGGCGTCCAAGCTTGTGTGAAGCACTTTGTGGGGAATGACCAGGAGCATGAGAGACGAGCCGTGGATACCATAATCACGCCTCGAGCATTCAGGGAAGTCTATCTGCGGCCATTCCAGATCGTAGCGCGGGATGCGAAACCAGGCGCCATGATGACAAGTTACAACAAAATAAACGGGCGACACGTTTGTGAAGACGAAACTCTCCTCGAGGATTTGGTGAGAAAAGAATGGGGTTGGGATCCTCTGGTCATCAGCGACTGGTATGGTACATACTCCACTGCACAAGCCCTCATCGCAGGCCTCGACCTCGAAATGCCAGGTGTCACACGCTATCGTGGCACGTTCGTCGAATTCGCACTCTCGGCGCGTATCATCAAACAGTCGACGCTCGATTCCCGCGCTCTTCGTGTTCTCCGCTTCGTTGAGCGGGCGAGTGCCCTCAAGGTCGCAGAAATTGAAGGCGACAATGATACTCCGGATGCGAGAGCACTGAATCGGGAGATTGCTGCTAGCAGTGTTGTGCTCCTGAAGAACGAGGGGAGTATCCTGCCAATCGACAAAACGAAGTTGAAGGGTAAGAAAATTGCGTTGATAGGTAGTCATGTGAAAAGCCCTGCAATTTCTGGAGGTGGAAGCGCGAGCTTAGAACCCTATTATACTGTCAGCCTCTATGATGCTGTTGTAGCAAAACTTGCTGGAACTGGCGCCGAGATCACGTATGAAGTTGGCGCCTATGCTCATAAAATGCTGCCTGTCATCGATCGTCTTTTCAGCAATGGAAAGATACATTTCTACAATGAGCCTGTGGACATTAAGGATAGGAAACGCCTTGGCACAGAACCATTGCACAAGACATACTTCCAATTGATGGATTACAATGGCGCCCCTGGATTGAATAAAGCGCTCTTCTACGCCACAGTGGAAGGAGACTTTACTCCTGATGAAAGCGGACTCTGGGACTTCGGACTCACAGTCTTTGGAACAGCAAAGCTGTATATTGACGGGGAGTTGGTGATCGAAAACACTACCATACAGCGAAAAGGTACCGCATTTTTTGGCAAAGGCACAGATGAGGAAATCAAAGGAGTTCAATTGATCAAGGGCAAGACGCACAAACTAAGGATCGAATTCGGAAGTTCGAACACCTCGCGAACAAAAGATGTTGGCGTAGTCAGCTTTGGCGGCGGGGCCTGCCAACTTGGGGCTGTGTTGCGCATTGATGCGAAGGTATTGAGAGAGCGAGCTGTAAAAGCAGCACAGGAAGCTGATTGCGTGGTTGTTTGCACGGGACTGAATGTGCGTATCCGCTCCCGATTCCAAATCTCCTGCACCACTCGTCCCTGCAATTAGACAAACAGGTTTGTTTTGCTAACTCTTCCCTCAAACAGGCAGAATGGGAATCCGAAGGCTTTGACCGCCCACACATGGACCTGCCACCTGCAATCACCGCCCTCATCACCTCCATCCTCGCCGCCTCTCCCCAGGCGATCATAGTCAACCAATCCGGCACCCCCGTCAGCATGCCGTGGGCCGCCTCGGCGTCCACACTCCTCCAAGCCTGGTACGGCGGCAACGAGACGGGGAACGGCATCGCAGACGTCCTTTTCGGCTCCATCAATCCCGCTGCGAAACTGCCGCTCAGCTGGCCTGTCGACGTGAGACACAACCCTGCGTATCTGAACTGGGGCGCTACGAAGGGGAGGGTGCTGTACGGAGAGGACGTGTATGTGGGGTACAAGTACTACGACAAGGTCGGACGCGAGGTCCTGTTTCCGTTCGGGCACGGCTTGAGCTATACCACCTTCGCCTTCTCGGATCTTACGGTCGCGGGCGCTGTGGCGGAGCTCGATGTGCGGAATTCAGGCAAACGCGCAGGCGCGGAGGTCCTGCAGCTGTACATAGCGGCGCCGCAGAGCGAGACGCAGAGGCCGCTGAAGGAGTTGCATGGGTTTGAGAAGGTGTATCTGCAGCCGGGGGAGACGAAGAGGGTGAGGATTACGATTGACAAGTACGCAGGCAGTTTCTGGGACGAGATCGAGAGTAAATTCTGTGTCGAGAAAGGTGTTTATGAGGTGCTGGTGGGAACATCGAGCGCAGATATCAGATTGAAGGCAGAGTGGAAGGTCGCCGAAGACCAGTACTGGCTTGGGCTCTAGAGCGAGCAGTGGACTCGGAACAGATAATTTAATGTATGCATTTATCCTCTATTGAGAGTATTACCGCTGCCCTTCGGATTGGCTTCTACATACTCATCCCACGCCCTTGCCTTATATGTCTCCTGCTCCCCCTTTTCGTAGTCATCCTCATCGGGCTCAGGAATAATGCCGCTCGCCTCGCCACCCCCCTCGATTATCCCGCCGCGCTTCCTCTCCTCCTCCAAATACTCGTCGATGCTCATCGTCGGCAGGTTGTGGCCTGATCTGAACACCCCATCACGCAATGTCTTCCGACTATCCGTCAGCGTAAATACCTTCAGCGGCTTCCCACTCTTATCTAGCAGCGGGCCCGGCGCGTTATTGCCGGCAAGGATCTCGGAGATCGGCCGGTCGAGACGGTCGGAATAGTCGTCTCTGGCGCGCAGGCCGGCGCGCTCGCGGTAGTCGCGCTCGAGGCTCTCGGGTCCCGGAGGTGGAGTCGGCGGCTTCGAAGCAAGGACGGAAAATTCGAGGTTGATGGTTTCGAAGGCTTGGAAGGTGTTGTGGGTGGAGAGGGCGAGGTGGGCAAGGTGGAGGGAGCGGATCGCGTCGTCGTCTTGGGAGAGGTAGGCAGGGTTGCGGGAGAGGAACTGAAGGGAGATGTCAATTACGGCGCTTGCATGCTAGACAATAGTCTCGTGTGTATCGAGGTATGCAAAGTACTTACGTCAATCTTCTGCTTGAGATCTTTTTCTTGCTTGAAGTTCGCGATCTTGGCAGCTCGGCGGGCTGTGAAATCTGTCGTTGAAATGGTGGAAAAGCTTGACGGACTCTCGTTATATGCACTGTAAAGCTTCTTGTCCGCCTCTGAGAGTATTTCATAGTCGCTCAATATGCCCAGGAAGCGCTCGTAGGCATCTCGCGCCTTGCGCAGAGCTATCCGCCTGTCTGAATTCGAGAAACGAGTGTAGAGGTCGCCGAGATTGTAGTTGATGAGAAGATATCTACATGGCTGGTTAGCTAGAGGCATGGATACACACTGCTTGAAGCCAGTCCTACGGCAGGTCTCCCGTAGCTATATCCTCGAGCGTCTCGTTGGCACTGAACAGCGACAGCCGGTCTGCGAGGACACGGCATTCCTCATAGTTTTCGATGGCGGCGGCGAGATCGTCGCGGTAGGCGTCGCTGTTCCTGTCGTGTGCCTGCTCGACCTGCTGCTGCCGCCGTTCAGCTTGCGCAAACAAGGATTTGATGTTTTGATCCTCCATGTTGTAGAAGTCAGACGAGGCTGCGAATGTTTAGATGATTGTTGCGTTGGTGTTGATGGCAAGGCTGTGATCTTGAGATCATCGATGCCATACGTGGCTTAGCGTGAGTGGGCGGTCAAGCTCTGGAGCAGCCCAGCGACAGCGACGAGGCTTCGTGCATCACCAACCAGTTTGCTACTGAATCTCGCCCTTTTGTCTTGTGTCTTTCATCCTTCGTCCTCCATACTCCTCCATACCCCCTCTCAACTCCACTGCGGACATTCATCTCCCAGATGTGAAGATGATGAGTTTGTCATGAAGTTGAATGAAGTATATTGAAATTTACGACTATTTCCTCTTCTGCTGAAGCTTTACTACCACCACTTTAGCCTTCAGCCTCGTGCTGAGAGTGACCGCAAGTGCCGCATATGCTCCCCAAAAATATTCACTTTATACCCAGATGTTTATATTGAGTTTTTTTTTCACCTTCTATTTGCTCTATCCATTCGACATCATTGTTTGACATCATTGCTTCTTTCATTCTCCATCGTCTGTAGTGCGTGCCCCTCAGGCTCAAGCAGTCAGACTACCCATCAAGAGATAGAAAACCTCGTTCTGTGATCTATAATCCTTCCTCTACATTATCTCATCACCTCACATTGAATACTTGCACATATGTGTCTGGTATGTGACATTGTGCATCATGCTTGACACTATTGGCACATCTGGCATCAAACCCAGCCATGATGCCCACAATGCCACTCAGGGCAAGAAGAAGATCTTTGAAGTCAAGTCAAATATTCATATCCAAATCACTGAAGAGAATGATCAAGAAGGAAAAGAGTCTGAGATTCCAAACGAGAAGACAGATGATGCCGCTCCTACGTCAACTGGAGATGGTCCAATTGCGGCATCACTTCCCCTAAGGACGGTATTGGAAACTCGATCTACGACCGCCGTTATCGACGATCTCAATAGTCGCAAGCTCCATTCAAAGAAGACTGCTGTTGATAGAAAGGCATCTGTAGACTCCAACGGCCAGTCCTCCAAGGCCGAAGTCGGTTCCACGAGTAAAAATGCTTCATCAACAGAAGCCATAGAATCACCAGAGGATGAAGTCATCGTCAGCGAAAGCGACGATGATGACTTTCCTGCAGAGCCAACCGAATCTCAGACCAAAGCCTATGAGAAGGCCGTGCTCCAATCATACGTACGAAATCGAGTGCTGAACAACACGAAAGATCCGAAAGCTATCGACAAAAAAGACGAAGAGAAACAGTCTGTCAGATGGCTCGTGAATAATTCAGGCACCGAGGAGATCATTTCAAGTCCACGAGAATACCAAGTTGAGCTTTTTGAGCGAGCAAAAGAGAAGAATATCATCGCAGTACTAGATACTGGCTCTGGCAAGACACTCATTGCAGTTTTGTTGTTACAGCATGTTATTGATCAAGAGTTGGAACGGCGCGCTGCTGGCGAACCGAAAAGAATTTCTTTCTTCCTTGTTGACTCTGTGGCGCTCGTCTTCCAGCAGTACGCCGTGCTCAATTGCAACCTCAATCAGCCCATGGAGCAGTTTTGTGGCGACATGGGATGCGATCTGTGGAACCAAGAGCTCTGGGAGAAGCATTTCAATGAAAATATGGTAATTGTCTGTACGGCACAAGTGCTATATGACTGCCTTCATCATTCCTTCATCAGTATGAGACAAATCAATCTTCTCATATTCGACGAGGCTCATCACGCCAAGGGGAACCATGCCTACGCTAGAATCATCAAAGATTTCTACGCCTCTGAAGTTGACACATCTTTGCTCCCGAGAATATTTGGAATGACTGCATCTCCAGTTGATGCGCGAGTAGACGTGAGGAGAGCTGCCGCAGAGCTTGAGGCTCTCCTACATTGCCAGATAGCAACAGCGTCTGATGCGAGCCTCTTACAGTTTGCAAAGAAGACGCAGAATGAGCTCTTTGCCAAGTACGAAGGACTGACTCCGCCATTCGAGACCCCACTGTTTACACAAATCTATGCGAAGATTGGCGGGATAGCGGAGTGCTCCAAGCCACTGATATTTGCGAAGAGTGCGAGCTCTGAACTAGGCAGCTGGGCAGCGGACCACGTCCTTTCTATTAGTTTCACAGGAGAAGAAGTGAAGAAGCTTGAAGCCAAGATTGAGAGTAAATTCCACAAACAGGCCCAAAAGGAAGCGATCCCTTTAACAAAACTTGAGAGCAGAATCTCAAGGCTGCGTGATGCACAAAAGATTATTTCGTCGCATTATTTCCCAGCAGCACAGTTGTCACCAGGTCAACTTTCATGCAAAGTATTAATACTTGCTGGCTATCTCCGCGAGAGATTTGAGAGGACCACTGATGATAAATGCATCGTCTTTGTTAAACAGAGATATACTGCAGGCATTCTGGCAAATCTATTTTCTAGTCCAGACATTGGGACTCCTCATCTCAGAGTAGGAGCATTGGTAAGAAGATACCTGCTATTTCTCCGGTTTTAATCCAGCCGTTTGCGTGTTGATGCTAATTCACCACAGATTGGCACTCGAAGTGGGAGTGCGGGTGATCAAGACACGTCATTCAGGAAACAGGTTATGACTTTGAGACGATTTCGCCAAGGTGACCTGAATTGCTTGTTTGCAACTTCTGTTGCAGAAGAAGGTCTGGATATTCCAGATTGCAATCTTGTTATTCGATTCGATCTCTACTCAACCGTCATTCAGTACATCCAATCGAGAGGTAGAGCAAGGCAACCGAATTCCAAATATGTACACTTTATGGAAATTGGCAACATGGAACATGCAGCTACTTTCAGGGAAGTTCGCAAGAACGAAAACGTCCTCAGAAACTTCTGCCAAGCCTTGCCAGAAGATCGCTTACTCTCTGGAAACAGCTACAACATGGACCACTTCCTCGCGAAGGAAAAGAGCACAATGCGCACATATGTCGAACCTTCTACAGGAGCCAAACTGACTTATCGAATGAGTCTCAGTGTGCTTGCGAACTTTGTGGCATCTCTTCCGCACAATGCAGAGAGTATACAAAATCCGGAATACATAATGTCGACGCAAGGCAAGAACTTTATCTGCGAAGTGATTCTTCCAGAAAATTCTCCCGTACATGGAGCAATAGGTCGTCCCGCCGACACCAAGCAAGTAGCAAAATGCTCTGCAGCGTTCGAGGCATGCCTTCTACTCCGGAAAGGGAATCATCTCGACGCGCATCTACTCTCAACATACAAAGATAGAGGGCCAGCCATGCGCAATGCTCGTTTGGCATTGACATCGAAAGCGAACACTGAATATGACATGCGTACCAAACCTCGTCTCTGGAAAGCTGGTGAAGTTCCATCACAGCTGTTCTTGACCGTTTTGACGTTGCAAGATCCTGGGCAAATGGGTCGAGTTTCGCAACCACTGGGGCTGCTGACTCGACAGCCTCTGCCGCAAGTGCCGCAGTTCCATCTTTTCTTTGATAGCGAGAAGCGTTCGCCAGTGATCTGCACCACTATCTCTGAAAGCCTCAAGGTAAACAGCGAAACATTGGATTTGATTAATACCTTTACTTTGAGGATTTTCTGGGATGTGTTTAGCAAGGAGTATGAGTCGGACCTATCTAAGATGCCTTACTTCATGGTCCCCATCATTGAGACGGAGAAGGATTTTGCAGCCGAAAAAAAGAATCCGTGTGATTTGATTGCGTGGGATATATTGCATACCGTGCATGAGAAACAGTGGTTATCGTGGGACGAAGCGATGACTCCAGAAAGCTTCTTCGAGAACCGATATCTCTATGATCCTTTTGATGGGTCTCGGAAGTTGTGGACTGTGAAAGTTACCCACGACTATAAACCTTTGGATCCTGTGCCGCCCAACACTGCTGCCCGATCGACCAAAAAGAACAACTCTAATATTTTGGAGTATTCCTGCAGTCTTTTCAAAGTGGCCAGAGCCAAGAGAACATTTAGCGAAACTCAACCCGTCATTGAAGCCGAATTAATTCCTGTGCGTCGGAACTTACTCGATGATCGTGGGTATGATAACTCTACTGCTGGCCCGACCAAATGCTACGTCGTCCCTGAACCTCTTACGATCTCTGCTGTAAGTAGTGCAATATCTTTTTCAGACAACTGCTGATTCTCTAGCTTCCAACTAAAGTGGTAGCCATGGCTTATACCTTCCCGGCCATCATCCATCGAATCGAGTCATACCTCATTGCTCTTGAGGCGTGCAGCATGCTGAACCTCACTCTTTCAGCGGACTTAGCTTTGGAGTGTATGACAAAAGATTCTCAAAATACCGAAGATCACGGCGAAGAACAGATTGCTTTTCAGAGGGGAATGGGGAATAATTACGAGCGACTGGAGTTCCTTGGTGATTGTTTCCTCAAGATGGCAACTTCAATCTCCCTATACACACTGCATCCTGACAGCAACGAATTTGATTTCCACGTCAAGCGCATGCTCATGATTTGTAACTCCAATCTCATGAACGTCGCATTGCAACTGAAGCTATACGAGTTCATCCGGTCCGAAGGCTTTAGTCGGTAAGTGGATTTAATCAGACTTGTAGAATCATTAGCTAATGTATTGGTAGTCGCGCTTGGTATCCGGAAGGCTTAGTTCTGAAGAAGGGTAAAACCAAGCAAGCGCACAAAACTCATAAGTTGGGCGATAAAACAATAGCCGATGTGTCAGAAGCCTTAATTGGGGCTGCGTTGCTTACACCTACAGTGGGCCATCCTATGGACAACGCGGTAAGGGCTGTCACCGAACTTGTCTGCAGCACAGATCATACTATGACGAGATGGGAAGATTATTTCAAGGGCTATGAGAAACCCAAGTATCAGCTGGCTGCTTCCACAGCGTCCCAGCTCAATCTTGCTGAACAAGTTGAAGCTATTCATAACTATCATTTCAACTATCCTCGACTGCTTCGATCGGCATTCATCCACCCTTCTTATCCCTTCTCCTACGAGCGCGTCCCAAATTATCAGAGATTGGAGTTCCTTGGTGACTCGCTTCTTGATATGGTCTGCGTCAATTTCCTCTTCCATCGATTTCCCACCAAAGACCCACAATGGCTTACCGAGCACAAGATGGCCATGGTATCGAATCAGTTCCTCGGAGCCCTTTGTGTTCAATTTGGCTTTCATAGACATCTTCTCCAATTCAACCCAATCATTCAAGGAAGTATCACCGAGTACGTAGTCGAAATCACCGAAGCCCGTCTGCAGGCCGAAGAAGATGCCATCCGCGAAGGCAGGAAAGTCTCAGATTGTGCTCGCGACTACTGGATCAATACTAAGCATCCCCCGAAATGCCTCCCGGATATTATTGAAGCATTCATTGGTGCGATATTTGTTGATTCGTCCTTCAATTATCGAGAAGTCGAACGCTTTTTCGATGAGCACATCAAGTGGTACTTTGATGATGTGACTCTGTACGACTCCTTCGCCAACAAACATTCAGTCACATTCCTCAACAGGTACCTCCAGGAAAACATGGGGTGTGCGCAATACCGTATCCATGCCACGCAACTGCCAGATATTGGTGATGGCCTTCCACCAAAGATCCTCGCGACTGTCATGATTCATGGGCAGGTCTTGACCGGAGAGGAGAGGGAAAGTGCAAGATACGCAAAGGTTGCCGTAGCACAAAAAGCATTAGAGATCTTGAAGAGTGGCACATTGACGGAATTCCGGCAGACATACAGGTGCGATTGCAAGGAGAAAGGGCTTGTTGGAGCGGATGGGGAGAATACAGTTAATGGGGACAAAGTTCGGAGAGCTGCGGAGGATATTAGAGTTATTGATATGGCATTTATATCTGACAGCGAGACGCAGAGCAGTCGCAATCCCTCTGTTAGCTACAGCGAGACGCAGAGCAGTCGCAACCCCTCTGTTAGCTACAGCGAAACACAGAGTAATCGCAACCACTCTGTAGGCTCGACATAGCTGCGATGTTCATTTATTTATATAGAGAAGATAAGGAAGACGAATAGATATTCTGCAGCTCCGAACAACATGAATGAGGTGATGATGGTATGCTTAACTACTACATAATTATTCATTATTGTGTAAAAAATGTGGCGATTCATCCAAATCGACCAAACTAATGTCCGTGGATAAGATGGAATTGTGATGTGGGGATCCTCTCTCCGCAAAACAACTCGCACTTATTCAGTCGCCATTAGACATTTCTAGTTCTTACGTCAGGATCGAGTGCAAAGGAACGTTTGAAGGCCCATTTATTGTCCTACATGTTTCTATTTCCCTAACTTGACCTTATCTCGGTTTGTAGCAAGCATGCATGTCCTGAGATATGTGACGTGGGAGTATTCCGTGACTGGCGCTCTAGGAGAGGCACGGCATTCTCAAGTGCAGGAATCCAGCTCCCCTCTGTTTCTGTGATACTCTCGTTAAGATGATTCATAAGATCTGTCATAAGATCTTTCATCATTGGCGTTTTCGAACTTGAGAGAATTTCACTCATTCCTTCGCGATGGTATCAGGGCTCCAAACAACATTCATTACGAGGTACAGAAGATGCGATAGATGTAGGAGGAGAGGGAGTGTCCAGCCTGCTTCTCGCATGGCGATCCAAGCAGTTCGAACTTTCTTGTTGTGGCAGATAAGGTAGCGATGATGGATTTCGAGTTCAGCAAATTCTTGGCCCGTCGGTTGCATCGGAATGTCGAGTTCTTCGTTTTGCCACCGCTTCCGTCCGGTAGTCGGGTCGGATCGTTCTTTCAAGTGGTAAGTTGCAACGCTTTCCTTGGCCACTGTCTGTTCCATCCTTAGGGCCAATGAGTAAAGCCCAACGGTAAGGTTCGCCATCCGTCGCACCTCTGGCGTAGAGAGCAATGTAGAGTCTCTGTTTTCCCGAGGCCATAGCGTGTTGAGCAGGAAAGAATTGCGGGATGAGCTGCTAGGATGATTGGTACCGCACTTTTGAATCGAGTTGCTTTTAACGGTTTGGATGGATTATTGAGAGGCACAGATCTTGAAGGCTGAGACGCTTGTCTAACCCTGACTTTCATTTCTCTATATTTCTGTTCCATCACCCTGCAGTTCTGCGAACCAGGGAAAGCTTCTGGCGGACATCATCCGCAGCTTAGTGAACTTCGAGAATTTGAGGTAAGAAGACGCAAGATGATTGCTGAACTACATGGTACGTATCCCGCTAGTATATGGAATGCCAATCAATTTTAGTCCAGAGACTGGAAGATACATAAATTACTATCATTCGATGAAAATCTGTTCATTAAGCAGCTGCATCAGGCTCAGATCCGAAATGGGTGCCACTTAGCAAAGAGGAATAAGATGCGGTCACCAAGTGCATGAAGTCGCTAGACGCAGCGCCACCGAGGTCGGGCGTATATCAGGTTGCGTTGGCCTTGGTGAATGCCTCGAAAGTCGCCCAACGAGTCAGCATATGACATCAACCGCATCTTATGGTATCGGCACATCTAAGAAGGCCGTCGATCAGATGTCTTCATCGGCAAATGCAGCTAAGGAGAAGAGGAAGTCTCTGAGAGAGGCTATGGAGGTGAAGAGGGCGCAAGAGAAGAAGGTTCAGGAGGATGTAAATAAAAATAGTAGTAGTGGTGGTGGTCAGGGGAAGTAATGTCGACAGGCTGATAAATGTAAGTGTACGACAGCGCATGCACCGATGAGCAGATAAATGGATAGCAGAAACTTACTATCAATTCAGTCATCCACTTGTTTCTTAAACGCCTCTCTCAGCCGCCTGTCATATTCACTCTTCTGCTGGATCTTAGTAGCGATAAATTGCTCGCTTTCCGACCGCCAATATGGAGAAACCTTGCGATCAAAGGCATCATACTCGACATTATAGTCAAATCTCGGCTGGATGTGTTGGATGAATAGGCCGTATAGTCCTGAGATACTATCTAGCGCCAGAAAATAGAAGAAATTTCCATCCTCCCATCCTCTCTTCATAGTACATGTTCGGGATAAGGATGCTGCCTGTTGTTCCTGAGTAGCCGGAAGAAGCAGCGCCTCCTCATGCGCAAAGATATCTAGGAATTCTCTGTATATCTCGTCAAATAGGGTAAGCTGTTCGCCAACCAGGCCATCGACGGTTTGACTAGTCAGCCAGTATGGTGGATGTTGCATCTCCATAGGTAATGAGCATGCCCACTCTAGATCGATGAGATATTTGATATTCCACTCATCGTCTACAAAGATATTGCTCTGATGGAGATCGGTCAGAGTTAGGAGGAACGGCCCACGGCGTAGATCCTGACGTATGAAACGCGGAAGGACTGCTCGAATAGTAGTCAAGGCAGCCATCTGCGCGCGGCAATCGTCCTCGTCATTAACAGCGTTTAACTGATGAATCAGATGGCTATCATGACAGGCCAAGACATCGAGCAAGTAGGACTCTGTTGTAACATAGGTCGTACCTCTACCAATGTCCGTTGGGATACCCTCATTCTCCAACTGATGCAGCTGAAACCGCAGCGGGCGGTTTGTCAGACTAATCACTCCCTCATTATCCATAGTGAAGGAACCAATACGCGGCAACGGGATCTTCCCCAGCTTGAGCATGATGCGCGACAAGCCCCGAAACAGATTGGCCCTACGACACTTATCATGTCGCTGCTCTTCCCACGATGTCGAGAGCATTCGCCCGTCAGACTCTTCGATGTAATCGATTACCAGATGTCCTATCTTGAGGCTGTAAGGATGACCCGACGGGACATATCGGCAAGGAATGGCGCGGCCCAGAAGAATGGAGTAGATGCGGCGCCGAAGAAACTCGAAAAGTCGGATGAGTAAAGGAGCGTTGTCCAATGTGACGAACTGTACCACGCCAACCAATATTAGTATCGTAAACCTCATCTCATCTCCCTTCCGTCTATCTCTCGGCGGATCACTTACGCTGGAACCCTTTGCACCCTCTGCACCACCCGCAAATGCAAACCCCCACAAGTAAGGGATAGGAACGTCTGGGCAGTTCTCGCGAATCCAGGCATAGGTGGCCGCTTCACAACGGACCTTCTCCTCAGCATTACCCGGATAGTTCGAATCGCCGACCTTAAATGGGAGCGGAAAGCGAATCATCACCCGTCCACCGGGCCGCTTCCTCCAGTTCTCGACATAGACAGGTAAGCAGATGTTGAAGCTGCCGTGAATCCAGTCCTCGCGAGGCGAGAGACGGCATCTTTCCGTGCATTTTAGGCGTAGATAGTATGATACGATGTCTTCTATCTCCCCCGTATGTTGGAGGAGATAGACGATGAACTCTTCTCTCTTCTGCCCATATGTTAGCTGCTGCAGGACATTGTGCTCCTGGTCCACCGCTTCGCTGTAAGTGATCTTTCCTTTCAGCGACTGAAGGCTTATTCCTAATCCTAACCCTGGAGAACTTGGCTTAAAATGCTGCATTGAAGAAGAACTGCACTTTTTGTGATGTTTGTTCCCCATCCATCCATTCATTCATTGTTTATTGTTTATTCATACTCGGGTCCAGCCGCTCTAGGATTAGCTATCGCGCCCCTGTTCATGATGTGATCATGACCAGCGACCCCCTTCCCTGTGTCAAGAATCTGCGGAGCCCATGAATTGCCAAGTTGATTCTGTGTATAGTGATCTGCGACATAGCTACTGCTACTATATCAGCGATAATTATCTTCCTTATACTCATATCTCCCTCACCTAGTGATTGTTGGATAGAGAGGGTGGTGCCAGGAAGCACCGGAGGATTCTCATGAATATGAGAATCTTCACGTTATGTATGGACGGTTCCATGCATCTTTCCATCGGCTCTTTGAGCCTTTGTCACCACTATCTATGTCAAGGAATAGACAGTCCATAGCATAGTAAATCAATCAATTACTTTCATACTAATTTTTCTACTACGTCTGCTACTCTACCTTTGAGAGCGACGAGCATCCACAAGCAGGCAGAATCTTTAGCACATCACCTAAACTTATATACAACTATTGACACTCCTTAGTAGTTCTAGTAGCTGCCTATTAGCTGCATGGCAACTATGTAAGGCTGATAGTCTATGTATTTCGGCAACTAGAGAAGCCTCCAGCCACAACCCTAAAATTCCTCTCTCACCGTAACTTCCTGGTGTAGCAGCACAGATCTAGCGGGATACAATCGGGTCCGATTTTAAACTGTTTTTTAGAGACGACACAGGCCTTGGGGAGGACTAAAACTGCAAAATCAGAATTATCATTCACTAGGTTTCACGTCGGAGGAGAGATCCGCCTGTAGCGTATATTAAGTCTGATATAGCACAATGGTTTTGATTGCCTCTAATACGTGTGTCCCTGAACCAACTAACAAGCATCAGAGACAGCAACGCCCAACTCGCTGTCACCTTGACCATAATATAAGAACCACCTGCCTTTGAATTGCACCATTCCTTCACAAAAGACAACTTCATTGACCTGTCCTAAATGCTCGTTCCTAGCCCCCACAAGGATCGATGGTTTCTCGAGCCGGGCAAGCGGCCCGGCTTCGAGGTTTTCATAATCCATCAGCATCTGGCTGATAGAGTACTGATTGCTGGCAAACCCTCTGCCGCCAGTAGTCGCGGCATTATACACAAGAATCCATTTGCCGTCTTTGGTCTTAATCGGAGCAGGTCCAGGTTCAAGAAGCCTGTTTTCCCAGTGATGGACACCCGTCGCGAAGTGCTGGTTGAATGGCAACGGGCTCCAGGTAACAAGGTCGTCGCTCTCGGCGAGTTGCAAAACTGAGTCGCCCCAGATCATGACGTATTTGCCCGCGGCATTCTTCTCTGGAAAAACAGCGCCGGCTTTGGTGTGATCGCGGCGGATGTGATGGGAGCCGTCCAGTTCGATCTCAACATCAGCCCAGCTTTCGAACATTGGGGGATATTTTTTCCAGTTGACGAGGTCCGTCGAGGTTGCCAGGCACAACCGTGGCTTATGAAGGTCGTAGGCCGTGTAGGTCATATAGAAGGTCCCATCCACCCGGACGATACGGGGATCTTCGACTCCGCCTCCAGCTTCCCAAGGTTCCGTGGGCTCAAGGACAGGACGGTCTAGACGGGTGAAGTTGAAGCCGTCGCTGGACCATGCCAGGCCAATGAAGGAGACATTTGCGGCGTTCTGCGCCCTGTAGAGTAGGTAGATGCTGTCATCAAGGACCAGCGCAGCGGCGTTGTAGATATAGGCCGACTCGAAATCATTCTCGGCATTTGGCACGAGCAGCGGGTTGCCGGAATACTTGGTGAAGGGCCCGATTGGGAAACTGGGCGAAATATAGTTGGAATCGTTTTCGCGGGATCCTTGCGTAATTACAGGGGGGATTGATGAGTAGGCAGGCGTTTTAGTCAACATTTTTTTTTTCTTTGTCTTCCGTAGGGATAGGGAAGGGGAAGGGATAAATGCCTTTATAGAAATCAGCGGCTGTGATAAACATCTTTTCCTGTACAATACAGGCATAATAGACCGAAACGTCAGGTGTGCAAAAAGGCGGGGGTGGATCGGGCAAAACGTCGGGTGATAAAACGTGTGGAGGGGGCGGGGGTGGAGACCATAATCTTAAAATAAGCTTTTTCCCCCATAGTTTATAAAAGAGCAACTGGTGCAACAAAAATAACAGGCCGACGTTTTTTCCGACACCAACACAATACCATATGCATCGTCTCATGCAGAGGGAATTATAATATGTGTGAATGGAAATGTAACTTACTCTCTACTTCGTCACGCCCCAGTCCCAAAAAGAAAGGGGGAACCTGCGTGGCGTGTCGGAAAAAACGTCGGCTTTATGGGGTAAGTCTAACTCTATGAGGACGAGGACATGGCGGGGAAATGGCGGGGATTTTCATCTTGGTCAGGTCGAATATTTGCATACCTTTCGGACCTGCAACTTGCATAATCTATATATTGGGGCATGATTCCTCTGTCGAGATGTCAAACAAAGCATACTTCTTCGCCCAGAGCGTTTACACCTGTCAGAAACTTCTTCCTTCACTGCTCCTTCTGTTCAACGGTCTCGTCTCGTCTCTACAATGTCTGCCCTCGATGAAAAGATCGAAGGCCATGAGCATATCGAGTCCGAAATACATATGCTCCGTGGCACTGACGCTCTGGAGGTCGCCACCCGCCTGGAGCCAGTCAAGCTGTTCAGTAAGAGGATGATCCAGCTCTACCTGATCTGCGGCTTTATGTTCCTAGGCTCGACAATGGGTGGCTACGATGGCTCGCTCATGGGCAACCTGCTTGCCATGAAGCCCTTCCAGGCCCAGTTTGGAGCCAGCATCCTTGGTATCAAGGCGGGCATCATCTCCAGCATGTACTCAATCGGTGCTGTGTGCGCTCTCCCCTTTTGTGGCCCTTTCATCGACACCTGGGGTCGGCGTGTAGGCATTGTAATTGGCTGCTCCTTCATCATAATGGGAACCGTCGTCGAAGGAACCTCGCATCGTCTTCCTCAGTTCCTCGCCGGCCGCTTCTTCCTCGGGTTTGGCGGCACCATAGCCAATGTGGCCGCTCCTTCATATATCGTCGAGATTTGCCACCCTGCTCTGCGTGGAGTTATCACTGGTCTTTACAACTGCGGGTACTATCTAGGTGCCGTTCTGGCCGCGGCTGTTCTACGTGGCTGCGTGCACTTTACCTCGAACGCAGCTTGGCTCATCCCGACCTGGTTCCAGATGGCCTTTCCCGTCGTTCTCGTCGCTGGATGTCTATTCTTCCCTGAGTCCCCGCGATGGCAGTTCTCGCACGGAAAGTTTGATAAATGCCGCGCAACTCTCATCAAATACCACGGCAACGACAACCCTGAGTCGCTATATGTGAAGCTCCAGATGCGCGAGTTCGAGGAAGAGCTTGAGCTGGACGGCGCCGACAAGCGCTGGTGGGATTATCGCTCGCTGTTCAACTCACGCGCCTCTCTCTACCGTGTGATCCTCTGTGCTGTCGCCGTCTCTGCCTTTAGTCAAATCACAGGCCAATCTGGCGTGTCTTACTTTCTGCCTGCTCTGCTCACCACTACTGGAATTACCGACTCAAAGACTGTTCTTGACATCAATCTCGGCATCACCATCTGCTGCGGCGTATCTGCCTGCTCTGGGGCCAGCGTGATGGATCGCTTCGGTCGACGGAAGGTCCTTATCACATGCTGTGCCGTCCTCACCCTCATGTGGGTTGGCATGCTTGCTACAACCAGTGTTTACTCGGAGACAGGCAACGCATCAGCGGCCAAAGCGGCTGTTGCCTTCATCTTTCTTGTCGGTATCGTCTTCTCCGGGGCCTATACTCCGCTGCAGGCGCTGTATCCGGTCGAGGTCCTTGGATTCGAGCAGCGCGCAAAAGGCATGGCGCTTCAGAACATGGCCGGCAATGCGGCCAGCCTAATCAACCAGTTTGGCCTTCCTGTCGCCTTGGAGCGCATCACTTGGAAAACGTACTTCGTCTTCCTCGGAACGTGTGCTGCTGAGACGATATAAGAGTTGGGGCCATTACTCTCCGCCCACCTAAGCGAGACCACGATTTTCAACACTCCCATTTTAATGAACTATTATAATTTAAATATCAATTATTTTAAACTAAAATCAAAAATAGAA
>Ga0123337_10000530_pt1 | contig 62571 bp, 53 predicted proteins | sample frozenSSSSmetaG_FD_89792 | JGI IMG/M metagenome (GOLD analysis project Ga0123337, IMG submission 89792) | Glacier valley bacterial and archeal communities from Borup Fiord, Nunavut, Canada, to study Microbial Dark Matter (Phase II) -... | ecosystem: Environmental > Aquatic > Freshwater > Ice >...
ACACTCCGCCATCCGCCTTACTCACTCGCCCCCGCGCCATGCGAATGGCGGAGTAGCCAAGTGGTAAGGCAATGGTTTGCAAAACCGTCATTCGAGGGTTCGATTCCCTCCTCCGCCTCCAGCTTTTTTAGCTGAAAATCAACGAGTTAAGAGCAAAACCCAAGCTCTCTGCAACTTGCCAATTGTGGCCAGATTCGGCCATCTTTTGCCTCCTTTTGCCAGCTTTACCGATATTTTGCCAATACCCTGCTAGATCGGGGTATTTACCCTTTTTGGGGTTTATCCGGCGAATTTCATCCCTCCTACGAAACGGAAAGTATCGGTGAAGCTGGTTGGGAAGAACCCATTCCCAATGGCGTCGGGTTCCTCGTCCCGGACAAACGAATCAAATCCGGTGGCATTTCTATCGGGTATCCATTGGCACCGCCCGAGTGAGTTGAATTTTCCGAACTGCCCGGTTTTCGCCATTTCCGAATCCACCCCTCCAACAAATTCTCATTTCCAAGGTGACGGCCATCCGTTCTTATCCGGTCGGAAAGTCTCCACCCAGCATGTCCGACACCCTCTTCAGCCTCTGCACCCCCCGGAAAAGCGTTTTCGACGCTTCCCGACGCGACACGGTTCTCGATCTCACCGACTTGCTCGATGCCAAGATCGATCCCAAGGAATTCTTCACAGAGAACTACCTCACGGACGGCCTGAAGCAGCTTCTCCGCCACGGTCTCCGCCGCCTCGCCGGCCAGAGTGACCAAGGCGTGTTCATTCTCAGCCAGAGCATGGGCGGTGGAAAAACCCACGGCATACTGACGTTGGGGCTACTTGCCCAGCACCCAGATCACCGCAAACCCGTGCTCGGCGAGATCTACGAAACCTCGGTGGATCCCCAAGGCGTGCGGGTGATCGGCTTTTCCGGCCGTGAGAGTGATGCCCCTCACGGCGTCTGGGGTGCGCTGGCAGAGCAACTCGGACAGAGGGATCTCTTCAAGGATTACTACAGCCCGCTCCAAGCACCCGGCCAAAGCGCTTGGATCAACCTGCTTCAGGGTCCGCCCACGCTCATCCTGCTCGACGAGCTTCCTCCTTACTTCGAAAACGCGAAGTCCAAGGCCATTGGAAACTCCGACCTCGCCCGCGTCACCACCACGGCGCTCTCAAACCTTCTCGTCGCCCTCAACAAACCCGAACTGTCCAACGTCTGCGTCGTCATCTCCGATCTCAAGGCCACCTACCAAGGCGGCAGCGAGTCGATCAACAGCGCCCTCCGCGATCTCCAGAACGAGACCCATCGCGGAGCCATGCAGCTCACTCCCGTCGCACTCAACAGCGACGACATCTTCCACATCCTCCGCAAGCGACTCTTTGAAACGCTGCCGGATGACCCCAAGATCATCGAAGCCATCGCCGCCGCCTATGCCCAGAGCGTGAAGGACGCGCGCTCGATGGATCTCACCTCCGCAAACCCGGACGACTACCGCCGCGAACTCGTCGTTTCCTATCCATTCCATTTTTCCCTACGCGACCTTTACGCCCGCTTCCGCGAAAATCCCGGATACCAGCAAACCCGCGCACTTATCCGCCTGATGCGCGTGATCACCTCCCGTCTTTGGGAAACCGGCCGCGCCAAGGAGCAATCGCTGATCCACCCCTACGACATCGATCTCAATCACTCCGAAACCCGTGCGGAAATCGAGGGCATCAACTCCCGCCTCGCCAACGCCGTCGCCCACGACATCGCCAGCACCGGTGCGAGTGTCGCGGAGCAACTCGACAGGGAACTCGGTGGCCGCGATTGCCAGGACGCCGCCGCATTGCTGCTGGTATCCTCTCTCGCCAACGTCTCAGGCGCAACCGTCGGCCTTGGCATGAATGACGCCGTCGCCTTTCTCAGTCGCCCTGGCCGGGAAATCTCCCGTCTGCGCAAGGATGTGCTCGGAGTCTTCTCTACCCGCGCCTGGTATCTGCACACGGATCGCGAGGGCCGCATGTTCTTCAAGGACATCCAGAACGTCGTCGCGAAACTGAAATCCACCGCCGAGGGCTATACCCGCGAAATCCAGCTCAAGGAACTCCAGAGCTTCCTGGAAAACATCTTCACGCCGAAACAACATCGCGACTGCTACCAGTCCGTCGTCGCCTTGACACCGGCCGACGAACTCAAGCTTGATAAAGACAGTATCCTTCTCGTCGTCGCCGAACCCGCTCCCGGCGGCGGGCTCGCTGACTCGCTCAAGGCCTTCTGGGACGATGCGACCTACAAGAATCGAGTCCTCTTCCTTACCGGAGAGCGCGAGGTTATCGACCGCCTGCTGGAACGCTCCGCCGAATTCAAGGCCATCCGCGGCATCATTGAGGAATTGGAACGTGAAAAAACCCCCGACAACGACCCCCAGCTCGTCGGTGCCCGCGAACTTCGCGACAAGATCCTGCTCCAGCTCCTCAGCGCCGCCAAGGAAGGTTTCGACTGCATCTATTATCCCGCCAAGGATGGACTCTCCAAAGCCGATTTCCTGATGAACTATCAGGGGAACAACTACAATGGCGAGGGCCAGATCCGCGACACCCTCAAGGCCAAGCAGAAATTCACCGAGGACATCGACTCCGACACCTTCCGGAAGAAATGTGAACTGCGCCTCTTCACCCAACAGGTCATGAACTTTGCGGAAGTGAAGCTCCGCTCCGCTACCAATCCCCAGTGGCAGTGGCACATTCCATCATCACTCGACTCCCTGAAGACGAAGATGATCCTCGAAGACGCCTGGCGCGAGGAAGGCGGACTTGTGGACAAAGGACCATTTGCCCCACCCGTCACATCCGTCCGGGCGCAGGAACTCAAGCGTGACGACACCACCGGGGAGACCATGCTCCGCCTCGTGCCCGTCCATGCGGACAAGGTTCACTACGAAATCGGCAGCCCTGCCACCACTGGCAGCGCGTTGGTTCCCGACCTCCAGAAATTCACCACCACTGATCTCCGGCTCAGTTTCCTCGCCGTGGACTCGACCGGCCAGCATCAGACCGGGCCGGTGACCCCTTGGCAGAATCGCATCAGTCTCAAGAGTCGCTTCTTTCAACAAGGCAACCAGCGCATGTGCGAGTTGCTAGCCGCCCCGCCTGTTCCCATCTTCTACACCACCGATGGGTCCACGCCCGGCAGTGCCAGCGGAGTCTATGCAGACTTCTTCCCGGTGCCCGAGGGGACGATCTGCGTCCTTGCCATCGCGGAAAAGGACGGCATCCGCTCGGAAATGCTCCGGGCTGATGTGCCAAGGGACAATCAGCCGGTCGCCATTGATCCCACCAAACCCGCCACCTGGAGACGATCTCATTCCTTTGACACCACCAAGGAAAGTTACGAGTTCCTCGCCAAACTCGAAAAATCCGGCGCGAAAATTCTCGGCCCGCGTGTCATGGTTGGTTCGTCTCCTTGGGCGGAATTCAACACCGACTCTTCGATGTCACTGGACCGCGCCGCACTGGAAAAAATCCTCCATCCGCTGCGGGAAATCGTCGGTGCCGGCGAGGTGCAGCTTTCCTGCGACGGTCTCTCCTTTTCTTCCGGCCAAGACCTGCTTGATTGGGTCTCCGATCACAAAACCGAATTGAAAGAGCACGAGGTTTCCCAAGTCGTCACACGGAATGAGCGCGAAGACTAAATATCCCAATGCCGCAGAGTGCAAAGCGGCGAAGGTAAGAACGACCACGCCCAAATCGGACGGCTTCGGCTTTCAACCGGATCGGTCCCAGCACCACTTCATGGCCACCCTTCCCATCGGGAAGGACGACAACGTCTTCCTGTCCGAGCATTTCCACTTTGACGATGCCGAAGCCCGCCGCGAACTTCACCTCGCCCTCGGCAAGGAGGATGACAAACTCCGCTGCGTTCTGCCGCTTTCGAAATGGGAAGCTATCGCCGAAGCATTGAAGTCCGAGTTCAACGAGCGTCTCAAATCCCTCGGTCTCGCCTCCGGACGTTGGGGCAAGCGCCAGACTCCCGTCTCCCGTCTCCTAGGCAAGGAAATGCTCCTGCTCGCTTGGGCCATTGAAGACGCGGATCCCGCCCTCATCCCCGTGGCCATCGCCAATTGGCGAGGCCTCGCCCCGGAAGAACGCTGGTGGCTCTTCACCATGACCAACGCCGCCACCGGCCACGCCCTCCACGGCAAGGGCCGCGGCTGGCGCAAGGCTCTCCGCTTCGCCCTGACGGAAAACCCTGCCGCCGATGCCCGCCCGGTGAAACGCGACGACTTCTTCAGCCTAGTCCAAGAGGGGGAGCCCAGAGGTATTTAGAAGAATTTAAGACAATGTGCGAGATTTCCCTCGCTCACGGTGTAAAGTTTTCTGTAAACCCCTTTCACCTTGAAGCGTAATCGCGATCCCCTTGCTCTGACAAATGCCCCTGTCGCGCTCGTCCTGGCCCAGGTCCGGGTGAGCCCAGTCGAGGCGATGGAAAATTACGTTCCCGAAATTCAGGAGCGCCTACGCAAGGCGGGTTTCCCGGAAATGCGCGAGGGCCAGATTCACAATCAAGTCATTGTCGAAGGGAAAACAGTGGCTGAAAGCCGCGCCACTCAGTGGGAATTCGTTAACAAGGCGAATACGACCCTGATCCAACTCAACCTCGACGCGGTGACGGTTCAAACTACCGAATATACCTGCTTTGAAGATTTGGAGGAAACTTTCAAGCTCGCTGTGGAAACACTCCATGATGTTGTCGCACCTTTGCAGGTTCATCGCTATGGATTACGATATGTGAATGTTATTCCGATCGGATTTGATTCGAGCTTCATCCAGTGGGTCCAACCCCACTTGCTTGGGCATCCCAATCTTCCAAATTCCGAGCGTATCGGTAGTTTTTCCGAAACCGTCATGGTAACCGAGCCATCTTGCCGACTGGTGGCACGTTGTATCACCATGCATGCCGGCATACCCATCCCGGCGGACCTGATGCCTTGCAACTTGAAACTCCGCTTTGAGGTGCCATTTAATGAGCCATTTGCGATTCTTGACAACGATCACGGCAGATTGGGACCCGAGGACTTTGATCCCGCCGCTTCCGTGGAAGCTATCGCGGGACTTCATAACCTTTTGGATCTAACTTTTAGAACATCCGTCACCGAACAAGCATTGGAAAACTGGAAATGAATGAAGCCCTCACATTTGAGTTGAGAAGACAGACCTCTCCCATACCTGAACATTCCTACGAATCGTTTTATGGGGCGATTACATCCACTTCGGTGCCGTCGTGGCACTCTCAATCCACGATGCCTGCAAAGCTGCTTGGCAGCATGCTTTTGGGCGCCGCTATCAGTCCTGGCGACGCAATCGCCTTTCAGCAACAGCCGTTGGTCCAAATGAGGTCCAGCCAACATGCCGCTGCCCCCATCACCGTTCCACAAAAAATCGAATCCATCCGAGAGGCCTTTAGCCTCTCAACCTCCGCACTTGCCGAGATTCTCGGAGTATCCCGCCCCACGATCTATCAATGGATCAAGGGACAGCAGGAACCGCAGTCCGTCGAAAACCGTGTACGGCTGGATCGTGTCGCGCTCTTAGCTGCTGTGTGGAGAAAAGCCTTCCCATCCATGAACATGGATCACTGGCTCACCGATAATGAGCCAGGAGAGCCTTCGCTCATGAACCTGCTGAAGGCCAACGAGCCCGACGAACCAAAGATCAACAGTCTCCTCGCCCGACGCATCGCCGATGCGAAACGCACAGAATCGACCATTGCCGCAGAGCGTGGAGCTTCTGGCGACTTGGGTCTGCCTCGTAATGAGAATAACATGCCCGAAGCCGTGCAGCGCTGGTCGAACGCTCGCTCGAATCTTCTCCGGACTTCGAATCTTCAGGGATGAACCACGGTGTCAGACATTCGCGAACAACTTCTCAATCTCGGCTGGTCCCAAGGATCGATTATTGAAGCCGGCGATGTTGAGCATGAAGTTTTGTCAGCTCAAGGAGCCGATGCATTTTTGGTAATGAACCAGACATGCGATCTGATAAACCCGAGTTGGGACAAAGAACCCGCAGTCGAACTCCTTCCTCTCACCTGCATCAATAAATCTAACTCCGCCTTCCTCAACGGCCGGAATCCGAGGCAGATTCACTTCCATGTGGCCGTTGGAGGCTCGGCCAGATTCATGGAAGCTTTTGCTCCTAGGACGATTGCGCTCCCCCGACAACTGCTTCTCGAGACAAAGCCCTCCGAAAGCTGGGTCATCGACGAACTCGCCCTGAAATCCTTGCTCGCTTGGCGCGCCGCCCGCTACCTGCGCACCGCATTTCCCGATGCATTCGAAAATCGCCTCAAACCTATTTTTGATAGCTTCAAGAAGCTTGTCGAGAGCATCCATGAGCACATCAAGTCCCTGCATATCCGTTTGAATACTTTCGAGAGGTTGCACGAGGACGATCCTTATGAGGTGGACCTGCTTCTTGTGATCCGACGTAGTTCCCGTGACGCCGCCGAAACTTACGCATCCCTTGATGCAAAAGCGAAGGAAATAAAGGCGCTCCTCAACTCTGCCACTGATCTCGTCTGCACCAGTTGCAAAATCCGTTCACCTCACGAAGTCACCCTCGAAGAAATCGAAGGTTACCTGCGCTGGGAACGTCATGACTATCTTTCTTTCGGGGAGGTCGATTGATCGCACCTCCCATGCGATGGCCTCTATTCCATCTAACTAAAATCCTCTCGCCTCCCCGTGCCAACGCCACTTGCCGCAACGTCAACACCAGCGCCCCTGAATTCCTTGTTGCCCGGAGTTGCGACGGAATCAACCGACATCTCCGAGTTCGTTGATGTCCGCGTCATGTCCTTCACGGATCTCTTTGCGCATGCAACGCTTCCATTGGCCATCGACTCCTACCAGCGTCCCTACGTCTGGGGGACCAATAAGTCCGCGCAATTGCTCATCGACCTTGCCAATTACACCGCCAAGGACACCTCGGGTCTCGACTATTACATGGGAACCATCTTGCTTCATCGAACGAAGAAGCATCTTTTTGTCATTGATGGGCAACAGCGCCTAACCACACTCTGCCTGCTCCATCAGGTCATCAAATCATCGCTTCCTCCCAATTGTGCTCTCTCCTACCGCAGCCCGGAATCCTGGCGAAACATCAAGGGTGCCGCAGCGCTTTTATCTGACGAAAATACCAGGCTCCCGGCCCCCGGAATTTTCGAGCACATCAGCTTCACGGTCATTATGGTCGATTCCGAAGACCTCGCCTTCACCTTTTTCGATACTCAGAACAACCGCGGCGTTCCCCTCAATGCCACCGACCTGCTCAAAGCTTACCATCTTCGGGCAATCCATGGGCAGGACGGTGCCAGCCTCGCCTTACAACAAAACTGCGCCACCCGCTGGGAGCGACTTCAAGGAACCCCACCGCTCTTGGGGCCTGGATCGGACTTCGCCCATTCGCTATTTAATCTCTTCCTCTGGCGCGGCCGTTGTTGGACAGGACGCTTCTTCGGAGCCCGCCCCTCTCATGATGACCTGATCTCGGAATTCCAACTCGAATCTTTTGAGTCCACATCCCTGGACACCATCCCTCTCTACTCCTCCCGCGGCAACCGCCGGGCCTCAGCTCTCACACTCGTTCCGCGCGATGGTTACCGCCTACAGGCCGAGGAAATCCACCTCAGCGGGAACCCCGCGGAATTACCCTTCGCCATCCGCCAGCCCGTCACTGCCGGAGTCGGCTTCTTCCTCTACAGCGAGAAATACGCGGCGCTTGCCCACCAGCTCATCGCTGCAAACCACGAGGACTCCGAAGTTCGCGCTTTCCAACGCTTCCATCGGGACGTCATCGCCGACGTTTCCATTTACATCCGCGAGCTCTTCCTGCTCACCAGCGTCATGTTCGTGGATCAGTTCGGTTACCGGAAGCTGTTCGAGTTTGCCCTCTGGCTCGATTACGCTCTCGGCGCTCTTCGCATCGAGAAGGCCTACATTTTCAAGGAAGCACCACTGAACTTCCTCAAACAACCGTCCCGCAATCTGCTCGACGTCATCACCTCTGCTTTTCGCCCGGAAGAAGCCATCGATTACCTCAAGTCTTTACCCGATCCACCCAAAATCTACGGCAGCATGAATATCGAACGGGACGGCGTCCAACGCCGCTATGAACAATCCGTGCTGAACTACTACAGGAAGAGCGAAACGCTGACAAAACCCCGCCTCGCCGGCCGCGACTCTTGGATCGATGCCAGATGGATCAGCGCCAACCTCAGATCGGAGGGCCTGTCATGAGCATCCGTTCCAACCTCACCACCCTCCGGGAAATCGCCAACACCGGCCTCTCCTTCAACGTCCCCATCTACCAGCGCCTCTACGTCTGGGGCAGCGATCAAATCGACACACTCCTTGAGGATCTCCTCACCGCTTTCCAGCAGCAGAAGGAATTCTTCTATCTGGGTGGAACGCTCGTCGTGGAACGGCAGGACAGCTCTTCTGGGACTTGCTTCGATCTCATCGATGGCCAGCAGCGCTTCACCACCCTCTGGATGATGAGCCTTGTTTGGCAGGAATGCCTCACCCCCTTCCTCAGCATCCCACAGGAAAATGGCCATCGCCCCCGCGTCGCCTTCTCGATCCGGCCCGAGGTTGACGCCTTCTTCGCCCGTCAACTCCGCGCGGACGATACCGGCGAACCCGGAAATCCCCGGATCGACGATGCTCTCGCCAGTATTCGTTCCTTCCGGGAACGTTTCGCCACCCTCACGGACGGCGGTGACCGCCCGCTTGTCTTCAGTGAATTCACTCGCTTCGTCTTTGAGAAAGTCCAGCTCGTCCTCACCCGTGTCCCCGCCCACACCGACCTGAACAAACTCTTCGAAGTCATCAACAACCGCGGTGTCCAGCTCCAGCACCACGAAATCCTCAAGGCCAAGCTGCTCCACTTCCTCTCTGGTGATTCCGGCGAGCGCGACCGCTACGCGACCCTCTGGGACACCTGTGCCCACATGGGAAACTACGTCGAGAAGAACCTCCGCGATATCGGCCGTATCCGTATCGCCGAGCTCTTCGACAATGAATCCGCGAAACTTGGCGAGGAGCCACTTTCCAGCGCTAACAAAGTTCTCGCCGCCCTGCACCAGCTCCATCAAAACGAAGCCGATGCCGAACCGCTGGATCTCCTTGCCGTTTTGGCCCTGCCTAACGTAGCGGAAAATCCTCCGGACGGCACGGACACCGAAACCTACGAAGCGCGCGAGGTCCGCAGCATCGTCACTTTCCCGATGCTGCTTCAGCACACGCTTCGCATCTGGCTTGCACGCCATCAGCGCCCAGATCTCCCTCGAATCCTCGACAAGGAGCTGCTTCACCTGTTCTCCGACCACTTCCTCACCCCGGCTACCAGTGCCGACGACGTCCGCTCTTTCATCCAACTGCTCTGGGAAACCCGCTACGTCTTCGACAAACACATCCTCAAATGGGTCAGCGACGGAGTGGAAGAGCATCACCTCGTCTGCCGCCTCTACCTCAACACCTCTGGGAAAAGCAGATCTCTCCAGCGCCCACGCCCGGATTCAAACCAGCCTCTGGCCCTGCTCCAGAGCATGCTCTACCACTCCCAGCAGATCACCACCCACTACTGGCTCACTCCACTGCTCGCCTTTCTGTTGAACCACCCGGGAGAAGACCCGCTTCCATACCTGCGCCACCTCGACAATCACCTTCTTTGCAGCAGCGACGGCCGCTCCCTCGCCGAGCGGAGCAACGACTTCCTCCGCGATCCCGACCACGCTCCCGAGTTGGTTGACATCGCTGCGGTGCTGTCCAAGCCCGATGGTCTGAGCTTCCCCCATTATTGGTTCTACAAACTGGAATTTGTCCTGTGGGACACCAACCACCTCGGACTCCGTGCGGAGCAACTTTCCAGCTTCCGCATGACTGCCAAAAACTCGATTGAGCACATCTCACCGCAGACGCCCCAAGAACTGCGTGCCGGGGGATACCTGGATCGAGACAAGGTCTCTCCGGAGACGCTCGACACCTTTGGCAACCTCTCCCTCGTCTCCCGGAGCCTGAATTCGGAGTATGGCAATAAGCCCTACAATGAAAAGCAGCCCCACTTCAGCAACCGCAACAGGGGACGCATCGACTCCCTGAAAATGGCAGCCATTTATCGAAGCCCCACTTGGGGAGATTACGAGGCCGACAAGCATCAGGAGGAAATGATTACACTTTTGAGCGAGTATCTAAAACCTCCTCGTCGGCTCCATTGGCAGGCGGCCAAGAAAGGAGACGATCTCCCTCTCCACCACTCCACACCCGCGCCAGCATAATGTCACTGAGGTGTCCGCAAGAAAGGAAACCCCTCATCAAACTTTTCCTCGTCCCCGATGGGATACTTTGGCTTTCCTGTCCGGGTGCCTGCGATGATGTCGTTTACTATGCGAAGATCTGGTGTTGGAACCGAGTTGCTTATAGCTGACATAATCAATTGTTTGAAATAGCCCAGACAAGATGCATCCCGGCAGGGTTCTGAGAGCTGAATTGTATTCTTCAATTCTTTTATTTGCCTCAACGATCCGATTCTTGACCTCGTCGCGCTCGCTTCCCATCTGCCGCCCAAGCTCCTTGAAGAGTTCCGAGGCGTTCAATTGCGGGAATGATTGGTTCAGGTGACTGATCTTGAGGCCCGCCGTTTGGTGCCCCTTGTGGCCGCGGCTGGCGTTTGACCAGTCCCGATTGATTCTCCCATGAACACCGTGCTCATGGCGAACGAGATCGCGGCTAGCTTTGTCCAGCTCGTGATAACGACCCCCTTGATTCTGAATGGCAGATCGGGCCACCGCACAAGCGGACCGGGCAGCCTCACGACGGACGTGTAGTTCTTGCCAGGCAATGGCGAAAATGCTAATTGCTGAGAGAATCAGGACGATAATGATGATTTCCATATAATTTAGTGCAAGTATTTTGCTAGATATATTTAACCTGCCGGTTCCGCCACAGGGCGGTCGGGTAGGCTTGGGCCCGCAGCGCGAACCCAAGCCGGATGCCTCACGGCTTACACGCGCTCTTTCAAGCGGGCTTTACATCCCGCGCTTGGATGCCTTCCAGCGTCTGTACCAGCACTGCCGAGACTTTTCTGCCGGTAGCCAGAAAGGCCGCGGCACGGTCCATGTGGATGCCTTGTAGGTAGATACCCGTCAGCCCCAGCGACTCGCAGGCGGCAAACCCGTAGCCCCGGGTGCCTATCGAGCGGGTAATCACCAGGGTCTGCCGCAACTGGCCGGCCACGTGAATGACTCCCGCCTGCCGCCCTCCGGTCTTTCGACCATGGGTAGTCCTGACATCGGATCCCGGAAGCTGGTCCAACGCTTCCGCTTGGGACCATTTCAGCTTCTGCAAGTGTGCGTAACCGCTCTCGTCCGCAACGACATTCACCACAACCACACGATGGCTGACGATAGCTTTCGGGTTGATGATCGGAATTTCGGTTCCACGCGGCGCTCCACGCATGGTCGCCAAGCCTTGGTTGTTGAATTCAATGGTGACGTTGCAAATGATTTTCTTCGCGGCATCGAGCAACTCTAGACTCACATTCTTGAGGTTATGGTGGTCCAGCTTCACTGCAAGGTCCCAATACCATCCCTCGCGCCGCACCGGGTCCGACCAGATCCCCAGTCCAAAACTGGAGTCGATCAGCCCCAACGTGCCCATGGCTTTCGATGCGGCGAGCATCGCGCTTTCGGAAGGCCTATACTCCGGGCCGGGCTTCGGACCCGGCACGGGTTTTTCCGGGTTGGAGTCGAAGAAGCTCTTGAAAAAATCGTTGAAGTTCATTGTTTTTATTTTTTTGATGCTAGGTATGGATACGTTTTTCATCAGAAGGCACGCACGTCCATGGCCGCCGAGAGACTGCCGGTGACGACCGGCACAAATGTCACGGCCATCTGCTTGTGTGGTGTCCTTGATCCCCGGACTTGCGCCCGATCAGCGAGGTAGGTGCGGTAGGCTCCATCGCGGACGACGATGCCGGTTCTGGCGATACTGACGATCACTCCGGTTAGTCTTGTCGCCAACGGGCTGTGGGAGGACTGACGCGCCTTGGGCACTGGACGCGGTGTTCGGGGTCCTGAGACGCGCCACCCGAGATGGGACTCGGTCGTTTCTCCATATAGAAGGAATGCGAGGATCACTTCCTCGCCAACGGAGAGGGGCTTGGTCCCTGTCTTGGAAATTTTCCTGTGGGCTATTTTTACCAAGGGCATGGCGGGTGATTCGTGGATGCTTACCCAGGCACACGACTGGCCGGACTTGCTGACCGTGCCACGGAACGCGGTGGTGATCTGCCCGGTGGACAGTTTGAGATACCGGCATCCACCGGCCTCGGGGGCCGTGCCGGAGTTGAGGAGCTTTCCATCGGCGGTCTCAAGGACCCGTGGGAATGACGTTTTCATAATTGGTGATTTTAGTTCTGTTGGTTTTTGACGGATGCCGGAATGGCGTCCGAACACCCGCAACTAAAATCGCCCGCACTTGTAGGTCAAAACCATGCACTTGAGCCTGATAAACTCAAGTGAACTCAAGTGAACTCAAGTGAAAGCTAAGTTCCCAAAAACCAACCACTTCCAAACTCAACCGATTCTGGACGGAATCCCCAATGAACGTTCCTTCTTGGACCAGAATTTCGCGCGGCTTTCGGCTCCAGCGTGGGCAAAAGACTTAAAATTACCTGATAATCGGACGGGTAATCCTTCCAATCCTCCCAAATCCGTTGCAAAGCATCGTATGCGGAGTTTCCGGGATCCTTAGGGCTTTTGTAAGCTTTTTTGAACCAAGACTCGGATTTGGTACACTTCTTTGACGCCCATAATCGATTCCCTTCGGCGACGATGTGCGCACCCAGACTTGCCAACGGGAGATTGCCAGAAGACCCGTCTTCATACCCCTTTCTAAGCGCGCAAATTAATATGTAATCCATGCGTCTTAATAGTATTGGATCGCTCCAGTTAACCTTAATATGAAACGAGTCATTGCAAATATCCAAGTGTATTGCGCTACCCGCAACTTTGATTCCGTTCTCAGGTCCTTCTCTCTCTTGAATAGATGACACAGGATGCCCGATCGCATCAGGCTCCGGCTTCACGCAATTGTCGGTGATAGGGACGTCAACTATAGGAATTCTGTTGGTAGTGACACTTTCTATGACCGGGGGGTAACCATTGCTTCCGACGAATTCGAAAACTGCCATTTCACTCTCTATGTCCTCCGCGTCGATGACTTCTGTTTGGTGTCCGGCTAAAACATTATCGATCAGACGAATAAAGCCATCGAGGTTATTTTCCCAATTCCGCACCTCGAGTGCGTTTAAAGCGGATTGAGAGAGACGAACTTTGCTCTTGAAAGGATGTTGTGATCGTTCCTTTGCGTAGAAGAAGAACTCTTGCAGATCGCCAAGGCGCTCTCGCAAGGGCGGCATTTTGACGCTCGGGATCTTAGCCCGTAGCGCGACGGGAAGATTAAAGACAGCGGCTTGTGCGCTTGGTTGAAAAGTTTCAGTCAAGATCGCCAGACGTGGTCGCCAACGGATTGGAGGCCTGTCATCTAAGGATAGCAACTCTTCGTCCAGAAACGTGTACAACAGCGTTTGCAATTTGGGCGGCAAATCCTGGACTTCCAAAACCAAAAGAACCTTTTCGTGAGCGGCCTTTAAGTATTGTTTCAATCGGGATATTTGATCAGGCCCCTCAGCCGACAGTTGACGGCTTGAGATAATCACAGAGGGTTCATCGGGACTCGTCTTATTCTCAGCAGCGATAGCCTCTGCCGCAAACCGCTTCCCCGTCCCGGTCTCTCCCTCGATCAACACTTTACTCCCCGGTCTGCTCGTCAGGCCACGGAGCTCTAGCCATGGTTGACGACTGTTTGCTGTCATAGCCACCGCATGGCGGAGTTCGCCGTGGAAGTCGACCACTGGTAGCCCGTATGTCTCACTTTTGATGTCTGCAAGGGCATTACGCAGACACCACAAAAAACCTCTCAGTTTTAATTCGTTGCCCGAATCGACTTCGATCGCCTTATCAAAATAGTCCAACCACCCTCGCCCCTCACGCAGTAGCGCAGCCATTCTCTCGCGTGTCTCCGGTGCGGACTTCACCCAACTGGAAACAAGCGCCAACCGAGGGGGCTTCCATGTGGATTCTCGCTTTAGTCGCCTGATGATCGCATCAGCGATGCGGTAGCCTCCATGGTCGGGGGAATAGAGTCCCGATGGTGGACTCATCCAGAGGATGAATTCCCCCTGCGTTGTTTTTGTGACCAGTTCTTCGGGCCTCCGATTAGGTTTTTTGGGTTCCGGCATGAAAACGTCCGACAGAATGATGTCCCACGACTCACCGGGCGGTGCGGTCGAGACGATGTTTGCCGCCCAGTGTGCGTTTTCGCTAAGTTCGATTTCGAATCCAGCGTCCTGATAAAAAGCTGAGGCAAAGTTCAGGACTTTTTCTGCGATAAAGGCCAGATCGTCCCCATCATCATCAACAATGAGAATTCGGATTTTGTTTTGTTTCCCCGCGCTGGCGGTCCCTGGATTTTCATTTGTTTTCCTTTCCATTTTCGTCTGTGTTTATTACCGGGGAAAGGTGAGGCGCGTGATGAACGAGCTCTCTCTTTTTTCAAACTCTGCGTCACCGCAAAGAGTTCCTTTTCGAAACTGGTCCATACGGTCGCGCAAGGTTTGGAGACCGAGCCTCGTGGAGAAACGGTTTTTCACACCGTTTCCCGTAGGATTTTCGATTTCAACAACTACAAGAGTCCCACTGCGGGCGTTTACAGAGATTCTCACGGTGCCAACTTTAATGGCGTTGAGAATGTTTCGTGAGATTTCTTCAAAAATGCGCTCTTCGAGTTGCTGCCTTGCCCCATGAAAACCTGCCACCTTCAGATCGTCTCTCTGTATATACTCAATTTTCAATCCGGAACGCTCCAGAATTGATTGAAACCTTTGTATAACCTTGTTCAGATTCACATCCTGGGTGGTTTCTTCTGCTCTCCTGCGGCTTTCGATGATTTGAACTGGGCTTTCAAGGCGATGCCTGCCTGCCCAATACAAAGTTTCCCGTTCCGCATAGGTTAGATCTGTAGCGCGGAGAGGTTTTGAAATTCTCTTTTCGAACTCATGCTTCATGTCGTGAATCTGGTTCGACGCATACTGCACAACCTCCGGCCTTTTGGCATCGGCTATATCGTTTAGAAGGATCATCATAAACTGCATGGCTTCATCCTCATCCAACATTTCCGGCTGGCAGGATTCGACAGCCGTTTTGCGGAGTCGACGGTTTGTTTCCTTGTCCTGCGCCTCCTTCGAAGCAGAGAGAACTGTTGCTCTGACCCGTTCAACCAGCGGGTTCATTCGTCGGACAAGCGAGTTATACTCCGCTTTCGGGTACCGTGTGAATTGGGAATGAGAAGGGACCGGCGAGAATCTGGAATATTCTTCCAGTAGTTCGGCTATGGACCGCGTAATGCTGCCGTCTGCTGCTTTCTTCAGAAACTCTTCTTTTCCCAAACAGATATAGTTATCAAAATGATTGGAAAACAATTTCCTACAGCGGCCAAGGATGTTTCCTCCGACATTCTCCCATCCGCTCGACAAAACTGTTAACCAAGCCTCCTGGCGGATGGTAGCAGGCAGGCCTTGAAAGCCTCGAACCCATCGCCGTAGGTCGGAATCAAACCCTGAGGTGTCTTCTGCAAAATAGCGGTTAATGATCCATTTGTTGAGACACCGCGCAGCACCGCCGAAACGGGTGTCCGCATCCCTTACCGACCGCGGGGGCCAGGCTTGGAGCGCCCGGAAGAACACAGCGACGTCCCAATGGTTTCCGTGAAGCAGATGTTCTATTTCATCCCCCAGCGTTTCATTGCTCATTCTGTTTCTCAATCTCCAGAGCACCCGGTGTACTTCGCCGAGATCAGGGTAGCGCGTCGGATCGTACAGCCATAATAGCCGCAGGGCGATCTTGTGGATCATGACCTCGTCATTCAGCAAGTCGGCGGAGATTAGCAGGTTGATCCAGATAGCCCGTTCGTCGACGAAGGCGTTGGGTTCCGGTTCCCAGAAAGCAAAAAGTATGTTGCAGATCTCACGTTTGATCGGATTGCCCGCTTGCTCCGGTGAGTCCTCAACCATTTCTTTGAATTCCGCACTGACCTTCGACCAGAATTTGGAGGATTTCGAAGACTCACGCAGAACTGTGCTCACGATCGCGGGATTGTTCGAACGGATGGCGGTAAGGATGCGATTAAGATCTTCGGTATCCTTGGTGAATTGGGGCGACTTGGTCGGCTTAGTATGGGTTGTGGTGTTTTTATGGAACCTTTCCACCAGTGTCCGCACGTAGGCTGGAGTAGTGACGCATGATTCGCCAAGGGCCTTGAATGAACGTAGGGTGTTGTCGTCGAAATTGACAACCGACGAACCAGTCGCCTCCCAGAGTGCTTGAGCGACAGGCTCGCCGACCTTTGAATTCCTCGCCATATTCGCGAGGCGCCCCCAAGTTTCGTTGGGTATGTTCCTCTCTCTTTGTCGCAAGACGTGATGTACCAGGGTGATCGCTGCGGCGTTCTTGCTGTCGATAGCACACTCCATCGCCTCGATGTAGTTCTCGATGGTCGGGTGGTATCCCAGTCGTAGGGCGGTACGGAAATGGAGGCTCAGGAACCGGGGTCTTGCCTCGATGTTCCGCATTGAGGCGATTGTGCGCAAGACTGACTGCCAATCGATTTTCCACTCCGGATCTCCTTCTGCCAACGAGACTCCACCCTCATACGTGTCGACGCTCATGCCCTTCACAGAGAGATTCAAAATCTCGGTCGGACTGATGCCGGAAACTGCCTGAATGATCATTAGAAAGGTTGCCCGGACCTCAGGCTGACGCCGCAGGATTTTCATGCATACATCTATCAAATCTGACCAATTGTGTGGTTGAAACCAGATGCAATGAAGTAACACCAATCGCAGCGCGTCCAAATTACCGACGGTCGCGGCAAGGCTCGCGAAATCGATTAAGTCGTTAATGCTGAATTCTCGGGCACCAATTCCAATATGCTTGCAAAGTAACATATTCAGTCCCATTTCCTGCTTGGAGCGGACCTTTTCAATCAGACTGCCCCACCATGAGCTGTTGTTTTCATGGCCTTGGGAGTTAAAAAGGATTTCTTTTAGGCTAGGCTCATCTGTCCAAGCGGCCATCGGTATGCTCGCTTTGACCTCGCGGAACCAGGTCACATCCGTATCGGACCAATTGCCAGCCTCTTCGAACAAGTCTTGCCATTCGATGCTCGTGAAGTCAGCCCTCGGATCCCGGATGAGCGCTTCGAGAATCTCGGGTTCATCATGCTCGGATGCCCTGATCGCAAGCTGATTGAATGTTTCCGGCGAATAATCAAAATCGTCATCCGGATCTCGGATGTTTTTCCAGATTAGGGCTAGTTTGTAACCCAAGTAACGTCCCTCAAAGCTGGAGTTCGCTGGCCATGACGAAAAAATAGCATCGCATTGTCCGGGAGTCAGCCGCTCCCTTTCCAGAACGGCTTCGATCAAATAAGTCGGCCCGTTGAAAAAATAGTCGACGGCCTCTCCGATTTCCTCCTTCGAATCCAAGCCCTCGTCGAACCAACGTTGGAATGCCATTTCCTCCGGCTCTTCGTCCCAATAGGCATTTTCATAGTGATCGTAGAAATCCGAGTCTCTCATTGCATTCTGCAGGGGGTTCCGACCCGTCCACTATACTGATCAAGAGAAAAATTGCAATAACGCGCTTTCCAAGGAGCCTCTTCCGATCCCCCCAAGGTCTTGCGCCCTCCGCCTTGCCACCCCGCTTCCCGCTCTCCACACTCGCGCAGCACCCAGATCGGCGGCTCACCGCCTTTCCCACCCGGCACTTCCCCATGTCCCTCTCCTTCATCGAAACCCAATTCCCTGTCTCCCGCCTCTCCAAGGAATCCTACAAAGAGCGCAAGGCGAACACATCCCAGACCCTCACCGGCCTCGGAAAATGGTGGGGTCGCAAGCCGCTCATCCTCTGCCGCGCCACAATCCTCGGCCTGCTCCTTCCCGCAAGTGACAACCCGGAGGCCGACCGCGCCTGCTTCCTCGCCCTGCTCACCTTCGACGATGACGGCCTGCTCCGCCGCTTCAAGGGTTTCCAAGCCAAGGAAATCCTCGAATTCGCCACCCCGGACGAAGCCGACGAATACGAAACCCACTCCGCCACCTGGCGAGCTGAACCCGACAAGCAGGAAAAAGCCCGCCTCAAATCCATCTTCGAGGACTTCCGCGCCGCCCTCGAACGCCGCATCTTCCTCCGCCTCCCCTACGACCAGCAAATAGCCTTCTGCCACCGCCCGGAAAACATCGACGGCCCGTCACCCGCCGCTTGGGAAAAAATCAACGCCCACCTCGGCACCGCCGCCAGCACCATCCCCGAGCTTGTCCGCGAACTTGGCCAACTCCGCTTCGGCCGCGTCCCGCGCGTGGGGGATGCTTTCTGCGGCGGCGGCTCCATCCCCTTCGAGGCCGCCCGCATCGGCTGCGAGGCCCACGCCTCCGATCTCAATCCCGTCGCCGCCCTTCTCACTTGGGCCGGCCTCAACATCGTCGGCGGAGGACCCGAGGTCGCCGAAAAAGTCCGCGTCGCCCAAGCGGAAATCTACGCCGCGGTGGACTCCCAAGTCACCGCTTGGGGCATCGAACATAAAACCGAAGACTTGTCGCCAGCAGCATGGGAAAAACTCGTCGCAGATGCCAAGAAATCCGGTGATTCAACTTTCCTCTCCACCCAAGTCTGGCGCGCCGATGCCTACCTCTACTGCGTGGAAGTCCTTTGCCCGGAAACCGGCTGGCTCGTCCCTCTCGCCCCATCCTGGGTCATCGGGGAAAAAACCAAAACTGTCGCCACCCTCGTCCCACTGCCCGAGGAGAAGCGCTACCGCATCGACATCAAGTCCGCCGCCAGCCCCGCCGAAATGAAAGCCGCCAAGCTCGGCACCATCCGCAAGGGCCGCATCATCCACCCCGTCCTCGAAGAACTCGGCCTCGATCCCGCCTCCATCGAATCCGTCCGCACCGCCGGCCACGGCCAGGACCGCTCCCTCCACCACGCGAACGGCCTCCGCCTCTGGGAAAACGCCGACCTCGTCCCGCGCCCTGACGATGTCTTCCAAGAACGACTCTACTGCGTCCGCTGGATCGAAACCCGCATCGACAAGAAATCCGGCAATCCCCGCACCACCAAATACTACCGCTCCGTCACCGAACACGATCTCGCTCGCGAGCAACTGACTCTCGATCTTGTCCGTGAGCGCTTCGCCGACTGGCAAGAAAAAGGCTTCATCCCTTCGATGAAAATCGAGTCGGGCCAGAAAACCGACGAACCCATTCGCACCCGCGGCTGGACACACTGGCACCACTTATTCAATCCGCGGCAGTTGCTGACGATCAGCTCTTTGTTGGCCTCGTCGCAGGATGGTCATCTTCCAGAGGATACAAGATCCGCACTTTTGCTCGGGATCGGTAAGTGTGCTGACTGGAATAGCCGTCTCGCACGCTGGTGGACCGACGCGGGGCATGAAAAAGTTGTCCAAACATTCAGCAACCAAGCGCTCAACACATTGGTTTCGTATGGCACGCGAGGGCTGTTACGAGTGGACGATTCGTGGTTTTACGAAATCACACCCGCTCCGGTTGCTGCTAAAACGGATGCTACTATCAGTGACTGCCGCATTCTCGAAAACGAGTCGGACATTTGGATCACCGACCCGCCCTACGCCGACGCGGTAAACTATCATGAACTCACGGAGTTCTTTCTGGCCTGGTATTCTAGCAGTCTCAAATCCATCTTTCCGGGCAGACATGCGACAAGCCGGAGGAATTTGGCTGTGACCGGCGTCGGTGACAATTTCCGAAAGAGCATGGTGGATTGTTATCGGAACCTCGCTGACCACATGTCCGACGACGGGATGCAGGTCGTGATGTTCACCCATCAAGATGCAGCAGTATGGGCGGACCTCGCTCTGATCCTCTGGGCTTCAGGTCTGCGCGTCACCGCCGCTTGGTGCATCGCTACAGAAACCCAGTTCGGTTCGAAAGAAGGCGGCAACTACGTTCAAGGCACCGTCCTTCTCATCCTGCGCAAGCAAACCGGCGAGGACACCGCCTTCCTCGATGAAGTCTATCCCGAGGTGGAAGCCGAGGTGAAGCGTCAGCTCGATTCCATGCACGAGTTGGACGATCCTCATGCCGACGCCCCGGACTTCACCGACACCGATTACCAACTTGCCGCCTACGCCGCCGCCCTGCGCGTGCTCACCCGCTACCGCTCCATCGAAGACATCGATGTCGCCCGCGAACTCGCCCGCCCCAAAGCCGCCAAAGGCAAGCGCGCCGAGCGCTCCCCGCTCGAAGCCGCCATCGCCGAAGCCGTCAAAATCGCCTGCGATCACCTCGTTCCGCCCGGCATCGACCGCCCGCTCTGGAAAGCCCTCGGCCCCGCCGAGCGCTTCTACCTCAAAGGTCTCGACCTCGAAAGCCGCGGCGAATTCCGCTCCGGAGCCTACCAGGAACTCGCCCGCGGCTTCGGCGTCCGCGATTACGCCGCCCTCCTCGGCAACGCCAAAGCCAACGAAGTCCGCCTGATGACCGCCACCGAGTTCGGCAAAAAACTCCTCCGCGCCGGCGAGGATGCCTTCTCCGAGAGCCTCCTGCGCCACACCCTCTTCGCCATCCGGGAGGTCGCCAAGTCTGACCAAGGAGCCGAGCCCGGCCGCGCCTGGCTCAAGGCCGAAGTCAAAGACTACTGGTCCCACCGCAAAACCCTCATCTCCCTCCTCCAATACCTCTCCCGCTTCCAACACAGCCTCCCCACCTGGCAAACAGACTCCAAAGCCGCCGCGTTGCTGGCAGGGTCGCTGGAGAATGATCATTGAGCTGACATTGGTGCGAACCTATAAACGTCCTGACGCCGCCAGAGAAGATCATGATTACGCCGAAAATCCCTTCTGAGGCTCAAGTCGCATTTTTCCGGGTTTCGGTATCTGAAGAGAACGCTTTTCGAAATTACACCTTAACAATGGAGCAAAATCTTTAATGGGAGCTGCAGATGCAACGCTAACCGAAGCCCTCGGCCTCCTTGATACGACCTGGTTGGACGTCCGCGACAGCGTGCTAAACGACAGGCATTTGATCTGGATTGGCTCAGGCGTATCGCGTGATCGCCTTCCCGCGCTTCCTGCTTTACTCGAGCGCCTGTTCGCGCGCCTTCACTCGGCACAAGATCCGGCGAATCCTGATTGTCCGTATTTCAAAGCAGCTGAAGAAATTGTGCGGGATTTTGCCCACATCGACCTCACGGGATTGGACTTCCGGCAGTCGCCAGCAGCATGGCCACCGGCGGTGAAGAATGATTTGTTTACACAATTGACTGGACGCTACGCTGAGGTTTTGGGCCGGAACGTGAATGCCTCCGGCGGTGTCCAAGATATTCCTTTCGGCATCTTGCGTCTGGATGAAACTTACAGCGATCCTGCCGTTACGCCGGATGCCGAACATCGATTTCTAGCGCTTCTGATTGCTGAGGGCTCAGCTTCTCAGGTCGTCACGACCAATTGGGACCCACTTATCGAACGAGCGCATCAGTCTCTCGGTATAGGATCTGGTCTCTGGGTAATTGCATGCACCGAGGAACTAGATGGCGTAGTCGGGAATTCAATCGTTTTCAAAGTTCATGGTTGTGCGGATCGATCCAGAATTGAGCCGACAAGATACAAGTCGTTCATGGTTGCTACTCATAATCAGATCACACGTTGGTCTCACGAGGAGCGCTTTCGACCATTTTTCGAAAAACTCCGCACCCTTCTTCGTTCACGCCCCTCCCTATTCGTGGGAATTTCAGGGCAGGACTTCAATCTCCAGTCCCAGTGTGTTTCTGCAAGTTGCACCGGCCCGGCCTTCGGATTTCCACCCACTAGGGTTATATTTAGCGGTGCAATCGGAGTTCCACAACGCCACATCTTGGAGGCGTTCCACGGTGAAAATTATGCGACAAATGCTGACGCTATCAATATAGCCGCTGCGTTGCCATTGTATGGCAAGCCGCTCTTTGGCGCACTATATGTTTCACTGCTGTTTGAGAAAATCCGCGTCATCCTGGATCTTGGTGAGACGGACTTTGCCAGTGATGAGCATCGCATGCTCGCGCGCGCGGGGACCGTAACGCTGCGCGGGTTGCTTTGCACGCGCTTCGACGCGTTCGATGCAGATACCCGTTGGCGACTCCTTGCCTCCGAGCTTCCGGCATTCCTCACTCGATTGCTAGAAATCTATAGAAATCAAAGGATCCCAGCGAATTCCGAAAATTACGCATACCTACACAAGAGCAATCCGTCGTTGATGGCAGCTGACCAGAATTTGACAAGCCTCAATCTACACTGGCTCTACCTTTCTCTCGCTACGATCTCCGCTGCAGCCGCAGTACCCTGGCAATTGCACCCCCCCATCGAGGCAAGTGGATCCGACGGCCAGATCCGCGTAATGACCTCATCAGGATATACTTCTCTCTTCTTTTTAAGACAGGGCGTCACGTCGCTTCAGCAACTCGAACTCACGGGCGCAATTACAGCCGGAAGCGGACGCAAAATCCTTCTTGTTTATCCAGTCGGCAGTGAGCGAAAGCCGCTGCGCCGTAGTCCAGGGATGGTCCTGCCTGGTATTCATCCAACGGTTGGGCCACGAGAGGTTTGGTTCGAAGATTGCGCACGAGAATCGCCTAGCACCGCAGATCTCGTTACATTACTCAAACAGGAAATCATCGCAGCACACCCAATATGAATGCAGAACTGATCATAGATACACTTGAGCGTTTCGGCGAGTATCGGCGCGTTGCGCAACCGATGCACATTGCCGATGTCGATTTTGATTTTGCAGGTGCCCTAGTTGGGCCAGGCGACCAGCAGGTGCTGACACTCATCCTTGACGGGAATCATGGTCCGATTGCTGCCGCTCTGAGGCGACTGAACGCCTTTGCAGTAGTGCTTGAACGAAGCGGTTCCACTCGGCCGTTCAACGTTATTCTACTTTCCGAAGCTCCTGACCGCGCGGAAATAGCAGCTCTTGAACAAGTCGCCCGTGTAATTGTCGTTCAGCCTCATCAGGATCTGAACGAAGCACTCCATATTCTCTTCCCTTTGAAGTTGCCTCAACCTATCCCGCCCTCTGAATCGGCAGAAAGGATGTTGCGCGAGGAGTTACAAAGCAACGCAACACCACTCATGTCCCGATTACTCAAAGCAGGCAAGAAAAGTGCCAGTGCTGTCGAGGAGGAAATGCGAAAATCCTTAAACGAACTAACTACCGTTCAGCCATGATCTCACGATTCCTTGAATTACAACTCACCTCCTTCCGTGCATTTAACGGAAAGCAAGTGATACCCCTAGATGCAGATGTAATTCTGATTCATGGCCAGAATGGAACGGCCAAAACCAGTCTGCTTGCAGGTCTCGAATTTGCCCTTACCGGAGGTGTTTGTGATCTGCAAACATACAGCGACGATTATCCACGTTGCCTGAAACATCATGGTGCCACTGAGAATCTAAGCGCAACGATTCGCTTCCGTGATGCTGATGGCACCGAGCAAAGCATTACGCACCTCGCAGCAGCGGCCGGAACTAGTCCACCCCTACCTGCGAGCTTCACTCCTGAGGATAAGCGATTTTTCGTCGATAGATGTTATTTATCTCAGAGCAGCCTCAGCCGCCTCTTGGAGAACTATCAGGCCTGTGACAAGGAACAGCCCGAGCAACCTCTAGTCCGATTCGTGAGAGAACTACTTGGTCTTGATCTGCTCGAAAATTTAACGTCCGGCCTGTATGAAGCTGGCAACATTACCCGGATCGAAAAGAATGTGCCGCGACTGCGTGAGGCGAGAGAAACCGAGGCGCGCACCATTGATCGACTCAGTCGAACGAAGGCGCGCCGACTGGAACTTGCTGCAGTGTGGAATACGGCTCTTGCCAATCTTCGGGTGATTGTCGGTGAAGTTGGAGATCCAGCGCCGGATTCACCTTGGGACATCACTGGGATCAAGTTGCGTCTGGAATCTGTTGACGAAAGCAAAGATGGTAGATCAGTCGGGGAGAATCTACAGAAACTGCGTCACTATGAGGGACGATTACAGGGGATTCTTGGATTGCTCGGTGACGAAGAGGACGTATCTGAACGCACAAATTTCCTGCGGCAAATTGAGGAAGCGGAATCAAAGCATACGAAACTGCATTCACGTCTTGAGAACACTTTTGCAAGAGCGGAGGCGATCCTTCTCGATCTTGGACTCGAGACTCCGAAGTTCGAAAATCTTGCTTCAAACATAAATGCAGCCACCACAAGTCTGATTGAAACAAGGGATCGACTGGAAGCCGAAGCCAGTAGTATTGCCGAAGCGAGTGGCGAACTTTCTCGACTTCGTACGAAAGCTGTTGAGAAAGACGAATCTTTGGCAGGTTACGCGCCCTCGGACAAGAGTGAGATCGCCGCCCGTCAGCGTTTAGTTGAGCTATTGACGGCGATTTCCCAGCACGTCCATGGCGAAGAATGCCCTGTATGTAGGCGAGACTATTCAGAGCTGAAATCCGGCTCATTAGGCGATTGCATCGCCTCCGAGATCGCCAAGATCGGCCTTGATACAAAAACCTTTGAGGAGAGGGAACTGCAACGTGCAAAACTCGAATTGGAAAAAGCAGACATCACCCGTCGAATCACCGCTCTTGAAGAAAAAGTTGCAGCGAAACAACCAATTATTGAGCGACTTTCCACACATCGCCAGTCTCTAGCTTTAGTGGTTGAGGAATGCCATAACGCTCGGCCAGATTGCCAAGACCTAGCGAACTTGCAAGCGACTATCGCCGGCCTTCGCTCCAACCTAGAAACCTTAGAGTTGCGGAGCAAGCAGCGCACAACAGCTTCCGAGAGCTTGATTCAGTTAGCCTCTGAACTTGGCCTCACCTCCTCGGCCACCGGCACGAAAAAGGAGATTGGGTCACTTATCAGCACACATCTTTCGGCCGAAATTGAGGTCGCGGAACGAAGGCATTCTGGAAGTTTTCGTCTCCGTGCCGCTTTGAACAACGCGGATAAAGCCGGACAAGAACTTGCTGCGCTAGATGAGGAGTTGAAGAATATCACTGATCAATACGAACAGTCGAAGATTTTGATTCAGCAGATGAGGGGATTGATCCAGGAGGGTAAAAACCTTGGCAAGGTCGCCGCCAGCGCGAAACAAAAGCTGCTAGATCAAGTCTTTAACGACACGTTGAATCGCCTTTGGCAAGATTTCTTCCGTCGGTTGGCAAAAAACGAGCGCTTTCATCCATGGCTTGGAGAACCTACATTACATCGTGGCCAGATTCGGACAACTATTGAAGGGCGAGCGGAGACAGGAGACCCCTTTTCTCAGTTTGCCGCCGTAGCAAGTTCGGGCAACGTGAGCACAGCAGCGCTGAGTCTCTTTCTGGCTCTACATCTTATAGAGCAGCCACGACATCGCGTCCTTGTTCTCGATGACCCAGTTCAGAATATGGACGATGTTCACGTGGTTCAACTCGCCGGGCTACTTCGTGAAATCGGACGCACGGCTCAACGGCAAATCGTTGTTGCCGTGCATGAACGGGCACTATTTGACTATCTTTGTCTGGAACTTAGTCCAACCCATCCTGCGGGAAAGTTGCTTGCGCTTGAATTGCAGAGGAATCGTCCAGACGAAGCGCCAACCGTGATCAGTACCGAGCATACATGGAAGGGCGATCAACTCAAATTCGGGTAACAATGCACCGCCATTCCTCCCGCCGCGTCCCATCCTTGGGAAAATCTTTCCTCGCGGAACGCTTGCGCGGTGCCCGCAGCTACGACCGGATCGCAGGCTACTTTTCCTCATCCATCCTCGAAGTCGCCGGCGAGGAGTTGGAATCGATGTCCGGCAAGGTGCGGATCATCTGCAATTCGGAGCTGGACCCGGACGACGTGAAATCCGCGCGGGCCGCCGCGATGGCAATGCGCCGCGAGTGGTGCCGCCACGATCCCGAGCGCATGGCGGAGAAAGGAGCGAACCGCTTTGAGCGGCTTTTTCGGTTTCTCAACAGCGGCAAGCTGGAGGTTAAAGTCCTTCCAGATTCCGCCTTCGGCTTGGTCCACGGCAAGGCCGGCGTGATTGAGATGGCGGACGGGCGCTGCACCTCGTTTCTCGGCAGCGCCAATGAGTCGAAGACTGCGTGGCGTAGAAACTTCGAACTCGTGTGGGAAGACGAAGATCCAGATTCCATCCAATGGGTCCGGCACGAGTTTGATGCGCTGTGGGGCCACCCGGATGCGTTTCCACTGGCGCAGGCAGTGGTCGAGGACGTGGAGCGGCTGTCGAAGCGGAAGGTTTTCGGTTCGGTGGATGCATGGAAGGAAGAGGGCGATGCCGCTGGGGCCATCGTCGAGACTCCCGTCTATCGCCGCGAATACGGACTTTGGGCGCACCAAAAGTATTTCACCAAGCTTGCCTACGATGCGCACCGCACACCCTTCGGTGCCCGTTACGTGCTGGCGGATATGGTTGGTCTGGGCAAGACGATCCAACTCGCCATGGCGGCGATGTTGATGGCGCTGTGGGGCGACAAGCCGGTCCTGATCATCGCGCCAAAACCGCTGCTCTGGCAATGGCAGGACGAGATGGACAAGTTGCTCGGCATGCCTTCCGCCGTGTGGGACGGTAAGCAATGGGTGGATGAACATGGGATTTGCCACGGGTCGTATGGACCGGACCGCATCCTGAAATGCCCGCGACGGGTGGCGCTGGTTTCACAGGGACTTTTCAGCGCCAACACCGACGCAGCGGATCGCTTGAAGCGGTTGGACTACGAGTGCGTGATCGTTGACGAAGCGCACCGTGCCCGCCGCCGCAATCTGGCACCGGGCTGCGAGAATGAAGCAGGCGAACCAAACAACCTTCTCCGCCACCTCCATGATCTCGCCCGCCGTACCAAGAGCCTTTTGCTCGGGACCGCGACTCCCGTACAGATCAATCCCATCGAAGCCTGGGATCTGCTCAATCTGCTCAACACGAATCGCGAGCACGTGCTTGGCAACACCTGGAGCGAGTGGGGTAAACCTGCCGATTGCCTGCCGGTGGTCTCCGCTGAAGTTTCACTTTCCGGAATAACAACCGTTGATTTCTGGAACTGGTTCCGCAATCCGGTCCCGCCCGCAAACGAGCATCGCGACTTTGAAACCTTGCGGCGCGTACTCGGCATGGGTGACGACCAGGCCATCGCCAACGGCAGCGACATCGACAAACTCAAAGCGCCCGACCGCTCGCGCCTCGAACGCCTAAAGCCTGGCTTTGGCCGCGAGCACAATCCGTTCCTGCGCCACATCATCCGCCGAACCAGGGATTTCCTGGAGACCGAGAAAGATCCGGAAACCAATCAGCCTTACCTCGATCCGGTTTACGTGAAGCTTCTCGGCGAGGGCGACGAAGGCGCAGTGGAACTTTCACCTTATCTGAAAGAGGCCTACAAGCTGGCGGAGGATTTTTGTGCTGCCATTGCCCGGAATCGCAAGGGCGCGGGATTCCTGAAGACCCTCCTGCTCCGTCGCGCGGGCAGCAGCGTGGTGGCCGGCATTTCCACCGCGCGCAAGATGTTGGATAGCTGGGATTCAATCGAAGACGAGGACGAGGATGAAGACGATGCACCGAGGCGCGACGATTTCAAAACACTGTCACCCGCTGAGCGGGCCTTGTTGGAAAGCTACGTGCGCGCGCTGGAAAGCAACCAATCCGAAGACCCGAAATACCGCGTCGTGCATCGCCTCTTGACCGAAGGCAATCCTGAGGCGGAATCCCTGCCCTGGAAGAACCTCGGCTGCATGATTTTCTCCCAATACTACGACTCCGCTGAATGGCTCGCCGCCAAACTCAGCAAGGAGGCACTACCTAACGAATTGATCGGCCTCTACGCCGGGAGCGGGCGCTCCGCCTACTACCGCAGCGGGGAACGCCAGCCCGCCGAGCGCGAAGATCTCAAACGACTCGTCCGAGATGGCGAAATCAAAATCCTCGTCGGCACCGACGCCGCCAGCGAGGGCCTCAACCTCCAACGCCTGGGTACGCTCATCAACCTCGACTTGCCGTGGAACCCCACGCGCCTCGAACAGCGCAAGGGCCGCATCCAGCGCATCGGTCAGAAGCGCGACACCGTTTACGTCTTCAACATGCGCTACCGGGACTCCATCGAGGACCGCGTCCACCAGATGCTCGCCACACGCCTCAAGCACATCCACGACCTCTTCGGCCAGATCCCTGACACTCTCGAAGCCGCCTGGATCGCCGCCGCCCTCGGCGACGAGCGCAAGGCCCGCGAAACCATCGACGCCGTGCCGGAGAAGCATCCCTTCGAGGCCAAATACAACCAGATCGCCAGCATCAACTGGGAGAGCTGCTCGGAGGTCCTGAACCACGTCGCCGCCAAGGAAGCCTTGGAGCGTGGCTGGTGAAATCATCCCTGCGGCGATTCCGAATCGTTGGGGAAGCTTGAAGTGGTGCAACACGCCCCCACGGATAGTAGGGCGGGATCGTGGGCTGCCCGTCTTCTATGAGTAAGGAATTGCTGTGGAAGAACGGTGCGGCTTTGGATTTGTAGCATTTTGGAACGCTAGGACGGGACGGGGTGCATCAGCGGGATTGATCGATGCGGCGATATCGGCTAGCTGGCTACGGTGCATCACACGTCTTCGGCGAGCAATTCCCTCAGTCGAGAACGATGCGGGTTTTACCCCTGACAATATCACGTCCGGCCACCCTTTCAGACTTCGTTGCATTTGATTGCGTCACCATGCGTCCCATGATGACAGGAGTTTCTTCGTTCAAGGCATTCTTGATCGTTGCCATGAAGCGAGGATCGTTGAAAGATCCGGAGGTTTCCAGCAACTTGAGGAGCCCCGCGAAGAAGTCGGTGGTATTACCTGTGGGTTTATGGACCGAAGGGATCTTCGTTAAGAAATCAGCAGTCATCCTTGTTTCGGTCATAATTACAGCAAGCCTGACCACACTTTCGGGGCTCGTTTTCAGCAAAATTCTCCAATTCGGAGCCCCATTGATCCCTGCCAGGGGATCCAACCGATCGGCTGCGCTCCACGGTTTTCCGTCGACGTCCAAGATTGGTTCTGTTGGCGAGGGTGAACTCATCATCCACTCAAAAGCCACTCCTGTCCTGGACTCCACCAATTTTGCCAGCTTTTCCCAGTTGGTTTTGATCCCGCATTCCACATTTCTGATCAGGCTGGAAGAGCGGCCCAGCCAACTCGCGAAGCCTTGGCTACTCGAAAACCCGCGTAAACCCAACTCTTCAGGTGTTTCCTTCAATGATTCCCGGATCCGTTTGAGAGGATGATCAACTGCTTTCCCTCGCATGCTTTTCAGCATGCCCGCTCCCTTATCAAAATCAACACAAATCCTGGGTGCTTATCTTTCCGATGGTCGCGACTGAGTTTTTTATTTAATATTCCTTTTATTTGCTACTTTTAGCTGCTATTTCCAAGGGATGGAACCGAGTGACTTCTCCGAACAGCCGTTATCCCACCTTCAAGCCGCAATCGTCCTTAACTGCTCTGTTTCGTCGATCAAACGCTATAAACGTTCCGAGACCGATCGCCTCGACTCCAAGAAGGTGGGACCAAAGTCTGTCCAGTTCTCGAAGGCGACCATCCTGGCGTTTTTGTCTCGCCCGAGCACGCCGGTTAAAAAAAACCGCCCGCATCGCAGCGGAGGAAAATTCGGCCCGCCAAAGACCCAAGGTAAGTTTCCCGCCAAGGCCAAAGGCAAATTTCCCCCTAAGAAATTCGGCAAATTTTCAGGGAAATCTCATGCCAAGCCCACCGGTAACGATTCCAATACCGGGCGTCGGTAATTGAGATTACCCAAATCCTCAACATCCAGCTTTCCCACTACACCGATGAATCCAAAACACTTGCTCTTTCCCGTGGAAGAATCCCTCCTCCATGTCCATTTTATTTACGATAGCAAGGAACGTAAACTCCGACTGGCTGGAAAAAAAGCCGTGGTGGCAGCGGACACCGGGAAAATCATTGGTATTGTGGGATCCAAGCACAAGGTTCTCGCCAATCAGGATGTCCTGACACTCTGTCAAGAATTTTGCCGCGAGGCATTTCCGGACGTTGATGAATCCGAATGGAGTTTTGAGAAGGGTCACGGACCAGCGACGAGAACCTGGGCCGCTCTGGACATTCACATCCTCCCCAGGCGCATCAGTATTGGAGGGCAGCATCTTGGCCACTCGGAATGGTTTACTCCGTTCGTTCGAGTCACAAACAGCTTCAACGGGCGCCGCGCTCGCCGTATCGATATTGGGTTCTCCTGGGGCGAGAACCCAAACGGGATAATCTATCTCGAAAAAGCTGCCACCCGGATTGGTATCGATGCCCGACAGGGGGGATATACCTTCAAAAACGACTGCTGCCACTCCAGCATGGCCTCCCTCACCGACGACTTCGGGACGACTCTAACTCGCTTTGGATCCTTTCCCATCGCCATTGATGACGCCCTTCATCTTGTCCGCCTGGTTGTCGGTTGGCCAAAACTTCCCGAGGTCCCTACCCAGTGGGAACGAAGCAATCAGGATTTCCTGGATCTCCGACTGGAAGCGTATTTGCATGATTCTTTTGGAAGACTCGGCAGCAACGCATTTGCGGTCCTCGATACCATGGCCTACGTCGCTTCCTATCCCTGGCGTGGCGACCGTTTCCGCCCAGAACTACCTACCCTACAGCGTCGCGTTGGCGGGTGGGCCCGGTTATTCGATTTGGGCGTCCGCGATGCTGGATTCACTGTCGCCGACCACATCACGACTCTCTCTGCACGGAATGGATTGGACCGTTGACACCCGGAATCCAGAAATAACAAACATTATCAATCACTACGAATACAAAACCAATCATGAAACCAAACTCCGAAACACTTACGATCACCCTTCAAACAGCTCCCATCAAAAAGCCGAACGTCGCCGATGGGTTTTGGGAATCGATCGCTGAACTCAACCCGGAAGAACTTCTTGAAAATCATCTTCACGAAGCTCCAATGAAATTCATTCGCAGGGCTGCCTATTATGCTCCAGACATCGCATACGAAGTGGCCGTGTCTGAAAGTCCAAAGGTCTCCGGTCAAATGAAAGCATTACTTCTGTCCTACACAGTCGATGTCGCCAACGTTTGTTTCGACGATGCCCAGCTTGAGCGATACAATAAAATGATCATTCATTCGGTCACCTACCATCATGAAATCTGGCTGGAAACTTTTGGAGGAGATTGGATGTCAGTGTTTCACGAGCTTCAAATTTTCCTGGGGATTGATTTAGGAGTAACGTTTGATAACACTTTTCCCTCTCGCTCGAAATACCCAGAGTGAGGATTTTACTTGCCGCGTTTGTGCCATTGCCAAAAGGGCATCAGAAATAGCTGGTTACTGCGTACACTCCAGCGCGTCGTCCCCGTAGTACGCGACATGAAAATTCTCTCCAAGTCCGCAGCGACTTCTGCATCGAAGCCTGCCCCGCGCCAACATTAGTTGCCAGCATGCCAATTCGGTTCGCCTGCGCCCACCACGCCGTCAAGGCCACCTGCTTCAGTGCCGAATCCTTCTGCTCCGCGCTGCGCTTCTTATCCACGCCGTCGAACTTCCGCAGCAACGCGCTGATCGCCGATAGAAACGCCAGCTCCCGCTTCAATTCCTTCGCGCGTCCAGCGTCGAGCACAGCGAATACGCCACGTTCGCCGCCGCCATCGCATCGAGGAACCGCTTCTAGCAGTTGATCTCCTTCATGTCGCCCAGGCCGAGGATGTGGTTTGCCGCCGCCGGGAGCAGGGCCAGCACCTCAGCCGGTGTTCCCTCGAATTTGCTGTAGTCGACGCCATGGAAATGCCTGCGCAGCACGTCCACCTTCTCCAGCAGGACATTCAGCGTCTTCTCCGCCTTCAAGGTCGGCGTGCCCTTGCCCTTTGCATCCGTGTAGTTCTTCAGCGTTCTTCAGCGTTCTTCAGCGTTCTTCAGCGTTCTTCAGCTCCGCCGCGATGCCGACGTAGTCCACCACCAGCCCGCCTTTCTTGCCTGCAAATACCCGGTTCCCATCCGTTCGCGGAATGAGATTGCGAAAACGCCTGCAACGTCTTTAGTGATGCCTTTTACAACATGAACCGATTACCCGATTTTTCATCCATCAGTCGTTCCCAGCAAGAGCCAGTTTCGGAACGAGTCTCCCTGCACGCCAGCAGCCTTGAGGGCAGTCACGTTGCATCTGGAGCGCTTTCTTGCGATTCTCAACTGGCAAACGATGGCGAGGTTTTGCTCGATAGCCCCACAGATGAGAACGCTTTGCGGCAGGTTGATTTTTTGCAGTCATCCGAGACGGAATACATTGTCGCACTTATTTCCCTTTCGGATGATAAGTGCAAAGCTCGGTTTGAAATCAAGGCCAGTCAGGAATTGGAATAATATCAACTATATCCTGAACTAACAATGCAATACTCGTTGGTTGATGACGTCCGGCAAGAAGCCTTTCCTCAGGGCAAAGGCATTTGCCCAACCTGTGGAGCGAACATGATCGCCAAATGCGGTAGCCGGATCATGCGACACTGGGCGCACACGCATGCAAAGAATTGTGATCCTTGGTGGGAGAACGAAACGCAATGGCATCGCGACTGGAAAAATCACTTTCCACCAGATTCTCGGGAGGTTTCTCACACGGCAGAGAACGGAGAGATTCACCGGGCTGACGTTAAGACAACGACGGGTATCGTCATAGAGTTCCAGCACTCGGCAATGACAGATCAAGAGAGGTTGTCGCGAGAACAATTCTACAAGAATCTTGGCCTCTTCCGCCAAATCTGTGGGTGAAACCGAGTCCTAACCGCCTCGATACTCCGTGATCCTCTCTGAAAGTTGTCCACAACAGGCCACTTCGAGAATGGGTCTGAAACTCGTCGGAGAAGCGGCCTGTTGTGGACAACTTTTTCCTCGTGGCGATGAGGGTTGCCCGTTGGCATGAGAGCTTGATGAATCGGCGACCTCTGGCAAATTTTATCTGCTACGACAACCAACCAGGAGGCCGCCAATTCATCTCAAGACGCTACTCAACAAAGTCCACCGCATCAAGAGCTTCGTCTACCACTCTGTGAGTTTGAGCGGCACGGGCGATTCGCTGCGCATCATCGCCAAGGTCATCCCCAGGGCCAACAGCAAACCCAGATGCTCCGGCTGCGGCAAGTCGCGTCCCGGATACGACCGCATGCAGCAGCCCCGGGAGTTTGAGTTCATCCCCATCTGGAACATCCCTGTCTCGCTCTCCTACACCATGCGCCGCGTCAACTGCCCCACCTGCGGCATCAAGGTCGAGGCCATCCCTTGGGCGCAAGGCAAGCACGCCAGTTGCCATGTCTTCCGCCATTTCCTCGCATCGTGGGCCAAGCGTCTGAGTTGGAAGGAAACCGCCGCTTGCTTCCACACCAACTGGGACACGGTCTGCCGTTCGGTAAAATGGGTCGTCGATTTCGGCCTGAAACACCGCGATTTGGACGGCATCACCGCCATCGGAGTCGACGAGGTCACCTACAGCAAAGGCCACCGCTACATGACCCTCGTCTATCAGATCGACAGCGGCCGCAAACGTCTTCTCGGCGTCATCCGGGATCGCGACACCCGATCCCTCGCCAGCTTCTTCGAGTCCTTCGGCGCGGAGCGTTGCGCCAGAATCAAGGTCGTCTGCTCCGACATGTGGAAGCCCTATCTGAATGTCATCGCCGCCATGCTACCCGCCGCGCTCAACGTGCTTGATCGATTTCACATCGTCAAGAAGCTCGGCGAAGCAATCGATGAAATACGGCGCCAGGAAGTCAAACAACTCGCTGATAAAGGCTACGAACCCGTTCTCAAGAATGCCCGGTATTGTTTCCTCAAGCGGAAGGCCAATCTCACGATCAGGCAGGCAACCAAACTACGCGACCTGCTCAAATACGATCTCAAATCCATGCGGGCCTTGGCCCTTAAGGAATCCTTCGACGCCTTCTGGCAATATGAAAGTCCGCGCTGGGCGGGCTGGTTTCTCAAAAAATGGTGCACTCGTGCCATGCGGAGTAAACTTGCTCCCATGAAGAAATTTGTCGGCACGCTGCGCAACCACGAGGACCTGCTGATGAACTATTTCAAAGCAGGGAAGCTCTACTCCAGCGGCATCGTCGAGGGCCTCAATCTGAGGATCAATCTGTGCATGAGAAAAGCCTATGGCTACCGCAGCTTCGAACTGCTGCAAATTTCTCTCTATCACACACTTGGAGATCTACCCGAACCCAAGTTCACCCACAGATTCTGCTGAAGAGCCGAATCTTGTTTGGATAATCGATGGCCGGGGATTCAGGAAAAACTTTGACATCTTCCACATTCTTCCCGCTCCGGATTCCGAAATAGCGAAGGACCTTATTTGGTTCAAAGCCACTCGACAATTGCAAGGGGCGGCGCGGGGCCAGTTCTGGCGCTTGTCTGAAAACGCAGATCATCTAGCGGGTCAGACTCAGATGGTCACTATCCAGTTCCTCTTTGAAATCGCGAAAGACGTCGAAACCGCGTACCGAGGCCATCATCAATATGACTGGGTTAGGCCGCGGAAGACATGGCTGGACGCGACATGCCCGGTTTATATTGATTTCGGAGACGAGCATCTAGTTCGACTCGAAAAATACGGCAACTACGGGCTACCCTGCGTGAAATACGTTTCCAAAAGGAAATTCATTCATGACGCTTCAGTCGAGACGTCAGGAGAAACCATCGCTACAAAATTCTATCGAATAGAAAAGTAGCATACTCTTTCGAGGTCTATAAGCGGCTCAAGAAAGAAGCAAAGTCCTAAGAAAGGACGGACTGATTGTGAATCGACACGCTAGGGAATAGATCATCCTGGCGGAGTTTGAGTTCAGCGGCAGCCGGATCGGCGGTAAATAGAACGACCGCCAAATCCTTCAGAGCCCTCGTGCAGTTGACGTAGAAAAGCCTTCTCGTCCGATCCAAAGTGGACTCCTTTCCTTCGTCGATATTTTTACGGTCGGTATCCGACAAATGTTTGATGCCGAGATATTTCTCATAGGAGAATAGGTTGTGGGTGCCCTCGTCGTCATCCAAAACCACGAGGACACGTTCGTACTCCGCACCTTTGATACCCTGCTGCGTCCAGAACGGCGACTTCTCGGAAATGTAGGTTTGGTACGGCCTGAACTGTTTTGCAGGGGTAGCGAGAAAGGCGTCCATCGCCGCAATCTCTTTGGTGAGATCCTCCCCGTCATCGTTGTCTTCTTCGGCAGGTTGTGCGTCCGGCAGGGCCGCCGTTTGAGGCGTTGCAGGTTCAAGATAAGACAGTATTCGCGGGTCCAGAACTAGTATGCCGGACGCTTGAATTATTCGGAGAATGTCCCCGCATGTCGCATGGGAATCGTCACTGAGGGCCGTGGTAATTTTGGAAACAGTCTGCCGGAGGAACTGAAGACGGGCAGCCACGTCGAACCCTTTAGCGCCCAGCTCGTCCTTATCGAGCAAGGGTGATTGCGACCTCAGAATTTGCATCACTTCAAGTTCACGGTTCGCCCTCGAAGCTTCGACCAAGGGAAGCACGAATGACACGAAAGGCCTAAGTGGCCATGCTGTCCCTTCGAGGAATCCCGTTTTGAATGCGTCGGGAGCCTTGTCATTTAGAGCCGCATAGAGCTCTCCGAAGCCCAATCTCTTCGCGGCCATTCGATGAACGATGACCAGTACCTTGACGCCCGCTTCGTTCCCATCGCCGTCACTATCGCGCCATTCAACTTCGCTGGTCTTGGTCGCCATCCATTCCCTGACCTTGATTAGGTTGGCATCACGGGCGTCATTGGCTGGCAGTATGAAAAGCTCTGCCGATCCGTCTGGAGTCGGAATGAGTCCGTCCGGACCCAACCGTTCGCCCGCCACTTGGACTAGGTCGTCGCCGTCTCGGCGAATCCTGTTCGCCAGGTTTAGGACCTGAACCGAGCACCGAAAGTTCTCCGGCTTGGGGATATCAGTCCAACTGCCCTCCGCCGTGATTGCGCCTATCCCGGTCGCGTATATCTGCTGCATCGGATCGCCGAAGAAGCCAAGACAGATCGGGGATGCGGGATCTCGATCAAGCGTTCTTAGCGCTTCTACAACATCAGCAGTCGTGTCCTGGCTTTCATCGACGAATACGAACGGAAACTGGCGAGCAAGAAGCGTCCTGAACAACGGGCGCTCGGCGATATGAAATGGGACAAGCTTCAAAATGTCGTCATGTCCGAGCACGCCTTTCGTGTAGTTGCTACCCGCGCCGTACATGAATGATCGCACGGCCGAAATCTGGCCAGCTTGCCGTTCGAGACGTTGCTGGTCGCGCGCCGCTTTGTCTCGGGTTCGTTGCTGAACCCGAGGACCGTAAGACGCTTGCGCAGCGGTTAAAATCTCTATCTTCTCTTGAATTCGGGCCGCCACCCACGCCCGAATGTCATTCTGAAAGGGCTTTGCAAGAAGCCACATAAAACTGTGAATTGTGGAAACGTGGACAAGCGGATCGTTGCCTACGTCCCGCCAAATCTCGCCCGCAGCAACTTCAGTGTAGGTTATACAGGCGATGCGCTGACGCGACTTTCGCAGTTTGTCGCCATGGGATGCGATCACAGACGACAGCCCCTTAATCAACGAAGTTGTTTTGCCGGAACCCGCTCCCGCCTTCATAATGAAGCTGCGCGGCGGAGATGCATTGATGCAGTCTCTCAGATCAAGGTCAGCTTGCGTGTCCGGCTTGTTGGCGCGACTACTCATGATTCTTCTGCGGTGGCGGCTGCAGTTTGTGCGGGAACTTCGATTAATTGTTGTTCATCTGCTTCAACGGCGACCTGTTCCTTCAGCCAGACGAGCCCACTGGTGATGTAAATAGGAACCGTCCAAGAGTCCACGTCTTCGGTCATGACGCCGAGGGCGAATTTCGTTTTATCGAACGACTTTCCGGTAACTCTCTTGTGCAGGTCTTTCGCTAACGTCGTTGGAGTAGTCGGCGCGCCGCGCACTGCGAGGCCGATGGCTTTCTGTGCAGGGCTCTGTGACCAAGCCGGATTTTCCAGTCCAAAATCTTCTTCAAGAGTCCGACCGCAGAGGTCTTCCGTTGAACCGTTCCATGTAACAGCTCTCCGAGTCTGATAAGCGACCCGCACTTTCGCGCCGTCGTCCATCTCATGCGTCTTGTCGTCGTCCGACGCCGCCTGAAGCTCATCAATGGTGAGCTTTTTAGGTAGCCATTTGATCAGAGTCTGGTTCGAGGTAGCCGCTCCCGGTTCACCAGGAACGCATGCTTTACCATACTTCTTTTTAGTCGGCTCGGGCGGAGTTGCCTCTTGATCAACAGTAGCCGCGCCCGCTATGTCTTCGTTAGGGACTTCAAACTCCTCAACTTCGTCGTCATCGGCCTGGGCCGCGACCTGCCCATCGCCGTCCGGCGCGGCGAGGAGCGCAACGCTATCGATATCGGTGATGATTAGAGTAGTAAGCCCAAGGAATTCGATCAAAGATTGGAACCGGTGGCCGAACGCCCCACCAACTTCCAAGATACAAAGGCAGGAGGATCGCAGCGACTTGGCGACCTTCTCGATCATTATCGGAAGCAGGAGCCTTTCGACATTCCCTTCTACCAAGATGGCTGCGTCCGAGAAAAACAGATCGCAGTGCGTGAGCTTGAGATATTTCTGCAAGAAGTCTCGATCATCCGGCTGGGATTCATAAAAGCTGGAGAGATTGAGCACCTCCGTGAGCTGCTCCGAGCCGGACTTTCGCCTACGGAAATACCGAATTGGTTTGAAACCACGCTCATACAGGATATGAGGAGAATGCGTCGTGATAACCATCTGACTGGAGAAAATACTGTCGTCATCGTCATTTAGTTTGAGTAGGTCCAAAACATTTCGAATGAAAACTTGCTGAAGCTGCGCATGAAGATGCGCCTCCGGTTCTTCGACGAAGATTAGGTGGAGAGGGGGCCTGTTTTCTTTGATCGCTTGCCACTTGGCTTGGGCATCAAGTATTTCGACGACCATGTAGATCAGGTTTTTATAACCAAGACCATTGTTACTATCGGGTAGCAGGATAGCGTCATCTCCATCTCCCATGACGTAGTGAACCTTTGAGTCTTGGCTCATCACATGAGCAGGATCAAGCGCGGACATGATCCTGAGTTCAGGATTATTGATGCCTGGATATCCAAGCTTCGCCAACCGATCCAGCGTTGGCTTGAACACCCCGTCCAAATGCACATTGAGAGTTTTCTCGGAATCCGAAAGCGCCTTCAGGACGCTGTGATCATCCTGCCTTTGATCGAGATTCCGTTTGTAGAACCGACTCAAACGCTTCGACAAATCTTCGGCTCGTCCACCCGCGCCGTCTGCGCTGGGATCTGCGAGATGGCGCTGTGCGCCCAGATTGTCGATGAGGAGAAGCGATTTCAAGATGGTTGCGCCGCCCGGCTCTCCTCCCAGTTCGTCGGGCACGTATTCACCTATCTCTTGAAACGAGTCATCGAACTGATTCCGGTCAAGGACGGAATAGCGAAATTCAAACTCGGTTTTGAGTTCACGCTGCAGATAATCGGTCAAGGACTTTGGCCAAGGCTCGTAAGTAGAGTCAGAAGGGAGTTCGCCAGCTACCTCCAGCCCTTTAGCCCTGGCGTCTTGATAGGTTTTGATCAGCTCAAGAGCGTTTCTTGCCGTGAACGAAACCCTCATCCCTACTTTCGTTCCCTGCCAAGCCGTGCTCGGAAGTAGCGGGATCACAAGATAGAGATCTTGAGCGCCGACGTCGAACCAGAGGTCGAGATCGATGCTTGGCAGGCTGAGATCGCCTGGAGAGACAGTCGTCAAATCCTGTTCGCCAGCCGCGTCGAGCGCTTTCCAAGTTGATGAACTGAAATCGAATAGGCTGAAACGGTCCTTAGACGCCGTCACAAAATTTTGGAGGGCTTGAGTAGCGGATGTTTTGCCGCTGTTATTGGATCCGACAAATATCGAAATATCCAACGCGAGTTCGATATGCGCATCTTTGAGGCGTCGAAAGTTTTTTAGCCGATACGAGGAAAGGTGCATCAGGGGTTACGAGATTGGCTGTTTGGAGAAGACTATCCGAACGAAACGCGAAGTATTCAGAGTAAGGTGAAAAAAAGGCTGAAAGGTTAGTAGTGTTCGGTTTTCAGGAGGTGATAGGAAGATCGTTCTGGCCCGGCGCGGAGGTCCGGGTGCTGGTCGTGGATGAAGGTGTCCGCCGGTTCCTTGTCGAAGTCGATGCCCCGGATGGCCATGTTCATCGCCGCGAGCCGCCAGGTGGTGGGATTGCGATACGGCTGCTTCCGCCGTAGCCTCACCCTGCGCGCGCGGCGCATGTCTCAAATGGGCGCCCCACGCCCATTGGTCCTGCCCGCAGACCATGATGTCGCCGATGGTGCCGCCGTGCTCCTTGATGAAGCGCTCCGACAGGACAACGCCCCGAGCACTTGCGCGGCATTGTTTTGCGAAGCGCACCCCGTTTGGTTGGGTATCCCCGACAAAGAAGCGGCCGACCCCCATCGCAGCGTCATAGATGCGGCCCTTGTAGGGTTCGATCATTTCCACGATGAGCCTGACGATGGACTTGGGCTTGAAGTATTGATTGGCACCTCCACGTCGACCCTTCGGGCATCCCTGCGGCGAAGTCTTGGTCGCTCCGCTCCAGTGGCCGCCCTTTTCCCCCTTCGCCAGGGCGAAGGAGTCCGAGAAGTATTTGATTCGCGCCCTCGCGTGAACCCTCCGGGCGACGTTTGAGGGTCGTCCAGGTCGCTCCGCTCCATTCATGTCGAACTCGCGGAGGAATGTCTGGGAGGAGGTGTGGGGCATGGAATGGTTTCCAAGCCGCAGGCTAACGATCTCAATCCGGACAGGAAGTGAAAACGGAGGCACAAAGCAGCTCGGGTTCGACGGCCTGTCCCGCATTGCGAGATCTTCCCGGCAACCGTTTCCTCCCCCGCGCGGTAAGCCCGGCCATCCCTTTCAATGGCTGGCGACAGAACGCCAGTCGCGGCTTCAGGAGCGCGGGCATCGCGAATTGCCGGGTCGAGTCCGCGATAAAAACTTGATCCAAACGCGGCAATGCCGCACATGCCGCGCGCGGAGACCGGCCGGAAACGTCTGCCAAAATCCGCCGCCATCGGAAGCCATGAACAGCCAGAACATCATCGAAGCTTCGCGTGCCACGCTTGCCGGCATTCTGCCGTTCCCGGACTTGGTGGGCACGCTTCTGGGCGAGGGCGTGGAGTGTTACCACGTCGATTTCATCGCCATGCGGAAGACGTTCTATGGTACCGGCGACGAAATGGTGATGACACCTATCAATTATTCGGAGCTGCCGCCGGTCGCGCGGGAATTCGACTTGGAAACGTTGCGCGCCACAATCCAGGACAGCCAGCTCAACGGCCAGAAATTCCGTGAGTTTACCGGCCGGGCGATGGCTGCTGGCGTCCACGGTTACATGGTCTTCCTCCGGGGCCAGCGTGTCACCTATTGGGGCAGGCAGGGCGATCTGCACACCGAGTATTTCCCGAAGAATCCAGTCGCGCGGCAGGTGCCAGATGCCGAACTTGCTGCGGCGGCATCGACGGATTGAGACTGAATTTGAAAATCGGCGCGACGGTAGTCGGTCTTTCGCGGGCTGGCCGGCTTTCCACTGCAAGTGCCACTTATGAAATGAAACCGCTCAATGGGAACCTCTGAGCGCACGCTTCACCACTCGCACCGTGTTCACCGACACCCCTTCCACCGCCGCCACTTGTTTCATCGTTCTTCCGGCTTGAAGCCAGAACGCGACACCCGGGTGCTTTTGCAGGCGCTGGCCCGGGGTCATGCCAAGCCTGGGAGGACGCGGCTCACGGACGGGGCGCACCACCTTTTCGGGCACGCGCTTCACGGGAGCCCAGCCTTGGTCCATCATGATACGGCGCACTCGCCGGACCGTTTCCCCGCACGTCCCATGCTTCCGCTTGATTTCAGCGGTTGAACTTCCGGACTTGAGCGACTCAACGACCGGCCTCCAGCGCGATAGATAAAGGTCGCCGGGAATGGGCCTGCGTCCCGAGCCCGTGCCAGGACCGAACTGCGGTGTGCGAGCGGGCGTGGACATCGGACCCAACGGTTCGACAGACGCCGCTCTGTTGGCAAGCCCGATCACCTTGACGAGCTCCAGGGGCCCGCGCACGAGGCTGCCCAACATGATCCCGCAGACTTCGATCAATCACCAATGGCTTGAGCGAGGTCCCAGAAAACCGAGGGCACCAAGGGTGACACTCGGGGTGGCATTGCGCGAGCGGGGGAATTCCAGCCGGTCTGAAGCAATGGTCTGTTGGGATCGGTGGCGATAAACCTGGCGTAACTGCCGGAGTGTCCGCGAATTTTATTAACCGATCTTAGGTCCGACTTCCCCGGGTAACTTCTTTGCAACCCGCTTGCCCACTGTTTTCTCACGACTTTTATCGATGCAAAGGAACTCGAAAAACCTCCGGAGTTTGAGTCCTACGTTATCGATGATGATCGCCGGATTGGTCCTCGCACCCCCTTTTTTCGTCTTGAGTTTGGACGTGTCCCACGTGCTCGGCAGCGATAGGTGCGAGAACAGGAAATCAGCAAGGTCTTGAGGAGACTCCATCTTCGGCGTCTTTTGTTCGTTCAGAAACTTCCTGAGAGCTTGAATGGGAGCTGACTTTTGCTCAGCCAGAGCCCTCTGCAAGGGCGTGTTGCCGGTGGCATATTCCAGAAGTTCCATGTCCCTTTTCGTTCTCGGACCCTTGACCTTTCCCTCCCGGGAACCCCTTCCGGTCTCCAAGGATTCCGTCCAGTCCATGGACTGGAGGTCCTTCAGTTGATGCGGCCGGAGATCCAGAGTCCTATTATTTTCCTCGTCCCAGTTGCGGTAGATGAAATGAATGTGGGGGTGGAACTTGTCATCGTGCGCAATGGCAAGCCAGCGGTTCGTTCCCAAGCGTTCGGCGAGGGCCACGAGCGAGTCGCGCATACTCTGGAAAATCCCAGCCCTCAGATGCTCCTCCTCTGGCGAGAGCTCTCTGCAGGAAAGAACCAACCCACGACTTTTCCGGCCCTTCTTTGAGCCGTGCCCGAAATCGATGGCTTGAGCCATCGAGGCGGCATCCCGGACTGGAAATCCCAGATCCCCTAGCTCGCCTTCAATCCACAAAACCCGATCCGGGATGTCCCGCTCCACCTTGGATTCTGGCCCATCCTTTTTTTCCAGAAAGCAGTAGGTCAGGCGATCCAGGGTGGAGGGGTACTTGGAATCCTTTTCCTTTTTGACCCGCTTCGGAAATTTGATGATGGCTTTGGGGCTCATGGGTCAGCTCCTTCATCGGATGGGCGAATGGCCTTCAAGACCGAAAGGGCTTCAATCATTGCCGGAGCCAAGGAGCTAAGATCGTGCATTCTTCCGGCACTTCGAAGGGCGAGGTTGAGGCCGCGGCCGGCGGCGAGTATTTGGCTTTCGTGTTCAAGTAATTTCAGAAGATCGACCGAGCGAGAGACCCGCGGGCTCGTGATCAACCACAGGACGCGAACCCTGGATGAGGTGGAAAGCGCAAGCAAGCGCTTGGCGAGCCCCTTGGTAACCGACATCCGCAATGCGACGATGTCACTGCCCTCCGATGATTTCCCTGCAGCCATTGCCTTCAGTTTGATGGCCTCAGGCCCACGCCCCCCGACCTTGTCTGCAATGGAACTGCGGTGCGAGAGCCTGAAGATCGTCCGAATCGCGACTTTCACCTCATTGGAATATGAGGCGAGTTCGTCGTCGCCCTTCATATACCGAGTAGTTTGGGCGAGAAGAACGCCAAGTTTCCCGAGTTGGCTCGCGCTTGAAAGGAGTCCTTCGAAATCAGGCTTCCTGCCCAGCTTTTCGAAAATGACGTATCCCAGGAGCATGCCGTGGGAACGCGGCGAAAGCGCTACCATCGCCCTCACATAGGAACGTGGCAGGACAAGCCTGATCTGTTGGGTTGCCCTAGCGATTTCGACAGTTGGGGGAACCCCAATTCTAGCTGCCGCGGATGCGGCGCTAGATTCAGCTTCAGCCGCCGCGAATGCGGCGCTTGCGCCAACTACGCGACCTGTCAAATGACCGGTCGCTGTTGGGCAAGGGGGGAGAGCTTCGCCACTCCCCCCGTTGCATCCCCCCTGATTTAATTCACCGTCCCCGGCTGCGACCGGAGACGGTGAGGAAGGCGTTATCTTTCGAAGGGAACTCACTCCCTCTACCTGTCTGGAACCGGGATTCATAGCACAGATCACTTCTTGATTTTACGAGGTTTCTCAGTCACCCCAACCGGGGGAGTCGCCATGCCTGCGATCTCGGCGAGATGCTGAAATATCCGGATCGGGGAGACTACGACTTGCTTGGCAAGCATACCTCCGTAGTTTGCAGCGTTTCCCATGAGATTATTGGAGAGCATCTTTACCTCCCCCTCCACAGCGAGCTGCAGCACTGCCGCGTCCAACCCGAGGGACCTCAACTCCCCCGCCGCTTTCTCCGCCGAAATCATCAGAATCTTCTCCAACTCCCCTTGAAGAACATCCCACCATGTTGCCTGTCCGGACGATGTCTGTGTACGTGCAAGCTGGGGAGGCTGCTTGGAGTTGGCCATTGCCCTCTGGAAAAGATCGTTCGCTTTGACAACGACTTTCGAAGCCCGGCTTCTAGCATACTTATCCATTTCAGCAATCCGGCAGCCGGTGAGTCGGTGGCACTCCGTGGACGTGACCTGCCGAATGAATTCGTCCTTCATCCCAAGAAATTTGAATCCTGTGGCTACCCCGTGCATGGCGCTCAGGTGCAACTTGAAGATCTCGTTAATGACCAGACCCCAATTGGGGTGTCGGTAATCCTGCACCGAAGGTCCACCCGGCCGAGTCGGTACTTGCGCGCTTGCGGTTCCTGAGGGATTTCCCTGCGGGTGATGCGATGCGACTGGGGTTTGGCGACCTTTGACAGGTGCCCCCGGCTGGGCGGCCACTTGCGCGGTGGCTGTAGCTGAAGGATTTTCCTGCGTGTGAGGCAACGCGACCGGGGTTGGCCGAACTTCCGCAGTTGCCCCCGGCTGAGTCACTGCTTGTGCGGTAGCGGTCGGCGTTCCGTGCGGACGGTGCGACGCCACTGAGGTGGACCGAACTTCAGCAGGTGCCCCAGGCGGGGTTGCTACTTGCGCGGAGGTCGTCGCGGAGAGATTTCCGTGCGGATGAGGTGAGGCGACCGGCGTCGAGTGACCTTCGGCACGTGCTACGGGCTGAGGGGCGGACTGCGTGGTCGCGGTTCCTTCCAGATTTCCGCGCGGGAAAGGCTGCGGGAGCTCGGGCGAGTGAGCTCCGGGAGGTGCGCCCGACGGAGGGACAACTTGCGAGGTTACGGTTGCCGAACTTCCCTGCGGGTGAGGCGAGGAGACCGGTGCCGATTGAGCTCCGGCAAGTGGACCCGGCCGAGCCGCGACTCGCGAGGCGGCGGACCCTGCCGTGCCTCCCCGAAGAGGCGACGCGGCTGGCGTCGGGGTGATAGCGGAAGGCCCGCCCCCCTCAGCAGTGACTTGCGCGGGGACGGTCGTTGCCGGATTTCCCTGCGGGTGAGGCGATGCGACTGGAGTTGGGCGACCATCGGGAGTTGCCCCCAGCTGAGTGGTGACTTGCGCGATGGCGGGCACTGCCGGATTTCCCTGCTGGTGAGGCGAGGCGACCGGGATTGGGCGACCATCGGGAGTTGCCCCCAGCTGAGTGGTGCCTTGCGCGATGGCGGGCGCTGCCAGATTTCCCTGCGGGTGAAGCGATGCGACCGGGGTTGGGCGACCATCGGTAGTTGCGCCCGGCTGAGTGGTGACTTGCGCGATGGCGGGCGCTGCCGGATTTCCCTGAGGGTGAAGCAAGGCGCCCGGGGTAGGCCGACCTTCGGTAGTTGCTCCCGGCTGAGCAGGGAACTGCGCGGCGGCATTCACTGCCGCATTTACCAGTGTGAGAGGAAGCAAGACCGGGGTCGAGTGATCTCCCGCAGGTGCGCCCGGCTGGGTGGCCACTGGCGAGGTGGCGGTTCCCGCCGGATTAACCTGCGGGTGAAGCAGCGCCACCGGCGCAGTCCGAGCTTCAGTAGGTGCGACAGGCCGGATGGATTGCACATGGGTGGATTCCGCATGAGTCGCTTCCGTCTCATGGCGCTCCCCATGAGTAGGGGCATGCTGACGGCTGCTATCCTGATTGGACTGAGTCGGTGACGACGTCAATTCCGCGGCTTCGGTATTCAAGACGAATGGGTCGGTGAACATGGTGTTTGATTTTGTTTGTTTGTCTTTCTCACCGAATTGCGGCAAGGAAACGCAGCATTGTCAGATCCGTAAGTCTTTGACAATAAGTAAGTTTAAAGCTCGTTTCTGTACACTCTGACTTCACAAAAACGGGACGTTAATTGAAGCTCGACACCGCGGAGCCGTCAGCTCCCACCAAAATGGCCTGCTGCGGTACAGACATCCACTTCAGCAAAGCCAAGGCCGCACTCCGCATTTTGTCCGTCATCTGCATCAGGCACCGTCCATCTCGCCGGGCTGACCACCAGCTCTACGGCCGTTTCCCATCAGACCGACTCAGTCCGATCCGAGGTCTTCGTCACCCTTGCGGCCTACCTGATGCGCATGTTGGGGCCGAAACTATCGTCGTGGACCTTGCCGTCTACCTTATGCAAATCCGGTGGTCCATTGAAGAATCCGCCTTCGTGCCCGTTCGCTTGTGCGACCGGTCCGCGGCAGGCGGTGCGGAGGAGAAATGACAACCATTCGACACAACCAAACAGCCCAGTTCAACACCACCCAACTCCGGCTGATTCCCGGCCTCCACGTCGCCCTTGTCGCCAGCCCGCTGGAGAAAGGGGGTAGCTCCATTTACGCTTGGGAAACCTATCAGGCGTGCCGGGTTGCGGGGGTTCCGGCAATCCTCGCCACTTTTGATCAGGGCCGGCGATTTCCCGATATTGGTCGTGACCTCCACCGAGTGGCAGTGGACGGAAAAGCGAGCGGGATCGAAGTCTTGGGCTGCCTGCTTCCCATCATGAGGGAAGCGGAGGCGGCCGGGAAGCTGCTCATCATCGACACCAAAGCCAACCTGCGTGATCAGATGATCGAGGCACTGGTGTATAGCGGGATCCATCAAGCGGCCTCGGTGGCGGCGCTGATCCCCATCGGAAGAGGCTTGCCTTCGATCTACGGCGCTGCGGTGGCTTGCGATGCGTTCCGAGCCGCCGACATTCCGTTGGCGCGTGGGTTGTTCCGAACCTGGGGTCCCTATCGAAAGATCGGATCCTTCGGGATTCCGGGAGTGCCCCGGATTGAATCCTGGGTGGCTAAGAATCTTTCGCCGGGGGCTTTGGCTTCCATCCGGAACGTCGGCCGGATAGCGGAAGTGCCGCTCGATTTGTTTCCGGCCGTGATGGGTTCGCGGAAGTGCGGCGGCGCGCTCAAGCCATCTGAAGAGGTGAGGCTGCACATGCTATCGGCTGCGGACGCTATCCGGGCGGCGATCCTCGAGCCGATTTGCGAGGTCTGCTCAACGGAAGCACGGGCGACGCTTTCATTTAGGAAGGATGGCACGATTGCCGGATGACAGCCCGGGTGCGGAGTTGGTTTTTTCCGCGCAGGGCGCTCAGCGGGTTACTGGCTTCTCCCCGTTGCGTTGCCGCTCCGGCGCTTGCTGACGCCGAGTTGGGGCCTTGCCATGAGAGCAATCAAACTTCATCGAAAACACATCCGCAGCATCAAGTTGCAAGCCACCTCCGTTCTGAGTGAAATTCACAGAGGAGAAATCAAAATCTGGAAAATCAGATTCCACCAAATCGGAGCGGAGAACCTTCTCCGTGTCGACTTCGCGACGACCGCTGCCCCCGGTCAGTTCTTCAGCCGGTTCTTTAACTTGGAGAAATACGACCGATGGTGGGATGTCTGGCTGAAAGGCGACCTGCTTGTTGTCGCAAACCAAAAAGAAAGGGCCATTAGCCAATGATGACGCCCAAAATTGTTTTGTCGCCTGGGCAGGAGCGAGCACTCGAAAAACTCCGCCCGCTGGTCGAACTGGCGACGAGCGGAATCTGCAAACGCTTGCCCTTCCGACCACGCACATCCGCTTTGCTGATTGGCCCCAGCGGGTCGGGAAAAAGCCACCTCGCTCGCGAACTAGCCAGGCAATCTAACATGCCTTTTTGGGAAGCAAACATGGGGAGCTGGATCGTGCTCGGCGCCCGCAGCGAAACACATACGTTTGAGTCACTAGCAAACTGGATTTTCCGACATGAGTCAGGGGTCATCTTCCTCGACGAGCTCGACAAATTATCAGGTAGTAGCGGGTCGGATTGGTTGAATTTTGTTCGCTTGGAAGCTCATGATTTATTAGATAGCCGCGTGCCCGATGGGGCGGTGGTCCCTGCCGGCGTTTCGAAGCTTGAGGAGCTGGCCGGGTTTGATTCCGGAGAACTCACCCAGAGCATCATGATGGCGGATATCCAGGAAAAACTACGGACCTCGTTCTTCATTTTGGGTGCCGGTGCCTGGATGGGGGGCTGGCAAGAGAACCGCCACCAGCTTGGGTTTAATGCCCCTGCGTCCGCGGATCGTCGGATCGATCGCCGTCAGATTCTTCAATCTATCAGCCCGGAACTTCTGCAGCGATTTCGGCGAGATATCATCTACTTGGATCCTATGAGCAAGCGGGACTATCAGGGCGTTGCCGCTTCGATCATGGCCCGCTTGCCAAAAACGTTAGTTGATCGATTTGTGCGAGCCTGTACCCCGGCCATTGAGATGGCGCTCGAGGAGTGCCTCGGCATGCGCATATTTGAGGAGGTTCTCGCCGATGTTTGGAGCGCGGAATATGCAGTCCACAGGAACAACAAGAATGCCTGGACCTACCTGACGCGGTATCCATGAAGCTGTCTGGTCCGCGCCGGCCGGCGCGATAACAGCCTCGCGACTGCCAAGAAAAAACACCGGGGGATCTCGCGATCCACCCGGTGCCTCCTTGGTTAGGCCGCAATGGCGAATTCCCGAGGTGTCCGATTATCAGGCCTGCCAGATTCCATAACCCCGGGCGCGGAGCTGCCAGGCGAGGGTTTTTTCGTGGCGCATCGCCCACGACCGGCGGGTGGGTTTCCGCTTTGGCACCATATCTTGGCGAAGCTTCCGCCCAAAGGCGTGTGCAATCCGCGAGACGTTCTTGGTGCCCAGCATGTGCTGGCGAAAACGCTCTTCGGGCGACGACAGGCTTGTCATGCCTATGTACAGAAGAGGCATCCCGACAATATAGCCCGGGTTCGCTGCGATGAAGGCGGGATCCAAGAGGACCTTGGGGTCGAGTTCGATCGCGTAGAGTATGCAGGTCCAAGCTTCTGGGGTGGGAGTGTAGTTCGTGTTCCAGTTCATGAGATTTGGGGGGTGTGGTTGATATGGGGTCGAAAACAGAATGTCCTTCGGCCAACAAAACCACGTTACGACTTAGTCGTAACTTTGGCAACAAGAATTTGACGAAGGGCTCGGGAATTCCCAGACTTTCATCAATGACTCCCGACGAAGCCGACACCTCCAGACGAGGCCCGAACTATGAGAAGAACCTGCGGCCGCCGACCAGCACCCGCGGCACTTTCGCGTTGGGACTTGAAGCCTTAGAACAAGCCGACCGCCTGGCGCGGATCGCCGCAAGTTACAAGGGCGGGGTTTCGCGCTCGGCCGTGCTGCGCGGGCTGCTGAAGTTCGGCGAAGCCGCCGCGCTCCGTTCCGGTGACCCTTCGGTGGCCGCGGTCCTGGCGAACAGCAAGCTTCCGGATTCGGGCAAACTCCCCTTGCCCGCCGCCGAACCCGATGCCGCTGCCGCCGAGCTCTGGCGCCAGCTGCTCAAGGAGATCCTGGAAAGCTAGCCGCTGAATCGGGCGGCTTTTTAAGGATATCTGCCCCAAATTTGCGAAGGTGGATGCTAAATGGATACTACTTCGGTTCTGGGTCGAATTGAACTCAAATTCGGAAGAATCGAACGGTCCGCTTTCCTCCCGTTCACCCGACCACGCCTTCAACATCGCAATCCAAGTGGATCCACCCGCCCCCGAATCTCAGCCCTCAGTTGACCGGCTTTGGGATGACGGGCACTCACCAGGAAATACTCCACCATTCCTGCCTGAGTCATCCGCCCGAATCTCCATAGAAGACCTTCAGCATCCGCAGCCCCGGATAATTCCAACGACCGACGACATGCTTCCGCATTCCTGGAATCGAGTAACAAGGCGGAAATTTCACCCATTGCTCAAGTCTCGCGAATCAAGTTCTTTTGACGGGAACAAATCCACCAGTACTTCGCGGATCAACCGAGGCATTCCGGTGGAGCCTAATATGGCCAGTTCAACTCGCAGCTGTTGGTGCCAGCGGAACAAAAACGGCGCTCGACTGAAGCGCTTCGGGCAGGTCATCGACCGCGCTCTATCAGATGATCCCGACCGCCCGCGCTGAGAATCACCGGATGGCGCGCAGAGTCTTGTAGATCAACATCAATGGAGAACTACGATCCCGGGGCGGTCGCCACCTTTCGGTGGTCGCCGCTTTCGGGTGCGGATGGTGAGGGGTCCTGGGAAATAACCCGGGGCTTGTTCAACAGCACCCATCCCAATGTCCTATTTTCTCATCGCCCCCCGCTTCCCCAGCGGCCGGCTCCTTGTCTCCGACCGCATTGCCGCCTTGCGGATCCCGATCGATCCTCTCATCCGCCGCCATCTATCCGGCGACTGGGGTGAGGAAATTTGTCCGGAAGATGCCGCCGCCAACGACGCCGCGCTGCTCCATGGCGAAGCGATCCTTTCCCACTATCCCGCCTTCACCGCGAGCGGCGAACGGGTGGTCGTGAGCATCTTTACCGAAGCCGACTGCTCCGTGACCGTGGTCTTTATCCAGGGCGAAGATTGTTGCGGCAGTTAGAACCGCAATTCCCGGCGCCTGCTGCGTGCAGCCTAGCTTCCTTCCGGGGAGGCTTCCCCGGCCCCCTCTCGCTCCGCGCACGGCAGATCAAAATCCTCGATTTCCCTTCGTTCCTCGGGACCCGCTGACCATGAACTGCCGGATTCCCCCCCAAAGAATTCATGCGCTCCAAAGCCGACCAATCCTGCGTTGCTGCGCTTCCTCGGCTTCGTCGGCTCCGGAGCGGAGGATTTCCGACTGACTAACAGGTCTGGACGAACCGGCTTGTTTGAGGGGCAGCCCCTCACCTTATCAATAAAAAAATCACCGGGTCTCGCTGCGCTGCGACCCGGCGATTTTTTTCCCTGACAAGGCTCACCCCGTGACGCTCGCCGCTTGGCAAGGTTTCATGCGTTTATTTTTTTTGCATGATCCTGGACCAATGAAGAGTGGGTGCCGCGGGCCGCCGTGGCTCCCAGGGTCATGGGACGCACACCGAGAATGCTGGTTATGCGGAGGGAAGGGACGGAGTCGGAGGGAGAGGTTAAATCTCGGCTTGGCGGCTCTTGCGCACCCCCCGCGGGGATTTGGACCGGATCACCCGATGAAAGAACTTCGGAACTACACCCCAACATCAACCCCACCAAACATCAATATGAACCACCACTTCACCCCCCTCACTCCTACCTCGGCGCGCCTCGTCATGGAATCGGCAGATCCCTACACGGCATGGAAGCAATTAACAATCGTCAGGCTTTATTTCAACGCCTTGGGGACTGCTGTTCCCGGAATCGGGGCCGTCCTCGGCCGCGATCCAGATCAAACCTCCGCGATGATCCTCGATGTCCATCAGCGCGATCTGGTCGTCGTTTATTCCAGGGTCCGCAAAGGCTGCCGGGACTGCACGTTCACCTACTATCGCATCACCGACGATTGGAACCTCCAGTTGCTGAAACCCGATGTCGCCCGTCTCAAAAGCGAAGGGTTCGAGCATTTGATCGAAGTGACCGATCGTCTCCCGGATGGTCAGGTCGACTCCTGCTCGGAGACGCTTCGAGATTTCCTGGCCGAATCCCATCCTACGTGGCTCGAATCGATTCTAATGCGCCAAGTGGAGCATTGGCGGTATTTCAAACCGGAGCAGTTTTTCCGCCTCGCCCCGTCGCGTATGACCGACAGGGAATTCGTCGAGTGCTTTTTGAATTATCCGCTGCTCACGCTGGCCAACTTCAAAACCAGACTAACACGAAAGCAACTCCGGTCATGCATCCGACGGGGCCTGCTGGGAGGCGTGATCTATGCATTCGATGAGCTTTCCCCGGTTCAAATCAAGAAGGCCGAAGTCCGGCACCCTGGCGAGATGATCCAGTTCGCGGGCGAACGGCTGACAGATGCACAGCTACGTCGCGTCGCCGCGGAGGCACCTTGGACGGCGTTCTGCTGCCGTCAGTCGATGTCGCCCGCCAGGCAAGCGCTAGTCCTTTCGGTTTCCTATCGATTTATTACCCTTCTCAATCACGCCACCCCGAAAACTCAACTAGTTGAGGAGATCATGCTGTCCATTACTCGTTTTCCAGAGCCTTGGCTTTACCAACATGCCAATCAATTCAGCACACTACTTCTCGCCCTTTGGCATCATCTTGAATTGACAATACCTCCATCCCGCCTGGGTAAAATGCTCCTCGATATGCCGGAAGAACACCGCGGCTCGCTTGTCCGTTACCTGACAGACGGAATCTGATTGATACTGGTCATTCTGTCAGATTGATAATCCAGTCTTGGCTATCCTAGTGATCAGGAACTCAAGTCAATTATTGGCAATCATGACGCCATAGCATTCTGAGCCAGGCAGCTTCACGCAGGGATTACTACCGAGCCAAAAGAGCCCAGCAAAAGCTGATCATGATCGGCCCATCTGACGATTAGGCTCCCTGTAAGGGCACAGGTGCCGTTGCCACCACCTTTCGAACATTTTTGCCAGACAAGCATTGGTGCATTCTGCCATCACGAGCCCAATCTCTTGATGTAATCCCCTTCGTCTGAGGGCGTCGGCTGTAAGCACCGCTGCCCAACTCCGAAATGCCGGCGGGAGATCTGCCACCCGGAAGGCTTCAAGGACTCCATCAGCATCCGTTTCCGTCGAAATCAGAATGTCACCAAGTCGGCCGAGAACCGAAAATACCCGATCCGACTCCGTCTTGGGCAAAGCAATTGATTCCTCGTTTCGCGGTAGCGATTGAGGATCGATTCTGTCCGACACTGGTGCGTCCCGATCATAGAGATGAAGACTGTCGGCAAAGTGGTGGTAGCCTCCAACCTCAATATCTAGCCATCCAGCCAGGATCTCTTGCAGGCTGGTAAACTGCACGATGTTGTGAGGCATCCCGCGCACCAGATCGTTGCTCCGCATGAACTGCGTCCATTCGAGTCGACCCTCGCGGATTTTCAGGAGGGAGATTACGTTGCACGGAATGTCTTCCGAACGTGGCCGACCGTCGTCACCGGGCATGTCCGCAGTGCAATCCCAGATCTGTAAGACAATCTGCCGGGAATCCTGATTTGCAATTAGAGCTCGGTAGGCGTGCTCCAATTGGTCGAGTCCGAATTGTTTTCGAAGGCGAAACCCATAGGCACCATGGTAGGTCGGCCCCTGCCCGGCAAACTCTGGCAGCTTCGGATTGAAGTAATTCAGAAGTGCGGAATCGTTCCGACCATTCACGATCCAAATCACCTCAGCCAAGGCAAACGCCGGATTCATCGCCGGTGCCCGCGAGGCAATCCAACGCTGCCGCGGATCTACAAGCGACAAGGCCGCATGAAGCACTTCGTTGGTGTTGCCACAACGGCTGCTCTGCGGAGCCGCCGTTCCCTCTGGCTCAAACCATGCTGCCGCCTTGAGCCAAAGTTCGTTTGCGGTATCGGCCTCAAGAACTCGGAACATAAACTGGAGGGTTGAGGAGGCGGTCGTTGATCCCCCATTTTTTGGGGAAAAGCGGAGGGGGCAACCCATCCTTGGGTCGGAGTTTCTGTTTGATGTGGGTGCGCCCGGCTTTGTCGCTGAACTCAGGATGGGCGACGCGGGCGTATTTGTTTACTTCACAGAAGAGATTCTGACAATCAATGAGTTGAAGCCGCCGCCCCCAAAGACTCGGAAAACGAAGCCCCAGCGTCCGAAGGCAGTCTTCCTGTTTTTCTGTCACAAGGCGTATTGCGTCAGCTTGCGATATTCCGCCCAGATCGGAAAAACATTTTTCAAGTCCTCCTTTCGCCCCTGGGCCAGGAACCACGAACTCGTCTTCTCCGAAATTGGTGAGGCTGCTGTAATTCAGATCGGTGACGAACTGATACCCCAGAAAGTCGCCAATGGTCGGGCAGGCATGCAACAGCCCGAATGCCCGTTCCATGCTTCCAGCGCCAGCAATTCGCGAAGGCAATTCATCCAGAAGCATCTGTTTCAGCAGATGGAGGTGCATCGTGTGCTTGCGGGGAAATCCACTCCTTCCCCCCGAGGGCATGATGTAAGCGGCGGAATACAATCGCTGGCCCCGGGTGAACGCTTCGGACATCACTCGATCATACTGTTCGATATTGAAATCCTCCGCACGGGGTTCTCCCAACTTCTCTATCACGGTAGGAACCGCCGTTGCCGGCGGCCCCCCGCTCAGATCCGTACGTGAAGCACTACCTCATACGGCTCCTGCCTTGAGTCGGGCGTCGAATCTTTTATCTGGATATGGATGGATAATACGGGGCCGGGGCAGGTGCTTGCGGCCTAACCGCTGCATCCTCTCCCATGTCCAACGGCTCGTTCCTCTCTGACTGCGCCTTCTGATCGCCCGGAGCCAAAGCCGGGTGACCTCGTTCACGAAACGCCCGATGCGCTCGCTGTTGCCAGGCACGGCATGATAGTTCAGCCAGCCTTGCACAACTCGCCGCAACCAACGTCCCACCTCGCCTAACGGGAGGTGCATCCGCTTGCGCAGTTTAAACCGGATCGCCTTCAATGTCGCCCGCATCCGCTTCGCGACCGAATGACGGTGGATGATGAAACTTCCGTCGCTCCTTCTCCTCGCACACTTGTGTGTAAAGCCGAGGAAGTCAAAGGTCTCCGGTCGTTTCTCTCCGCGCCGCTTGCGATTCGACGCCGCAAAGCGACCGAATTCTATCAAGCGGGTTTTCCCATCATGCAACTTCAGTCCGTGCCTGGCGAAGTGCTGCCGGAGTTCCCCCAGACATGCCTCCGCCTCGGAACGATCCTCGAAGCCGATTACAAAGTCGTCCGCGTAGCGCACGACGATCATATCTCCGTTGCAGCGACTTTCGCGCCACCATTGTATCCATAGATCGAAGACATAATGCAGAAACACGTTAGAGAGCAACGGCGAGATCACCGCGCCCTGTGGCGTGCCCACATTGGGTCTCCGTCACCCGCCCGTCCTCGCTGACCCCGGCCTGTAACCAGTTGAGGATCAGTTGTAAAACACGGCGGTCACCGATCCGAAGTTCTAATAACCCGATCATCCATTGATGATCTATCGTGTCAAAGAACCCTTCGATATCGGCATCCAATATCCAGTTCACCTTCTTGCGGGAAATGCCGACGTCCAATGCGTCGAGCGCGTCATGCTGACTCATTCCCTTGCGGAAGCCATAGCTGAATCCGAGGAAATCCGCCTCATAAACGTTTTGTAATATCCCCGCCACCGCGTGCTGGACGATCTTGTCCTCCAGTGCCGCGATGCCCAACGCCCGTTTCCGACCGTCCGGTTTGTTGATATATCGTCTAAGCGACGGTTTCGCCCGGTAGCTTCCCCGGTGAATCCGGCCATGGAGATCCATTAGATTAACCTCCAAAGCCTGTTCATAGTCATACCACGTCACTCCATCGATCCCGAACGCTGCCGACTTCTTCAACTTGAAGAATGACCGTCGCAGCGCATCGACATCCGCATGGTGCAGTAATGCCGTGAACCTTAGATCGCCGTCCTTGCGGGCGGCACTACGCACGCGGTCCAACCCGCCAATCCCTGCCTCATTCCGGCTCTGCGTCCGGGGCGGGTCGGGTTGCACCACGTTCCTCTCGACTGGGTCCCTTCTCTCCGTCCACTCCGCAGATGCTTCAGAGGCATCTTTGTTCGCAAACTTCGTCGATCCTATTGACCCATCTGACTTCCTGTTAGCGTCCGTCTGGTCATTACCGTCAGAAACGTTGAACCAGCGATCCGTTTTGAAACCCCTTGGCGGGAGCTTGTCATCACGGATACCAACAGGATCTCCCGGTTCTCGCGCTTGAAACTTCGACACATGCTCAGGTTCTAAGACTCCGCCGTGCCCGCCCTCGCCTTGCCTTGGCGGTGAGGACGATATTGCCTTCCCCTTGTCAGTACAAGGTCGGCCCACGGGAATGATGATTTCGGAGCTCAATGGCTGGCCTGCGTCTCCACTCCCCCATGCTACACCCGGAACGTCACCGTTCCCAGCGTAGGGCTTGTGGCCAGAGCTACTGGCTAGGTTTTCTCTGTAAGACTCTTTCATTCTCTGTTTCAAGCCGGTTTATCCCGGCGCTTTCACTAACAACTCCCACGTTTCAATGCGATTGAAAAGTTTGAAGAGCAAGGCTCGGAAAAAGGTATCGGTTGCACTCCACTGGTCGGCTCCGATGACGTGCCGGATCAAATACTGACTCGCCCGATCCGCAGCACGGTAGGCATTCGTGAATTTGTGGGCCCGGAGGATCGGATCTCGGGACCATGGCAGTTTCTCACCCCTGACTCGACGCAAATAAACCTCTTGCCGTTCGACGGCGAACCGCCAGTAGGTCGAAAATACGATCGTTGGCTTCAGCGGCCTCAGAAAACCGAAGTCAGGCATCGCCGACTGGGCTGAGAGTGACGAGAATTCCATCGCCAGCATTCCGTCATCATCTGGAGTGATCAATTTTCTAGAAGCCATGTGATTTGGCGAGAGCATTGGAAACGGTCTCTTCAATGGCGCCATCATTCGAAAGCACGAAGACAGGATAATTGGCAGCCTCCCGCTCCGCGAGAACATCGTATTCGCAGCGCAGGACATGAAAAACCAATTCTGGCTGCCATCGGCCCCATGCCAGCCGCTCCGCCTCGATCAAAGCGCCAAGCACCTTTGGATCAGCGCCGCCGACAACCCCGTAAACCCACGTGGACCACCAATAGCGATCAAGCAGAATGGTTTCGCCGGCCTCAAGGCTTGGCACGATGACCGTCTCTATGGCATCGAGATGTGTAGCAATATGAAGCGCCTGAAGGCTTGCGGATGTCAAACGATCGAAACCTTTAACCTGAGGATCACCATGAAGCTGATATACGAATTCCCCCAAAGTTCCGGGTTCCTTTCCGGGGAACGACAAAAGCCTCACGGTGACGCCGCGATCGACGAGTGCATCCAGGTATCTGGCGCAGACCGTTGATTTCCCGGCCGCGTCCACACCTTCAAAAACGATAAGTCCGGAGCTTGCCGCTGGACAGGCAGAGGGTGCGGTCATGCCCCTTGCCTACTCCGGGAGTTCGACGATTCCGAGACAATTTGCCGGATTTGCCAGCACCGCCGCCAAAACTGTTCATTCGAACTCTTTTTCTTGAATTTTCTGCCAGACCGTCTAAGAAGAGCGCCGTCATGTCCTCCGAATCAACCCGACGGCACGTATTCATCAGCCACCACCACAAGGACGACGAGCATGTCACCAGGCTGACCAACCTCCTCAATCGACAGGGCTACGACATTCGAAACAGCTCGATTCGCGCAAAGCCAGCGAACCAGGCAAGGCTTGACCAAGGCTTGGTAAGCGACCGAAAGATTGAGCGCCTCCTGCGGATGAAAATGTCTTGGGCATCAACCGTGGTGGTACTGATTGGCAAGGAGACGCACACTCGCCGGTGGGTGAACTGGGAGATCGAGCAAGCGAATCGACTCGGAAAGCGTATAGTCGGAGTCTTTACCCAAGGTGGAACCAAAGAGGACATTCCTCCAGCTTTTGAAAAATACGGATCCGATTTGGTGAATTGGAACACTGAGAGCATTATGTCAGCAATCGATGGCACCCGGGAGGGTCCCTTCCAAGATCCAGACGGAAGCCCCAGGCAGCCTCCCGCACCCGCGCCAACAATCAATTGCTAAATAGCTGCGAATAGCGAATGCCCCGGGTTTACATGTATGTTGTCGATCGCGATTTCGGTTTTGCACCAAATCCTTTTCATGGTGTATGCACCCTTGCGACCTGCAAGCCCATCATCCGGCGAACGTCACAAGTGGGCGATTGGATTATTGGCGTGGGAGGGCGGCGGCTCAAAGCAACTGGAAGCTGTATCTTCGCCATGCGGGTGGATGAATGCATGACGTTTGACGACTACTGGAGCGACTCCCGTTTTCGGGAAAAGCGTCCCGTTCGAAACGGCAGTAAAAAGATGATGGTCGGTGACAACATCTACCACCGAATGTCTCCGGATGCCCGATGGCAACAAGAGGACTCGCACCATAGCCTCCCCGATGGCTCCACCAATATCCACAATCTAAAACAGGACACTCAGACAAACCGTGTGCTGATTTCGCGATACTTTCTGTTTTTTGGCTCCGAAGCACCGACCATCCCTGCCGGCATTCTCTCCGAACTTGGATACAAGAACGGACGATCCCATAGGGTTTTCGAATTGTTGGATTGCTCCCCGCTCCTCGATTGGTTGAGAGGTCAATACGGCTCACACTTTGGCTGCGTTATCGCAGATCCATTTGATTTTGCTTTCAGCACCAAGAGATACTCGGTAATTGATAACCGAGTCACTTAGCCTATAATTTTTTAAAAACCACGCTTCCCGTTTTCTTATCTTAGAGACAGTCTGAAAACTAACTCCGAACTCATAATGAGCTCAATTCGCATTTTCAAAGAACGTTAAATCGAGGATTTCAAACTCGCGATCCGCGCCCAAAACCATTGAGATATATTTTTCAGATAGACTCTCAGCAGTCTCAAAAAAATAACACCTACAGATGATTCCATCCAGTTCATTTGATTCCACTGCGATTAAATATTGGTGCTTCATCAGCTACCGCCACGCGGACAACCACGACCAGGACCGCCAATGGGCGACCTGGCTCCACGAGGAAATCGAACATTACGACGTCCCTGCCGAACTGGTCGGAACCACGAACCAGCGTGGCGACATCATCCCAGCAAAAATCTACCCGGTCTTCAGAGACGAGGAATCACTCTCTGCGGAAGCACACTTGGGAGCTGGTATCCAGGAAGCCTTGGATGCCTCCAAGATGCTAGTTGTCCTCTGCTCGCCCCGTGCGGCGGAGAGCAAATATGTCGCAGCCGAGATCATTCGCTTTCAGGAAACTGGAAAATCAGACCGCATCATCACCGCCATAATTGACGGTGAACCAAATGACCTCGATAGAGAGTGCTTCCCGGAGCCGTTGCGGAAATTTGTTCATGGCGACGAGATAGTCGATCTGAACGATGGGCCCCTCGCTGCCGACTTTCGACTACCTGACGGACGGGAAGGTTTCACCTCGGTTAAGGCATACAAACTGGCGCTCATCAGCAAACGACACCCAAGAAGTAGAATCAAATCTCAAGCGAGCGTTTACCAATTACGGCTTCAGTTGATGAAACTCAAAATTCTTGCTGGAATTCTTGATATTCCATTAGAAATACTGAGAAATAGGGACCAAGCCTACCAATCGGCACGCGCCAAAAAAAAGGCTACGGCCTTAATATTTGTTGCGCTATTGGCAGTGAGCATGGGAACTTGGGTTTGGATAAGTCGCCGGGAGGTATTGTTCCTGACATCGGAAAAAGAAAAGCTGAGTAAGATCGAAGTGCATAATAAAGCAGAAGTGCTGAACGCGCAGAATAGAACCAATAAGACCCTCGGAGATCTGCACCAGCAGCAAATACGCCGTCGCGAAATACTAGCCCTGAGCCTTTCCCGCACGATAGGCCAAACTCAAGGTAGTTTGGGTCCGCCTGAGGTACGCGCACTGTGGGACTTGGCGACTATCGACCCGAAAGACGATGATGTGAGAATTCTGTATTTGCAGCACATCCTTGATTCCGGTGCCGCTGCTGGGCAGTTTTCGAATCGTGATTCAGAGGCCGGGTCAGCCTTGTTGGGCCTGAGGCTAAAATTTCGAAAGGAGGCATTCAAAATTCTGATCGCACAGTTGAAAATGGCGAGCGATCCTGCAGTCACCATGGCTACCACCGAACTCATCTCCCAAATCGGTGAGGAAGCATTATCAGGCACCGTTGCTTTGGCGGATCGGATTGTGATCGAGACCGATCCCGATGTGCTGCCAAGGCTGGGAACTAAACTCGGTTTTATGGCGGAAAATCTGCCGGCGGACGCCGCGGTGGGGTTTGCAACGGGCTTGCGAGAGCGGATGGCGAGCGAGAAGAGTATCCGCCTGCGAGCAGGCTTGATTGTGACATTAGGATGCTTGAGGGAAAACTTGTCGACCGAAGTCGCAAATAGATATGCTACGACGCTGGCGGAGTGGATGGCGACCGAAAAAAAATACAACGTGCTGGAAGGCTTGGGAAAAGCGCTGGGAGGTCTGGGTAAAAAGCTACCGGCAGACGCTGCGGTGAAGGGGGCTACGGCGTTAATAGATGGAATGGAGACCGAACAGCATTTCCTGGAACTGGCAGGCTTAGCAAGTGGACTGGGAAGCTTGGCGGAAATGTTGCCAGCGGACTCCGCAGCGAAGAGCGCCACGGTGCTGGCGGATTGGATGGGGACCGAGAATGAGTCCAACATGCTGGCAAGCTTGGGACGGGCGCTGGGTAGCTATGGAAAAAAGCTGCCGGCGGAAGCCGCCGTGAAGGGAGCCACGGCGCTGGCTGATCGGATGGTGACAGCGAAAGATTCCCTCGAGTTGGCAAGGCTCGGCTTGGCACTGGGAGGCTTGGAGAAAAAGCTGCCGAGGGACTCCGCAGCGAAGGGTGCCACGGCGTTGGCGGAGAGGATTGCGACTGAGCCGGATTCGGCAGTGCTGGTGAAGCTCGGATCGGCGTTAGAAAGCCTAGGAAAAAATCTGCCGACAGATGCTTCGTTGAAATGGGCCACGGCTCTGGCGAAGCGAATGGAGAACGTAACAGATTCCTCAGTGCTGGCAAAGCGTGGATCGGCATTAGGCAGCTTCGGAGAGATGCTGCCGACGGAGGCTGCGGTGAAAGCTGCCTCGGCGCTGGCGAAGCAAATGAAGAACGAGACGGATTCTTCAAAGCTGGAAGACCTTGGATGGGCGTTGGAAAGCTTGGCGAAGAAGCTACCGGCGAACAACGCAGCGATAGTTGCCTCAACCCTAGCGGAGCGGATGGCAACCGAGAGAGATTTAGAAGTGCGGACAACCTTAGGGTCGATTTTGGGAAAGTTCGGGCTAAAATTGCAAACCAGCGCTGCAGTGATGTTTACCGTTGAGCTGGCGAAGCGGATGGCAACTGAGACGGAAGACGAAGTGCTGGCATGCTTGAGATTGGCGCTGGAGGATCTGGGGCAAAAGCTGCCGGCAGAAGCAGCGGAGTTGTTTGCTAACGAACTCGCGGCGAAAATGGTGATCGAGAAGGATTCCCTTGTGCTGGCTGGACTGGGATCGGTGCTGGAAAACTTGGGGGCAAAGCTGCCACCCGCCGCAGCGGTGAAGGGGGTCAAAGCTCTGGCGAAGCAAATGATTACCGAGAAAGATTTCGTAAAGCCGGAAAAGCTGGAAAAGCTCGGACCGCCTCTAGTGAGCTTAGGAGATAAGTTGACGAAGGAAGATGCCGTGGCACTGGTGGAGCGAATGGTATCCGCAAATTTCCCGGATTATCTTTTAAACGATGCGCTGGGATTAGCATTGGCAGGCTTAGGGAAACAGTTGCCCACAGAAGCAGTAGTCAAGCTCACCAAGAACCTGATTGTTCGGGTGGAGGCCGAAAAAGACTCCGACCAGCTGGCAAGTCTGGGAGTCGCTCTTGGAGATTTGGAGGAACGACTCCCGACGGACACTGCGGCGAAGGTCGCCAGGGCATTGGCGGACAAAATGGAGAGAGCAGGTTCTAGTTCTGATTTGGCAAGCTTGGGATCGGCGCTGGGAAGTTTGGGGAAAAAACTGCCTGCAGACTTAGCGGTGAAGGGTGCCGCAGAATTGGCGGAAGCGATGGAAGGCCAGTCAGATTGTCGCATGCTGGTAAAGCTCGCATCAGCACTAGGAGGCTTGGGAGAGAATATGCCGACGGAGGCTGCGGTGAAAGGGGCTGTGGCGCTGGCCAATCAAATGACTATGGAGACAGATTCCCCCTCCTTCGTAGCGCTGGGATCTGCATTGAGAGGCTTGGGGGAACGAATGTCCGTAGAGACCGCAGCCAAGTTCGCCAAGACGCTGACTGATCAGATGGCGACCGAAAAGGCTTTCGAGGTAATGACAAGGCTGGGAATGGCGTTAGGAAGTTTGGGAGAGAAATTGCCGATTGAATATGTCGATCAGGCCATTTCCGCCATGCTTCTCGATCAACCCCGGGATTTGGAAATCCTTGCTGCCACAGCTCGAAGGCTCCCAGAATCTCAGGACGTGGTCGAAGTTCTTAAAAATCCATTTTGCGTGGGCGGGGCTCGGACAAGAATTTTGGATGAATTGGGGAAACGGCTTTCAACAGCCGACAAGAAGGTGGAATTCCACGACCTCGCCGACGTGATCCTGCGAGCCGAGGATTTCGGGCTGCATATCGAAACACCGCCGAAGCGGCCGAAGTGGCTCAAGTATTGAACTGGGGTTACCCAGCCACATTGTCGATGGGGCAGGTCCAGCGTTTCGGCAGCCCTTGAAGCCCTTGATGTCATCCGAGCGTTTCACAATCTCAAGCTTCACCCGCCTGTGACGCGCAATTCCGGCAACATGCCCCACGAACTTCCCCGCATAGCCCACAGTCCGCCCAGATCAACTTGAGCCATACGAACGTAAGCGGAGTCCGCTGCACCATGTGAAGATTCTGGCCGGAGCGTGGCATAGCGTCATAGCGTTGCGGATTATGACCGCTACGATCAATGCTATCTTAAAGTCCGACCGCCGGGGCTGCCCGCGCTATTCCATCGAACAAAAGGCAGCCCTCGTGGAAGCCGTAAGCGATCAACAGAGCCCCTCTGGCATTTTTGCCAGAGGTTCCGAATCTCTCGCTCCTATGCTGCGGGGATCTCGATGAGTTGATCGGCTGCGGCGGTGCGGGCCTTGAGCCAGTTGGATGGCAGCAGGGCTTCCAGTTCTTCCGGGGCGGGATCACGCATGAGCTGGTCGAAGACCCACTCGAACCAGGCGAAGAGATCCTGGCCGTGGCGGCGGAGTTGCTCGACGAAGGTGTAGATGACGGCGCTGCGCCAGCCGGTGTGCTCGCCGCCGATGAACATCCAATTCTTGTGGCCGAGCTTGGTGGGACGGATGG
>Ga0123337_10000534_pt1 | contig 62136 bp, 57 predicted proteins | sample frozenSSSSmetaG_FD_89792 | JGI IMG/M metagenome (GOLD analysis project Ga0123337, IMG submission 89792) | Glacier valley bacterial and archeal communities from Borup Fiord, Nunavut, Canada, to study Microbial Dark Matter (Phase II) -... | ecosystem: Environmental > Aquatic > Freshwater > Ice >...
AAAAGCTGAAAGAATTAATTAAAAATTAATAGTTGAAGCATTCTAGTGTTAATTCATGATTATTATCAGTCTGGAAATAATCTGTGGGAATATCTTGTGCTAGAGAATTTGTAGTCGTCCTTTTGGGAGTAAAATAAATTGCCTTTTTAAATTTGTTACTAATGATCCATTCAAACAAAAGTTATTCCCGCCGTGAATTTTTAGCAGGTGCAGGGCTTCTTGCCATTGGAACTACTTTGCAATTGAACGGAATTGCTGAGATCTCCGAAATCAGGGAAAAAGAACCAATTATTGATATTCATCAACACATACATTATCATAAACGGACGGATAAACAAATGCTTGCTCACCAAAGGGCAATGGGTGTTACTACCACTTTTCTTTTACCGTCTGGGCGTCCTGTAAATTCACCGTCCACTCATGGGGGAATTTCAAACGGGTTGCAGGCAGAAGCCGGAGGAAACGCAGAGTGTTATTTATTTGCAAAAGAACACAGGAAAGAATTTCTGTTTGGCGCATGCGCAGTACCAGACTTGCCGGATGCAACATATGAGATTGAAAAATATTTAAAATTGGGGGCAGTGATTATCGGTGAATTAAAATTTGGGGTGAAATGTGATTCGCCGGAAATGCAAGAGATTTATCAACTGGCACAAACCTATAATGTTCCGGTACTCATGCATTGGCAGTATGAAATGTATAATTATGGCTTTGAGCGTTTTTATAAAATGCTGGAAAAGTACCCAAAAGTTAATTTCATCGGCCACGCACAAACCTGGTGGGCTAATATTGACAAAAACCATATGGATCAATCAATCTTGTATCCGAAAGGCCCGGTTACTCCCGGAGGAATCACCGACCGTTATCTCAGTGATTATCCGAATATGTATGGAGATCTCTCTGCAGGCTCAGGTTTGAATGCGCTTACCCGTGATGAAGATCACGCAAAGTCTTTTCTGGAAAGACACCAGGACAAGTTGGTGTATGGTAGTGACTGCGAGGATCCGAGTGGATTAGCTTCAAAAGGTTGTGCCGGCGCTCTTGATATTGCAGAGGTACGTAAACTGGTATCCAATAAGCAAATTGAACGTAAATTATTGTATGAAAATTCAAAGAAATTATTTCGCCTTTAAGAAGTTTTCTACAGATAATTTGATTCATCTTTCTTCTTCAAATTTTACTGATTAATTCAGAAAATAAATAAAAGCTATCAACTTCTTTAAAAATAAAAATTATGTGTATCAAAAACAAATGCACCACTTTAAAAAGGCTTTTGGCTCGTAATGTTCAATTCCTGGTATTATTGGTAATCACCTTTGCTTCCTGTAAGAGTAAGTCGCACTATGCAGGTCCGCTCACCCCCGAAAGATCTATGGAGACTTTTCATTTCGCTGAAAATTTTAAAGCCGAGATATTCGCTACAGAACCTTTAGTGATAGATCCGGTCTCGATGCAATTTGATGAAGACGGAAATGCTTATGTAGTAGGCATGCTGGATGCCTACAAACCCGATTCTGTAAAAGGGAAAGGGAGGATCGTTATGTTAAAAGATCTGAATGGAGATGGAAGAGCCGATACAGCCATAGTTTTTGCAGACAGCATCAGAGAGGCATCCAGCATTTTGCCATGGAAAGGAGGCTTACTCATAGCGGCGGCACCCAATATTATGTATTATAAAGACACTGATGGAGATGGGCGTGCGGATTCAAAAGAGATTCTTTTTACCGGCTTTTTTAATAAGAATGAAGAAGCTCAGATTACCAATCTTAGTTTTGGTATTGATAATTGGATATACGCAAATAATACCGGGCAGGCAGGTGAAATAAGTTTTACGCGTAAGCCAAATGCTCCTAAGCTCTCTTTGCAGGGAGCCGATTTTCGTTTTCGCCTTGACCGGAATCAATTTGAACGTAGTACAGGCCCCGGACAGTTTGGTCTTTCTATAGACGATTGGGGACATCGCTTTTTTACAGCGAATTCCCTGCACATCCGGCAAGTAGTGATTCCATTGAGGTATTTGGAAAGAAATCCTAATTTACCTTCTTCCGCTCTAGCTGCAGTTGAAAATATTTCTGATCATGATCCACTTATGTTCCAGTTGACAGAAACGCCCTATTGGCGCCAGATGCGTACTGACCGGCGTAATAAAGAATATCAGGAACATCACCTTGACAGGGTGGAATATGCCAGGGATCATTTTACTGCCGCGTCAGGTGGTACTATATATGACGGCGACGTTTTTTCCAAGGAATATTACGGTAATGTTTTTACAGGAGATGTTTCAGGTAACCTGGTTCACAGGGATATCCTTTACCAAAGTGACTCCGTTCCTTATATTATTGCCAGGCGGGCTGCCCAGGAGAAGGATAAAGAATTCCTGCAATCTACAGATTCATGGTTTCGTCCTGCGAGTTCCTCGGTCGGCCCAGACGGGAATCTTTATATAATTGATATGTACCGGCAACATATCGAAACTCCAATGTCCATTCCTGAGGATTTACAGGTTGGTATGGATTTTAATGCTGGAAATAAGTATGGACGTATCTACCGCATTATACCTGAAAATGCCGGCGCTTACAAAAAAGTGACCCCTAATCTCAAAAATGCAACATCTGCTGACCTGGTAACCATGCTCACACATCAAAACCGCTGGTGGCGTCTCCAGGCCCAACGGCTTCTGTTAGAACGCCAGGATAAAAGCGTGTTACCGGCAGTGAAAGCATTGTTGGCCCAAAATGAAGATCCAAGATTCAGGTTACATGCTCTTTATGTTTTGGAAGGGATGGATGCCCTGGATGCAGCTTCTGTGAAGGCCACTATGAAAGATCCTTCTTCAGGCGTACGGGAAAATGCAGCGATACTTTCTGAGCGCTTCTCTGGTTGTTTATCTCAGTTAGAGGAAATGATCAATGATTCTTCTATCAGGGTAGTTTTCCAGGCAACATTAAGTTTGGGTGAATTTAAGGACAACACGGTAATACCCGCATTGGCAAAAGTGTTGGAGCTACATGGCGAAAGATCATGGTTCAGAACCGCTGTATTAAGTTCTGAAGCCGGATCATCTATTGACTTATTGAAAACTTTGGAGAAGAATTCATTTTTTAAAGACGCCTCACCATGGAAATTAACATTTTTTGAGACTTATTCTAATGTAATTGGTGCGCGTAATGAGAAGAGCCAGATCGTAAGTTTATTAGACAACCTATCCCAACCTTCTATAGCAAATACGGCTGGCTTGAAGGAAGCAAGTGTAAAGGGGTTGATTAAAGGATTGGTAAAGCCTGAAGGGTTAGGTGCTTCTTTGAAAGAAAAATTAAAAAGCATATCATCAGAAGCAAGCGGTAACATCACCAAAGCCATACAGGATTTAAAACAATTGTATGCTAAGATTTAGATTTACCATCTGGCAAACACCTGGCAGCGCACATCCCAACATACTGCGTAAAACTGATTTTGAGGCGATCCGGTCCTCCGATGATCTGTTTGCCAGAAAGTTTGATGAGAATGTAGATGCGGAAATATTGGATTTGATTGATGCCCGTATTTTACACTGGCAGGGAACTCCTATATCTCATTAGTATGCCTGAAAGTCTATTCTGGTAACGCGGCCCTTACTCTTTCCGTAATCTCTTCGTCACTCAGCTTCTCTGGCCTGAAAGCTTCACCAATCACTTTTTCATATAGCTCAATATACCGCCCGCTGATCGTATTAATCCATTCATCGCTCATCTCCGGTACGACCTGTCCTTCTTTGCCCATAAAATTATTGGCGATGAGCCATTCCCGCACAAACTCTTTGCTTAATTGTAACTGCCGTTCACCTGATGCCTGCCTTTTATCAAACCCATCAGCATAAAAATATCTCGATGAATCCGGCGTATGTATCTCGTCCATCAAATATATTTCTCCATCTATCTTTCCAAATTCATATTTCGTATCAACCATGATCAATCCTCTCTTAGCTGCGAGTTGCTTTCCTCTTTCAAATAATTGCAGGGTATATTGTGCAAGTATTTCCCAGTCTTCAGCAGAGGCCAATCCCCGCGTGATAATTTCTTCTCTGGATATATCTTCATCATGCCCTTCATCCGCTTTTGTGGAAGGCGTGATAACAGGTGCAGGAAAATAATCGTTTTCTCTGAGTCCCTCAGGAAGCGCCACTCCGCAAAGTATCCGAAACCCGGAAGAATAGGTGCGCCATGCGTGGCCCGTGAGGTTTCCCCTAACTACCATTTCTATTTTGAATGGGTCACATTTCCGGCCTATGGCCGCAGTAGGAGCAGGAGTGCCAAGTAACCAGTTGGGACAAATATCCCTGGTTGCGCCCAACATGAAAGAGGCGATCTGGTTAAGTACCTGGCCCTTAAAAGGGATAGGCCTTGGAAGAATCACATCAAATGCAGAAATTCGGTCCGATGCGATCATCACCAGCCATTTATTCTGTATCGTATACACATCCCTGACCTTCCCTTTATAGAATCTGGTCTGCCCCGGAAACCTGTTTTCTTTCATGGCCCGAATATACTGTTTTTGTTAAATGATAAATTTTTCCACGATCGGTACAAAGTGTACTTTTCCTATCGATTTCCAAATAAACTAAGCCATATGAGAAATCCACTCACTATCCTGACTGCCATTCTATTTATTTCCCATATCTCTTTTTCTCAAACAGTTTCCATCTCCGGTAATGTCCGCAACACCGACACAAAAGAATCCGTTCCCGCAGCCAGCGTGGAAGTAAAAGGCGGCACTGCCGGAACGTTCTCTGATGAAAAGGGAAATTTTAAGATCACCACAAATAAAGCGCTTCCGTTTAAGCTGCTGTTTACTTCCGTCGGATACGATCCACAGGAAATAACTGTCACCAGTGCATCAGATAAACTACAGGTTGATTTCATTCCGGGCTCTTCACTGGGCGCGGAAGTAGTGGTATCGGCCAGCAGGGTTCCTGAAAAGATACTTGAGTCACCGGTTGCTATCGAACGCATCAGCAGCGCCAATATCCGCAATACTCCTGCAACGAATTATTACGACATGCTGAAGAATATTAAAGGCGTTGACCTGGTCTATTCCAGCCTTACTTTTGCAACCCCCAGCACACGGGGATTTAATGGCAGTGGAAATGCCCGACTCAACCAGCTTGTGGACGGGATGGACAACCAGGCGCCGGGATTGAACTTTGCTGTCGGTTCGGTAGTGGGTGTAACCGAACTTGACGTCGATAATATGGAGCTTTTGTCCGGCGCCTCCTCTGCCTTGTACGGCCCCGGGGGTATGAACGGAACATTGCTGATCAATAGCAAGGATCCGTTTAAATACCAGGGACTGAGCTTTCAGGTAAAAGAAGGGGTGATGCATGTAGACGAAAGCCAGACCGGTCAGGCGACCGCCTACCACGACTGGAACCTTCGTTGGGCGCAAAAAGTGAGCGACCGCCTTGCCTTTAAAATAGGCGCCCAGTTCATTCAGGCAAAGGACTGGATAGGCACAGACAAAACGAATTACCAGGCAGGCGACGTTTCCCAAAACCAATATGGAAATGTAAAATCCGGCAACAGAATATCAGATCCGAATTATGATGGCGTTAATGTGTATGGCGATGAAACGACAACTGATCTTAGTGATCCTAATTCACCCGCACTCGCTGCAGTATCTGCAGGGATAAAGGCACAGCTGCAAACGCAATTACCACCGTCATTATACCAGGCAGCAGCTAATTATCTTGATTCTACCGTAGGGTCGTATCCTGCTTTTAATGTATCAAGAACAGGATATGATGAAAAAGATGTGGTGAAAAATACTACAGTAGATGTAAAATTATCTGGCGGATTATATTATAAGCTGACAGAAGGGATCGAAGCATCGCTGGTAGGATACTGGGGAACAGGAAATACCGTGTATACAGGCAGCGACAGGTATTCTTTAAAAAATTTAAAGATCGGGCAATACAAATTTGAACTAAAACATAAGAATTGGTTCTTCAGGGCATACACGACGCAGGAAAATTCCGGTGATTCTTATAATGCAACCATTGCCACCAGGTTGTTTAATGAAGCCTGGAAGCCCAGTGGTGGCGCCACAGGATGGTATTCGCAGTATACACAGGCTTTCCTGCTTTCAAAGGTACAGCCGTATATAGGGGCTCTTGCAGGGGGAACGTCATTTACGCCAACCCCGGATGTTGCGGCGAATTCAGTCGCAAGAAATGCTGCGGATGTGGGCCGGCCCGTTGCAGGTTCCGAAGAATTTAAAACGCTGTTCAATAAGATCGCAGGAACGCCTATTTCAAAGGGCGGCGGTTTATTTCTTGATAAATCAGATCTCTATCTCGCAGAGGGACAATATAATTTTAATAACCTGTTGAAATTTGCTGACCTGTTAGCAGGTGCGAGTGTTAAAGAATACGTACTGAATTCACAGGGCACCTTATTCGCAGATACCTCCGGCAGTATCAAAATAAAAGAAATAGGCGCTTACGCGCAACTGAGCCGCAGCCTGATGGATGATAAATTAAAACTGACCGCATCAGGCAGATACGATCATAATGAAAATTTCAAGGGACGTTTGACCCCACGGTTCACCGCTGTGTATAAAGTAGCGGAAAATCATAATATCCGTGCTTCGTATCAGACTGCTTATCGTTTTCCCACCACACAAAATCAATGGATCAATTTAGTCATCGGCGGCGGTACGGTGTTGCTGGGGGGATTACCGCAGCTGCGGGATTTTTATCACTTCAATACCAATAAAGCGTATACCGTTGCCAGCGTAAGTGCAGCGGGTGCAGCACTGGCAACCGAAACTCCGCCACAGGAAGCGCTGGGTTTGCTGAAGGAACAACCATTCGGGGAATACAAACCGGAGACATTAAAATCATATGAACTGGGATACAAGGGATTGATCAACAGAAATGTATTAATTGATGCTTATGGTTATTACGGCAGGTACGATAATTTTTTAGGCAGGACAGTTGTGCTGCAGGCACTTGCACCAGGAAATCCGTTTGATCTTTTCAGCGGTTCCTCAAGACGTTCAATTTCTGTTGCAGATAATAGTAGCGGAAAAGTAACAGCTTATGGTTTTGGGGCCAGCATCGATTATGTGCTTCCAAAAAACTGGGTGGCCTCAGCCAATGTCAGTTCGGATAAAATCAGGGATGTTCCTGCGGGATTTATTTCGTTCTTTAATGCGCCCACATACAGGCTGATGGCTGGTCTGGGGAATACTGGTTTTGGCTACGGTAAACGTTTTGGTTTTAATATCAACCTGCGCAACCAGGATGAATTTTATTACGAAAGTGATTTCAGGCAGGGAAATATTCCCGGGTTCACAACAGTCGATGCACAGGTAAGCTATAAATTTCCTGTCCGGAAAGTGTTGGTAAAACTGGGCGGCACTAATATTTTTAATAAATATTATAAAACAGGTTTTGGTAATCCTGAAATCGGTGGAATTTATTATGTAAGTGTGGGGTACAATGTATTTTAAACGTTGAATCTGAAATGCATTACATCTCCATCTTTCACGATATACTCTTTTCCTTCGATCCTTAACCGGCCGCTTTCGCGCGCGGCGGATTCAGAACCATAATGAATGAAGTCATCGTAGGAGATCACTTCCGCTTTTATAAATCCTTTCTCAAAGTCAGTGTGAATAACACTTGCGGCTTGCGGTGCTTTCCATCCCTGGTGAATGGTCCATGCGCGGACCTCCTGCACCCCTGCAGTGAAGTAAGTAAACAGGTTTAGTAATTTATATGCCGAAGTAATGAGCCTGTTCAGGGCAGGCTCTTTCATTTTATATTCTTCCATGAACAGTTCGCGGTCTGCCGGCTGGTCCATTTCTGCGATCTGGGCCTCAATGGAATTGTTCATGATAATCACCTGTGCATTTTCATTCTTCACGGATTCTTTCAGCGCGTCAGAAAATTTATTTCCCGTGTGCATGGACGGTTCATCTACATTGGCCACATATAACACCGGCTTTTCCGTGAGTAAGCATAAATCGGCAATGGCTGTCCGTTCATCTTTTGATAGATTAAGTTCCCTGATGCTGCCGCCTTTTTCAAGGTGCTGCTTGCAACGGGTAAGCACTTCGAATTCATTTTTTATTTTGGCATCACCGGTGCGGACAAGTTTTTCCGTTTTGCTGTGTTTGCGCTCCACGCTATCCAGATCTTTCAGCTGCAGTTCAGTGTCGATGATTTCCTTGTCGGCGACAGGATCTATTGCTCCCTCATCACGCAGTATATTTTCATCTTCAAAGCACCTGATCACGTGAATGATGGCATCCACTTCCCTGATGTTGGCCAGAAACTTATTGCCCAATCCCTCGCCTTTACTCGCCCCACGCACGAGGCCCGCGATGTCTACAATTTCAATCTGTGTGGGAACAGTGCGGTTCGGTTTTACCAGCTCTGCCAGTTTATCTATTCGGCTGTCAGGAACGTATACGAGTCCTACGTTCGGTTCGATGGTGCAAAACCTGTAATTACTGGCTTGTGCTTTGGCGCTGCTGCTCACCGCATTAAACAATGTTGATTTTCCCACGTTTGGTAACCCTACTATACCTGCCTGTAGCGCCATGAATTAAATTTTTGAGCCGCAAATATAGTGTATTGACGGCTGATGAGTATTTTGCAGGCAATCGTTTACCTTCAGCGGGAAAACAATTCACCTATGGCGCTAAGCAGGATATGGTCGGCATTTATTATTGTAGCTATTATTGTTGCCGCTGTCAAATGCTTTTTTTTGGGAGATATGCAACTGTTCAGCTGGATGGTTACCGGAAAGGCCAGCGACCCCGCGAATCCTTTAAAGATCGATGGCATTATAGAAACCTGTTGGGTATCGGTGGACATCTGCCTGAAGCTCATCGGCGTACTGGCCCTGTTTATAGGGCTCATGAGCATTGCCGAACGCGCCGGCGGCATAAAACTGCTGGCGAAAATAATAGGTCCATTTTTTTCTAAACTCTTCCCGGAGGTGCCCAAAGGACATCCCGCGATGGGCCACATGATCATGAATTTCTCAGCCAATCTGCTGGGGCTGGATAATGCCGCCACGCCGTTCGGATTAAAGGCCATGGAGAGCCTGCAGGAAATAAATCCGCACAAAGACACTGCTTCCAACGCGCAGATCATGTTCCTTTGCCTGCATGCCGCTGGGCTGAACCTGATCCCGGTGAGTGTGATCGCCGTCCGCGCTTCCAACAATGCTTCCAATCCTACGGATATATTCATACCCTGCCTCATCGTGACTTTTGTAGGTACCCTTGTGGCCATGCTGATCGTTTCTTTCCGGCAAAAGATCAATGTTTTTCAGCCCGTAATTATTTTATGGGTAATGGGTATCTCTGCGTTGATCGTACTGATCGTGCTGTATATTTCTACCTTAACGGCATCAGGGATACAAACTTTTTCAGGAGTATTGAGCAATGGATTAATCCTCCTGGTTTTCTTACTGGTGGTACTGGGCGGCGTATACAAAAAAATCGATGTATTCGATGCATTTATTGATGGCGCTAAAGACGGATTTCAAACAGCCGTCCGCATTATTCCTTATCTGGTAGGCGTCCTGGTGGCGGTGAGTATGCTGCGTACCAGCGGCACTTTTGATGTGGTGATCAACGGGATGAAAAGTTTTTTTGCAATGTTCAGTGCCGATACCAGGTTCGTGGATGGATTGCCAACTGCGCTGATAAGGCCTTTAAGCGGAGGCGCGGCCAGGGGTATGATGGTAAGTACCATGACAACCTATGGTCCCGATTCTTTTGCCAGCAGGCTTTCAGGAATATTACAGGGAGCTTCTGACACTACCTTTTATGTTGTTGCCGTCTATTTTGGATCGGTGTCCATAAGGAATACACGTTATGCCATCCCCGTGATGCTGCTGGCGGATCTCGCCGGGGTGATCACCTCAGTTATACTTGCATATTTATTTTTCGGGTAAGCGGTCATGCGAAAAATTCGGTAGTCACCGCCCGCTGTTTAATCCAGCGTAAATCTTACTGATAATGCAAACGCATCCGGTATAAAATTGATCGCGGGAATAATGTCGAGCTCCGGTTTCCAGTCGAGTGATAAATTGATGGGCACTGCCTTGAATTTATAATCCAGCCCAATAATTCCGGTTGGACCGACATAGGCGTTTTTGTCCAGGAAACCCAGGTATGCACCACCTCCGTAAAACCATTTCAGGCCTTCTACATCAAGCGGCTTATGTACCTCCAGCAATCCCCCGATACCGAATTTGGATCCGAATGCGATCATTCCTTCAACCGCTGTCTGATCCGTTACAAAGTATTTTCCGGTGATAGAATTGTTGAGGGTGGGAGTGGAGTTGCTCAACCGAAGACCCAAAGCGAACTTATAATCCTGCCCGGAAGCTTTTCCGGAACAAAATATAAGAACAATTATCAACAATGAAAGAAAGTACCGCTTCATAAATTCATTTAGATAAAATAACGAAATAACCTGCAAGGCTTAACGTATGATAATAACTTTAACTGATGTTTAAAGTTTAATTTTTATTTGTTAATTGCCAAACAATTCAAATTTTGTTTTAGGCCTTTTGTCATCCAGCCATTTAAAGCTTCTCAGTCTTTTGTCTTCATCCGTTGCCTGGTTCACCGGCAACATTGTGCCGGTAACGGAACTGATGAATACTACTTTGTTGAGCGCTTTATTTTTAAAGCGCATATCGATGATGTCGGATGTTGCTTTGTTAAGGCCGATTAATTTTTCCTGCCCGTCTTTAACATAATAGATACTTTCAGCGTTTCCTTTGGCCCTGACACTGGTTATTTCCCCCTGGGCAAAATATCCGAAAAGACGGTTACCTTTAATCTGGTTATACATTTCTTTGCCGGTGCTGTTGATCATTAATCCGTTTTCAAAAACGCGCAGCAGGTCAGGTTTTTTGTTTTTAGTATACATGTAAATAGTGTCACCAGTCACCTGACTGTTACTTGCCCAGACAATAGGATTGTAGAACAACCGGAATATTGAATCTTTTCCTGAATAAAATAAACTGTCGCAGACCGCCTGCATGGAATCTGAAAATATCCTGACGTGGTGATAGGCGCGGAAGAACCTCAGGGCTGTGTCATTTTCCTTTTTACCCAATAGCTTTTTGGAAGAAGAATCGTCCAGCAGGGCGCTGTCGATTATTACCGGAAGTTCGCTGAATTTCCCGGAATACAGAGAGTCTGCGGTGATGAAGGTGCTGTCCTTATCCTGCTTAATGATCATCAAAGGTTTTTGCGTAGCGAACAGTGAGCCTTTGTTTTTATCGGTTATCACGGAATTGGATAGTAAAGAAATTCCCTGAGCAGTATCTTTGAAAATCACATTGCCGCTGAATATACTTATGCCTGTCTGATCATCACTTATCAGCTGGTCCGAAACGGTAGTGGTGGAACCATCTTTTATAACAGGCCTCTTGCCGAAATAAGCGTTTTTATTTTTAAGATCATAGTAGCCGTCGCTGGTAACGATATTTCGTTTTGCACTGTCTTCAATAAATGTTTTGGCGATGAACGTAGCGATCTGGGAATTCGTATTATATAATAAGGAATCTGTTGTAAGATTATATTTGGGATCCTTCAGCACTACATTTTTTTTGAAATAAACATCTTTCATTTCAGAATAATAGGTTCCCTCAGTGCTGGTAAGTACAGTTGTACTATTAACTACTTTACCTCCTTTGGTATATACACCTGTTTTTTGGTTCACGTCATATATGAGTTCTTCTGTGAACAGATTGCTTTTGCTGTCGGTTAATCTTACCGCTTTTTTAAGTGTGGCTATTTTGGTATCGGTATGGTATAATAAATAATCAGAATAAATATTTACGCTGTCGTTGTCATTGATATGCACATTTTTAAATGCCTCAACGATCTTTCCATTTTTATTGAACACTGCACTGTCTGCGTAAAATATTGTGTTATCCTGTTTCAATGCTACGTGGCCAACAAGTAATAGTAATTCGGTCAGTGAATCCAGCTTTTTATACCCGTACCTGTCGGTGCTGAGGATCTGTACGATTTTAAGGGAGTCAGGTTTATTTTCTACAGCGGGGGCCGGCTTTACCTGTGCTCGTGAGCTGTTAACAATAAATAGTAAAATACCAAAAGCGAAGATGTTTTTCAGCTTACTTTTTCGGAGTCGAATCATAGATAATAGGTTCCAGGATCGGACCTGATTTTGTTTTTTTGCCGAAAAGGGAAATGCTGACATATCTCTTCGGATTAACGCGCAGATCATCCAGCAATGTAGTTAAACTGCGATTTGTCATCCGGAGCTCATCGTACAATTGGCGATCATTTAACAGGAGCCCGACGGTGCCTTTTTTACTGTTAACAGCAGCAAGTGTTGCCTCAAGATCATTAATTGTCCTGCTGAGGGTGCGCAACGTTTCATCCATGTGCGCGTTAGCCAGGCCGGAGGTTGTTTTTTCTATATTAATAAGCGTGGTATCTATTTTACCTGAATTATGAGCAATAGCGGCGGTGATTGTCTGAACATTATTCAGCGTTTTTCCCAGCACCTCGCTTTGTGACTTGATCATCTTGTCCAGTGACACACTGGTACTTGCTAATGTGGCGATGATCGTCTGAAGGTTATTTTGTGTTTTAGTGTCCAGTGTGGCGCTAAGCTGTTGGGTCAGCCCATCAACGGACATAAGGGTTTTGTTAATATTGTTAAGCGCGGGGTTGAGGCTGTTGGTGACCTGGGTCATAATGCCAAGCTTGGCGGTAGACTGCAGCGTGTCGCCATTTTTAATATAGGTGTTGTTACTGCCCATAACTATTTCAAGGGATGTAGTGCCAAGCAGGTCACTATTAATAATAGCAAGGGAATTGGCAGGAATATTAATGTTTTTGTTTAAAGTAAGACCGACAACGATGCCTGTCAGGTTGTTATCTTTTTCATGCAGTTCTGCGATCTTTCCTACCTGGAATCCTTTTATAAATACGGCATTGGAAACCTGCAATCCCTTTACATCCGGAAATACGCTAAAGATAATGTCGTCGCGCTCTGCCAGGTTGCGGCCCTTCAGGAAATTGAATCCTAGGATAAGTATGACGATGGCCACCGCAGTTATTGCTCCGACTTTCGTTTCATTTGAAATCTTCATGAGCCGTTGTTCTTTTTAAGAAAGGTTAAAATTGTAGATAAAAACCCATACCGCCAACAGTTACTTTCCTTCTGTTGCCTGCCTGTATTTTTTCACCGCAATAAGGATATTGTCCGCAACCTCCTGTTGTCCTTTTTCACTGTTCAGGTAATCTTCATCGGGCTTATAAGTGATAAATCCCGTTTCTACCAATATGCTCGGCATGGAAGTAGCCTGCAATACCCAGATGCCTTTTTCATTTCTTTGCTTTACACCGCGGCTGAACCTTCCATCACCAATGAACGATTCTTCTACAAAAGAAGCGAGCATGTAACTTTTATCAAAGTACCTTTTTGTCCATAATAAAGCCTTAGCCTTGAATTCGGGATCATTTATATCTGGGATGAATTCCGTTGAATCATACAAATGTTCTCCGGTGCTAACATCTTCACCGATAAATTTTTCTTTTTCATCCGTTCTGTCTGCCGCCCAGATGAATGTTTCTGTACCGTTGGAGGGATTGTTTGTAAAGTAAACGGTGTATCTGGGAACTCTCTGTACATGTTTCTTTCTCTTCTTCCCTCTGCCTGTGTAGGTTACTTGATTTTTATAACCTGCAAATTTATTATGCCTGATAGGCGGAGCGGCATTGACATGAACGCAAAGGAACAGCCCCCCCTTATTGCCGTTTGCAAAGTCGGCCCTGGCTTTAAGTTCAGGATAGACGTCTGTTTTACGGGTATACAGGACCTTTATATCAGGGAAAGCTTCTTCAAGATTTTTACCGAGCTTAAGGGCTATGGCCAGGCAAATGTCTTTTTCAAAGGAGTAGGAACCTCTTGCACCATTATCCCTGCCACCATGTCCCGCATCGATGATAATGGTGCGTAGCGAAGCTTTCTGCGCAAAGGCATCAGTAGATGCAAACGAAATTAACAAAGAGAGTGAAAGACAATAAAGAAGAGTTGATGGAAGTTTTCTAATCATAGTATTGAAATCATTTTTGATAGGGCAATCTTCACATAATCTTAATGCATTAATAGTTACTTTTGCCCACTACTTTCTTATGGGTAACGCATACAAAAATAGTTTAAAATATAGTTCTGCGTTGATATTATGTGTGCTGTTCTTTCATTTAACGGTTCGCTCACAGGATTCATTGTTGAAAAAATCAGATAGTTCGCTGGTTAAATCAGATACCTCCATTCACAAGACCGATACCCTGAAGCTGAATCTTTCAAAAGATTCACTCGATTCGCCTATTAATTACAGCGCTTCAGATTCTGTCGTATTCGTGATACCTGAAAAGAAGATCATTTTCTACAGTAAAGGAGAGATCAAGCAAAAAGATGCCGATCTTACCGGTGACAGTATTATCATCGACCAGGGATCTAACCTGGTTACCGCCGTTTCGAAGCGGGACAGCGCCGGGCGGATAGTCTCCCGCCCCAAAATGATACAGGCGGGTACAACCACAGAATCCGATGTCATTAAATACAACACAAAAACGCAGAAAGGCATTACCCAGCATTCCATCACCCAGCAGGGAGAAATATATATTCAGGGACAAAAGATTAAAAAGATAAACCAAAGCGATTTCTATGCGTACAGGGGACAGTTCACTACCTGTAACCTGGACACGCCTCATTTTGCATTTGTCACAAAAAAGATGAAGCTTGTGAATAAGAAGCTTGCCGTGTCCGGACCAATTCACCCGGAATTCGAAGGCGTGCCTATTCCTATTTATATTCCTTTCGGTATTTTCCCGATTTCCCAGGGTCGGCACTCGGGGTTTTTGCCCCCTACGCTGGCCACCGGCGAACAATATGGACTGGGCCTCCAGGGCATTGGATATTACAAGGTGCTTAATGATAATTTTGATGTCACGGCCAGGGCCGATATCTATTCCTATGGAGGATACGCCATGTATTTTGAGCCCTCCTATCGGGTGAGGTACAAATATAATGGTGGCCTTCGGCTTACTATCCAGCGGACCCGCATATTAAGTACCGACGCGCATGAAGATTACACAGATACCAAAACATTTAACCTCAGCTGGCGGCACACAGTAGACAGCAAGGCAAGACCGGGAACGAATTTTTCTGCAAATGTCAATGCCGGGTCCACCAAGTTCAACAGGTATGTACTTAATAATCCACTCGCCAATTATAATAACCAGCTGAACTCTTCAATAGCTTATTCCAAAACCTGGGACGGATATAACTTAACTGTCAGCGCTAACCACAGCCAGAATAACAATACAGGGCTTGTGAGCCTGAACCTGCCAACCGTGGGCTTTACCGCTAATACTATATATCCTTTGCAGAGAAAGGATTATTCCGGCACTCCGAAATGGTATGAAAAACTAGGCATTGGTCTGAACTCGAATTTCTCCAATCAGATCAATTTTTATGATTCGCTGTTCAGTTTTAAGAGACTGCTGGATACTTTGCAATGGGGTGCGCAGCATACTATTCCAATCCAGTTGTCGCTGCCTGCATTGGGGCCGGTTCAGATCTCGCCGGGAGTATCTTATGGTGAAAGATGGTTCTCCAGAACCATTAACCGTTCCTGGGATTCTGTAAATAATAAAGTGGACTCCGCTTTTGGAAAAGGCTTTTACCAATCGAGGGATGTTTCATTCAGCCTTAGTTTAAGCACCGCCCTTTTCGGGAAATTCGATAAATTCGGAAAGAACAGTAAGTTCATCGCTATCCGTCACGTGGTGAGACCAACGGCTTCAATCAGTTATCGCCCTAATCTTGCTGGCAAAAACTACCAGTTGGTTCAGATCTCCCCCGATACCGGGGCTGTTAGGATCAAGCGCATGCAGCGGTTCTCGAAATTCGATGGAGGCATATATGGTGATTACTCCGATGGAACATTCGGCGGTATCGGATTCGGTATAGATAATAATATAGAGGCAAAGATCAGGTCAAAGAAAGATACGGGCGCCGCAGCGATCAAAAAGGTTAAATTACTGGATGGATTCGGCTTTACCGGATCGTATAATTTTTTAGCGGATTCTTTCCGGCTGAGCCCGGTTACCTTTTACGTTCGCAGTACGTTGTTTGATAAAATAAATATTACCGCCGGCACCACCCTGGATCCCTACAAAGTGGATAGCCTGGGGTTCAGGACTAAAAATTATGCCTGGAGCAGTGGAAAGTTCAGTCCTGGCAGAATAACTAACGGGAACATCGCCATTTCCACCAGTTTCAAGAGCAAGGCCAAGGATGATAAAAAAGCGAAGGCGCTGGCGGATGCCCAGAACGGCCAGACACCGCTTACCATGGACGAACAGATGTCGCAAATGGAATATATCCGGCAGAACCCGGCAGAGTTTGCGGATTTTAATGTTCCCTGGTCTGTCAATATTTCTTATTCCCTGAGTTTTTTAAGCAGGTTCAAATCGGATTACTCCGGATTTGAAACGGTAGTTAATTCTAATGCCAGTATCAACGGCGATTTCAACCTGACACCGAAATGGAAAACCGGCGTAAATACCTACTATGACTTTAAGACGTCAAAGATACAAACGCTTACTATGTTTATTTCCCGGGAAATGCATTGCTGGCAGCTATCGATTAACGTTACGCCCGTGGGGTTATACCGCTCTTTTAATATTACCATAAATCCCAAATCCGGTATCCTCCGCGATTTAAAAATCAACAGGACAAGACAATTCTACGGGGGATAATTAATTACTTATTATGATTGATATAGTACTCCTTCATAATGGAATATACCTGTTCACGTAAGTCCTCGGCGCTGCTTTCCCCAACTTCCACGGCAGGCAGGAAATGTATCTGTAAAGGGTGTGGCATTGCATAAAATATTTTTTCCGCCGGCAGCACTTTCCTCGTATTAAAGATCAGCGCCGGAACAATAGCTTTACCCGTGTCCTTTGCCAGCCTGAAAGCGCCGCTGTGAAAAGACTTCAGCGGATCATCGGATTTGTTCCTGGTACCCTCCGGATAGATGCACATATGCAGGCCCATAGATAACACTTCTTTCATTTTATTGTAACTGTCCTTCCTGCTGGAATCACTTTTCCGGTTTACCAGAACGCTCCCGGTTTTATATAATAATCCAAAAAGAGGCACTTTGGAAATCTCCACTTTTGCAATGGTTTTATTTCCTCCCGGAATGGAAGGAGAGGACACGGGCACATCCATAAAAGAATTATGATTGCATAACACCACGTAATTCTTTCCTTTTATAAAATTTTCGCGGCCCTTAACCCGGAGAGGACATCCGATGGATACCAGAAAAATACCCATCCACACACGGGAAAAGGAAATGAACCGGTAAGTTTTTAAAGGCTCTTTTTTGTAGTGGCAAAATAATAGAAAGGGAACAAAGAATACCAGCATTGAAAGAACGAACATGATTATCGCCCACAATGCCCATATCCTTCCGAATATTTCTTTAATAATTTTCATAATGACCAGTCTATTGGGTCAATGCCATTCTTCATGAGGTATTCATTGGCTTTTGAAAAATGCCTGCAACCGAAAAAACCGTTGTTTGCCGAGTATGGTGAGGGATGAGCGGCTTTCAGTACAAGGTGTTTGGTTTCATCTATCAGCGCCTGTTTTTCCTGTGCGAATTTTCCCCATAAAAGAAAAACAAGGTGTTTTTTTGCTGAAGATACTGTAGAGATGACATGGTCGGTAAATGGGATCCATCCGATCTTTGAATGGCTTAGCGGCTCACCTTCCCTTACCGAAAGGCAGGAATTTAACAGCAGCACTCCCTGCTGCGCCCATTTGGTAAGATTGCCTGTGGTGGGCATGGGGGCACCGGTATCGCTATGTATTTCTTTAAAGATATTTACTAATGAGGGTGGGGGTCTGACACCATCCGGAACAGAAAAGCTCAGTCCATGTGCCTGCCCTTTCCCATGATAGGGATCCTGACCGAGCAATACAACTTTTACATGGTCGAAAGAAGTGGTGTTGAAGGCATTGAACAGCAACGAACCTGGTGGATAAATGATCTTACCCAGCGCCTTTTCAGTTTTAAGAAAGGTGACCGCTTCGAGAAAGTAGGGCTTGCTGAATTCATTTTTAAGAACTTTTTTCCAGCTTTCATCAATTTTCACGTCCATAGACGCTATTTACAAACTCTCAGGCATTTTGCAATAAAAAATTTTCCCTTGAGGGTAGCGAGTGCTTTTTAAAATCGATTGTGAGGATCTTCTTTAATGTTTTAATAATGGCCTCGAAGGAAGTTGGCTTTACCACGTAAAGACTGGCCCTGAGATCGTAACAGGTTTCGATATCTTTTGGGTTGTCTGAGGTTGTATAAACGATCACCGGCAGCCAATCCAGTTTTTTGTCGGCCCTGATCTCTGCCAGGCATTCCATGCCGTTTTTAATAGGCATGTTGAGATCCAGAAAGATCATATCCGGAAGCATTTCCCTGGACAGGTAACGCATTAGCTGCTCTCCATCTTCAGCGAAGGACAGCAAGATAGAGGATGTTAGCAGGTCAGCAGCCTGGGTAAACAGCAATGCATCGTCTGTGTCGTCATCCGAAAAAAGTATATGCGTGCTTTTTTTATCCTGCTTAACCATCATGATCCGTAAATTAACATCAAATAAAAAATCTTTTTGCGGACAATCAAAATAAAATAGAAACAAGTAAGTATTTCTGCTTACCGGCAGATACAATTTTTAGGTCGAAATTGCAAGATTAGCACTATAGTTAGATTTTTTTGCCCGGATTACAGGTATTTCCCTCTAAGCAATAAATGAATCGGACCGATATGGAAGGGCGGACACAATTTTATACAGAAAACACCCGTTTCAGATAAAGTATTCTTATTCGCCAACCCTAAAGAAAACCGTATGTACCAACACCTGGTAAATGAGCAGGATTATCTTGCCGCTAAGTTCCACATCTCAGACAGCCATATTACCCAGGCAAGTCACCTGGCATTCCTTAAGATACAAAGCTGGAAGTTTGCCTTGCGCACTCCGGCTATTGGTAAACGTTATAAGGAAGAAGCCCGGGAGCTGATCAGGAAATCTTTCTGCACGTTTGTTCCGAACAGCTATATCCTGAGCGAGGAAGGATATTATTTTTCACCTCTTAATTAAGCTAGAGACAATTCTGTCTGACACTCCTGAATCATTGTTGAATGAGCATACCTGTCAGATTGCAGACAGTTCAGACATTGTACATAAAACCGTTGAAAAAACCCTTATTTATGGCCCTATTATTCCCAGACAAAAGAAAAGCGATCACCGGAGAATTTTTCATCAACGACAGCCGGATAAAACACAATAGCCGCAAGGCGTTCAAAAAGATCAGAAACTGGAAAGCTTCTTTTCAATCGCCATCTGAAGATGCTGAATTGCATTATCACAATCAGTTCGAGAACCTGATAAAGCATTCTTTTTTTAATACCGTTTCAAACAACTATATTCTATCCAAGGAAAAATTTCATGACAGGCCGATCTGGAACTAGACCTGAGAAGGATACCATCCGCAGGCATCGGATATTAAGCGCTATATTGTTTGCAATATCACAAACAAACAACTGTTAGTCTTTCTTATCTTCGCCGGATGAATAAGACCGTTTATATCGCAGGCAGGGCCAGAACGCCCATAGGAAGCCTTGGCGGAACACTTGCTTCTGTTACCGCACCCCAGCTCGGAGCCATTGCCATCAGAGCCGCTCTGGAAAGAAGTGGTGTAAAGCCCGGACAGGTAGACGAACTCTTCATGGGCAACGTCATCAGCGCCAACGTTGGCCAGGCGCCTGCCCAGCAGGCCAGCATTTATGCCGGCCTTCCCACGAGCATTCCCTGTACCACCGTTAATAAAGTCTGCGCCAGCGGCATGAAGGCTATAATGCTGGGTGCGCAAAGCATAATGCTCGGAGACAACGAAATCGTAGTAGCCGGCGGTATGGAAAGCATGAGCAACGCCCCTTATTATCTCGATAAAGCAAGAGCGGGCATGAGACTGGGCCACGGACAAATTACAGACGGTATCATCCGGGACGGACTCTGGGACCCATATAGCAATACCCACATGGGTGAAGCGGGCGAACTCTGCAGCGCGGAGTACCGTATCACCCGCGAAGACCAGGATGAATTTGCAAAATCATCCTATACCAGGGCGGCCAAAGCCTATGAGCAGGGATACTTTAATAATGAACTGGTTTCCGTGGAAATAAAAGGAAAAATCACTCTCACCATAAATGAAGATGAAGACTATAAAAAGATCAACTTCGAAAAAATGTCCACGCTGAAGCCCGTTTTTGCAAAAGACGGCACCATCACCGCCGCGAATGCATCGAACATCAATGACGGAGCGGCGGCAGTTGTATTGGTAAGCGAAAAAAAAATGCAAGAACTCGGACTCACCCCTGTCGCGAAGATCATAGCTTTTGCAGATGCCAGCCAGGATCCTGAATGGTTTACCACCACTCCTGTCAAGGCGATGACCAATGCCCTGCGCAAAGCAGGAATGAAGGTAAGCGATATAGATTATTTTGAGATCAATGAAGCATTCAGCTGTGTGCCGATCGTCAATGCGACAGAAATGGGTATCCCGATGAATAAATTAAATATATGGGGCGGAGCAGTATCGCTCGGCCATCCTATAGGGTGCAGTGGCACCAGGATCACCGTAACACTTATTTCCATATTACACGCAATGAACGGACGCTATGGCATGGCAGGAATCTGCAATGGTGGAGGAGGTGCTTCAGCGATTATTATAGAGAAAGTATAATAACTCAGGATACTCTTTACTTATCAAGAAAACTATTTGGGGAAACAACCTTTATCGGCTGCAATTTCTTTGGTGACATCGGCCACATGCAGATTGAAACAAACTGACGCAGGGAAAATCTTGATTTGAATTTATCTAAAATGTTTGTCATACTATCAGATAAACGATGGTTTTGATAAAAAAGTTTGATACAGAGGGTAAATTTTTGATAATTTTGCCCCGCATTAATATAACTACAGAATGGCCAGAACAATAGCGTACAGGGAAGCACTTAGGGAAGCGATGAGTGAAGAAATGAGGAGGGATGATAAAGTGTTCCTGATGGGTGAGGAAGTTGCCGAGTATAACGGCGCCTATAAGGTCAGCCAGGGAATGTTGGATGAATTCGGGCCGAAACGCGTTATTGATACCCCGATCTCTGAATTAGGCTTTACTGCTGTTGCTGTTGGCGCCGCACAAAATGGTCTCCGCCCGATCGTTGAATATATGACCTGGAACTTCGCGGTGCTGGCACTCGACCAGATATTGAATACCGCTTCTAAAATGCTTGCCATGAGCGGCGGCCAGTTGGGCTGTCCCATCGTGTTCCGTGGTCCCGGCGGCTCTGCAGGCCAGCTTGGCGCACAACATTCCACTGCTTTTGAAAGTTATTTTGCCAATATCCCTGGTATAAAGGTTATTTCCCCTTATACTCCCTATGATGCCAAGGGATTGCTGAAAGCAGCCATCCGGGATGAAGATCCGGTAATGTTTATGGAAAGTGAAGTGATGTACGGGGATAAAGGAGAGGTGCCTGAAGGAGAATACATTATTCCAATCGGCAAAGCGGACGTGAAAAGACCGGGAACTGATGTAACTATAGTATCCTTTAATAAAATGATGAAGGTGGCGCTTGGCGCAGCTGCGGAACTGGAAAAGGAAGGAATCAGCGCCGAAGTAATTGATCTGAGAACAATACGTCCCCTTGACTGGTTCACCATCCTTGAAAGTGTAAAGAAAACCAACAGGCTGGTGATCGTTGAGGAACAATGGCCGATGTGCGGTGTCTCTGCGGAAATCGCCTACAGGATCCAGAAAGAAGGGTTTGACTACCTGGATGCACCGATCAGGCGCATCACTTCAGCAGATGCTCCCCTCCATTACGCGCCAAACCTGGTCGCAGCCGCTCTTCCGGATGTTCCGAGAACAGTGAAACTGGTTAAGGAAGTAATGTACCTGAAGAAATAGAACTATATAAAAGACCGGAAGCCAAAGCCTGAGGGCGGGCTTCCGGCATCCATTCTTACCCCAAAACTTTAAAAGCACTGGCAAAAGCCATCAGGATCCCGTACATACAGCATAACAGGACTCCACTTACTAAAGCCAGCTTCATGACAGTATTTCCTACTGAAATTTCGTTATGTAATTGTTTGGTCTTCATGGTTTTTCGATTAAGGGTGACAGGATTTGTGATTTCTGTTGCTAAAGTAATCACAGACGTTCAATTCTGCAAGGTGTTTTCACACCGAAAATTGTCTTTTTAAGACCGTATTTTCCGAAAAAAGATTTCACAGCAGATTCTTTAATTTAATGTAATATATTAAGTAACAGGATATTACATACCTTTGCGCTCTCTTTGCCCCTTTGCCTAAACTTTGGCTATTTTTGACGAAATGTAAAATTCAATATGTCTAATATTCTGATTATTGATGATGAGAAGGCTATACGGAAAACGCTTTCCGAGATTCTTTCTTACGAAGGCTACAAAATTGAAGAGGCCAGTGATGGTGAAGAGGGTCTCCGCAAATTTCGGGATAAAACGTTCGATGTTGTTCTCTGCGATATAAAAATGCCCAAACTGGACGGCATAGAATTTCTTGACAAGGCCCGTGAGTTCAATGCCGATGTGCCCGTTATTATGATATCAGGGCATGGAACCATAGAAACCGCCGTGGAAGCGGTAAAAAAAGGCGCATACGATTATATCGCCAAGCCACCGGACCTCAACCGATTGCTGATTACCATCCGCAACGCCATGGATAAAACAAATCTCGTTGCAGAATCCAAGGTACTTAAAAGGAAAGTCAGCAAAGTAGAAGAAATGATCGGCGAATCGGGTCCAATCATCAAAATAAAGGAAACAATAGAAAAAGTCGCTCCAACTGAAGCACGCATACTGGTGACAGGTGAAAACGGAGTTGGCAAAGAGCTTGTAGCCAAATGGGTGCATGAAAAAAGCAACCGTGCCGCGGGCCCCCTTGTGGAAGTCAACTGCGCCGCCATACCAAGTGAATTAATTGAAAGTGAACTTTTTGGTCATGAAAAAGGTTCCTTCACCTCCGCCGTAAAACAGCGTATCGGCAAATTTGAACAGGCGCACAACGGCACCCTTTTCCTCGACGAGATCGGTGACATGAGTCTGAGTGCCCAGGCGAAGGTATTACGCGCCTTGCAGGAAGGAAGGATAACAAGGGTTGGTGGTGATAAAGATATCAGTGTGGAGGTCCGTGTGATCGCAGCGACGAATAAAGACCTGCTGAAAGAAGTGGAGGAAAAGAATTTTCGCCTGGATTTATATCACCGTCTGAGTGTCATAATTATTCATGTTCCTTCTCTGAACGATAGAAGGGAAGACATACCACTTTTAGTAGATAAGTTTCTGACTGATGTTTGCGCTGATTATGGCATCGCCAAAAAATCAATAGACAAGGATGCGACAGAAAGCCTGCAGGACCATAACTGGACAGGAAATATCCGGGAACTTCGCAATGTGGTGGAAAGACTGGTTATTCTCTCAGGGAAGTCTATTACCGCCGAGGATGTAAATACTTACGTAGTCCCAAAAATATAAGGCGGCCCCACCGTCCATCCTATATTTTATTCATAAAGTAAATGATTCCATTATTTTTACCCGAATTATAAAAAACCCAGAATGAGCGCTCACGATATTTTTGTTTTGCTCCTGATATCCCTGTTACTTGTTCTCCTTCCCACACCAGGTTTATTTAAAATGTTCCAGAAAGCGGGTATACCTGCCTGGAAGGCATGGGTTCCGTTTCTTAATACCTGGGAAATTGTAAAGGCGGCAAAAATTAAAAGACATTGGTTCTACTGGCAGTTCATTCCTATTGTAGGGTGGTTCATCACCATCTGGTTATTAATAGAATCAGTAAAGCTGTTCGGTAAGTTCAGCCTGCTGGAACATGCGCTGGTGGTCTTTGTTCCCTTTTTATATTTTCCCTATCTGGGCTATAGCGACAAAGAAAAATATTGTGGCCCTGAAATTGTAAAAAAACACAAGAAAACCGCTGTCCGCGAATGGGTGGACGCCGCTGTTTTTGCAGTGGTGGCGGCTACACTGATCAGGACTTTTATTTTTGAGGCCTATACGATTCCGACAGGATCGATGGAAAAAACCCTGCTCGTAAATGATTTTCTTTTCGTGAGCAAGCTTACTTACGGACCAAGGATTCCGAATACTCCGCTGGCAGTGCCTTTTGTTCACCATACCGTTCCTTTTTTCAATACGAAATCTTATACGGAAATCATACATCTGCCTTATACCAGGTGGTTCGCCAAACCTGTCAACAGAAACGATGTTGTCGTGTTTAATTTTCCTGCTGGTGATACGCTGACCGTTGAAAGAGATTCACAGGATCCCTATTATGACATCCTGAGAAGGGAAGAGGCATCGGTATACAACCAGCTCCGGCCCCAGATAGCCAGTGACGCGGAATTGAAAGCCACCAGCCAGGCACAGGCCAGGCAGAACGTTTGGGAAGAATATCACATTGTCACCAGGCCCGTGGATAAAAGAGAAAATTATATTAAAAGATGCACGGCGATTGCGGGCGACTCGCTGCAATTAAAAGCAGGTATATTATATATTAATGGCAAGCCGGCATTTGTTCCGCCGTTTTCTGCTACCGATTACAACGTACGCACCACCAGGATGATCAATGAAGATGATCTGCGTGATGCGGGCATCAGGCTCAATACGGATGAACAGTCACCCGACTTTAGTATTGAGTTAAATAATATGTACCGCATTAATTTAACTGCCGGCGAAGCGGAAATATTAAGAAAAATGCCGGGTGTTATTGCTGTTGACCGGGAAGTGATTGATAATTACGGTGGTGTTTATCCTTTTAATAAACAGTTCAACTGGTCAATTGATAATTATGGGCCCATATGGATACCTAAAAAAGGAGCCACCATTGAGCTTTCCCCCGAAAATATAATATTGTACAAACGCGCTATTTCCGTGTATGAAAATAATAAATGGAGAGAGCGGGACGGAAAAATATTTATCAATGATAAAGAAGCATCCAGCTATACTTTTAAGATGAATTATTACTGGATGATGGGAGATAACAGGCACCGTTCGCAGGACAGCCGCTACTGGGGCTTTGTGCCGGAAGATCATGTGGTGGGATCTGCATGGCTGATCTGGATGAGCTATGACAAGGGTATTCGATGGAACAGGATCATGAATAAAATTAAATAGGCGGATGAATAAGAAAGTGTACCAGTTTGAATTTGAAGAATATGATTCCTCTATAGCATTAAATAAGGAAGACAGTGAGTTGTTCATGGCCGCGGGACAGGCTACTGGTAATGCTTATGCGCCGTATTCAAAATTTAATGTAGGAGCCGCCGCCAGGTTGATTAATGGCGAAATAATTACAGGTGCCAATCAGGAAAATGCTTCTTTTCCCGCTGGGTTATGCGCGGAAGGTGTGGTGCTCGCCGCTGCTTCGTCCAGGTTCCCCAATGTTGCTATAGACGCGATCGCAGTAACGTATCTATCAGGTACCGGGGCCAGCGATCAACCTGTATCCCCCTGTGGCATTTGCAGGCAGTCGATGCAGGAGCACAGGCTAAGAATGGGCAGGCCGATCCGTTTAATCATGGGCGGAGCCACAGGCAAAATAATTGCTGTAGGTGATGCCTCCAACCTGATGCCTTTTGCCTTCAAATTTTAACTGGTATCAAATTAAGCGGTATTTCGTATTTTTAGAATCCTTAATTATTTATCTAAAACAAATAAAATGAAACGTACAGCAACAGCCGTTTGGAACGGTTCCGGAAAAGATGGTAAAGGGAATCTGACAACGCAGAGTACAACACTTAATAAAGCGCAATATTCTTACAAGTCCAGATTCGAGGAAGGTGTGGGTACAAATCCTGAAGAACTTATCGCAGCTGCCCATGCGGGATGTTTTACGATGAAGCTGAGTTTTGTTTTGGGAGAAGCGGGATACGAACCCGAATCTATCGAAACTACTTCTTCTGTGGAACTGAAAGACGGTGTGATCACTTCTTCGCATCTGACAGTGAAGGCAAAAGTTCCGGGAATCTCTCCTGAAAAATTCAAGGAATCTGCTGAAGACGCGAAAGCTAATTGCCCAGTAAGTAAGCTGTTGAATGCCGAACTTTCTCTCGACGCTTCATTGGTTTAAAAATTAAATAAAATCAATTGTATTGCCATGAATAAAACAAATGCATCACGCAGGGAATTCATTAAAAATACTTCGGTTGCCGCGGCCGGATTCATGATCGTGCCCCGCCATGTACTGGGCCGGGGATTTGTTGCTCCCAGCGACAAATTGAACATCGCCGGCATCGGAGCTGGCGGAAAAGGGGAAAACGATCTTGCCGAGATGGCAAAAAGTCCTAACGTAAACATCGTTGCGCTTGTGGATGTAGATGATCGTCAGGCGGTCAAATCCCGCGAACGTTTTCCAAAGGCTAAATATTATAAGGATTTCAGGGAAATGCTCGATAAGGAAAAAAATAATATCGACGCCTGTACTATTTCCACTCCCGATCATTTTCATGCCGTGGCGACGCTCGCTGCTATGCAATTGGGCAAGCATGTATACACTCAAAAGCCTCTGACCCACGATATTTATGAGGCGCGTGTGCTTGCCGAAGCTGCCAAAAAATATAAGGTGGTGACGCAAATGGGTAATCAGGGCGCATCAGGTGACGGTGTAAGGCAAATGATGGAGTGGTACAATGCCGGTCTGATCGGTGATGCTACAGAAATTCATTGCTGGACGAACAGGCCCGTATGGCCACAAGGATTCGGCAAGCCTACCTCCAGGGATGCCATTCCAAAAGAACTGGATTGGGACAAGTGGCTCGGACCTACTCAATTTGAAGAATACCATAAAGAATATGTTCCCTTTAACTGGAGAGGGTACTGGTCGTTCGGTACCGGGGCCCTGGGAGATATGGCCTGCCATATTATAGATCCTGCCTGGAGAACAGTCGGCCTCACTTATCCCACATCAGTGGAATGCAGCGTGGTAAACCTTTATGAAAAAATGTGGGAAGCTTCCTATCACCCGGACAGTTGTCCGGCAGCGTCATCACTTAAACTGGATTTCCCGGGAGCGCCAGGAAAGCCCGATGTCAAATTATACTGGCTCGATGGTGGAATACTCCCTGAGCGCCCGGCAGAATTAGGTCCGGACGAAGTCATGGGCGACGATGGTGGAGGTGCTATCATTACAGGTACAAAAGGAAAAATCATGTGCAGTGTTTACGGAGAAAATCCACAGCTTCTGCCAACATCAAGAACAAAAGAGGCGAACGTGCCGAAAACATTGGCGCGCGTTCCGGAAGGACACTACCTGCAATGGGTTAACGCCTGTATCGCAGGATACGGTAAAAAAACGGTAAGCTCTCCTTTTGAATACGCTGGTCCGCTGACCGAGTCCATTCTTATGGGTAACCTGGCGATACGTTCCTTTAGTCTCAAAGATTCGGCCGGAAAGGAATTCATTGGCCGTAAAAAATTACTGTGGGATGCAAAAAATATGAAGATCACTAACTTTGATGAAGCCAATCAGTTCGTTAAAAGAGAATACAGGAATGGCTGGAAACTGAGTTTGTAATTATTCGTCTAATAAAGCAGCAAGGGCCATAAGCTCCTGCTGCTTATATTTATTTTTTTCTTCCCCAAAGCATTTACTGAATTCTTCCAGCAGTACCTGGATAATTCTTTTATTACTCAATGGTTTGAAATAGGAAGTCACGGGAGGAACGTTTATCCTTTTAAAATACGTTTCCACATCTTTGTGGGTAAATACCTGCCCGCTGACAGGATCTATAAAAAACTCTGATTTATAGATAAAATTCTCCGTGTGCCTTGAATAATCGTAGTCGTTTTTGAAATAACTCAGCACGAATTGTTTGGGAATATTAATCGCTTTTACCGGAATATCCAGCAATTCACTCATCACCAGGTATAATATTCCATTGGCAATGGCGTTGCCGCGTTTGGTTTCGAGCTGTTTATTAATAAGAAATTCTTCAGGTTGAAGGTATGCCACTTCGGTCCCCTTGATATTGAAATAGTTATATAAAATACTGGTCAGCACGTTCACCTGTTCGAGTGGTGTGAGGTACGTATTTAACTCGAGCCAGATGTTCCTGCGCAATTTCTCTATATCCTGGTATATCTGAGCAGTGGCCATTTCAGGATATTGGAATTTTGCTACGAGCAGTGCGCCGGTAAGAAGATCATGGTGAACGTTCTTGCTCCAGGTCTCTATTTCTGCTTTAAGGTCCCGGTAGTGAAGGCGGTGAATAAGCAGTTCGATACGCGTCTGCACGTCTTCACTGATGGTATTTTCCCAGAGGTTCTCCAGATTAGGGATGATGCCCTTTCCAAAGTATACTATGCGGCTCGATACAGCCCCAAAGACTTCTTCATCCGGATCGTCGATCAGGTGTAGTAATGCGTGTATTTCCCTGTTTTCCTCCATGATTGCCGGACTCGGACCGATTAGGAATCAATATCGCTTAACTTTTAATCAGTCGGGAAAGAATGTTTTCCACAACTGTCCCGAAAATGTTTATTAAAATTGTGCCTGGAGAGGTAAATGATCGTCAAATAATCTTTCCGCTTCTTTCAGGCCAGCCTCATCCTGTATCGCACGCTTAGGAATAACGATGGCATGATAGGAATTAGTATACAGATAATAACTGTTGGAAGTTTCGGCAAAATGAACAATGGCATCCCAGTCGTAACGGCTTTGGGACACCGCATCCTTGTCCAGGATGCCGGAATCAGAAAGCACGATCTCCGCCTCGTCCAGAACGTGCTGGTTTTCTTTTTTAGAAAGTATATCGGCCACCCGCCTTTGCACGGAGCGCCGGATAAAAAAAGGAACAAACAGGAGATAAATTATGCCGGTAATTACGAATACGGAAACATCTACCCAGATGATGTAAGAATGTGTGGTGAGAATATACAGCAATGCTACAGCGCCATATAAAAGCAATACTCTTAAAAAATATATTATCCTGTACTTTTTTCTTGATGGCGCGGACCATGCGGTATAATAATTATACTCGTAATATTCTTCCTTTGTGAGCCTGAACCGAAATGATATCATCAATTCTTTTTCTTCCGGAAAGATTTTTTAGGAGGGTTGGCTTTGGCTTCTTCAATTATTTTTTTTACTTCACCGATCTGCAGCTCCGTAACCCTCTCCTGCGTTTCCTTGGGTAATTTGTAATTGCGCAGTCCCTGCTTGATGTATGGGCCGTACGGACCGCGAAGCAACTGTATCTTTTCCTTTTCAAAGATCTTAATCGTCCGCTCTTCTTTAGCCGCGCGTTTTTCAACAATGATCGGATTAGCTTCCTCCAGCGTAATAGTGTAAGGATCAAGTTCCTTGGCCAGCGAATAGAATTTTTTATCGTGTTCTATATATGGGCCGAACCTGCCGATACTGACTTTTACATCGATATCTTCAAATAATCCCAGCACCCTGGGAAGTTTGAACAGTTCCATCGCTTCGTCATAACTGATCGTTTCAATGCTTTGCGTATTTTTAAGCTTGGCAAACTTTGGTTTTTCCTCATCAGTTACATCACCGATCTGCACCATCGGCCCATACCGGCCCATCCTTGCAATAACTTTTTTTCCACTTACGGCATCCACGCCAAGTTCCCGCTCGCCTTTTATTCTTTCCGCATTTTCAATGGTGTTCTCTACATCTTTTTTAAAAGGATTGTAAAAATCATCGATCAGTTTGCTCCACTTGAGTCTTCCCGCGGCCACCTCATCAAAGTCTTCTTCAATGCGCGCTGTAAAACTATAATCCATGATATTGTCGAAGTACTGTTTCAGAAAATCCGTCACTACCAGGCCGAGATCTGTGGGGAATAATTTGGATTTTTCCGCACCGGTTGTTTCGGAATCGGATTCTTTTGAAATTTCCTCATCCTTTAATTTAAGTACCTGGAAATTTCTTTTTATACCTTCCTTATCCCTTTTCTCCACATATCCTCTTTTTAAGATGGTGGAGATAGTTGGCGCATAAGTAGATGGACGGCCGATGCCAAGTTCTTCCAGCTTTTTAACCAGCGATGCTTCTGTGTATCTTGGTAATGGCCTGGTGAACCGTTCCGTTGCGCGCATTTCTTTAAAAGGCAATTTCTGGTTAACTGCCAATGGCGGAAGCATCCCTTCCTGCTGTTCCTCGCCGGTCAAATCTTCCTCATCGCGGTCTTCCATGTAAACCTTAAGGAAACCGTCAAACTTCAGCACTTCGCCCTGAGCGGTAAGCTCTTCTTTGTTGGTGGATATTTTAATTTTTGCAGTTGTTCTTTCCAGTTCCGCATCAGCCATCTGGCTGGCCATCGTCCTTTTCCATACCAGATCGTACAACCTGCGGAGATCAGCATCCTCAACAGTTGTTTCTTCCATATAAGTGGGGCGAATGGCTTCGTGCGCTTCCTGCGCGGATTCGTTTTTATTCTTGAACTTCCGGGCCTGCATATAGTTTTTTCCATATTGCTGGTTAACCTGGGCGGTAATACTTTCCATTGCTGTTTCACTCAGGCTCACACTATCCGTACGCATGTAAGTGATCTTTCCGCTTTCATATAATTTTTGCGCGAGAATCATGGTGCGGGCCACCGAATAACCAAGCTTGCGGCTGGCTTCCTGTTGCAGAGTGGAAGTGGTAAAAGGAGCTGAGGGAGTTTTCTTTGCGGGCTTTACCTGGATATCCGCTACAGTGTATTCCGCGTTAAGGCAGGATTGTAAAAAAGCTTCGGCGTTATCAGCGTTCTGGTATTTTTTGCCTTCGGCAGAAAACAACACATCTTTGCCTGAAATATCCCTGGCCGTAAACAGGGCCTCCACTTTGAATGTGCTTACCGAGGTGAAGGCATTGATCTCTCTTTCTCTTTCTGCGATAATGCGGACGGCGACGCTCTGCACCCTTCCAGCGCTAAGATTGTTCTTCATGCTCATCTTTCTCCACAGTACAGGCGAAAGTTCAAAGCCCACGATCCTGTCCAGGATGCGCCGGGCCTGCTGGGCATTGACCAGGTTCATGTCTACCGTGCGGGGTTTAAGCACCGCCGATTGTATCGCAGGTTTTGTTATTTCATGAAAAACGATCCTTTTGGTAGTGGCTGGATCCAGGCCAAGCACTTCGCAAAGATGCCAGCTGATAGCTTCTCCTTCGCGGTCCTCATCCGTTGCGAGCCATACTTCACCGGATTTTTTTGCGTACTGTTTGAGTTCCCTGACCACTTTTTCTTTGTCTTCCGGAACAATATAGGTAGGCTGGTAGTTATTTTTGATATCAATGCCCATCTCTTCCTTCTTCAGGTCCCTGATATGGCCGTAACAGCTCTTTACCTCGAAATCTTCTCCCAGTATTTTTTCTATGGTTTTGGCTTTCGCAGGGGATTCCACAATCAATAAATTCTTCGCCATACTATGTTCAAGGTTTAAACAGGATTGGGGCACAAGTTGATTTTCTCGCACTTGCACCAGATATACTGTTGGCTTGCAAGTTTAGTGTATAAGAGTGAAACTAAAAAATTGGCACCCGCCGGGGATGGCTGTTACTGCCCCTGTCCCTCGGCTCCTGAAGCATCGTTGTCCAGCTTGTTATTTTTGCGTTTTAACAGGTTTGCGTCGAATTTTCCGAAGCGATAGCTAAAATTTAACCTGGCAATTTGCGGATCACGGCGCCTCCATTCATCCTGCACGAAGATCACAGATTCTGAATGTGCGGCAAATTTTCGCGTACGGAGGATGTCATTGATATTTAAGGACAGGGTCGCCTGGTTCTTTTTTATTTTGAATTCTTTCCGTATACCCAGGTCCACACCGTAGTTAGCGTTAATATACCCCTGACTGGTAGAAGATGGGCCACCACCGTACCCTCCGCGGCCACCACTATTATTACTGCTATTACTGGTCGACACTGGCAGGGCGCTTTTAGACTGGTACTCTCCACTGAGCTGAACGCTCCATGTTTTAGTTATTCTGAATGTATTATTGATCTTACTGAAAGAGCTGACTCTTTCATTGTCAAGGCCGGCCACAACATTGCTGCCATTTATTTTTGAATAGTAAACGTTCGTATTGAAATTGATCTCCCACCATTTGGTGATTGTATTTCTGAATATTAATTCAAGGCCTGCGGCATAGGCTGAACTGGCATTTATCCAGGAAGAAACCAGCGCGGTGGTGTCTCCAAAAGGCTTTACTGTCTGGTAACGGGCAATCAGGTCCGTGGTGTATTTTCCAAATAGCGTGGCGAGAAAAGTATTATTCTTTTCACCATATATCTTCATATAAGACAACTCCAGGGAATTGGTAAACTCCGGCCGCAGGTCAGGGTTTCCTGTCTGCAGGTTAAGGGTATCGGAGTAATCGGTGTTAGGCATCAGCTGAAAAAAGTTCGGCCTGTTTATCTTCCTGCTGTAATTCAGCTGGAGGTCTTGCTGACCGCCGATATTTTTTGTCAGGAAGACGCTGGGGAAAAAGCTGAGTGGAAAGTTGTTCTTATAACTCTGCTTGCCGATCTGTTCGCCGGAATAGTTGGAACGCTCGGCCCTGAGGCCCACCTGGTAGCTGAATTTATCGTGTATTTTTTGCGAAAAGGTCACATATCCTGCATGAACGTAGTCATTATACTTAAACTTGTTATTTAAATTAACCTGTGAAACGCCATCATAAAAATTTTCCTGGCTGCTTGCAAAACTTCTGATCTGCGACCGAAGGCCGGCTTCCCATTTCATATTGGCATTTATAGGATTTACATAATCGGCTTGCAACACGACAAATTTATTATTGCCGGTACTGAAAATATTCTGGAGCTGTTCAGGTGTTTTTGGATCCTGCCGGGCAACGTCATTGAATGACCGGATATGAATGTCCTGCTCCCCTGAACTGGGTGATTTATTATAATTCACATCGGCGGTGAATTCACGTCCTGTTTTTGTGAAAGTGTGCTTATATCCAAGGGTTGAGCTATAGTTTCTGAACTTATTATATCCTAAAGTATTCCGGTACTGTGAAGTCATGTCGCTGTTTCCCTTAGTCTGGTAAAGCAGATCATTTTTATTATCAAAATTAAAGTTACCGCCTGCTATATTCTGTGAAATGCTCAGCGTGTTCCTGTTGTCGATAAAGTAATTAAGCCCTAACCGCGCAAACGCAAAGCCACCCATGTTGACACTGTTGCTGGACTGGTCTGTAGTAGTTTCGGGATTGGTGGTTAGGTTCAGCCTGTCCGTTTCACCCCATGACTTTGATTTGCGCTGGTTGTAAAATGCGCTCGCAAAAACATTTATTTTTCCCTGGCGCATACTGATGTCTCCTCCGGCATTTATTTTCCCCCGTGAATCCACGCCACCCCTGATACCGCCATTGTACCCTACTTTTTTTGCTTTTTTCAACACTATATTAAGTATGCCGGATTGACCGCCGCCCGCATCAAATTTAGCGGAGGGATTGGTGATCATTTCCACGCTTTCAATGGCATCCGAGGGAATTTGGTCTAGCGTAAGCGTAGTGGGGCGGCCATCTACGAATATCTGGGGAGCGGCATTCCTGAGGGTTACATTGCCGTCGATATCCACATTCAGCGCCGGAATATTGCGCATAATGTCAACTGCGGTTCCACCGGTTGAATTAATGTTTTTATCTACATTAAAAATTTTACGGTCTATACCCATTTGCATGAGAGGCTTTTCCGCAGACACGGTAACGGATTCGAGCAGCTGGGCATCCTGAGTCAGCCTGAAGTTTCCAAGGTCTTTGTCTGCATTGGCAAGTGCCTGGGTCATGTCCTGACCAGGACCGGATTTTATGTCAAAGGATACCGGCTGTTCAAATGTTTTATACCCGATTGCTGTGACCGACAGCCTGTACCTGCCCATTAACGGAAGGTTCTCGAGCGAGAATTCACCCGATTTTTTAGTGAGCAAACCCGAAATGACAGTATCCTTTTTGGTATGAGCAATGGTATCGGATTTTGAACTGATCAGCTGAACGGAAGCGGCATCTATTCCCTTTTCAGTTTTACTGTCCACAATGCGTCCGTAAAACCTGCCGATGTTCATCTGTGGCCGTTGCTGGCTATCATTTCCACCGGGCGGGCCTGGGAACTGGCTAAAAGAATAATAACCACAACAGATCACCACCGCCAACAAAATTGCCTTTCTCATATACTATTAAATAATACCTGTAAGATGCTTTACCACCGGGAAACTTGCGCAGGCACCATAATTATGCTATAGCCAACAGGACGATTAATTGTATAAGGCCAATGAATAGTCCTCCAATCGCGCCAAATAACGGAGCCAGGCGAATCCGGGCGCCCAACAAATCATAGGAGAACGACCGTAGTTTTTGTTTGGAAAGGGAAGCGATTTTTTTAGAAATAATCTGCCTGTAGTCAACGTTCTGCAACAGATTGCTGATGTATTTCTCTATCACGGGCGGAAAGATCTCTTCCAGTTCTTTCATAAAAATTCCTTTGAGCTGGGCAATGGTTTTATCGCCTATGAACATGCCTATCATGGGCATTTCCCTTCCGAGCTTGTGCTGGAGGAATTCGTCGATGTGGCCCTCAATCAAAGGCCGGACAGTCTGAAAATCGGTTTTCCCTGCCAGCGAATCCAGGAGATCAACGGTATTGAGCAGATTCCCGGACACCGACTGTAAAAGTTTTTGCAACAATTCCGGCAGACGGTTAAGAAGTATGGCTGACAGTATCCAGGTAATCAGGCAACCTGTAACGGTGGAAATTAGCGGCAGAAGGAAGTAATTACTCATAAATATCGATGGCAAAGAAACTTGAAAATGCGATGCCATTAAAAATTATCATCCTTCTTTTGATGAGAGATTCTTTTCACTTAGTTTTGCATCCCATACGGTGGTTGTAGCTCAGTTGGTTAGAGCATCAGATTGTGGTTCTGAGGGTCGTGGGTTCGAGCCCCATCAGTCACCCGTTATTTCCCGGAACGAAAAGTTCCGGGTTTTTTTTGCCACTTATGTAATACGGTTGTTAATTCCGTGGAAGCTGCAACATACCAAGCCATAATTCGTTATTTTTGGATCAATGACCAAAGCATTAAGATATATGTTTAATAAAAAGTCTTTGCCCGTCGTGTTTTTATTTGTAATAGCAGGGCTGGTGGTGGCATTCAGATCGCTGGGTATCGGCAGCAGCGAACCGCCCACCAAATATGAAAAGATCCTTCATAATATAGGGGAGATGCTTACCCAGATCCATTATGCACCTAAAAAAATTGATGACAGCTTTTCAAGGGAAATATTTAAGAAATATCTGTCGGACAAGATAGATCCTCAGAAAAATATCTTCCTGCAGTCCGACATCAACTCATTAAAAAAATACGAGACAACGCTCGATGATGAAATTCTCGGCGGGCAGGTTGAATTTGTTCCGGCGGTTTCTCTGATCTATAAAAAACGGGTTCTGGAAACAGAGCAGATGTATAAAGACTGGTTGTCCCGGCCGTTTGATTTTATCAAAGAAGAGAATATTAATTTTAATTCCGACCAGATCATTTACCCCACTAATGAACAGGAGAAAAAAGAAGCCTGGAGAAAGAGAATGAAATATATGGTGCTGGAAAGATATTCGGACCTTGTAGAATCGCGCAACACCGGCAAAGGCAAAGACACCGCACGGGTGAAAACAGATACGGAACTTGAAAAAGATGCGCGTGACAGGGTCTTAAAAGTCATGAACCGTTCGTATGACAGGCTCAAGGCGAAGTTTAATGATGAGGGTGCTTTTGATGAATACGTAAATACCATCACAGAAACAATGGATCCGCATACCGCTTTCTTCCCACCTGTTGAAAAGCGATATTTTGACGAACAGATGAGTGGTAGGTTTTACGGAATAGGCGCTTCGCTCCGGGAAGATGATGGTAACATTAAAATCTTCACGCTGCTCACAGGCAGCCCGGCCTGGAAATCAGGGGAGATCACAGCTGGTGACTACATTGTGAAAGTGGGACAGGGAAAAGAAGAACCTGTTGATATCACCGGATTCTTTGTGGACGACGCCGTTAAACTGATCCGTGGTAAAAAAGGGACCGATGTAAAGCTTCAGCTTAAAAAGGCGGATGGAAGCCTTAAAATGGTAACCCTGGTCCGTGACGAGATCGTACAGGATGAAACCTTCGCGCGCAGCGCCGTTATCAATGGGCCAAAGGGAAAGATCGGATTTATTTATTTGCCGGAATTTTACGCGGACTTCGAAAATCCGAAGGGTGCCCGTTGTTCTGACGATGTAAGAAAAGAAGTGATTAAATTAAAGGAGCAGAAAGTCGATGGTATTATAATAGACCTGCGAAACAATGGCGGAGGATCTTTATATGATGTGGTTCAGATGGTAGGGTTGTTTATTGAGGATGGTCCGATAGTGCAGGTACGTGACAGGGATGGAAAACCCCAGGTATACCGCGATCGTGACAAGTCTGTTTTATATGATGGCCCGCTGGGGGTGATGGTAAACGAATTCAGTGCGTCAGCGTCTGAAATATTTGCGGCCGCCATCCAGGACTACAACAGGGGGATCATCATTGGAAGTACCACTACTTATGGCAAGGGAACAGTACAGCGCAATATAGGCCTTGATAAGGTTACTGGTATGATGGATCCTAACAGCGACCTTGGTACTATAAAGCTGACATTGCAGAAGTTTTATCGCATTAGCGGCGGATCCACCCAATTGAGGGGGGTAAGCTCTGATGTGGTAATGCCCGATGTGCTCGAATACTCCAAAGTGAGAGAAAAAAATGATCCCGATGCACTGCCCTGGGATGAGATTCAGAAAGCTGATTATACCAACTGGAGATACAGTCTTGATCTTAAACCAATTGAACTGGCCAGCAAAGCCAGGGTAAGCAACAATCCCACCTTTAATATTATAAAGACAAATGCAGAGTGGTTATCCGCCCAAAATGATAAGGTGTACACGCTGAATATGAAGAAGTATGTGGAAGAACAGAAACAGATCAGGGAAAGGGTAAAACAAATTGACAGTTTAAATAAAATGCCCACTGAATTAAATGTTGAGGCGCTGAGTGATGATCTGAAAAGGCTTGACTTAGACCAGGGCAAGAGCGATCGCTTCAAACAGTGGATAAAGAACCTGCGTTCCGATATTTATCTTGATGAATCTGTAAAGGTGCTGGATGACATGATCGTTCAGAATAATCTCGTGTATAACATCAAGAAATAAGATTGTCTGCATTATCCTATTTTTGCAGCCAATTTCAGAAGAGTCATGTACACGATAGAATTCAATTTTGAGCAAAAAGGATTGGCGGCAATAAGGTTAGACAACATCAGACCGGATCAGAGCCTGCTGGAAGTTGCTCTTCAAAATGATATAAACCTTCACCATAACTGTGGTGGCGTTTGCGCCTGCAGTACATGCCATTTGTATGTCGACCAGGGCGAAGAATTCCTGGCAGAAATAAGTGATAAGGAAGAAGATTTTGTTGACCGTGCGATTAATCCAAGATTAACTTCCCGGCTGGGTTGCCAGTGTTTGCTTCACCCTGTCGGTAGCTTTGTGAAAGTAACCCTGCCCGACCAGTCACAGTTCCTGGGAGAATAATTTTATTAAAACATTTTAACAGTATGAGTTTTGAACCCCCTATTAAATGGAATGATTATGAAGACATCGCCATAAAATTATACGAACGTTTTGGCGATGACTTCAATGAAGGAAAAATATACAGGCTGCGCTTCACAGACCTGATGGAATGGGTACTGCAGGTTCCTAATTTTATTGGAACCCGTGAGCAGAGCACGGAAGGGCACCTGGAAATGATCCAGAGCAGCTGGGTGTACGAATGGAGAGACGGACAGAAATAGACACTTATGACTTTACTCGACCAGTTTAAACAGATCACCACTTTCGTTTTAGATGTGGATGGTGTAATGACAGAAGGTTCCGTGTATGTATTTGATGACGGCGAGCAGGCCAGGGGCATGAGTACCAGGGATGGTTTTGCCCTTCAGCTGGCAATTAAAAAAGGATACCGGGTTATTGTATTATCAGGAGGTATATCTTCCGCCGTAGCCCAGAGACTTCATAAACTGGGCGTTGCGGATGTACACATGGAGGTGCATGATAAGAAGGCGCTGCTGCTCCGGTACATGAGTGATAATAATTTGTCCAAACAGGAAATGCTGTATATGGGCGATGATATTCCCGATTACCTGCCGATGCTTGAAGTAGGCCTGCCCTGCTCACCTGCTGATGCGGTGCCGGAGATCAAAAAAATCGCACAGTACATTTCATCTGTAAACGGTGGAAGGGGTTGTGTCAGGGATGTTATTGAAAAAGTATTGAAATTAAACGGACATTGGGAAATGGTTACCGATGTGACAAGTAAATAAATGAAACTGATATCGGCATTTTTTAGATTGATCAGATCACTGAACCTGCTGTTTATCATTTTAACGCAAGGTCTGTTCCAGTATGCGATCGTTATACCGATGTTTCGCAATAATATACATTCCCCTGCGCTTCCCATAAAATATTTCAGCCTGCTGGTTTTATCTTCCGTTCTTATCGCGGCGGCAGGATACATTATCAATGATTATTTCGACCTGAATATTGACAGGATAAATAAGCCCGACAAAATTGTTGTTGAAAAAGTAATTAAAAGAAGATGGGCGATCGTCTGGCACTGGTTGTTGTCATTCATCGGTGTGATTCTTGGTTTTTATGTGGGCTGGAAAACCGGTGCGTTATGGATCGGCTTCGCCAATACAGGATGTGTCGGGGCGCTTTGGTTTTATTCAACCACATTTAAAAAGAAACTGCTGAGCGGTAATATTATTATATCCCTGCTCACCGCCTGGGTGATAATGGTTATAGGTTTTGTTACACATTACCGCATAGCCACCGACACGACCTTATATGGAAATATATTCGCCTCAAAATTATTGCGGTTCACTTTTTTATATGCGGGTTTTGCATTCATCATATGCCTGGTGAGAGAAGTGGTAAAGGATATTGAGGACATGGCGGGTGATGCTAAATATGGTTGCCGTACCATGCCGATCGTGTGGGGCGTACATGTGGCAAAAGTATTCGCGGGCACATGGGTGGCGGTACTTACGGCTGCTCTGGCGATCGTGTTTGCCTATGTGCTGCAATTTTACTGGCTGGCCGCTGCTGCTTATTGCCTGGTATTGATTATTATTCCTTTACTTAATATCATTAAAAAATTATATAGGGCCAGGACTGCCGGAGAATATCACCAGTTAAGCGGATGGATAAAGTTTGTAATGCTTGCAGGGATATTATCCATGATATTCTTCTGATGTTTTCCGTTATAAATTCTTCTGAATATGCAAATTATTCTTGCTTCACAGTCACCCCGGAGGAAAATGCTACTGGAGTGGGCGGAAATTCCATTTATAGTCAGGGTTGTTGCGACAAGCGAGGCTTTTCCCCCGGAAATGAAGGTAGAATCGGTACCTGTATATATTGCCAGGAAAAAAGCAATAGCAGCCGGGGGAGGCGATGATGAAATTATTATTGCGGCGGATACTGTTGTATTATTGGGAAATGAAATAATCGGCAAACCTTCGGACAGAAGCGATGCCATCAATATTCTTACAAAACTTTCCGGAAAAGTTCATCGTGTTATAACAGGCGTTGTTATCCTAAAAAATAAAAACGAAATATCCTTTACGGATGTCACTGAGGTTGAATTTCATCTGCTTACACAGCAGCAGATTATTTTTTATGTAGATAAATACAAACCTTACGATAAAGCAGGCGCTTATGCCATCCAGGAATGGATTGGGGTAACCGGCATTAAAAAGATCAGCGGAGACTTTTACAATGTGATGGGTTTACCCGTCAACCGTGTGGTGAAAACACTTCAGCAACTGGTATAAAAGACTTTTTTGCCGGAAGCGGCGGCCATTACATTTACTTCATAATTGAAATGAATGTATGACGGAGCGGCTACTCCAGTTTATCTGGCAATTCCAATATTTTAATACGGGAAAGTTAGAAACAAGTTCAGGTGAAAGTTTACTGGTGACACATCCGGGGCAGTGGAACGTTCACCAGGGACCGGATTTCAGTGATGCAAGAATAAAAATATCGGACAAGTCATGGGCAGGAAATGTGGAACTGCATATCGTGGCGTCAGACTGGCACAGGCATGCACACCATAAAGATCAGAACTATGAGAATGTGATCCTGCATGTCGTGTGGCGCAATGATGACGGCAGGCTGGCTGCGACCCTGCCAACGCTGGTGCTGGAAGACAGGATATCCGTTTTACTGCTCCGGCAATACGAATCCTGGATGCACAGTAGTGCCTTTATACCTTGTGCTAATTATATCCAGGGCGTGAGTGACCTTTCCTGGGTTAGCTGGAAAGAAAGATTGCTGGTAGAAAGGCTGCAAAGAAAGTGCGGACAGATACAGGAGATGCTGGAAACGAATAACTTTCATTGGGAAGAAACATTGTGGTGGTTGATGTCGAGGAACTTTGGCTTATCTGTAAATGCAGGTGCGTTTGAGGAACTTGCCAGATCAATTCCCCTTATATTACTCACCAGGCACAGACGGCAGATACACCAGCTGGAAGCGATACTTCTGGGGCAGGCCGGATTGCTAAAAGACTATCAGGAGGACAAGTACTTTTTACTGTTAAAAAAAGAATATACTTTTTACAAACTAAAGTATGGGTTGGAAATTATTCATTCACCCGTTCATTTTTTAAGAATGCGTCCGCCGGCGTTTCCCACTGTGCGTCTGGCGCAACTGGCCATGCTGCTGCATTCATCATCAAATATTTTTTCATCGTTTCTGGAAGCTGAAGATATAAAGGAGCTGAAAGCATTGCTGGATATAACGGCTAATGACTATTGGCATTATCATTATACGTTTGGGCACACAAGTGCATATAGACCTAAAACTTTGGGCAGCCACATGATCAATAATATTATCATCAATACCATAGCGCCGCTGGTATTTGCTTACGGCCATTTTCACCGGTATGAAAAATTCCTCGTGAAGACGATGGAATGGCTTTCGCAAACTGCCGCGGAAAAAAATGTTGTGACACAGGGTTTTTCTTCGTTAGGAATTAAATGCGGTAATGCAGCGGAATCACAGGCATTGATAGAATTAAAAACGCAGTACTGTGAAAAACGGCGATGCCTGGATTGCGCTATCGGCAATTCGATTTTAAAGCGGAAAACATAGTTTTAAGCCAGTACTGCCCAATTGAAATTAATATTCAATTCAATATCCGGATGAATACTATATTTAACAGGGCAGGTCTCTGCCGCTTTCTGTAATATCTGTTGCTGGTGTTCATTGAGCACGAGGGAGTCCGGGAAATGAAATGTTAAATTTATTCCGCTGATTCTCCTGGGCTCTGACTTCATGAACTTCTCCACTTCTATTTTAACACCTGTAATATCCACGTTCAAAGTCTCCGAACGCATACCCATGATCGTTAGCATGCAGCTGCCTAATGCCGTAGCCACAAGGTCTGACGGGGAAAACCGTTCGCCCTTACCATTGTTATCCACCGGTGCGTCTGTTTCAATTGCAGATCCTGACCTGAGGTGTTCGCACACTGTGCGAAGCCCGCCCTCGTAAACTACTGTTGATGTCATTTAGATATATTTAGCCTAAATTTACGTTGATTACTTAAATCATCCCCGGTGAAGAAAATTGTTCTATCCTTATTTGTCGCAATCGCCGCCAGTTCATTGATTGCGCAGACTCAGCCAGTTTTACAGGGCAAGTCTGCAAAACAACAAAAGAAAATTGAAAAACGCGAACGCTTCAACGTATTATCCAGGCAGGAAGAAGAGGGAGAGATCGTCTATAACAACCATCATATATTCAGTGTCAAACTCGCCTCTGACGGTTACGGCCTGGGGTATGAGATTGGCAAGTACCGGTCTCCCCGAAAATCTCTTTTATACAATATTGAACTTTCGGAAAAAAAGAATCCCAAGGAAAAAAAAGAAGGTATTTTCGACCAGTCACAGCTTAAGGTTAACTACATCGTATTTGGAAAAACAAACACTTTTTACCAGTTACGGCTGGGCGCTGCCATGCAGCAGGTGATCGGTGGCAAGGGAAATAAAAATGGGGTAATGGTTTCGGCTATATACGGAGGTGGATTGACACTGGGACTTGTTAAACCTTATATTATCGATGCTTACGATGGCAATACCGGCCAAACGGTTCACACCAGGTTCCCGGAAGTGCTGGACAGTAATTATTCGATCATCAAGGCGAAAGGCCTGTCGGGCGGATGGAACGAATTAAAGATACGCCCGGGACTTTATGCTAAAACGGCCATGAGGTTCGACTATGGAAGACTGAATGAAACCGTTACCGCGATCGAAGCAGGATTAAGCGCGGAGTATTACGCCAGCAAGATATCCCAGATGTTGTACAATAAGAATAAAGTGTTCTTTTTCAATGCGTATGTGGCCATTATGTTTGGCAGAAGAAAATAATTTTTTTAGCGCAACTTTGCAGTATGCAGGAACTACCCGTTATCAGCATGATCTCAGAAACACAATCAAAAATTAAAAAGCCAGACTGGCTGCGTGTAAAACTTCCGATCGGAGAAAGCTATAAACACGTCCGTTCACTGGTTGATAATCATAAATTACACACTATCTGTGAAAGCGGTAATTGCCCCAATATGGGTGAGTGCTGGGGCGAGGGCACCGCTACTTTTATGATACTGGGAAACGTTTGCACCAGGAGCTGCGGATTCTGCGCAGTTGGTACCGGCAGGCCCGCGCCGGTGGAATGGGACGAACCTCAGCGGGTCGCGGAGGCCATTTACCTGATGAAAGTGAAGCATGCGGTTATTACATCGGTTGACAGGGATGAGCTTAAGGATGGTGGCAGCATTATCTGGTATAATACTATCAAAGCGGTTAAATCACTCACTCCGGGTACCACTCTGGAAACACTGATCCCTGATTTTAAAGGTGAAAAGGAAAATATACAACGTATCATAGAAGCCGCTCCTGAAGTGGTGTCGCACAACGTGGAAACCGTTGAAAGACTCACCCGCCAGGTGCGCATACAGGCTAAATACCGCCGTAGCATGGAAGTGCTGAAGACACTCAAGGAAGGCGGCATGCGCACCAAAAGTGGCATCATGCTGGGCCTTGGTGAGAAAAAGGAAGAAGTGGTGCAGACGATCACCGACCTAAGAGACAGTGGTGTGGATGTAATAACCATCGGACAATATCTTCAGCCATCCAAAAAACATCTTCCCGTAGCCCGGTTCGTGCATCCGGACGAATTTAAGGAATACCGGGAGATCGGCTATCAGCTTGGGTTGGATTACGTTGAAAGTGGTCCGTTGGTGCGGTCATCCTATCACAGTGAGAAACATGTTATCCCCGGATATGGAAGAGATCGCTGGCTAAGCGAAAAAGCATTACTTTTGCCCGCTTAAAACAGCGCAGCCTGGCAATGAAGAATATCCGGAATTTTTGTATCATCGCACATATCGATCACGGTAAATCCACACTGGCAGACAGGCTCTTACAATCCACGGGCACCATCAGTGACAGGGATATGATGGACCAGGTTCTCGATGACATGGACCTCGAAAGAGAAAAGGGCATTACCATCAAGAGCCATGCGATACAGATTAATTACAAGCATAAGAATGGCCAGGAATATATTCTGAACCTAATTGATACACCCGGCCATGTTGACTTCAGTTATGAAGTAAGCCGGGCCCTTGCTGCCTGCGAAGGCGCTTTGCTGTTGGTGGATGCCAGCCAGGGTATCCAGGCGCAGACGATCTCCAATTTATATTTAGCTATAGGAAATAATCTCGAGATCATACCCGTCATCAATAAAATTGATATGGACGGTGCCATGATCGATGAGGTAAGGGAGCAGATCATCGAACTGATCGGTTGCAAGCCGGAAGATATACTGCTGGCCAGTGGCCGCACGGGCCTCGGCGTAGAAGAAATCCTGGAAGCCATAGTACAGCGCATACCGGCACCCGCAGGCGATCCGGAAGCTCCTTTGCAGGCATTAATATTTGACAGTGTATTCAATAGCTTCAGAGGAATTATTGTTTACTACAGGATCATCAACGGCACCATTAAAAAGGGTGACCTGGTTAAATTCGTATCTACCGACCAGCAGTATTTTGCGGACGAGATTGGAATTCTGAAGCTTAAAATGACCGAGAAAAAAGAAGTGAGAGCGGGAGATGTAGGCTATATCATTACGGGGATTAAAAATGCGAAAGAAGTAAAGGTGGGAGATACCATTACGCTCGCCGCCAATCCCACACATGAGACAATTAAAGGTTTCGAGGAAGTGAAGCCAATGGTGTTCGCGGGAATTTATCCCGTCAATACAGATGAATTTGAAGAGCTCCGTGATTGTATGGACAAGTTGCAGTTAAATGATGCTTCCCTGACCTATGAGCTGGAAACCTCTCAGGCACTGGGATTTGGGTTCCGTTGCGGATTCCTGGGCATGCTGCACATGGAAATTATCCAGGAAAGATTGGAAAGGGAATTCAATCAGACCGTGATCACCACCGTTCCTAATGTGAGCTTCATCGCACACACCACGAAAGGCGAAACGCAGATGGTGCATAACCCGACAGAATTTCCCGATCCCGTGAAAACAGAAAGTATTGAAGAGCCTTTTATTCGGGCGCAGATTATCACCAAGCCTGAATATATCGGTAATATAATGACACTTTGCCTCGGCAAGCGGGGAATATTAATTAACCAGAGCTACCTCACCACCACCCGTGTTGAACTGGTGTTCGAAATGCCGCTGACAGAGATCGTCTTCGATTTTTATGATAAATTAAAATCGCAGACACGCGGGTATGCATCTTTCGATTATCACCCGATCGAATACCGCGAAAGTGATATTGTGAAAATGGATATTTTACTGAATAATGAAAAAGTGGATGCGCTGAGCGCGCTGATACACCGGGGCCGGTCAACAGAATTCGGAAGAAAGCTGTGCGAAAAATTAAAAGAATTATTACCTAAGCAACAATTCCAGATAGCCATACAGGCAGCCATAGGAGCGAAGGTTATCGCCAGGGAAAACATCTCCGCAATGAGAAAAGACGTTACCGCCAAATGTTATGGTGGGGATATCAGCCGTAAACGCAAATTGCTGGAAAAACAAAAAGAAGGTAAAAAACGCATGAGGCAAATTGGCAATGTGGAAGTGCCTCAGGAGGCGTTCCTGGCAGTGCTGCGACTGGATGATTGATTATTTTTTCTTTGCTTTATCTAAATTTTCCCGGGAAGATCTTTCCAGCTGTTTTTCATCAATAATTCCCTGGTCGTCACGGATCTTTTTATCCACAGGGAACTGGCCATCTTCCAATTTAAAATCAAACACCTTGTCCACGTGTACCCACTGGCCATTTTTCCATTTAAATCCTTCATAGGTGCCATCGGGAATATAGGTATTCTTTTTATTTGGCTCATCTGATTCCGATATTAAATGATCAAATACGATGAGATCCAGATCATGATCATAATTTAATAAAGTACTTGCTTCTTTTTTGTATTCAATACTGAACCTTGCCTGCACAGGTTTCTGTAGTGTATCTTCTTTAAAAGAAATGAACGGTCCACCGAATATGGGTTCGTTATTTTTATTAAATGAAATCACTTCGATCCATTTTTTATTGCTGCTGATGCTGAAGTCGTCGAACCCAAATAAAGTATAATATTTTACGCCCTTGTATTCTTTCATCACCATTTTATAATAAATGGCACCGATCCAGTTGTTGTGTGTTCTGGCTGAATCCTGCGGCTTGCCGGTAAACATGGAATAGTCAAATAACGGAAATAATTTTAGCGATCCATCGGGTGTATTTATCTGGATAGCACCTTTTTGAAGAAAAACATAATCATCTTTTTTTAATTGCCAGGTAAATATTCTGAAGCTGCTGTCGGGCGCATATAAATGAGAAATCGTTTTCAGCTGGTCGAAAGGATAATAAAAAGAATTTTTGATCTTGAGTGACCTTACCAGTCCCCGCACAAAATTACTGTCGGCGCGGAACCTTGATTGCGCCAGCACCGCATTGATCATGCTGTCGGATAGAACCTGCAGAGAATCTTCTTTTCCGTACAATTGCTTTTGATCAGGCGCCGTAATTAATTGCGCATGAACCGAGGAACAAACCGATATTAGCACGAACAGAAAAAAAAAGGTTAGTTTATTCATATCAATGATGGGTATATTAATACTCAACCGGGTGTACGGAAGCAGCATCTGACGCAAATTTAGAAAACTTATCGCTCAAAAAATAGTTATAATACTTTGAAGTACAGTTATTTAAAATCTTTTTAAATTCGGTGATGCTAATGAGCAAGGTTTTAGCATAACTCATTAAAATTTACATATGGAGAACAACCAGGAACTATCTCATACCAGAGAATCTAATCAGACTGAAAATGTGGCGCCAATGCAAAATATAAGTCCTTTTGAAAGGAAATTGTCAATAGGAATCGGGGCACTGTTGGTTTACAGTAGTGTCAAGGCGTTTAAGAAGACTCCGGTAAGAGCCTTATTGAGAGCAGCCATAGGGACCGGCCTGGTATTCAGGGGCTCTTCTGGTAATTGCCCGGTTTACAATAAGCTTAAGGTGGACGGTACAAAATCAGAAGCAGTAAACGTGCGTGTTACTTTTATTGTCAATAAACCCCGGAATGAAGTGTATTCCGCCTGGCGCAACCTGGGAACGCTGCCAAGGTTTATGAAACACCTGAGCAGTGTCAGTGAGACTAATGGCACAAGATCACATTGGGAGGCGAGGATACCGGAAGGAAGTCCTGTTACCATCAGCTGGGATGCGGAAATAGTAAAAGATGAACCGGGAGAATTGTTGTCCTGGCGTTCACTGGCAGGATCGACTATTGAAAATGCGGGTAAAGTGGAATTCCGTGATGCACTGGGTCACCAGGCTACAGAGCTCAGGGTAATGATCAGCTATCGTCCGCCGGCAGGTAACATAGGGGGTGGAGTGGCTAAATTACTTAACCCGCTATTTCGAAAAGTAATTAAGAATGATGTACTAAGTTTTAAGGATTACATAGAATTTCATCATTCCGGTTCCATAGATGGGTTCAGATAAGCGATCTGGCAAAAGCGATCAGGGAATTGAATTGCATGTCTACAAGTGGGTGAGGTAAATTTACTGTTGTACCTGTTGTCGTCAGCAAAACAGTATGTATTCCTGCATTTCTTCCAGATGCCATATCACTTAAATTATTACCGATTATCAGCGACTTTTTTTTAAGGATAGAAGGATGGTCTTTCATGGCCCGCAATATCATTCCCGGATTAGGTTTCCTGTTAGGATCTGCATCGCTTACAGAGGTACAATAATAAATCTGGTCTATTCTTCCACCAGTATTGTTTATACCTGCAAGCATTTTTACATGGATGTCTGATAAATCATTTTCTGTCATTAATCCCTTACCCACACCACGCTGGTTAGTAGTAATAATTATATTATTAAAAATAGTATTAAATATTTTCATTGCTTCCGGAATACCATCATAAAAAATAAATTCCTCAGGAGTAAAAATATAAGAAGGACTTTCATGATTGATCACTCCGTCGCGATCAAGGAATAATGTCCAGTCTTTATCTATAAGGGATATATCCAGCATCACAAGTATTTAATAGAAAAATTTTTGAAATCAATATTGGCCCTGTTAAAATCTTCCGGGATCCCTATGTCTATAAAGTAGCCATCCTGTTCGGACCCATAGAATTTTCTTATCCCATAAAAGGCTTCAAGATAATCTTTCTCAAATGAAAACTTTTCGGGTAACGATTCCTTTAAAAGTGAAGGTATATTCAAAGCGTATGCGCCACCATTAATCAGTCCTTCCGCGTAGAACTGTTTTTCCCGGAAAGAAGTGATCTTTTGATGTAAATCAATATCCACGACACCGTATCTTTCTGAATTTTTCATTGGCTTCAGCGTCAGGACACAATCCGCATTCTTCTCTTTATATAATCGTGAAAGTTGGGTAATGCTTATCGCAAAAAATGTGTCTCCGTTCAAAACAATCGTGCTATCGGAATGCGCCAGGGCAGCTGCCTTTAAGATCGCTCCTCCTGTTCCCAACGGTTCGTCTTCCACTGAAACTGCAAAGTCCACGGATGAATTTTCAAGTTCTTTATTTAAAAAACTTTCTATTACTTCATGCTTATATCCTAAAGAAAAAATAAACCTGCTGATACCCTGCTTTTCCAGGTATTTAATTAAATAATGAAGGAAAGGTTTACCCGCAACAGGAGCCATGCATTTAGGAAGATCAGGCACTGCTGTTCTTAATCTTGTTCCCAATCCACCTGCCAGTATGATCGCTTCTGTGATCATTGCTGAAAATAAATCTCTTCTACAAGCTGACAAACAATGTGACCGAGCATAATATGCGATTCCTGGATGCGTGGCGTATCACCTGAAGGAATATTTACCAGGTAGTCTGAAAGCTCTTTCATTTTGCCACCATCCTTGCCTGTAAATCCCACCGTAATGATATTTTTTTCCCGGGCGGCTTCAAAGGCCTTTACAATATTTGTTGAATTTCCGGATGTGGATAATCCCACTACAAAGTCACCGGCATTCGCGATGCCCTGGATCAGCCTGGCATATACCACATCAAATCCATAATCATTAGCCACGGCGGTTAAATAAGAGGTGTTACAGTGGAGCGCCTCGGCGGGCAGGGCCTTCCTGTCTGTATAAAATCTTCCGGAAAATTCAGCGGCCAGGTGCTGGGCATCGGCCGCACTACCTCCATTTCCACAAAAATAAATGCGTCCGTTGTTTTTTAATGACTTAACCATCTGCACAGCTATTTGCTGAATCCTGTCAAGCATTTGCGTGTCTGCCAGTATCGTGCTTTTGACTACGATTGAATCGGTGATGATCTTTTTTATTTTATCGTGCATAAGTAAGCAGGTTTTATATGGTCCAGCTGGTCATTCCATGGTCCACAAACTGGTAGTTTTTACAATATCCGCCAAAGCCACAGATCGACTCCATCACAGAAAATTTCGTATTACCGGGGCAATAAAAAATCATAAAACCACCGCCGCCCGCACCGGAAATTTTTCCACCTGAAGCGCCCGCGCTTTTTGCGGCAGTATAAATGTCTTCCATCAAAGGATTCGATATGCCTTCGGCCATTTCTCTTTTTTGTTTGAAACCAAAATCCAGGATTTCACCAATTTCATGAACCCTGCCTTTCAGCAATGCTTCTTTCATCATCTGCGCCTGCTGCTTCAGCTGGTGCATGGCCTCAATCGATTTACCTTTTTTATCTACCACGTTCTGGCTCTGCTTGGCAATGATCTTTGCCGATTCCCGGCTGGTGGCGGTATAATATAACAACAGGTTGTTTTCAAGTTCGAAAAGATACTCCTGCTTGATGCGGAGGGGATTTACGATCACCTTATCACCGGCAGAAAATTCCATAAAATTTACACCGCCGAACGTAGCCGCGTATTGATCCTGTCTGCCTCCGGCCATGTTGAGCTCATTTCTTTCAATATTATAGGCCAGATGGGCGATATCATATTCACCCAGCGGGAGCCGCAGCATTTCAGCAAATGCACCGATCACCGCAACTACCAGTGTTGAAGACGTGCCTAATCCCGAACCTGCGGGGGCATCTACAAAAGTGGACAGGCGAAATCCGGCTTGCGGAATGCCATATAATTGCTGAATACGGTTGTATACTCCTTTTAGCAGGTCGAGTTTTCCATCAATGGGTAACTTGTCGCTCCAGTCAAAATGCTGTTCCTCTTTCCTGTCCTCGGCATGCAGTATAATAATATTTTCATCAAGCGGTTCAATATTGGCATAAGCATACAGAGACACGGTGGCGTTTAATATGGCGCCTCCATATATATCGCAGTACGGGCTCACATCCGTTCCTCCACCTGCCAGGCCAATGCGCAAGGGAGCTTTACTTCTGTATATCATTTGCCAGTTTTATTATCGCTTCTGTCATCCTGTTCCATGAATATTTTTCCTTCTCTGCACGAAGATGAGGAATAAAATAATTTTCGCCTAATTCAAAATACCGCACTATCGCGGCCGCAATGGAGGCTGGTTCCGGATCCGCCACCAAGCCCACTTTATTGTGGGGCACCAGTGCCGGCAGACTGCCCACACGGGTAACGACCATCGGTTTTTCAAAGTGATAGGCGAGAGGCGTGACCCCGCTTTGCGTGGCACTGCGGTAAGGTTGAATCACCGCGTCTGCCGCGCATAAATAATATCTTACTTCATTGTCTGCGATAAAATTTGTTCGCAGTATCAGTACGTCATCAATTCCCAGCGCCGCAATTTGTTCTGTATAAGGTTTGGCATCCTCATAGAATTCACCCGCCACCACCAGCAGGGGCGCTTCGCCGGGAGGATATTTTTCTTTAATTATTTTCATCGCTTCAAGCAGAATATCGAGTCCCTTATATTTGCGGATAAATCCGAAGAATAATATTATTTTTTTTTTGTTGTCGAATCCCAAATGCAAACGAGCAGAGGTTTTTGAAATGATCGCTCCGAAATTATCATACAGCGGGTGCAGTACGTATTGCGCGGGTTTAAGTGGTTGATATTTTCTCAGGTCGGCCATCACTTTTTCACTCATAGTGATAAAGGCATCGCAGCTGTTTAGGAAAAATTTGGTAAACGCATGGTCACCGGGACGTTTTTCATGCGGGATAATATTATCGGTAATGGCAATGATCTTCGTGTGCCTGTTTTTTCTTACCCTTCTTAATATTGTTCCTAATGCCGGACCCATTAACGGCAGCCAGTACCGGACAACAATCAGATCGGGTTTTAGTTTTCTTATCCTGTTGCCAACCTTAATCCAGTTAAATGGGTTGACTGAATTTATTTCCGTAAGAATCTGCAAATTTTCCGGGGCCGGATCAGATGAATATTGTGTTGTGCCGGGAAATAAGAAACCCGGGTATTGCAGTGAAAAAGAATAGATAGAGCAATCTGATCCTTCATCAATGAATTGTTTGGCCAGGCGCTGGTCGAAAGTTGCCAGGCCACCGCGCAATGGCCATGCGGGACCTATAATAATTACTTTTCTCAGCACCGTAATTTCTTTTCAACGAGGTAATAATTTCTGCCGGGTGAATTACGCGCGATCATTTCTGCAATAAATCCTGTTAAGAACAATTGTGTGCCAATGATCATCGCCAGGATGGCAAAGAAGAACAGCGGCCGCTGGGTCATGCCGGTTTTATCAAAAAAGAATTTAGATAAGGTGAGATATAAAAACACCACGAAACCGAATACGAAAGATAATGTTCCCCAGGAACCGAAGAAATGCATCGGCCTTTTTCCGAATCTCCCCACGAATAGTATAGAGGCAAGGTCGAGGAATCCTTTTATAAATCTTTCAATACCGAATTTGGACGTGCCGTATTTTCTTGCACGGTGCTCCACCACTTTTTCTCCGATCTTTTTAAAGCCCGACCATTTTGCGATCACCGGGATATAGCGGTGCATTTCTCCATACACTTCTATATTTTTCACCACTTTTAACCTGTAAGCTTTCAGTCCGCAGTTGAAATCATGGAGATAAATTCCTGTGGAACGCGTGGTGACCCAGTTAAAAAACCTGGAAGGAATAGTTTTGGTTATGGGATCGTGCCTGACCTTTTTCCAGCCGCTCACCAGGTCAAACTTGTCTTCAATGATCATTTTACGAAGGCCGGGAATTTCATCGGGACTGTCTTGCAGGTCGGCATCCAAGGTAATGACAACCTCGCCGGTTACCACTTTAAATCCCTCATTCAGAGCGGCGGATTTACCATAGTTCCGCTGAAACTTTATTCCACGGATATTTGCATTATTTTCCGAGAGGGTTTCTATTATGTTCCATGAATGGTCAGTGCTGCCATCATCAACGAGAATAATTTCATAAACATAATTATTTTCAACCGCTACTTTACTGATCCAGGCACACAGTTCCGGAAGCGACTCTTCTTCGTTGAACAGGGGTACGATTATCGATACGTCCATGGGGGCGATCATATTTGGTCAAAGGTATTTTTAGGTTGTTTTTTGGTTATCGCTGCGCCGATCAGGGAAGAGATCACACCCATCAACAGGTACCAGAAAAGAATTCCCAGGATGATGAACAGGTTATAGTTTTTGGAAAACATGTTCATGCCCTGTTCTATAACGTCTTCATTGGCGCCGGGATTTTTAAGCGCCTGCGTTCTTGCAGCTTCAATTATTTTTTCCTTGATCTCCGGAAAAACAAATCCGGATATAAGGGTATACAGGATCATGAGGCAGGTAATGACAGCGGTAACTTTGAAACCATAACTGAACAACTGGCCGAATGTTTCGGTATACTCATTTTCTTTTCCGTGGTTGGTCACTGCCCAGATGATACCGCCTACTATTATTATAAAACCTATATACTGGCTCCAGCTCTGCATATACATTCCTGTGAAGTAAGTAACCAGTGCCAGGACAATCAGTATCAGCGCTAATATAATACCCGCAGTAACGGCTGTAGTCTGTTTCTTTTCCATATCAGCAGATTTTATTGATTTAAAGTTAGTTTTTCTCCGTTTATCACTCCCATAACTTTACCCGTCAGTGTTTTTCCAAGAAAAGCGGAATTCTTTGATTTTGAATGAAAGAAAGATTCAGTTATGGTAACGGATCCTGATGGCCGGAAAATGCTGAGCAGGGCAGGGGCATTTTTTTCAATAGTAACTTCCGGCAGCCCGAATATTTTCCTGGGATTGATGCTGAGCAGTTCTACCCACCGGCTTTCACTTACTCCGGGTAAAATTGTTTTTAGCGAGGAATAGCAGGTTTCCAGCCCCGTCATACCATTTTTAGCGTATTCGAATTCCAGCACCTTGCTGTCGTATTCATGTGGCATGTGGTGCGTGGCAATGCAATCAATTGTACCGTCCAACACTGCTTTTTGTAAGACAGATCTTTCCTCACCCGAGCGCAGCGGCGGGTACACTTTTAAATTAGTATCATACTCCTGCAGATCTGCATCGGTAAAAAACAAATGGTAAGGTGTTACCGAACAGGTTATATTCAGTCCCCCGTCTTTCGCCCTCTTGATATACTCCAGGGAACGGGGAGAGGTAATACCCGTAAAATGCAGTCTGGAATCCGCATAACGGGCAAGTTTGATATCCCGGGCCACCAGCAGTTCTTCAGCCATCATCGGTTTTCCGGCCAGGCCGAGCCTTGTTGATACGATCCCCTCATGCATGAGTCCGTATGTTCCGATGCTTTTGTCGTCGGGTATCTGGATGATCACTCCTTCGAATGTTTTGACATACAGAAGCGCCTTCAGCAGCAATCCGGCCGATTGCACCGGGTTGGTGCCATCACTGAATGCCACGGCGCCGCTATTTCGCATATCGTACATTTCGGCCAGTTCCTTTCCGTCCGTATTTTTGGAAATGGCGCCTATTGAATGAATGGTTGCGGGAAGATAACCTGTTTTTCGACTGATGTATTCTACCTGAGATTTGTTATCTGCCACAGGCTTTGTATTAGGGATCACAAAAACATCTGTATACCCGCCTGCCGCTGCGGCGGCTGATCCGGTTTCCAGTGTTTCTTTATGCTCATATCCCGGATCAGCAAAGCTTGCAAATATATCTGTCCATCCAGGTGATACATGAATATCATCGCCTTCGATGATCCTATCTGCTTTTTCGCTTAAACTGGTGCCAATATTTTTAATGATACCCGAGTCAACGAATATGTCCTGTATGCTATTGTGGTAAGAAGAGGCAGGATCTGTTATCCTTGCTTGTCTGATAAGAACCTTCATGCGCAAAAAAAGTTGCGTGAAGATAGGGTTTAATCATTTTCTCCGGTTGGGAAATAGCATTTAAAGATAGAACCTTCCCCTGCCGTGCTATCTGCAATGATGAGACCATCATGAGAATCCATTATTTTTTTGCAGATCGCCAGTCCTATGCCCGAGCCGCGGAATTCATTTTCCTGCAATCTCTCGAACATGTTGAGGATGCGTTCTTCCTGCAATTTGGGTCAAAGCGACACATTAAGTTTTCGCCACTAACGCATACACACATTTTTCCGTTCACCATAAAAGTCAAACCACGAAACATTTTTTTTCTTCAATATCCAAATTTGGAATTTAAATAAGAAATTCTCTTATTCGGTCTGCATGTTCTGTGTCGTAAGCAATACTTTAAAATCATTTTATATTATTTGCGAAAGTCAAAGTGTCAAAATAAATTCTCAAAGATTGCAACTTTCCGTTTTTAATTATCCAATTTTCTGATACGTTTCCGTTAATTTTTTGTCCGTTTGGAAATTTAAAATTATAGTTGCCAATTACGCAAGCGGTCTCGCCCTGAATTATCATTTCCTGCACTATCATTGTTTCAAAAATCCGTGAAAATCGTTTGATAATTTCGATGTATGCTTGTTTGCCAAATATTGGATTTGAATTTGTCATATCTCCACTAATATATTCAAAGTCGTCAGCAATTGCACTTTCCCAATTCGCTTTTTCAGCAAATCCTTTGTAATAAAAGTCTAAAATTTCTTTTGTTGTCATATCAAATATTTTTTATTAGTTTCTTGTCTATCGTGAGGTTCGGTACAATGATTGCTAACGGTTTGGTTATAGCATTAGAATTCATTAAAAGCAAAGAGCTTGGATTTAACACTCACCTTCTTAGAAGCACGAAACCCCCGCTTTTGCAAAACGGCTGTTAGCGGGACGTTGTTTTTTCATCGTTCAATTTTCCGTAACTGTTATTATAAGCTTTTCCTTTTTTAGGATGCGTAAATTTCAAGCCGGACCAAATGTTGTTAATACTCAGGCAGGTACTTTCTACAAGTCCATAATCATATCCCAATTTTATCACTGTTTTAATGTTCAAATCAGTTCCCAATTTTCCACCTTTTGGCCAAGAAACCCAAAGCATTCCATTGGACTTTAAATAAGTTTTAAGTTTAGGAAAGTGGTCTGTAAACTCTGATTGAGTTTTCACAAATAGATGAATGTAATCAAACTCATTTTCAAGATTTGTTGAAATGTCGAGAGTAGGCAAATGAATATTTTCAACAGTTTCTTTATTGGGATTAACAAAGTATGCTTTTGAGTTTTCTTTGATGCCCATTTTTTGTGAAACAGTTCTTGTCATTATAATTTCTTTAATTCATTGCCTTTGTTGTTTTTTTTCATTTAGACTGAATACAGTAAGAAGTAATGTTTTGAATTTGATTGCTGTCGTTAAACTCGTAGACGTCACAAGCAGAAACAAAAGACACACGCTTGTTATTTCTCAAAAATTCCGCTGTTCCGTTAATTACAACTTTATTTCCGTCTGAAATTATGTTCAGCGTTTTAAAGTCAGTCGTTACGGATTTAAAATAACTACCAACTTGCTCACAATTGTCAATAATTGCTTGCTGACCTATAAATCTGTTTTCTTCAACAACATTCCATTCTGCGTTGTCCGAAATGAACTTGTAAGTTTTTTCAAATTCTCCGTTTGAGAATGCCTTTGCTATTTCTGTCCTGGTCATTTTGTCGATTTTTTTATTGCACGGTCGTCTTTTACAATTCTGACTAACTTTCGAGGCTGGTATTTTATAGCTGTCAGCCCGGCAACTGAAGCCGATTTGAAAAACTAATTTAAAGTTAACAAATCAAAGTTAGATAGAATTTGGTGTGCGCAGGTGGCTCAGGAAGCCATTGAATGGTACGGCCCTCCGGATATATTCAATACTGACCAGGGCAGTCAGTTTACCAGTGAATTATTTACCGGGCTGCTCAAAGAAGGAAATATACAGATCAGCATGGACGGCATGGGAAGGGCCATTGATAATATTTTATTGAACGATTGTGGAGAACAGTAAAGTATGAGCATGTTTATTTGCATGCAGTCGATGACGGTGTGCAGCTGTATGAAAGGTTACGGGAATATTTTTCTTTTTACAACCATCAGCGGCCTCATCAGTCTCCGGGATACCAGACACCGGCAGACTGTTACCTGAAAATGAAAGCGGCCTGAAAATGGATCTAAACCATCCAGGCCCAGGAAGAAGGCTTTCATGATCGGGTGAGAGGTGTTGCACGGTAACATTTGCCATCCCCAGATCGGGTTTGAGATGGGTCAGCAAACTGGAGATCGCCTCCAGCCCGCCTGCCGAAGTTATCCCTCCAGCTCTACTATCTTTTCAAAAACCTGCTCGTATTCTTTATTTAGTTTTTCAAGTTCATCTCCCGCTTTCCGGTAATCCGATTCCGTCAGGTCATATTTGTTTTTGTCGCCATACACTTCGGGAGATCCCAGTGCTGTTTCTGCCTTGTTTTTCTGATCTTTCAGCAGTGCTATCCTCTCTTCCAGTTGCTGAAAGATTTTTTGCTGTCGCTGTAATTCTTTCTTGGTCTCCTTATTTATCGAGATCTTCGGTACAGCGACAGGTACGGGCGGGGGTGCGGGCTTGTCTACTTTTTTATACAATGGTGCGCGAACAGCCATTCTTTCTTTCCATTCCACCCATTCCGCATAACTGCCCTTGAATTCTTTTATTTCACCGTCAATGATCTCCCAGATCTTATTGGCCGCTTTAGATATAAAATACCGGTCGTGACTTACAAAAATCATCGTGCCCTCATATTTATTCAATGCTTCTACCAGCAGTTCCACAGAGTGTATGTCCAGGTGATTGGTCGGTTCATCAAGTATCAGGAAGTTCGCCTTGCTAACGATTGTTTTAGCCAGTGCCACCCTAGCTTTTTCACCACCACTGAGTATTTTAATTTTTTTCTCCACATCATCACCACTAAATAGAAAGGCACCCAGCAGGCTCCGGTATTCCAGCTCAGACTTTCCTGCGCCGGAGCCATTCATTTCTTCAATTAATGTATTGTTAAGGTCGAGCGATTCCATTTGATGCTGCGCATAAAAACTTTCTACAACATTGTGTCCCCACACACGGTTCCCTTCAAAAACTTCTGTGCCAGCCACAATCCTTAACAGGGTAGACTTACCCTTTCCATTGGCGCCGATCAGCCCTATTTTATCCCCGCGGTCGATCTCTGCCACGGCATGTTTCAATATTTGAAGATCACCAAAAGATTTCGATACATCTTTCAGGGAACACAGAACACGTCCCGGCTCCTTGCCCACAGAAAAATTGATCCGCATATTGGGACGCTCGAGATTGGTGTCCTCAATACGGTCCACTTTATCGAGCAATTTCTGCACGCTCTGCGCCTGTGCGGCCTTGGAAGCCTTAGCCTTGAATCTTTCTATAAATCTTTCCTGCTGCCTGATATAATCCTGTTGATTATCGAAGGCTTTTTTCTGCATTTCAATACGGATAGACTTTTCCTGCTCGTAATAAGTGTAGTTGCCAGGGTAAATGTGCAGTTCCTGCTGGTAAAGCTCAACGATCTTGTTTACCATCCTGTCCAGGAAAAATTTATCATGGCTCACGATCACCACGCTGCCTTTATAGTTGAGGAGGTACCTTTCCAGCCATTCTATTGATGGAAGATCAAGGTGGTTGGTTGGTTCATCGAGAAGCAGCACATCAGGATTCTGCAGGATCATTTTTGCCAGCAGCACCCTCATTCGCCAGCCTCCGCTGAATTGTTTATAGGGCTTTTCCAGCTGGTCGTCGCTGAAGCCCAGTCCATGCAGCACTTCTTCAGCTTTATATTTAATATCGAAGCCATCAAGCAATTCTATTTCGTGCAGCACATCCATGTAGCGGTTGAGCAGCTTTTCATCTTCTTTCGTTTCGAGTATCTTTTCCAGCTCATGCTGTTCCTTTTGCAGGGCCATGACCTTTTCAAACGCCTCCATGGCCACCTCGGTGATACTGCTGTTGGTGTCGAAACTCAGCAGGTCCTGATGAAGATAGCCAATGGTGGAATCCCTGCTCTTTTCCACGGTTCCCACGCTGGGAGAAAATTGTCCTACAAGCACTTTCAGAAGGGTAGACTTCCCTGTTCCATTATAACCGATCAACCCTATACGTTCACCCGGGTTCAGGTGCCAGGTAGCATTCCTGACAATTATCCTGGCCCCGAATTCAAACGTAACATTCTGTAATCCAATTAGCATAACACAACCTCATTTTGTTAAAAAGAAGCGCAAAAGTATGACAAACAGGCGGGATACTTTTTATCTGCTACCTTTGGCAAAAATAGTCTTCATGAACAGACCCGCTATCGTGTTGATCGTGGTCCTTATCGCTGTGGTTGCAGCCTTTAAATTCTGCAACAATAAGCCTGAAACCCCGGGCGAAAAAAGGCAGTCACCGCTGTCTATTGACGAAAATACCGGCACTTTTAATACGTCATTCAACAAATTGCTGGGTTCGTATTTTGCCTTGAAAGATGCGTTTGTGGCGTCAGATACGGGCAGGATAAATGCCGCTTCGCTGGAAATACTAATGCGATCGGATAGTCTGCAGGTAAACGAGATCAAGGGCGACAGCACCGGCGCCATTAAAGAAACGGCCAGATCTTTTACCACCACCATCAGTAGTTCCGCCGTTGCGATCGCGGGAGAAAACAACATTGAAGGAAAACGCAGGGAATTTAACATGATCACAGACGCTCTGTGGAGCCTTACCCGTACTGTGAAGTTCGATGGTCAAAAAATATATTACCAGTATTGCCCAATGGCTTTCCACAACCAGGGTGCTTACTGGCTGAACAACAGCCGGGAAATACGCAATCCATACTTTGGAAGTAAAATGCTTACCTGCGGGGAAACCGCAGATTCAGTAGATTACAGCAAGCGATAACCCTATGCGCAGCATTTGTATATTCTTCTTACTGGCTGCTTCTTTAATCTCTTCCGCACAAAACAAATACACCATCAGCGGCTATGTACGCGATTCGCTTTCCGGTGAAACGCTCATTGGCTCATCAGTGTCCATCAGCGGCCAGGGTAAGGGTATTACCAGCAACCAGTATGGCTTCTACTCTATCACTCTTCCCCAGGGACGGTATACCGTTGCCGCGAGTTTTACAGGATACGGATCGGAAGGATTGGAAATTGACCTGAATGGCAGCAAAGAAATAGACTTCAGTTTGCTGCAACGGTCGATGATGCAGGAAGTGATCGTGTCTTCTGTGCGCCGTGACAATAATGTGCGGTCGGCGCAAATGGGAAAGATAGACATGAGCATCAGCCGGATCAAATCGGTACCGGTTCTGCTGGGGGAAGTGGATATTTTAAAAACATTGCAGTTGCTTCCAGGTGTGCGCAACGCTGGTGAAGGCAATACCGGATTATATGTGAGGGGGGGAGGGCCGGACCAGAACTTAATTATGCTGGATGATGCGATCGTGTACAATACAGGCCACCTGTTCGGCTTTTTTTCGATATTTAATTCCGATGCGATAAAAAACATTACGCTTATCAAGGGCAGCATGCCTGCCCAGTATGGTGGCAGGTTGTCTTCGGTGCTGGACGTGTCGATGAAAGAAGGGAACATGAAAAAAATTGAAGTGGAAGGGGGCATCGGGTTGATAGCTTCACGGATTTCTGTACAGGGCCCGGTTAAAAAAGACAACGCTTCTTTTATTATCTCAGCCAGAAGAACTTATATAGATATTCTTACCAGACCTTTTATCAGCAAGAGCAGTGACTTTCACGGAACAGGCTATTATTTTTACGACCTTAATGCTAAGGTCAATTATAAATTTTCTGACAAAGACCGCGTTTATCTAAGCACCTATTTCGGAAGAGATGTATTTACATTTAATAATTCTCAAAGGGCCTTCAAGGCTGATATTCCCTGGGGCAACTCAACCGCCACACTGAGATGGAACCACGTATTTAACAGAAAACTTTTTGCCAACACCACGCTGGTGTACAATGATTATAATTTTGTATTTGGCGCGCAGCAGAACGATTTCCGGATCAGACTTTCATCCGGAATTAAAGATGTTAACGGCAAACTCGATTTCGATTATTATCCGTCACCGAAACATAAAGTTAAATTCGGAGGGTTATATACCTATCATACGTTTGTTCCCAATGTGCTTACCGGGAACCAGGGTGGTACCCATTTCGATCCTGAGAATGCCACAAAAAAGCATGCTGTAGAAAGAGCCCTGTATGTACAGGACGAATGGGAGGTCTCTGATAAGATAAATATTAATGGCGGGATTCGCTACAGCAGCTTTGCGCAGATTGGCCCTTACACATTATTCAACCGTGACGCAGATGGGAATAAAATGGACAGCATTGTTTATGGAAGAGGAAAAACAATAAAATATTACGGAGGTTTTGAGCCCAGGGCTACCTTACGGTACAGTATAAATGAATCCACCTCTCTCAAAGCAGGGATCACCAGGAACCTGCAATACATTCATTTAGTAAGCAACGCCGGTTCTACGCTGCCAACTGATCTTTGGGTGCCGAGCACATACAGGGTGAAGCCGCAGATCAGCTGGCAGTATGCGGCAGGGATATTCAAAAATTTTTATGATAATGAATTTGAAACGTCCCTGGAAGTGTACTATAAGGACATGCGCAACCAGATAGAATACAAGGAAGGATACACTCCTTCATTAAATGATCCTGAAGATGATTTTACTTTTGGCAGGGGCTGGAGCTACGGAACTGAATTGTTTATTAATAAAACACGCGGAAGGTTTTCAGGATGGATCGGTTATACCTTGTCATGGACATGGAGGAAATTTGCAGGGTTGAATGGCGGCGAAAAATATCCGGCGAAGTATGACCGCAGGCACGATCTGTCTGTGGTGGGAACATATGAATTAAATAAAAAATGGAAGTTCTCGGCAGTGTTCGTGTATGGTTCGGGAAATGCGACCACGCTTCCTGAACGATTCTATATTATTGGCGGTGTCCTTACCCAGGAATACAGTCAGGTTAATCAATACAGGCTTCCTGCTTACCATCGCCTTGATCTCGCTGCTACGTATACGCCTGCACCTAAAGCAGGGCGTAAATTGCAACAGAGCTGGGTGTTTAGTTTATACAATAGCTACAGCAGACTCAATCCATATTTTATATATTTTAACCAGACAGGTAATCCTTATGATGGATCACTCAGGGTGGAGGCGCGGCAGGTGTCGTTGTTTCCGGTTATTCCAGCGGTGACCTGGAATTTTAAATTATGATCATTTTACTTTCGCATCGTATTTAAACAGAACCACCGCGTTTTTCTGTTCGGTGGAAGTAATACGCACTTCATACTGCCGGTCGCCGGCGGTGACCACCATCAGGGATGTATTGGGTGGGATGTCTCCAAGATTTTCAGCGACCATCACCAGTTCATGAATATCATTTTTTTCATCGAGGTCAAAATTCACCAGGATGGCCTGCTCGGTCAGGCGGGCCTTTGACACGACCAGTTTTTTATCAACATACACTGATACGGTGTCATTGTCTATTGCGCCATTATCATATATTTTAATCGTGATCTTTTTTGCTGATGTGATGATTGTTTTTACGAGTTCATTTGTCCTGCTGGCCAGTACCTGTGGCACTACAACAGTGGGAGACGTCCTTCCTATCATATTTTTAAGCGAATCTTCCGGCATGTGAACCAGGTTCTCATCCTTTTTTGGAGCCACTGTCTGCGGCGCTGATTGTTTCGGCCTGGCGGGTTTGGCGGTCCTGGGATTTATGGATAATGGCTTAGACGTTGTTTTTGGCGGTCCCTGTTTTTTTACTACCGGGGGGGAGACCGGTTTTATTTTGATCGGTGCCGGCCTGGGTTTTTCCTTTTGTGTAAGAAAAGGTTCCTTATAAAAATCAGAGGTTTCTACTTTTCTTAAGAAAACAGTTCCCTGGCCGCACCTGGAAGAATCTTTATTGTTCATACTGGTATAATGACCTTCCAGCAGTTCTTCGTT